>Ga0114945_10000193_pt1 | contig 37776 bp, 39 predicted proteins | sample OV2TP3_FD_87194 | JGI IMG/M metagenome (GOLD analysis project Ga0114945, IMG submission 87194) | Hot spring microbial communities from Beatty, Nevada to study Microbial Dark Matter (Phase II) - OV2 TP3 | ecosystem: Environmental > Aquatic > Thermal springs > Hot (42-90C) | place: USA: Beatty... | reverse complement strand
GCGTCGATATTGCGGTTCGGTCCCTTCACCTTCAGATCCGCCGTCACGGCGGCGCCGCCCGCCTTGCCCGGGGTGATCGCAAGCTGCGGCGCGGCGAGCGCGAGGCTGAAGGCGTCTTTCTCGTAGGCTCCCTTTGCCACGAGGCTGAATTCGCTCGCCTTCAATTCTCCGCGATCCGGGTTGGCAGCAAGCGATCCGGCGAGCTGCGCGTCCAGCGCGCGCACCGCGCCTGCGCTGCCGTTCACCTTGCCGTCGAGCTTCGCCAGGGCAAACGTCCGCCTGGCGAGATTGAGGCTCGCCGCGCCCTTGAGCCGCGTGCGCAGATCCACGTCCGGCCGCTTGCCCGTGATGTGAGCGGAAAACGAGATGTCGGACGGCGTGTCGTCCTGCAGCCGACCGGTCTTCAGGTTCAGGTCGTTGACGCGCACCTCCTGCCCGGTTCTCTCGTCGCGATAGGCAAGCTGCGCGCGCTCGATCTTCACTTCGGCGATTCCAACCCGGGGCGGCGCCTTTTCTTCCCCCTCCGGCTCCGCGGGCCGGCCGGCGGGCGCCGCGGCCAGGTCGGAGAAGTTGAAGCTGCCGTCCCTGGCGCGAACGACGTTGACCTTGAGGCCAGAAAGCGAAATCGCGTCCACTGCGACTTCGCGCGAAGCGAGCGGCATCACGCCGACCGACACGCTCATCGACTCGAGCGAAAGGAACTCCTTCTCGCTCGAGCGCTCCGAGAGCGTCGTCTTTCCGAGCGCCAGCGCAAGCTTCGGAAAAAGCGAGAGCTTCGGCTCGCCCTCGATCCGGAGAACGCGGTTCTTTTCCTTCATCGCCTGCTCGAGGCGCGACTTGACGAAGGCGCCGTCGACGATGACGAGCACCGCGGCGAGCGCGAGCACGACGAGGGCGACGACGCCGCCCAGGCCGTAGAGCACGTACCGGAGAGCTTTCATACCCGCCTCACATTCGCCACGCCGAAGGGCACGTGACCGGTGGCGACATGGCGCTGCGCCGATTCGACGTGCCCGCGCTGGTCGTCGAAGTAGAAATCGGGCTCGAAGGCGGCGAGGAACGCGCCCTTGTCCAGGCCGCCGAGGAACATCGCCTCATCCACCGCGATGTTCCAGTCCATGAGCGTGCGCACCGCGCGCTCGTGCGTGGGCGCGCTGCGCGCGGTGACGAGCGCGGTCCGCAGGCGCACCGGAATGTCCGTACCGGCGGCCGCCTGCAGGCGGTGCAGCGCCTCGAGCAGCGGCTTGAAGGGACCCGGCGGCAGGGGCTTCAGCGCGTGCGCGGTCTCGTGGCGCGTGAATGCATCCAGACCGTCGCGCTGGTAGACGCGCTCCGCCTCGTCCGAGAACAGCACCGCGTCGCCGTCGAAGGCGATGCGCACCTCGTCGGCATGGCGGCCGGCGGCCTGCGCCGATTCGGGCACCACGCGAGCGGCGGGAAACCTCGCTTCCAGCGCGCTCATCACGTCGTTCTCGTTCGCCGACAGGAACAGGTTCGCCTTGAGCGAATCGAGATACCGGTAGGGGTTGCGGCCGCGCGTGAAGACGCCCCGCTCGAGCCTGAGGCCGGCGCGCTCGGCGGAGCGGAAAACCCGCAGCCCCGAAACCGGGTCGTTCTTGGAAAGGATCACCACCTCGACGCGCTGGATCTCGGCGGTATTGAAGGCAAGGAGCTTCTTCACCAGCGGAAAGGCAACGCCCTGCTTCGCCGGCACCTCGAGACGCGAGAACTGCAGCTCGATGTAGCGCGCCTCGCCCTCGCTTTCGAAGACGCGGTTCTCCTCCTCGAAATCGAACAGCGCCCGCGACGAGATCGCCACCACGAGCTTGCCTTCGACCGAGAATGCCATCGCGCGTCTTGATCGGAAACCCGGATCATCGTAGCTTCGAAGGAACGCGGTCAAGGGACATCTGCGGCATGGGACAGCTCGTCAACGGCGCCTGGAGGACGGGGTGGTACGACACCGCGAGCACCGGCGGGCGCTTCGTGCGGCAGGAAAGCCGGTTCCGCAACTGGGTGACGCGCGACGGCTCCCCGGGGCCGAGCGGCGCGGGCGGCTTTGCCGCCGCCCGCGGCCGCTACCACCTGTACGTGAGCTACGCCTGCCCCTGGGCGCACCGCACGCTCATCATGCGCGCGCTGAAAGGCCTGGAAGACCTCGTTTCGATTTCCGTAGTCCACTGGAGGATGCTCGATCAGGGCTGGACGTTCGACGAGGGCGAGGGCGTCGTTCCCGACCCGATCCGGCAAGCGCGCTACCTGTACCAGGTCTACCAGGCGAGCGACCCTGCCTACACCGGGCGCGTCACGACGCCGGTGCTCTGGGACCGGGCGAACGGCACGATCGTGAACAACGAATCGGCGGAGATCGTCCGCATGTTCAACCAGTCCTTCGACGGCCTGGGCGCCCGTCCCGGCGATTACTACCCGGCGCCGCTTCGCGCCGAGATCGACGCCATCAACGCCCGCGTCTACGAAACGCTCAACAACGGCGTCTACCGCGCCGGGTTCGCGAGCACGCAGGATGCGTATGAAGAGGCGGTCGGGCCGCTATTCGAGACGCTCGACTGGCTCGAATCACGTCTCGCGAAACAGCGCTACCTGTGCGGGGGGCGGTTGACCGAAGCCGACGTTCGGCTCGTACCGACGCTGCTACGCTTCGATCTCGTCTACTACGCGCATTTCAAGTGCAACCTGCGGCGCCTCGCCGACTACCCGAATCTGTCGGCCTACATGCGCGACGTGTACCAGACGCCCGGCGTTGCCGCCACGTTCAACCAAGCGCACGCCAAGCGGCACTACTACGAAAGCCACCGCACGCTCAACCCGAGCGGAATCGTCCCGCTTGGGCCGGCGCTCGACTTCGACCTGCCGCACGGCCGCGAGCGGCTCAGCGCTTGAAACGGGCCGCGCATCCGGACTCCCGCAGCGGCGCTGGAGCGGGTGATGGGAATCGAACCCACGTATTCAGCTTGGGAAGCTGATGTTCTGCCATTGAACTACACCCGCCTGCGCCACACGGATTCTAGGGCAGATCCGCGTTCAGGCGCGGTCGCCCGCGATGTAGTGCTCGAGCTGCTCGATGATGAACTTCTGCTCGGAGATGACGCTCTTCACCAGGTCGCCGATCGAGATGAGGCCGATCAGCCGGCCCTTGTCCATCACCGGCAGATGGCGCAGCCGGTTCTCCGTCATCAGCATCATGCATTCCTCGGCGCTTTGCTCGGGACCGACGTACATCACCGGAGCGGTCATGATGTCGCGCACCGGCGTGTCCTTCGAGGAACGCGCCATGAGAACGACCTTGCGCGCATAGTCGCGTTCGGTGACCACGCCGACGATCGCTTCGCCCTCGACCACGAGGAGCGCCCCGATGCCCTTTTCGGCCATCAGTTTCACTGCTTCGAATACCGTCGCCCCGGGGGTCGTGCTGTAGATGGTCTGATCGGGTTTCGACTTGAGGATCTGCGCTGCGGTCGTCATCTGTTTCCCCCTCGGGGTCGCCGGAGCGCCCCGCTACGTCGCAAAAGTTTGCGCGTAAGCGCGATGCTCGGCAAGCCCGTCCGCGCGAAGCTTATCCCACAGATGGGAGAAAATACTCGCCTCCCCAGGAAAGAGCGCGACATGACTTCCATGCCCTGTTCCGAGATCCTCGCCGGCCGCGCGCCGTCCGACGCGCCCGTCACCGTCAAGGGCTGGGTGCGCACCCGGCGCGATTCGAAGGCCGGCATTTCGTTCGTGAACGTCGCCGACGGCTCCTCGCTTCACCCCGTCCAGGTGGTGGTGCCGGGCACGCTGCCCAACTACGCCGACGAAGTGCTCCACCTCACCGCGGGCTGTGCGGTCGAGGCGACCGGCGCGGTCGTTCCCTCGCCCGCCAGGGGGCAGCCGTTCGAGATGCAGGCGAGCGCGCTCAAGGTCGTCGGCTGGGTGGACGACCCCGACTCCTACCCCATCCAGCCCAAGCCGCACACGCTCGAATTCCTGCGCGAAGTGGCGCACCTGCGGCCGCGCACCAACGTGATCGGCGCGGCGACGCGGGTGCGGCACACGATCGCGCGCTCGATCCACCGTTTCTTCGACGAGCGCGGCTTCTACTGGATCCACACCCCGATCATCACCGGCTCGGACGCCGAGGGCGCGGGGGCGCTGTTCCGCGTCTCGACGCTCGATCTCGCCAACCTGCCGCGCACCCCCGAGGGCAGGATCGATTTCGCGCAGGATTTTTTCGGGCGCGAGACTTTCCTCACCGTCTCGGGGCAGCTCAACGTCGAGGCCTATTGCCTCGCGCTCTCGAAGGTCTACACCTTCGGGCCGACCTTCCGCGCCGAGAACTCCAACACCAGCCGCCACTTGGCCGAATTCTGGATGGTCGAACCCGAGATTGCCTTTGCCGGCCTGGCGGACAATGCCGACCTTGCCGAGGCGCTGCTCAAGCACATCCTGCGTGCGCTGCTCGCCGAGCGCCCGCAGGAGATGGCGTTTTTCGACGAGCGGATCGAAAAGGGCCTGCTCGCGAAGCTGCAGGGAATCGTCGATTCGGAGTTCGTGCGCATGGACTACGGCGAGGCGATCGCAGTTCTCGAGCGGGCGAAGGAGAAGTTCGAGTTCCCGGTCAAGTGGGGCATCGACCTGCAATCGGAGCACGAGCGCTATCTCACCGAGCGGCACGCCAGGCGGCCGGTCATCGTGCTCAACTACCCCAAGGGGATCAAGGCCTTCTACATGCGGCTGAACGACGACGGGCGCACCGTCGCCGCGATGGACGTGCTCGCGCCCGGAATCGGCGAGATCATCGGCGGCAGCCAGCGCGAGGAGCGGCTCGCGGTGCTCGATGCGCGCATGGCCGAGGCCGGGCTCGATCCCGAGCACTACGGCTGGTACCGCGACCTGCGCCGCTACGGCACGGTTCCGCACGCCGGGTTCGGCCTCGGATTCGAGCGCACGGTTGCCTACGTGACGGGCCTCGCGAACGTGCGCGACGCGATCCCGTTTCCGCGCACTCCGGGCAACGCGAAGTACTAAAATAGCGTTGTATCATCTGCGTCATGATCCAGATCACGGTGAACGGCACTGCGCAGCGTCTCGAGCGCCCGCTCGACGTGGGCGCGCTGCTCGCGACGCTCGATCTCTCCGGCAAGAAAGTCGCGGTGGAGCGCAACGGCGAAATCGTGCCGCGCAGCGCGCACGGCACGACCCTTGTCCTGGACGGCGACCGGCTCGAGATCGTGGCGGCGGTGGGCGGAGGCTAGAAGTGAATTCCGATCCGCTCGTCGTCGCGGGCAGGAGCTACGCCTCGCGCCTTCTTGTCGGCACCGGCAAGTACCGGGACTTTGCCGAGACGCGCGCCGCGATCGAGGCGTCGGGGGCGCAGATCGTCACGGTCGCGATCCGCCGCACCAACATCGGCCAGAATCCGAACGAACCGAGCCTGCTCGAATATCTGCCGCCGTCGCAATTCACGCTGCTGCCCAATACCGCGGGCTGCTACAGCGCGCAGGATGCGCTGCGCACGCTGCGCCTGGCGCGCGAGCTGCTCGACGGGCACGAACTGGTGAAGCTCGAAGTGCTGGGTGATGCGCACACGCTCTACCCCAACATGCCCGAGACGCTCGAGGCGGCGAAGCAGCTGGTCAGGGAAGGCTTCAAGGTGATGGTGTACTGCTCCGACGACCCGATCCAGGCGAAGATGCTCGAGGACTTGGGGTGCGTGGCGGTGATGCCGCTCGCCTCGCTGATCGGCTCGGGGATGGGAATTCTCAATCCCTGGAACCTGCGGCTCGTGATCGATGCGGTCAAGGTCCCGGTGCTGGTGGATGCGGGCGTCGGCACGGCCTCCGACGCTTCGATCGCGATGGAACTCGGCTGCGACGGCGTACTCATGAACACGGCGATCGCCGCCGCGCGTCACCCGGTGCTGATGGCAAAAGCGATGAAAAAGGCGGTCGAGGCCGGGCGCGAGGCGTATCTCGCCGGCCGCATGGCGAAAAAGCTCTACAGCGCCGCCCCCTCCTCGCCGACCGAGGGCACCATCACGCCTTCGCAGCCGAAAGCCGCTTGAAGCGCCCCATCAGGAGTTACGTGCTCCGCCAGGGGCGCGTGACGCCGGCGCAGCGGCGCGCGCTCGAGACGCTCTTCCCGCGCTACGGAATCGGGTTCAAGAGCGAATTTCTCGACCCCGTTGCCGTATTCGGGCGCAAGGCCCCGCTCGTGCTCGAGATCGGTTCCGGCATGGGAGAGGGCACCGCCGAAATCGCCAGGGCGCATCCCGCGACCGACTTCATCGCGATCGAGGTGCACGGGCCGGGCGTGGGCAGCCTTCTCAATCGCATCGAGGCGGAAAAGCTCACGAACCTCCGGGTGCTGCGGCACGACGCAGCCGAAGTGCTGGAGCACATGATCCAGGACGCAGCGCTCGCCGGGATCCATCTTTTCTTTCCCGATCCCTGGCCCAAGAAGCGCCACCACAAGCGCCGCCTGGTGCAGCCCGCATTTGCTGCGCTCGCGGCGCGCAAGCTCGCGCCGGGCGGCTACCTGCACGCTGCAACGGACTGGCCGGACTACGCCGCGCACATGCTCGCCGTGTTTTCGGCCGAGCCGCTGCTGCAAAACACGGCTGAAGATTACGCGCCGCAGCCCGCCATGCGTCCCCAGACCAAGTTCGAGCGGCGCGGGGTGAAGCTCGGGCACGCAGTACGCGACCTGCTTTTTCAGCGCCGGACCTGAGCCCTTCGCTCTGGAGCGCGCAGAATTGACGCCGGGCAAGAAACCGGACGGCCCGACTCATCAGGTTCGCGCAAGGCGCGTAGGCTGGCAATTCTCTGGAGGAGGCCCTGCTTGCATTGCGGACAGTGATGGTACCGGAGCGCGTAACGCCATCCGAGCAGGTGAAGCGGCGGCTCGCGGCCATCTTCATTGGTGATGTGGTCGGATACAGCAAGTTGATGGGAGCGGACGAACCCGGAACCCTTGCCCGCCTCAAGACCATTCGCAAGGAAATAGTCGATCCCAAGATCGCGCAAAATCACGGTCGGGTCGTCAATCGCGCAGGCGACAGTATCCTGATCGAATTCAAGAGTGTCGTGGACGCCATGCAATGCGCGATCGACATTCAGCGCGCCATGGCACAGCGCAACAGCGGAGTCGAGGCGGCGCACAGGATCGAGTTCCGGCTCGGCATCCATCTCGGTGATGTCATCGCCGACGGAAGCGCCATCTTCGGCGATGGCGTGAACATTGCCGCACGGCTGCAGGCCACCGCCAGACCCGGCGGCATCTGCATGTCGAGCCAGGTTCATGAGGACATTGCCGGCAAGTTCGGACTCGATTTCGAGGATCTTGGCGAGCTGACGTTCAAGAACATCGCACGCCCTGTTCACACGTACCAGGTACGTCTCGATGAACCGGAAAAACAATCGACCGCACAGACCGGGAGCGGACGCGACGTGCTCGCTCTCCCCGACAAGCCATCGATCGCCGTACTCCCTTTCGACAACATGAGCGGCGATGCCGAGCAAGAGTACTTCGCGGACGGGATCACCGAGGACATCATCACCGCGCTTTCACGCATTCGGTGGCTGTTCGTCATCGCGCGCAACTCGACTTTTGTCTACAAGGGACATGCGATCGACGTGAAACAGGTGGCGCGGGATCTCGGCGTGCGCTACGTGCTCGAGGGCAGCGTGCGCAAGATAAATACCCGCGTCCGCGTCACAGCGCAGCTCATCGATGTGGCAACCGGCGCGCACCAGTGGGCCGAGCGCTACGACCGCGAGCTGCTCGACATCTTCGCGCTGCAGGACGAGATCACCCAGCGCGTGGCGGCGGCGATCGAGCCGCGGCTGCTCGCAGCGGAGGGAATACGCGCCCAAAGCCGCTCGTCCCAGGATCTGGATGCATGGGGCTTGGTGATGCGCGCCAATTCGCTGTTCTGGCGGCTTACCAAGGCAGACAGCGAGGCTGCGACCACCGCGCTCGTCGAGGCGGTGAAGCGCTACCCCGACTACGCACCGGCGCACAGCATGCTGGCGTTTGGGCTGCTGGTGTCCGCGTACATAGGGTGGACTCCGATCGAGCCGCAGCTGAAGCGCATCGCTGACCTGGCGGCGCGGGCCGCCGAGCTCGACGACAATGATCCTTGGGCGCACCTCGCGCTCGGCTTTCATGCCGTCATGGTGCGCCACACCGACGAAGCGACCGCCGAGTTCGGACGTGCCCTCGATCTCAATCCGAACTTTGCCGCAGCCCACGGATATCTCGGTTTTGCGCTGATGTTCGACGGCCGGACCGAGGAAGCGATTTCACATCTGGAGCAGGCGATCCGGATGAGCCCCCAGGACTCACAAAACGCGATATTCAACGTCGGGTTGAGCGCCGCCCATTATCTTGCCGGCCGATACGTCGAGGCGATCGGCTGCGGCCGCAAAGCAGTACAGCAGCGTCCCGGGTATGTGGGTGCGTTTCGGATTCTTTGCGCCAGCCTGGCGCAGGCGGGAGATCCGGAAGAGGCCGGAGTTGTCCTCGCGCGACTGAAACAGCTCCAGCCGGACACTTCGTTGACCTCGATCCAGAAGCATGTCCCCTATCAACCGGGTCCGATGGCGCACTTCATCGAGGGTCTGCAGAAGGCGGGGCTGGAGTGAGCAACAGATAGCCGGTACCGATTACTCGGACATCCGATATTTGACTGCTCTTTCGCCGACGCGCCGCGGCGCGGCGCTAGAATCCCGCTGAGGCGGCGCTTCCCGCATCTGAACGAGGCTCAACTGCACGATCTCGAGCTCGACCGGCTCGAGCGATGTCACAATCGGAACTACTAAAGCGCGTCGTCGCGCGGCTGCAGCAGGGCGGCATCGAGCACATGCTGACCGGCTCGGTCATCTCCAGTCTGCAGGGCGAACCAAGGGCGACGCACGACATCGATGTCGTCATCGCCGTAAAAGGAACTTCCGACCCCGCCCGCACCGCAATCACACTGCGCTCGATGTTCAACATGCTCGATGCGCGTGAGGGCGACAAGGGGGATTTCTGGCTCCTCTCCGACGATGACTTCGACCGCAGCCGGTTCTCCCGGAGAGTCACGGAGCAATTCGAAGGCACGACTCTGGTCGTGTCGCGACCCGAGGACACCATCCTGGGGAAGCTGAAATGGTCGGCGCTGTCAGGCGGCAGCGAAAAACAGTTCACCGATGCCCTCCGCGTCTACGAGGTGCAGCACGGTCAGCTCGATCAGGACTATCTCGAGGCTTGGGCGGCAAGGCTCGGCGTCACGGCGCTTCTCGGGCAACTGCGGGCGCGGGCCGAGCCGGTCGAATGACCCCTCTGGAATCCGGCCTGGAGAAAGATCAGGCTCCATAGCTCGGGCAGGCGGTGCGCGACCAGGTATTTCAAGGGAGAATGCGGCCTCCTCGTCTTCCCTGAGGAAGGAGGCCGCATGCAGTGTGCGCGTTGCCGGCACCAGAACGTGGCGGAGTCGCGTTTTTGCTCCGAATGCGGCGCGCGGCTCGCACCTGCGTGCGCGGGTTGCGGCGCGGAGCTTGCCGCCGACGCGAAGTTCTGCGGCCAGTGCGGCCGGCCGGCCGGCGCGCAGGCGCGCTTCGGCTCGCCCGAGACCTACACCCCCAAGCACCTCGCCGAGAAGATCCTCACCTCCAAATCCGCGCTCGACGGCGAGCGCAAGCAGGTGACGGTGCTCTTTGCGGATTTGAAGGGCTCGCTGGAGCTTCTCTCGGACCGCGATCCCGAGGACGCGCGCAGACTTCTCGACCCGGTGCTCGAGCGGATGATGGAAGCGGTGCACCACTACGAAGGAACGGTGAACCAGGTGATGGGCGACGGCATCATGGCGCTCTTCGGGGCGCCGCTCGCGCACGAGGACCACGCGGTGCGCGCCTGCTATGCGGCGCTGCGCATGCAGGAGGCGATCCGCCGCTATGCGGAGGAGGCGCGCCGCACGCACGGGATCGAAGTACAGGTTCGTGCGGGACTCAACTCCGGCGAAGTGGTGGTGCGCTCGATCGGCAGCGACCTGCGCATGGACTACACCGCGGTCGGCCAGACGACGCACCTCGCGGCGCGCATGGAGCAGCTCGCGCCGCCCGGAAAGACGCGGCTGACGGCGGACACGCTCGCGCTCGCCGAAGGCTATGTCGAAGTCAGGCCGCTCGGTCCGGTGCCGGTGAAAGGGCTCTCCGACCCGGTCGAGGTCTACGAGCTCACCGGCGCCGGACCCGCGCGCACGCGGCTGCAGGCTTCGCGAGTGCGCGGCCTGACGCAGTTCGTGGGTCGCGATGCCGAAATGGAGCAGCTGCGCCTCGCGGCAGAGGCGGTGCAGCGCGGCCGCGGCCAGGTCGTCGCGGTCGTCGGTGAGCCGGGCGTCGGGAAATCCCGCCTTTACTACGAGTTCCTCCGCTCGCATCGCGCGCACGGGTGGCTGGCGCTCGAGAGCGGATCGGTGTCCTACGGCAAGGCGACGGCGTACTTGCCGCTGGCCGACCTGTTTCGAAGCTATTTCAGGATCGAGGCGCATGACGAGATGCGCGCCGTGCGTGCGAAGGTGACGGGCAACCTGCTGACGCTCGACGATGCATTGAAGGACGCGGTCGCGCCGGTGCTGTCGCTGCTGGATGCTTTGCCCGAGGACAGCCCGTACCTCGCGATCGAGCCGGCCGAGCGGCGCCGTCTTACGCTCGCGGCGGCCAAACGGGTTCTGCTCCGCGAAAGCCAGGTCCAGCCGCTACTGCTCGTGCTCGAGGACCTGCACTGGATCGACGGCGAGACGCAGGCCTTCCTCGACAGCCTGGTCGAGAGCCTTCCCGCGACGCGCGTGCTTCTTGCAGTGAACTACCGCCCGGAGTATCGGCACGGCTGGAGCGCCAAGACCTATTACCGGCAGCTCCGCATCGATCCGCTGCCGCCCGAGAGCGCGCACGACCTGCTCGAAGGGCTTCTCGGGACCGAGCCCAGCGTGGCGCTGCTGAAACCGCTCCTCATCCAGCGCACGGAAGGCAATCCGTTGTATCTCGAGGAGAGCGTGCGCAGCCTCGTCGAGTCGGGCGCGCTCGCCGGGGCGCGCGGCTCGTACCGCCTTGAGCGCGGACTCGAGGCCATTCGCATTCCCGCGACCGTGCAGGCGATCCTCGCGGCGCGCATCGACCGGCTCGATCCCGCGGACAAGCAACTGCTGCAGGCCGCAGCCGTGGTCGGCGTGGACATCCCATTTGGGGTCCTCGCCGCGATCGCCGCGCTCCGCGAGGACGAGCTGCGGAGCAGCCTCGCGCGCCTGCAGGCAGCCGAGTTCGTCTACGAAGCGCGGCTCTTTCCGGAGCTGGAGTACGCGTTCAAGCATGCACTCACGCACGAAGTCGCCTACGGCAGCGTGCTGCAGGAGCGCAAAAGCGCTCTGCACGCGGCGATCGTCGGCGCGATCGAAACGCTTTACGCCGATCGGCTTGCCGAGCAGGTCGAATTGCTCGCGCACCACGCGCTGCGCGGCGGGGTCGCCTCGAAAGCAGTCGCATACCTGCGGCAGGCGGGAGCAAAAGCGGTCGCACGCTCGGCGAACCGCGAAGCGGTAGTCTTCTTCGAGCAGGCGCTCGCGCTCCTCGCGGCAATGCCGCCGACCGCGGAGAACCTGAGCGAGGCGCTCGATATCCGCCTCGTTCTCGGTCCCGCCATGATCGGCCTGAAGGGTGCGCGGGAGCCCGAAGTGGAGAGAATGTATCTGCAAGCGCACGAGCTGGCGGACAGGCTCGGCGACGCGCCGCGCGGATTCCAGGTCCTTTGGAATCTCTGGTACGTCAAATTCACTCGAGGCGACTACCCGGCAGCCTTGGAGACCGCGAACGTGTTGTTGGCGACCGCCGAGCGCAGCGGCGATACGGGCCAGATCCTCGAAGCGCACCACTCGATCTGGCCGACCCTCTCGGCGATGGGAGAACAGAAGGCCGCCATCGCTCACATTGAGCGCGGGCTATCCCTCTACGTGCGGGAAAAACACGCTGCACAGGCGTTCATCTACGGAGGACACGATGCCGGCGCATGTTGCCGCTGGCATCTCGCGATGAACCGCTGGCTGCTCGGATTCCCGGAACAGGCCTCGAGCGCGATGCGCGACTCCCTGCGCCTCGCGGAGGAGCTTCAGCACCCGCAGACGACGGGCCTTGTGCTCTCGTACGCATCCTGGCTCGAGTATCAATGCGGCGAGCATGAGGCAGCCGCTCAATCCGCGGCGCGCCTGATCGCGCTGGCGGAGGCACACGGATTCAGACCGTATCTGGACTATGCAGAGATCTTGCGCCGCGTGTGTTCGGCGAAACAGGTCGACCCCGAGTTTCTGCGCGATCTGTGCGGTCGGCTCGGAACCCTCGCACTTTCCCAATGGAGACGGGCGTTCTGCATCTGCGTCCTCGTCGAGCAGTGTCCCGGCGCAAGCCAGACGGACGAAGCGCGCGCCGCGATGGCCTCCCTCGGCAAGACCGACCGGGAGACGTTTTACGCTCCCGAGGTCTTGCGGGTCGAAGGCGAGTTGCTCCTGAGATCCGCAACCCCGGATGCCGGCGAGGCCGAGCGGTATTTCGACCGCGCGCTCGCGATCGCCCGCAAGCGGGAAGAGAAATCGCTCGAGCTGCGGGCGGCCATGAGTCTCGCGCGCCTCTGGCGGGACCGGGGACGCCGCCGCGACGCGCATCGTCTCGTCGCCGACGTCTACGGCTGGTTCACCGAGGGCTTCGACACCGCCGACCTGCGGGCCGCAAAGGCTCTTCTGGAAGAGCTCGCTTAGCTTTGCGGGAGAAACAGTGCAGTGAGCTCGTTCAGGAACCGCTGGCCGCGAAGGGTCGGACGAACCCGACCCGGATCGCGCGCGAGCAGACCTTTTTCCTCCGCCGTCCGGAGTCCTGATTCGATGACAAGGGGCCGCAAACCCGTGCGCGTGGCGAAAAGATCCACGGCGAAGCCCCCGACCAGCCGCAGCGCGTTCAGCATGAACTCGAACGGCAGTTCGCGCGCCTCGACCCGACGGTGTTCGACGATCGAGGCGCCGCGCACCGCGGCCTCCATGTATTCGCGCGGCTGCTTGATGCGCGCGTGGCGCTCGACGCGATTGGGAAAGCTCACCTTCCCGTGCGCGCCGGCGCCGATGCCGAGGTAGTCGCCGAACTCCCAGTAGTTGAGGTTGTGCCGGCAGCGCCGGCCCGGGCGCGCAAAGGCGGACGTCTCGTAGTGCTCGAAGCCGCCCGCCGCGAGCGCCTCTTCCGCCGCCACCTGCATGTCGGCGCACAGATCGTGTTCCGGCAGCTCGGGCCTACGGCGCCAGAACGCCGTGTTCGGCTCGATCGTGAGCTGGTAGGCGGAGACGTGCGCCGCGCCGCTGCGCACCGCCTCGCCGAAGTCGCGCCGGGCCATCTCGATCGACTGGCCCGGCAGTCCGTACATCAGATCGATATTGACGTTGTCGAACGAGGCGAGCGCCGTCTCGAGCGCGCGCCTTGCCTCGTCGGCGGAGTGGATCCGCCCGAGCGCGGCGAGCATCGCATCGTCGAAGCTCTGCACGCCGAGCGAAAGGCGGTTGACGCCCGCCTCGCGATAGCCGCGAAAGCGCGCCGCTTCCACCGTACCCGGATTCGCTTCCAGCGTGATTTCCGCCCCCGGCTCGACCGGCAAACGCGCCCTTATTGCCGAGAAGAGCGCATCGATCGCCTCGGGCGAAAAGAGGCTCGGCGTGCCGCCGCCGACGAAGATGCTCGCGATGCGCCTGCCCCAGACCGCTGGCAGCATCGCCTCCAGGTCCGCGAGCAGCGCCTCCACGTAGGCGCGCTCGGGCAGCTCTTCGCGCCGCTCGTGCGAATTGAAATCGCAGTACGGGCACTTGCGCACGCACCACGGCAGGTGCACATAGAGCGCAAGCGGCGGCAGTTGCGCGATGCGCACCTCGCCGGGCAGGGCAATGCGCGCGGGCGCGCTCATGGCGGCTCCGCGCGCAAGCGTTCGAGCAGGCGTGCGAGCGCCTGGCCGCGGTGGCTCACGCGGTTCTTTTCCTCGGCGGCGAGCTCGGCCGCCGTCACGCCGCGTCCGGCGACCACGAAGAGCGGGTCATAGCCGAAGCCGTTCGCGCCCCTCGCGCCGTGCCCGATACTGCCGTGCCAGCGGCCTTCGGCGAGGAGCGGCTCCGGATCGTCGGCGCGGCGCACCAGCACCGCGACGCACACGTAGTGCGCGCGCCGGTCGGCGTGCGCGGCAAGCTCGGCAAGGAGCTTCTCGTTGTTGCGCGCATCGCGCGCCCGGCGCGCGCCTTCGCTTCCGGCGTACTGCGCGGAGTGAACGCCCGGCGCGCCGCCGAGCGCCGCCACACAGAGGCCCGAGTCGTCGGCAAGCGCCGGAAGTCCGCTCGCGCGGCTGGCGTGGCGCGCCTTGGCGAGCGCATTTTCGAGAAACGTCTCGTGCGGCTCGGCCGCTTCGACGATGCCGAGTTCGGCTTGCGCGATCACCTCGAGTGCGAGCGGCGCGAGCAGGGCCCGGATTTCCCTCAGCTTGCCCGGGTTGTTGGAGGCGAGGACGAGCTTCTTCACACGCCCAGCACGGCGCGCTGGCGCGCCACGAGTTCGCTCACCCCTTTTTCCGAAAGCGCAAGCAGTGCCTCCATCTCGGCGCGCGCGAACGGCTCGCCCTCCGCGGTACCCTGCACTTCGACATACCTGCCGGCGCCCGTCATCACGACGTTCATGTCGGTATCGCAGGCGGAATCCTCCGCGTAGTCGAGGTCGAGCAACGGTACGCCGCGCACGATTCCCACCGAGACCGCGGCGACGAAGTCCTTGACCGGCAGCGCCGCGAGCAGGTCCCGCGTGCGCATCCATTCCAGCGCGTCGTGCACGGCGACAAACGCCCCGGTGATCGCCGCGGTGCGCGTGCCGCCGTCGGCCTGCAGCACGTCGCAGTCGACGCGAATCGTGCGCTCGCCGAGCGCCGCCAGGTCGGTCACGGCGCGCAGCGCGCGGCCGATCAGCCGCTGGATCTCGTGCGTTCGGCCGGATTGCCGGCCGCGCGCGGCCTCGCGCTCGGTGCGCGTGCCGGTCGAGCGCGGCAGCATGCCGTATTCCGCGGTGAGCCAGCCGACCCCCCTGTCCTTCAGGAACGGCGGCACGCGCGGCTCGACGCTCGCCGTGCACAGAACGCGCGTGTCGCCGAACTCGATCAGCACCGAGCCTTCGGCATGGCGCGTGTAGTTTCGCGTGATGCGCACCGGGCGCAGCTCGTGCGGCGCTCTTCCGCGCTCGCGCCGCGGCTCCGGGTTGGCTTGGTCAGGCATCTACCCTATGATACGCGCTCCCTTGCACAGCCATTGCGCGCCGCTTGCGCGCCAATTCAATTTGATCTCCAGCATGACGGGCTATGCCGCAGGCAGCGCCGATCTCGCGCGCGGCCGGCTTGCGATCGAGATTCGCTCGGTGAATTCGCGCTATCTCGACATCCAGTGCCGCATCGCCGAGGAGCTGCGCGGCGCCGAACCTTCGTTGCGCGAGCTCGTCGCGGCGCGCGTCCGGCGCGGCAAGGTGGATTGCCGCGTTTCCTTCGGCGCGAACGAGGCGGCGGCGACCGCGGCCTCGCTCAATCCGGCGGCACTCGAGAATTTGCGGCGGCTCGCGCAGGAGGCAGAACGCCAGTTCCCGGGCGCCGGGGCGCTGCGCATCCACGACGTCCTGCGCTGGCCCGGCGTGATCGCCGAGTCGCCGCTCGATGACGACGCGCTGCGCGCAAGCGTGCTGCGGCTCGCGCAGCAGGTGCTGGAGGAGTTCTGCGCCGCGCGCGCGCGCGAGGGCGCGCGGCTTGGCGAGAGCGTCGCCGCGCGCCTCACCGAGATGCGCCGGCGCGTCGCCGAGGTGGCGCCGCTCCTCCCCGAAGCGCTCGCCGCCTACCAGGCGAAACTCGCCGAGCGGCTGCGCGAGGCGCTCGGCTCGGCGGACGACGAGCGGGTGCGCGCCGAACTCGCCGTATTCGCGATGAAAGCGGACGTCGCCGAGGAGCTCACGCGCCTTGCCGCCCACCTGGACGAAGTCGAACGCACGCTCGCGGGCGGGGGCGCCGTCGGCAAGCGACTCGACTTCCTCGCGCAGGAATTGAACCGCGAGGCGAATACGCTTGCCTCGAAGGCGGCCGGCGCCAAGATCGCCGAATGCGCGCTCGAGCTCAAGCTCCTCATCGAGCAGACGCGGGAGCAGGTGCAGAACATCGAATGAACGGGCTGCTGTTCGTAATCACCGCGCCCTCGGGGGCGGGCAAGAGTTCGCTCATCGAGGCGCTGCTCAAGGACGAACCACGGCTGCGGCTTTCGATTTCCTACACCACGCGTGCCCCGCGCCCGGGCGAAGCGAACGGTCGCGAGTATCACTTCGTCGACCCGGCGACCTTCGCTGCCATGCGGGAGCGCGGCGAATTCCTCGAAAGCGCCGAAGTGCACGGCAACCGCTACGGCACGTCGCACGCCGCGGTGCGCAAGCTCCTTGCCGGGGGCGACGATCTCGTGCTCGAGATCGACTGGCAGGGCGCGCAGCAGGTGCGGAGCCTGCTCCCCGGCTGCGTCGGGATCTTCATCCTGCCGCCTTCGATCCGGGAACTCGAACGGCGCATGCGCGCCCGCGGCCAGGACTCGGATGAGGTGATTCAGCGCCGCCTGGCGAATGCCCGGGACGAACTGAGCCATGCCGACGAATTTGAATATGCTATTATTAACAAGAACTTCGATGAAGCGCGGCAGAGCCTCGCCGCGATCGTCCGCGCCGAACGGGCGCGCACTCCGCGCGTTCTGGGGCGCCGCCCGGAGTTGTTCCGTCCGAAGGATTGACCATGGCACGCATTACCGTAGACGACTGTCTCAAGCGATTTCCCAACCGGTTTCATCTCACGCTTGCCGCTACCTATCGCGCGCGCCAGCTCGGCGCGGGCGCCTCGCCCCTGGTCGAGCCGAACAAGGACAAGCACACGGTGATCGCGCTGCGCGAGATCGCCGCCGGAAAAGTCGGCACCGAAGTGCTCCGGCGCAACGCCACGATTTCGTCCCCCCTTCCCTGACGGGGCGCGGCCGCCCCGGCGGCGGGCCGGACCGGAGCGCTTCGCAGCCCATCCCCGGATCGGTTAGGCTCCCCGGATGGCCGCGGTCCATGCGCTCGATGAATCCCGCTTCGGCTACCTGAAGCCGGCGGACATCGCGCGCCTGGCGGAGGCCTACCGCTTCTCCGAGTCCGCCCATGCCGGGCAGACCCGGCAGTCGGGCGATCCCTACATCTCGCATCCGCTCGCGGTGGCGGAAATCCTCGCCGGCTGGCGCCTCGACGGCCAGGCGCTGATGGCCGCGCTGCTGCACGACGTGATGGAAGACACCTCGGTCACCAAGGCCGAGATCGCCGAAACGTTCGGCAAGCCGGTGGCCGAACTCGTGGACGGCCTTTCCAAGCTGAACAAGATCGAGTTCCAGTCGGCCGAGGACGCGCAGGCCGAGAACTTCCGCAAGATGCTGCTCGCGATGGCGCGCGACGTGCGGATCATCCTCATCAAGCTCGCCGACCGCCTGCACAACATGAAGACGCTCGGCGCGGTCGCGCCCGCCAAGCGCCGGCGCGTGGCGCGCGAGACGATGGAAATCTACGCCCCGATCGCCAACCGGCTCGGTCTGAACGCGCTCTACCACGAACTGCAGGAGCTTGCCTTTTCGCACCTGTATCCCCTGCGCTACAAGGTGCTTTCGAAGGCGACCGGTTCGGCGCGCGGCAACCGGCGCGAAGTGGTCGGCAAGTCGCTCGAGGCGATCAGGGCGAAGCTCGCCGACAGCGGCATCGAGGCGAACGTCACCGGCCGCGCCAAGCACCTGTATTCGACCTACCGCAAGATGATCGAAAAGCACCTGTCGTTTTCCGAGGTGCACGACATCTACGGCTTTCGCGTCATCGTCAAGGACGTGCCGGCGTGCTACCTCGCCCTGGGCGCGCTGCATGCGCTGTTCAAGCCGATCCCGGGCAAGTTCAAGGACTACATCGCGATCCCGAAGGCGAACGGCTACCAGTCGCTGCACACCGCGCTGATCGGCCCCTACGGGCTGCCGATGGAGATCCAGATCCGCACCGAGCGCATGCACCGCATCGCCGAGGACGGCGTCGCCTCGCACTGGATGTACAAGGACGAGGGCGTGTCGCTTTCGGACCTGCAGCGCCAGACGCACCGCTGGCTGCAGTCGCTGCTCGAGATCCAGAGCCAGGCGGGCAACGCGCACGAGTTCCTCGAGCACATCAAGGTGGACCTGTTTCCGGACGAGGTCTACGTCTTCACGCCCAAGGGCCTCATCCTTTCGCTGCCGCGCGGCGCAACCGCGGTGGACTTCGCCTACGCCGTGCACACCGACATCGGCAACCGCTGCGTCGCCTGCAAGGTGAACGGGGAACTGGTGCCGCTGCGCTCCGAACTGCGGAGCGGCGACCGCGTCGAGATCATCACCGCCGCCCACGCCCGGCCGAATCCCGCCTGGCTGCAGTACGTGCGCACCGGCAAGGCGCGCTCCAACATCCGCCATTACCTCAAGACCATGCTGTACGAGGAATCGTCGGGGCTCGGCGAGCGCCTGCTCGAACAGGCGCTGAAGGCGGCCGGCGCTTCGAGCGCGGCGCTCGACGACGCCATCTGGGAACGCGTGGTGCGCGATTCGGGGGCGCGCAACCGGCAGGAAATCCTCGCCGACATCGGCCTGGGCAAGCGGCTCCCCGCGGTGGTCGCGCGCCGGCTGCTGCGGCACACCGAACAGCGCGAAGAAACGAAGAGCGCGGCACGCCCGGCGGCGGGGAGCGTCGTCATCCGGGGCACCGAGGGGATGGCGGTGCAACTGGCCACCTGCTGCCGGCCGATTCCGGGCGACGCCATCGTCGGCTCGATCAAGAAGGGCCAGGGGCTGGTAGTGCACGCGACCGAATGCGGCGCGGTCGCGCGCTCGCGGCGCAACGAGCCCGAGCAGTGGATCGACGTCGAATGGGACCGCTCGACCACGCGCCTGTTTCAGGCCGCGATCGGAGTGACGGTCGCGAACCAGCGCGGGGTGCTTGCCAAGGTGGCCTCCGAGATCGCCGAGGCCGGCTCCAACATCGATTCGATCAGCATGGAGGAGGACCGCGCGGTCTTCACGACCATGCATTTCGTGGTCGAAGTCGCGAACCGCAGGCACCTCGCGCGCGTCATGCGCGCGCTGCGCCGGCTGCCCGACGTGATGAAGCTCGCGCGCGAGCGCGAGTAACCGCCCGCTCCCTCCTGTAGGCTAGATCATCAGGTACTTGGCCTTGACTTCCTCGTTGGCGGCGAGTTCGCGCATCGTGCCCTGAAAGCGGATGTGCCCCTTCTCGATCACGTAGGCGCGGTCGGATACATCGCTCGCGAAGTGCATGTTCTGCTCGGCAAAGAGGATCGTGAGGCCCATCGCCTTCAGCTCCTTCACCTGGCGCGTGAGCTCCTGCACCACCACCGGCGCCACGCCCTCCACCGGCTCGTCGAGGAGCAGCAGCGACGGATTTCCCATGAGCGTGCGCCCGATCGTGAGCATCTGCTGCTCGCCCCCCGATAGGTAGCCGCCCAGGCGCCGGTCGAGCGGCGCGAGCACCGGAAACAGTTCGTACACGCGATCGACCGTCCACGGCGTGCCGCCGTCGCGCCCCTTCTTGATCGCGATCTCGAGGTTTTCGCGCACCGTGAGGTCGGGAAAAATCAGCCTTTCATCGGGCACGAACCCGATGCCGAGCTGCGCGATCTCGTACGGTTCGCGGCCAAGCAGCGCCTTGCCGTTGAACCGGATCGCGCCGTCGGTTCCCTGCGCGAGGCCCATGATGGTCTTGAGGGTCGTGGTCTTGCCCGCGCCGTTTCGCCCGAGCAGGCATACGGACTCGCCCTTGTCCACCTGCAGCGACACGTCGAACAGGATGTGGCTCGTGCCGTAGTAGGTGTGGATGTGCTCGATCTCGAGGCAGCTCATCGGCTCTAGAGGTGGTGCTCGCCCAGGTAGACCTTCTGCGCCGTCGCGTTCGCGCGCACCTCCTCGGGCGTTCCCTGGAGGATGATCTCGCCGCGGTGCAGAAGCGTGAGCTTGCGCGCATGGTTGAACACGATGCCCATGTCGTGTTCGGTGAAAAGCACGGTGAGCTTCAGCTCCCGGTTGAGGCGGTCCACGAGCTCCATCGTGGTGCGCGCCTCGTCGATCGACATGCCGGCGGTCGGCTCGTCGAGAAAGAGCAGCCGCGGCCGGCCGGCGAGCGCAATCGCGAGCTCCAGGCGCTTCTTGTCGCCCTGCGCAAGCTCCCCGGCGATGAGTTCGCTTTTCCCTTCCAGCCCGCACAGCGCGAGCATGCGCCCGGCTTCCTCCGCGCCCAGGCGGCTCGCGGAGGCGAACAGGCGAAACGTGGCGCGCATCTGTGCCTGCACCGCCGCACGCACGTTCTCCCGCACCGTCATGCGGTTGAAGATGCTGCTCACCTGGAAGGCGCGCGAGATGCCGCGGCGAACGACCTTGTGCGGCGGCAGTCCGGTGATGTCCTCGCCCGCGAACACGACCTTGCCGGCGTCGGGCCGGTGATAGCCGGTGAGCAGGTTCATGAAGGTGCTCTTGCCGGCGCCGTTCGGCCCGATGATCGCCGACTGCTCGCCCTGCTGCATCGCGAAATTGACGTTGCAGGTGACGTAGACGCCGCCGAAGTGCTTCTCCAGGCCGGTGACTTCCAGGATGTTCGCGTTCATCGCCGCGGCTCCGTGGCGGGCGCCGCCGTCTCGGCTTCTTCGGCAGGGGCGCGCCCGGCGCCGCGCCATCTGCGGATCCGCTGGTCGATCATGCCGAGGATGCCCCCGGGCGCAAAGAGCACGATCATCAGGATGATGGTGCCGATGGTGAGCGGCCAGTACACCGTGTACATCTTCACCACCGCCTGCAGCATCGTGTAGATCACCGAACCGAGCATCGGACCGATGAACGAGCCGCCGCCGCCGATCAGCGTCATGAACACCGCGATTCCCGACTCGCCCCAGCCGAGCAGGCCCGGGTTCACGCTGCGCGAGAACGGGCCCCACAGCGCCCCGGCGACGCCCGCGAACGCGCCGGCGATCACGAAGTTGGCGAGCATGTGCGCCCGCACGCTCGTGCCGAGGAACGCCGCCCGGCGCTGGTTGTCGCGCAGCGTGCGCAGGGCGTAGCCGAACGGCGACTCGGTGATGCGCCACATCAGCGCCGCCGCGGCCGCCACGATCGCGAGCGTGAAGTAGTAGAAGTTCGTCGAGTCCTGGAAGAACGGCGGCGGCAGCAGGCCCTGGATGCCGTCGTCGCCCTTGGTGAAGCTGTACCAGGAGAAGACGATGTAGAAGAGCAGCTCGCCGAACGCAAGGGTGAGGATGGCGAAGTAGATGCCGGTGAGCCGCACGCAGAAAAACCCCACGACGAGCGCCGCCAGCGCCGCAACCGGCGGCCCGGCGAGGAGCGAGAGCAGGAAGTCCGCCATGCCGATCTGCCCCTCCGCGGTCTTGAGCGCGGTGAAGAGCATCGCGGTCGCGTACGCGCCGACGCCGAAGAACGCCGCATGGCCGAACGAGATCTGCCCCATGTAGCCGTAGAGCAGGTTGAAGCTCATCGCGAACAGGCCGAGGATGAGGACTTCGGTCCCGACGTGGGTCCAGAATTCGCCCGGCAGCCACGGCACGCCGAGGGACGCCGCGAGCAGCGCCAGCGTGACCGGGCCGGAGACGCCGAACGCGTCGTACAGGCGTGACCACGGGCCCCGGGGCTTCGCGTTCTCGCTCATGGCGTCAATACCGCATCTCGGTGCCGAACAGGCCCCACGGGCGGAAGATCAGCACCGCGATCACGATGAGGAAGATCATGGCGAGCGCGCCGTCGGGCCAGAACAGGATCGAAAACGAATAGACCACGCCCACGATGATCGAGGCAACGAAGGTGCCGAGCATGCTGCCGAAGCCGCCGATCACCACCACCGCGAAGCACTGCACGATGATGTCCAGATCGACGCCGAGCGCCATCGGCAGGAGCGGCAGAAAGACCCCGCCGGCGAGCGCGGCGAGGCCCACGCCGAGCGCGAACACCATGGCGTAGATCGCCGGGATCGGAATGCCCAGTGCGCTCACCATGGTGCGGCTGTACACGGCGGCGCGCACGATCTTGCCGAAGCGCGTGCGGTGCAGGAAATACCACAGGCCGGCGGCGACGGCGATGCCGGTGCCGATGATCACGAAGTGGTAGGGGTTGACGAGCGTATCGAACATCTCCATCGGCTTCACGCCGAGATTGATGCGCCGGTTCTCCAGGCCCCAGATGAGCTTGATCACGTCGCCGAGAATCAGCACCAGCGCGAAGGTGAGCAGCAGCTGCTCGGGCAGCTCGCGGTCGTAGGTGCGCCGGATCAGGAAGCGCTCCAGAGCGAAGCCGAGGAGCATCATCGCCGCCACCGTGGCGACGATCGCGGGCAGCAGCATCCAGGGACTGGCGCCGAACTGCTGGCTGAGGAACGTGAAAACCGAGAACGTGACGTAGCCGCTCACCAGCCACAGCGTGGCGTGCGCGAAATTGAGGATGTTCATCACGCCGAAGATGAGCGACAGGCCCGCCGAGAGCAGAAAGAGCACCATCGCGCGCGACAGGCCGCTGAACAATTGCAGGGCGTAGGGACCGATATCCATGCGGAATCGCCGGAAAAACCCGGCCGGAGCGCTTCAGGCGCTCCGGCCGGTGCGCGCGGCGCGCTTCAGGCGCGCTTCTTCTTGAGCTTCTCGACTTCTTCGCAGCTCTGCGTCCACACCTCGTTGCCCTCCACGAGGATCAAGGTGTCGGGCTTGTAGATCGGGAACGGATAGTCGGGCGAATCCCACACTTCCCCGACGTAGGAGGGCACGTTGAGCTGGTTGCTGCAGTCGCGGAAGGTGCGCTTGCCGCGGCAGGTGTCGATGGTCGCGCCCTTGAGCGCCTTGACGATCGCCTCGGTTTTGGTCGAGCCGGCCTTCTTCGCGCCCTGCTCGAGCCCGCCAAGCGCATCGTAGTACATGACGGCCCAGTCGTCGGGGTACTCCTCGGGACCGAACGCCGCGCGGTCGCGCTTGATGTAGGCCTGCATGATCGGCTCATTCAGGTGCGCGAAGAACGGAGCGCGCGCGAGACCGATGATCCCGCGCGGCAGCGTCTTGCGCTGCGCCTTGAGGTCGTTCACGGCGATCAGTCCGCCCGGGAACGGCACGCGCTTGAACAGGCCCATCTGGTTCGCCTGCTGCATGAAGGTCTCCGCGTCCTTGCCGGCGATGGCGCCGAACATGAAGTCGGGCTTCGCCGCCATGATCGCGGTGATGTAGGACGTGAAGTCGGTCTCGCCGAGCTTGAACCACATCTGGCGCGCTTCCTTGACCCCGGGCGCGACCTTCGCCAGGCCGGTGGTGAAGCCCTTGTGCGTGTCGCGACCCCATTCGTAGTCCTGGCCGAGCGAGACGTAGCTCTTCCAGCCGTTCTTCTTCGCCATGCGCGACACCGCCACCACCACGGCGCCCGACTGCATGTTGCTATCGGGGCAGAACTGGTAGGTGTAGGGCGTGTAGTTGTCCTGCGTGATCTTGGAACTGTTCGAGGTGGCGGCGAAATGCAGCACCTTGTGCTCGTGGATGATCTCCTGCACCGCGAGCGCCACCGCGCTCGAATAGGTGCCGAAGATGCCGTCCACCTTGTCGTTCAGGATGAGCGATTTCGCCTCGCGCGCGCCGACCTCGGGCTTGGTCTCGGTGTCGCGGTAGACCATCTGCACCGGATGCTTGCCGAGCAGGCCGCCGCGCTTGTTCAGCTCGGCGATCGCCACCGGAAGCCCCTTGATCGCGTGCGCCATGTAGTTGGCGCCGGTCCCGGTCGAGGGCAGCAGCACGCCGAGCTTGTACGGCGGCGCCGCCTGCGCGCTCACGAATCGCGGGGCGAGCGTGAGCGCCCCCGCCGCGAGAGAGGAAAACACGAAGTCGCGCCGGCTGAGCTTGAGCTGCTCGGCCAACCCGTCCAGACGCCGATTATCATATTCGCTGCCCATGTTGCCTCCTTGAGAAATGGTTCGCCCGTCTTGGACTCGCTGCGTGCGTGCGCATGAGCTTGGAGGGCGGAAAGGAAACGGTTGCAACCGCGCGTGCGCAAATCCGGGCCCGAGCCCGGCCGGCCGCGCTTGCCAAGCCAAATTCTAGGAACGGACCGCCGGGGCGCCCGCCCCGGTCGTTGACCTAGGTTTACTTGCGCGAAAAATCCGCTGCGAAACAGACCGGAGGCAGGCGCTCGCCCTCCCGCCTGCCTAGAGGTGATTCAGGGCGACGTCCAGGATGTCGAAGTTGCGCATGCGCGCCTTCCCGGGGATCCCGGCGGTCCGGCGGTTGAAAAGCATCGGCACGCGCTGCTCGGAAAGCCCGCCGTGCGAGCGCAGCGGCGCGTCCAGCCCCGAAAGATCATGCCGCGACCTGCTCGTTCCGAGCACGAAGTGCTTCTCGGAGACGACCACAACGTCCCCCAGGCGGTCGGGCGGCAGCTCGAAGCGTTCGCACGCCGCGGCGTTGGTGATCGCAAGCTCGATGCCTTTCAGCGCGGACAGGCGCGCGTTGACAGCCGCCGGACCGATCCCCGCCCGCAGATAGGCAGTGGCGAAGGAGCCGAGCGCGCCGTGATGCACCACGTACGGATCGGTGATCGGCAGGATGACGCGCGCCGCGCCCGCTCCGTACCATTCCTCCAGCAGGTCCTGCAGGTAGATCGCGTTGGGCTGCCCATCGGCGCCGAACTTGTCGTTCATGCCGTGGTCCGCGGTGAGCGCAATCGTCGCCCCGAGCGCATCGAGCCGCTCGAGATAGCGATCCATCATCGCGTAGAACGCGTTCGCTGCCGGATGGCCCGGCGCGGCCTTGTGCTGCACGTAATCCGTGGTCGAGAGGTACACGAGGTCGAGCGCTCGCGTCTCGAGGAGCTTCACCCCCGCCGCGAACACGAACTCCGAAAGCTCGGCGCTGTACACCGAGGGCAGCGGCATGCCGACGAGGTCCGGCACGCGCTCGATGCCGTTCTCGGCGATCGTGCACTGGTCGGCCCTTTCCGACGAAAAACAGATCCCGCGCAGGTCCCTGCCGAGGAGCCGGCGCAGCTTGTCCTTCGCGGTGACCACGGCGACCGACGCGCCCGCGGCGGCGAAGGCGGCGAGGATCGTGTCCGCGCGCAGGTACTTCGGGTCGTTCATCATCACCTCGGCGTCGGCTTCGCGGTCGTAAAAATAATTACCGCAAATGCCGTGCACCGAGGGCGGCACGCCGGTCACGATGGAGAGGTTATTCGGGTTGGTGAAGCTCGGCACCACGCAATCGGCCTCGAACGCCGCGCCCTCGCCCATCATGCGCTCGAGGAACGGCGCCGCGCCCGCCGCCACCGCCTCGTGGATGTAGCCGAATTCGCAGCCGTCGACGCACACCGCGACGAGCGGCCGGTCCGGCCAGCGGTAGCTGCGGCCGTTCACCGTGACGGCGGGGGGCGCGGTCATGTGCGGTTATTTCGCGCGCCGCACTGCGCGCGCGAGAAAGAGCTGGCTACCCTGCATGGGTTGCAGAATACCCATCGTGGGTACCGACCTCAACAGGTTGCTGGAGGCGCACGAAGAAGAAGGCCCGCCGGGCGCTCCCGGATCGGCATCTTCGTGCTCCTCGCCGGTGTCAAACAGCCCGCTTCTCGATCGGCCCGTAGCCGCTAGCAGCGCCTTTAAGGCTCCGAAGTTCCGGGTTTCCCGCCTTGGAGAGCATCTTATAGGTCGCCTCGCGCGTGAGCTTCGCTTTACGCGCGACTTGAGCGACGCCGCCCTCTCGGCAAAATCTGAAACAGTGTGCGGCGAAAAACGAGGGAATCGTGCTCCCCTCGGTCTACGCAGCGCGAATCAAGAACTTCGTTGCCTTGGCGATCGGCCGAATGACCTTCTTCTCCCGGCGAATTTCCACGACGCCGTAATTCGCCAAGGTCTTCAGCGTCCTCGATAGGTTGCTCGGCTTGCGGGCGGTCAGCTCGGCGAGCGCCGCAAGCGACGTGGGTTTCGCCTCCTGGATGACGCGAAGCAGCGCTCGGTTCTCGTCGCTCAGCACTTCGGCCAACGAGCGCATCGACGTGAACCAGATCTTCGGCTCCCCGGCCTTCGGCTTGTATTCGCCCTTCGCGATCGCCAATACGCGGGCCCGAATCTTCTCCTGCGGCATGATGCCGATCGCGATCACTTTCCTGCTCATGGTCTTTTCTCCTGCCGCGCGTAGGGCAGCCTCTGGCCGGAGAACCGGAACTTTTTCGGCTTCCTGGGCGCGTGCGCATTGTCGTATCCCAGTATCCGCCCGCCGTGCGGCTCGTGCAGCGTGAGGGAATACCGCAGCCCGTGCGCAATGTCTCGTGTCGGCGGCACTGTCCATGCGTGCATCTCCGCCCAGTAACCGTTGCCTTGATCGAGTATTGGTCCATCGAATTCCAGGAGCGTGGTTAAGCCCAGGTCGCTCGCCATGCTCTTTGGTTATCAACAGGTGATAATTATACTCTGCCGGGCGTTTTGACGCTGACTTCGTCGATCCCGATAGCAGGGCTAATCAAAAGGAAAAGCACCTGGCGTGCGCCAAGGGCTTCGGTGTTTGGTAGGTCGTGGCGGATTCGAACCGCCGACCAACGGATTAAAAGCCGAAGCCAAAGCCGCTCGCAGCGCTTGCCGACCCTTGTTCCGTCGAGGGCAAATCGGTGCCTCGGAAGCCGAGCCCTTCTGGACGGCGTTTCTGAGAAGCCTCACGCGCCGCGGGCTGCGGGGCGTGAAGCTCGTGATCTCCGATGCCCACGAAGGCCTGAAGAAGGCCGTCGCGAACGTCCTCGGGGCGACTTGGCAGCGCTGCCGGGTGCACTTCATGCGTAACGCCCTGGCGCACGCCCCCAAGGGCCAGCGCCAGATGGTCGCTGCGCTCATCCGCACGGTGTTTGCCCAGGAGACCGAGAAGGAAGCCCACCGCCAGTGGCGCGTCGTCGCCAATCAGCTGCGGGGGCGCTTTCCCAAGCTCGCGGCGATGATGGACGAGGCCGAGGACGATGTGCTTGCGCACATGGCCTTCCCGAAGGAGCACCGGGCGCAGATTCATTCGACCAATCCGCTGGAGCGCATCAACGGCGAAGTGAAGCGCCGCTCCAACGTCGTCGGCATCTTCCCCAACGACGCCGCGATCGTGCGCCTGGTCGGGGCGCTGCTCCTGGAGCAGAACGACGAGTGGGCCATCCAGCGCCGCTACATGAGTCTGGAAACGCTCGCCGGCATGAGCGACAATCGTCGCCTCAGGCTGCCGGCGATCGCGGCCTGAACGTGGCGCAACCTGGTGAAAATCGCGTGATCACCCGATCGCTTCATACACCACGCGCTGGGACACGATCGCGTCATCCCGCGAATTGATGCACATCCAGCGCCTGAGATGTTGATTCATGTCAGCCCCGAGCCTCGGCGCGCTCGCAGGGCTTCTCCTGAATTTCCCGCACCAAAGCCCAGCGCGGCGCCAAGCCTTTGAGGGGTTTGGTAGGTCGTGGCGGATTCGAACCGCCGATCAACGGATTTAGAGGAATGTTATCGCCTAACTTGTTGCTCTTTGACCCACCCTCACTCGCCAAAACGCGCCGACACCCGCCGAAGTTCGACGTCTTCCCACGGCGGCAGGCGCTCAGCGCCCATCGGTCCCTGTGTCCGGCAAACGAACCCGAGTTCGACTGCGTTCCACGGTCACGATGGCGCCCTGCGCCAACTCTGACTCGTGCTCGGCGATGACGCGAGCGCAGACCGGCGCCTGCTCCAGGTAGCGAAAATCGACAAGCCGAACGATTCCAGCATGGGCAGCGCCGAGGGCGACCGCCAACTCGCCGAAGTCCTTGTCGAGGGTGACGAGTACTTGGCCGTTCTGCGCTGCGTGGGCGAGGATTTGGTCGTCGCCTGGATCGGCGCTCCAGTCTCCGACCCACTCTACCTCGTGCCCGGCGCGTTGGAGTTCTGTTTTTGCTCCAGACCAGATGCAGCTATCGAGCAGGAGCTTCAGGCTGCCTCGTCCGTGACGGCGGGTTCAACGCGCTCGTGACCGACGACGCGGCGCGCATAGGCAAGGCAGGCGAGCACGTCCTCGCGCTCGAGCCACGAATAGGCGTGCAGCAGGTCATCGACCGTGTCACCCGCCGCCAGCATGCCGAGTACGTGCTCCACGGCCAGGCGCCGGCCGCGGATGATCGGCTTGCCGCCGAAGATCTTCGGGTTGACCGTGACGCGCTTGAGGAGGTCGGCTTCGTTCATGGCGGGGATTCTACGCCCGCCGCTGCCGCGAATGAAAAAGCCCCCGGTGCTCGCCGAGGGCTTCTGATGTTTGGTAGGTCGTGGCGGATTCGAACCGCCGACCAACGGATTAAAAGTCCGCTGCTCTACCAGCTGAGCTAACGACCCGCGGAAACGAGGAAAAGGCGCGAATTTTATTCGCTCGCCCGGGAACGCGTCAACGAAACCTAGGGTTCCTTGAGCATGCGGCGGTACTGCCACTTCATCGTCGCGGCGGCGCCGGCGACGATGGCGGCGAAGGTGAGGATCGAGCCGAGCGCGAGCGTGGAAAAGCCCGAGATGCCCTGGCCGACGGTGCAGCCGAGCGCGGTGATGCCGCCGAATCCCATGAGCGCGCCGCCGACGAGGTGGTTCGCGGTGTCCTCGGCGTCGCGGAATCCTTCCCAGCGGAAGCTCCTGGTCGCGAGCGCCCACGCCGCCGAGCCGGCGATCACGCCCGCCGCGGAGGCAATGCCGTAGGTGATGACCTTCGACTTGTCGGTCCAGAGCATCAGGTATTCGAGCGAAAACGCGAGCGGCGCGACGAAGCTGAATGCTTCCATGCGCCCGGTGTTGGTGCCGACGAAGGCTTCCTGCAGCGTCTGCGGGTCTTCGGCGAGGTAGCCGATGCGGCCGCTCACGTACCAGCCGCCGACCACCACGAGCCCCGTGACGACGCCCCCGAGCGTGCAGTCGAAGCTCGAGCGGAAATCGCGCGCGCTGTAGGCAAACGCGATGAGCCCGCCCCCGGCGAGAAGCGCGAGCGCGGCGATCCAGGTCCGCTTTTCGCCGCCCACGGCGCGCGCCGCGAGCGAGGGCAGGTCCTGCCCGCCGCCGAGCGCGAACGAAGCCTGCTCGAGCACCCCGACACGGAAGGCGCCGAGAATGCCGCGCAGCGTCATGTAGGCGGTGATGCCGAGCACGATGAACACCACGAGCGACTTGAGGTTCCCCGCGCCCACCCGCACCAGCGTCTTGGAGCCGCAGCCGGAGCCGAGCGTCATGCCGACGCCGAAGAGAAAACCGCCGACGAGGTACGAAAGCCAGGTGAAGTTCGGCCCCGGGTAGATCGATTTGGCGAGATCGACCACCCCGGCCAGATGCAGCGCGTTCGCGCCGACGATCGCCACTCCGATCGCGAGCAGCCACATGCGCATGCGGTTGGTGTCGCCCATGTTGACCCAGTCGGACACCGCGCCCATGGTGCAGAAATTGGTCTTGTTCGCCACCGCGCCGAAGACGAACGCGAGCGCGAACGCGCCCCAGGCGACGGTGCTCGCGAGCTGCGCCGGGTTCGCTTCGTTCATGGGGCGAAATGTAGCGCAACCGCATCGGCGCCGCGTTCGACGCGCCGTATTCGCCGATCAACGCGGCTGATAGCGGGTCGGGTCGGCGAGTCCGGCGGCCTCGAAGCCGGCCCGCCGGATGCGGCACGCGTCGCACAGGCCGCAGGCGCGGCCCTCGGGGTCGCACTGGTAGCAGCTCACGGTTTCCGCCGCATCGACCCCGAGTTCCGCCGCAAGACGCACGATCGCCGCCTTCGGCAGGTCGACGAGCGGGCCGCGGACTTCGATTCTGCGTCCCTCCACGGCCGCCTTGGTGGCGAGATTGGCGAGCGCTTCGAACGCGCGCAGGTACTCGGGCCGGCAATCGGGATAGCCGGAATAGTCCACTGCGTTCGCGCCGACGAAGATGTGCTGCGCGCCGAGCGCTTCGGCCCAGCCGAGCGCGAGCGCAAGCAGGATGGTGTTGCGCGCGGGAACGTAGGTGACCGGGATCCCGGCTTTCACGCCCGCGGTGGGGACTTCGACTGCGCGGTCGGTGAGCGCGGAGCCGCCCGGCGCGAGTTCGATCCGCAGGATGCGGTGTTCGGCGGCGCCGTGGCGCGCGGCGATTTTTTTCGCCGCTTCGAGCTCGGCGCCGTGGCGCTGCCCGTAGTCCACCGAAAGGCAATGGCAGGCATAGCCTTCGCGGCGCGCCCACGCCAGCGTGGTCGCCGAATCGAGGCCGCCGGAAAGCAGAACGACTGCGCGCTTCAGCGCTTGGACCCTTGCGCGAGGCGCTGCTTGGCGCTCGCCGCCGCCGCGCTGGCGGGATACCTGGCAAGGAGGGCTTCGAGCGTCTTTTGCGCCGTGCGCCGGTCGCCGAGCGCCTCCTGCGAGCTCGCGATATTGAGGAGGGCGTCAGGGGCCTTGGCGTCGTCGGGCCACGCCGAGAGCACCTGTTGCTGCGCCGCGATCGCCTGCTTGTAGTCGCGCTGCGCGAAGTGCGAATTGCCGATCCAGTACTGCGCCGAGGGCGCGAGCTTGCTCGTGGGATAGGTGACCAGAAAGCCCTGGAACGCGGAGATCGCGAGCGGGTAATTGCCGAGCTTGAACTGGTTGAGCGCCGCCTCGTAGGCTTTGACTTCCGCCGCCGGCGGCGAGCCGTCGGCGGGCGGCTTATCGGCCGCGGCGGCCTGTTCCTTCGCCTGCTCGAGCTTTCGCAGCCGCGCATCGATATCCGCGTAGAGGTCTTTCTGGCGCTTGTCCGCGGTATCGATCCGGTTGGCGAGCACTTCGAGCTGGCCGCGCAGCTTGGCGATTTCGCCGCGCAGCGCTTCGATCTGGGTCGCGAGCTCGATGAGCGGGCGCCGGTCCTCGATCTTGACCAGCCGCTCCTCCAGCGCCGCATTGGTCGCGTCGATCTGCCTGCGCAACTGCTCGATGCGGCGCCGCGCCTCTTCGTCGTCGAAGAGCGCCGCCGCGGCACTCGGCGCGACGAGCGCCGCTGCCGCGAGCAGCGCGGCGAGGCCGGCGCGGCGCATCAGAACTCGCCCTGATACAGGATGTCGCTGCGGCGGTTCTGGGCCCAGGCGTCTTCGGCGTGCCCTTCGGCCCTGGGCTTTTCCTCGCCCAGGCTCACCGCCTCGATCTGCTCCTCCTTGGCGCCGAGCAGCAGCAGCATCCGCTTGACGCCTTCGGAGCGGCGCTGGCCGAGCGCCAGGTTGTACTCGCGGCCGCCGCGCTCGTCGGTGTTGCCCTGGATCAGCATTTTGGCCTTCGGATTGTCGCGCAGGTAGCGCGCGTGCGCCTCGACGAGCGAGCGGTACTCGTCCCGGATGTCGAACTTGTCGAAGTCGTAGAAGATCGAGCGCTTGGAGAGAATCGACCCCGGGTCGGTGAGCGGCGAGAGCGCCGGCTTCCTGCCCGCGGTCAGGTCCACCGCGGCGACCGGCGGCGGCTTGACCGCCTGGGGCTTCGCGCCCGGCCCGACGGCGCCCGGCTTGCGGTCCTCGACGCCCACGGGCGCCTGCTCGTCGGTCGTGGGCGCGCTCGAGCACGCCGCAAGTATTGCGGTGGACAAGACTGCGATCCAGATGGCACGCATGTTTTTTCTCCTGCTCATTGAAGGAACGGTCCCCACGCCGGTTCGCGCACGTCGCCCGCGGAGACGCTCAGCCGCTGCTTGACCCGCCCGTCGGCGGACACCGCCGAGAGCACGCCCCGCCCGCCGAGCACGGTGGCGAACAGGATCATGCGGCCGTTGGGCGCGAAGCTTGGCGACTCGTCGCGGTCGCTGTCGGTCAGGATCTGCACCTGCCGCGTCGCCAGGTCGAGCAAGGCGACCTGGTACTTGCCGTTGTTGCGCGTGATGTACGCCAGATTCCTGCCGTCGCGGCTGATTCGCGGCGAAATATTATAGCCTCCGTCGAACGTCACCCGGCTCGCGTCGCCGCCGCCGGCGGGCATGCGGTAGATCTGCGGGCTGCCGCCGCGGTCGGAGGTGAAGTAGAGGGTTTGACCGTCCGTAGAAAACACCGGTTCCGTGTCGATGCTGGCGGAATTGCTCAGCCGCCGCAGGCCGCTTCCGTCCGGGCTGACGAGAAAAAGCTGCGAGCCGCCCTCGCGCGAGAGCGACACCGCGAGCTTCGAGCCGTCGGGCGACCACGCCGGGGCGGAATTCGAGCCCTTGAAATTCGCCGCCACGTGGCGCTTGCCGTCGAGCAGCGAATGCACGTACACGACCGGCTTCTTGTTCTCGAACGACACGTAGGCGAGGCGCCGGCCGTCCGGCGACCACGCCGGCGAGATGATCGGCTCGAACGAGGCGAGCGCGGTTTCCTCGCCCGCGCCGTCGGCGTCGGCGATCTGCAGCTCGAACCGGTCGCCGCGCTTGACCACGTAGGCGATGCGCGTCGAGAACACGCCCCGCTCGCCGGTGAGCTTCTCGTACACGTAGTCCGCGATCCGGTGCGCGGTGGCGCGCGTCTGCGCCGGCGCGAGCGTGTAGGCGACGCCGCCAAGCGCGGCCTGCTTGACCACGTCGAAGAGGCGAAAGCGCACCTCGAAGCGGCCGTCGGGACGCGCCGCCACCGAGCCGAGGACGAGCGCGTCGGCGAGCCGCGAGCGCCACTCCGCAAAATCGACCGGCGCCGCCTCCGTCGGCAGCGGCAGGAGCGGCGGCACTTCGATGCCGCGGAAAAGACCGCTGCGTTCCAGGTCGGCGCGCACGATCGAGGAGATGCTCGATGCGAGGCCGCCCTCTCCGGCGAACGGCACGATCGCGATCGGCAGACGCTGCGCACCGGCACCGGTGATTTCGATCGAGAGCTGCGCCCGCGCCGCGCCGCAGATCGCGAGCGCCGCGAGCAGCGCGAGAAAAAACCGCATGGCCCCGATTATAGAGTCAGTCCCTGGGACGGAACGTGAGCCTGAGCTCGCGGCTGAAGAGTTCCGGCCGGTCGGGCTTCGGCAGCGGCGAGGATTTGAGGATCGCGCGCTCGACCGCCTGATCGTACGCCGGAACGCCGCTCGGGCGCGCAAGGCGCGCATTCAGCACTTCGCCCGTCGGAAGCTGCACGACGAGAAACACCGCCTCCGGATTTCCCGTCAGGTCCGGCGGCAGGATCCAGTTGCCGCGCACCTTGGCGCGGATGCGCGCGATGTACTCGTCGAGCGCGCGCGCGTTGGCGGCCGCCGCATCGCGCGCGAGCTGCTCGCGGATCATCTGCCGCTCGCGCTCCAGGGCGAGCGCGGTCTGCTCGCGCGCGAGCTCTTCGCGCAGCCGCCGCTGCGCCTCCTCGTCGCGCGGCGCCGCCCGCGCCGGCTCGGGCTTCGGCTTGGGCTTGGGCTCCGGTTTCGGTTTCGGCTCGGGCTTCGGTTTGGGCTTTGGCGGTTCCTTGACCGCGATGTCGGGTTTTTCGATCCGCGGTTCGGGCTTGGGCGCTTCCTCGGGCACGACTTCGGGCACGGGCTTCGGCGGCTCCGGGCGCTCCAGCGCGGGCGGCTCGCGCCACAATTCCACCACCACCGTTTCGGGCGGCCGGCTCTGCCAGCGAACGCCAAGCAGCAGGATCGCCGCGAGCAGCACGTGGACCGCGGCCGCGAGCAGGATCGAGGACGCGAGGCCGGGCTCGCGCCGCACGTCGAACGCGGCCGCCGCTTCCATCGGTCTCAGCGCGCCGGCTTGACGAGCAGCCCCACCTTGCGCACCTGATGCTTCTGCAGCTCGTCCATGACGCGGAGCACCGCCTCGTAGCGCACGTTCTTGTCGGCGGCGATCAGCACCGGGAGGTCCGGGGTTTTCTTCTGGCGCTCGACGATGAGCGCGGCAAGCTCTGCCTGCGCGACCCGGCGCTCCTCGGTCGGGCCGCCCTTCGCGTCGCGGCTGATCAGCAGCACCGACTGGTCTTCGCGGATCACGATTTCGAGCGGCATCACGGGCGCGTTCGAGGCCTTCGAGACCGACGGCAGCTCGACCATGCCCGGTGTCACCAGCGGCGCCGTCACCATGAAGATGACCAGCAGCACCAGCATCACGTCGACGTAGGGCACGACGTTGATCTCGTGCATCGGCCCGCGCTTGGAATGCAGCCGCGCCATCCGGGCTAGCGCAGCGCCGCCTGGCGCTGCAGGATGTTGGAGAACTCCTCCATGAAGCTTTCGAACCGGATCGCGAGCCGGTCGATGTCGTGCGAGTAGCGGTTGTAGGCGACCACCGCGGGAATCGCGGCGAACAGCCCGATCGCGGTGGCGATCAGCGCCTCGGCGATCCCCGGCGCGACCTGCGCGAGCGTCGCCTGCTGCACGTTCGCGAGGCTGCGGAAGGCGTGCATGATCCCCCACACCGTGCCGAACAGGCCGACGTAGGGCGAGACCGAGCCGGTCGAGGCGAGAAAGGCGAGGTGGCGCTCGAGGTGGTCCATTTCGCGCTGGTAGGTCGCGCGCATCGCCCGGCGCGCGCCGTCGACCATCACCGAGGGCTCGGTGCCGCGCTGGCTGCGGTGCTTGGCGTATTCGCGGTAGCCCGCCTCGAAGATGCGCTCGAGCGAGCCGATCGTGTGGCGCGCGTTGACCGCGCCCTGGTACAGCGCCTGCAGGTCGTTGCCGCTCCAGAACTCGCGCTCGAAGCCGTCGGTCTGCTCGCGCGCGCGCCGGATGCCGAACCACTTGCGGAAGATGAACATCCAGGACAGGAACGAGACGGCGAGCAGGAGGATCATCACCGCCTTCACCACGAAGGAAGCGTTCACCACCAGTGTCCACAGTTCCAGGTCCTGCGTGAAGGTCATAGCGGGATCCTCGCGGCGAGCGGCGCGGGAATCGGCTGCGGGCGCATGTCGCGGTGCCGCACGCAGGCCGCCTGAATGCGCGCCGCGGCGCACACGCGCCCGTCCTCGAGCAGCGCCTTCTGCTCGAGCCAGAAATAGGTGCGCTTCTTTTCGATCGGCAGCACGGTGACGGTGATCAGGTCATCGAGCCGGGCGCCGACCCGGAAGTCGATTTCGGCGCGCGACACGACGAACCCCACGCCTTGCTCGGCGGCGAGCCGCTCCTGCTGCACGCCGAGGCTGCGCAGCCATTCGCTGCGCGCGCGCTCGAAGTAGCGCAGGTAATTCGCGTAGTAGACCACGCCGCCGCGGTCGGTGTCCTCGTAATACACCCGCACCGGAAAGCTGAACGGGGTCAACGCGCCGTGCTCCAGGAATCCTTTCGAGCGATTGTAGCAGCCGGTTGCGCCGCGCCGTCCCAGCGGAAGCGCGCGCCCGGAAGCGAGCGGTCGAGCAGCGGCACGAGCGGCGCGCAGAAAAACAGCGCCCACAGCAGTCCGTTCGGCCTGAAGAACGCGAACTGCCAGGCGAACGCGAGCGCGGCGACGGCGAGCGCGTGCAGTACGCGCGCGCTGCACCGGTTGGGCGTGGTCATCGGATCGGAAATCATGAAAAAGGCGAAGAGCAGCAGCGCCCCGCTCTGCAGATGGTGCAGCCACGAGTCCAGGCTCTTGCCGAGCCACAGGGTCCACAGCCCGGCGAGGCCGAGGTACGCGGCAAGGAACACCCAGCTCGTGTCGGCGCGCTGCGCGCGCGACGCGACCAGGCCGCCGAGCGCGATGAACCACGCCGCGAGCGCGAGGTCGCTCCCCCACTGCCCGGGCGAGATCCAGGCGCCCGGAAAGAGCGTGACCGCCGCAATGACGCCCAGGTTCGCCGGGTTGAAAAGGTGCTTGGCGCCGACGCGCAGCGTGAATTTCGCCGAGACGGCGAGCGCCGCGGCAAGCGGATGCACCCACAGGCTGTCGGCGCGCAGCAGCAGCGAGAGCCCGAAGCAGGTGATCGCGGCCGAGAGAAAGCCCACGCCCTGGAGGCCGAGCGCACGCACCCACAGCGCCTGCGCGGCCAGCCCGGCAGCAAAGCACAGCGCCATCTGCGCCGCGGCGAGCGAAAAATCGCGCGCGAGCACGCCGACCGTGAGCAGGATCGCCTGAAACGCGATCTGCCAGATCCGCGCGTCGCCCGGAAGGCGCGGCTTCACTTCGAGATCGGCTGTTCGCCGTTCGGCGGCGTGCGCAACCAGCGCCACACGCGCTGCCAGAATCCGGCGTCCGCGGCGCCCAGGCCGTTTCTCGCGCGGATCGTCGCGATGTCCCAGCCGGTGAGCGAGGCGAGCGCCTGCGCTTCCCTTTCCTTGCGCTCGGCGACGCGCTTCAGGTAGCGCGCGGCCGCCGGGCAGGCATCGGGTTCGGTTTTTGCGGCATGGCGCAGCACGTAGCGCGTCTGGAAGTTCCGCCGGTCTGCGGTTTCCTGGAACGCGAGATCTTCGGGAAAGGTCTCCGGGGTGTAGCGCACATGAAGCCGCGTCAGCATGACGCGCGCTCCCTCGCGCGTGTCGCCGCTCACCCAGTCGACGCCGAGGTTCCTCAGCTCCTGCGCGCTCAACGGGTTCGCCGCGCAAGGGTCGCACCAGCTCATGTCCCAGAAGTACTCGGTGAATGCGACCCGGTAATCTTCGCGCTTCGCCTGCTCGTCGAACAGCGCCTTGTAGAAGGCACCGAAGCTGTGCTCCTGGTCGGTCTTGAGGTAGGGCGGGAGATCGAGGTTCGCCGGCAGCTTGACGGTGCGGTAGTTGGTGGTCTCGACGCGGCCGTTACGCGTGAGCACCCACAGCACGAGGTCCTGCGGCCCGCGCGCGTTCAGCATCCCGAGCCGGATCGGCAGCATGAATTTCGCGGTCTGGAACGAGAACTGGAGCGGCGCCAGGGTCTGCGCGCCGCTCTTCGCGTGCTCTTCGAGATTGACCCGGGCGACGAAGAACTTCAGGTTCTGCCGGATGTAGGGAGCAAGCGCCGTGGATGCGCCGCGCGGGATGCGGTAGCCGTTTTGTAGCAGCCAGGTCTCGAGGCCGTCGGACTGCTCGGCCGAAAGGATGACGATGTCGTACGGTCCGACGGTGTATTGCGCCTCGATCCGCACGCCGAGCGCATCGGCGCTCGCCTTGGCGATGCGCGACTCGGCCCGGCCGAGCGCCTGCGGCGCGGCCAGCTCGCGCGCCGGCGGTGCAAGGCACGGATCGGGATCGAAATACTCGGCGAGCCGCGGCGCGCTGTAGGCGTCGATGCGCTCGAAGAGTGCCCGGAACGGTGTCTTCACGTCTTCCTTGCGCAGCACCACCGGCACGGGCACCACGAGCGCGAACTCCTTCAGCTCGCCCTGGTAGTCGTTCAGCATGTTGATGGTGGTGCGGTTGCCGTCTCGCACCATGACTACGCGGGAAGCTTCGTTCCAGAGATTGGCGTCGGCCTTGCCGACGTAGAAGCCGCAGAACGCGTGTGCCGGGCCCGTCGCGGAAAGAAGCGCGCAGACGAGCAAGCTCGAACCCCAGTGCATGTTTTTCCTCCTTGCGTTGTCGACACCGGCGTTAAACGCGGCACGGAGGAAAACGGGTTATGCCGCTTCGCGACCTCCCGCGCCGCGGGCCTTTTCGCGGTGCCGGCGCACCTTGAGCAGATTTCCGCAGCTCGCCATCTCGCACCAGCGCCGGCTGCGGTTTTTCGTCTCGTCGAGAAAAAGCCAGAAGCAGGTCGCGTTGCCGCATTGCTTCAGCCGGGAGAGCTTTCCGGAAGTGAGCAGGTGCAGGGCCGATTCGACGAT
>Ga0114945_10000192_pt1 | contig 37794 bp, 33 predicted proteins | sample OV2TP3_FD_87194 | JGI IMG/M metagenome (GOLD analysis project Ga0114945, IMG submission 87194) | Hot spring microbial communities from Beatty, Nevada to study Microbial Dark Matter (Phase II) - OV2 TP3 | ecosystem: Environmental > Aquatic > Thermal springs > Hot (42-90C) | place: USA: Beatty... | reverse complement strand
GCCATCGCAAGAGGCGGTACCAACACGAGTTCGGTCGGCGCCGCAGGAACAATCGCCTACAGCACGGGAACGGCGTATGGCTTTTCCGCCTCCGGGACCAGCGGCCACTTCCTGCGATCGGGCGGGGCGGGCGCGCCGACGTGGCTGGATCTCTTCGGCGCGGCCAACACCTGGACGGCGGCGCAGACGATGACGAGCAACCTCACGGTCCAGGGCAACACCACACTTGGGGATGCCTCCACGGATTCCGTGACATTCGTGGCCGGGATCAGCAGCAGCCTCGTGCCGACGGTGCACAATACGTACGACTTGGGAACGGCCACGGCCCGCTGGCGCTCGGCCTATCTCGGCACGAGCGTGGAGATCGATGGAACGGCCTCTCGCGCCTTGTTTGCAAGAACCACGATGGGAAGCTCCTCCTCCACTCAAACCAACATCCACGCGTTTCAGGCCATCGCTTCCGGCACGATCACGGGCCACGCGTCCTCCAGCAACCGGGCCGTCGAAGTGAGCGCTTCCAATGCCCCCGCGAATTACGGAGTGATCTCCACCGGGACCAGCGCGGCGGGGACCAGGGCGTGGGGTCTCTATTCGCGGGCTTTCGGCGGAGGGGACTATAACTTCGCGCTGGATGCTCACGCCTCCGGCGCCTCGCTCGAGAACCGCGCCGTCTCGGCCGACGCGGTGAGCGCCATCGGAAGCCTCGCGTCTGCGGTCCGGGCAACCGTCTCCGGCACAGGAAGCACCAATTTCGCCGGCGATTTCAGCAACACGGCCGTCGGGTCCGGGGGAACCCAGTATGGCATTCGAAGCACGGCGACGGGAGCCCTCGGATTCGGGGGCAGCTACAAGTACGGGCTGTACTCGGAGGCGAGCGGCTCGGCGACCCTGAACTACGGAGTATTCGGCAAGGCGAGCGGAGGCGCCGTCAACTATGGTGTCGCCGGTCAGGTGACTGGCGACGCGACAAGCTCGACCTACGCCGGCCACTTCACCAATTCATCGACGAGCACGGGCGCGTACGGTATTCGCGCGGAGGCGACCGGAAACGTGGGAACGGGAATCAAGTACGGAATCTCCGTATCGGTCACGGGGGGGGCTTCGACCAACTACGCGATTCACGCCACGGCTTCGGGCGGAACGACCAACTACGCGGGCTTTTTTGCCGGGACCGTCAAGGTAGAGAGGGCAAGTCTGGTTCCTCTCATCGTCAATCGCACCGCGAATGACGGAGACTTGATCGAGTTCCGACAGGATGACGTTTCCAAGGGGAATATCAGCGTAAGCGGAGGCACGGTTTCCTATCAAGCCTTTACCGGAGCCCACTATGGCTGGAGCCCGGACCACCTCCGATTCACCCGCGGCGAGGTCTTAGTGGCCTCGGGTCCTCACCGGGGACTCCACGGAGGCGAGCTGGGTACCACGGAGACCGTCTACGGCGTGACGACTACGGATCGGGAGGAAGACCAACGCGTGCTTGGCGTGTACGCGGGGGAAACGACCTTGGGAAATGAACGGCTCATTCTGGTGAATGCCGTCGGCGACGGCTTCATTCTGGTCACCGATTCCGGCGGCGACATCGGGATCGGAGACTTTCTCACAACCTCTTCGCGCCGCGGGTATGGCCAGAAGCAAGCCTCGCGGGCGATGTTGCCTCAGACGATTGCGCGCGCCATGGTAGACGTCCGGTGGACCGAGATTTCACGGGATCCGCGTGTGGGGTTCAAGTGGCGGTTGATTCCCTGCACCTTCCGCGCCGGATGATCACCAAAACTTCAGCCGCCGAATCGCCTGCGACACGCCGCGGCCGATCGAGCGCATCCCCGCCCAGGTCTTGGTCAACGCCTTGTCGATGACGGGCGTGAGCTTCTCGGCTCCGTAGAGCATCAGCGCCACTTGGCCGATCTCGAGCGCCGCGATCCCCACCCATCCCACAGGACCCGCGGCGAGGAGGGCGGGATAGACGGCAGCCCGAAGAGCCGCCTTCACCGGCATCATCGCGAGCATCGAAACGCCGAAGGATGTCGCGTCCACGGCCGCGGACTTGAGATCCCGCCTACCGGCGAGCGCGTTCAAGATCCCGACGCCGGCGTAGAGCGGAAGCGAGAACTTCGTGACCGAGGCGAGCGCCCCGCGCATTCCGACCGCCGCGACGCCACGGGCCGTGATGTACTCGAGACCCGTGAAGAGGGCGAACCCTCCCACGAAGGAAGGCGAAGCGATGTGGCGGAGACTCTCGCGGATGCGGCCGGGGTCGTGATTCCAGAGCCCCTGGATCGTCTCCTTGAGGATCACACCGCCGGCGAAGAAACCCATCCCCATGGCGCCGCGACCGGCCGCGCCCTTGAGGCGCGTCAACGCGGCCCGGTGGGGACGGGCGGCGGCGTTGCCGTAGAGCTCCGGCCATCGTGCCCGGATCTCGCGGCCCAATTCGGCGTCCGTCATCCGGGAGATCTCTTCATGGGGGAAGTAGGAGCGGAGCCCCGCGCGGCGGGCGAACGCCGCCTCGGCGCGGAAGGCCGCAACCTCGCCCGCGGGCTTCCCGGACTTCACGAGTCCGTAGACGTGCGTCCCTTCGTGAACGAGCTCGACCGCTAGCGATTTCACGTCGTGGGTCCGGTCGAGGAAGATGTCGGGACCTCCCGCCCGTGCTCCGGCTCGCCCGAGCGTCCGCGGGTCCGCCCAATGGACGCGGATCTCCCTCGTGCGCACGGCGTCCGCCAGATGGCGGGTTCCCGGCCGATCCAGAAGCGAAAGGACCTCCGCGAGCTTGGCATCCTCCACAGGGTCTGCGGTTCGAATCGAGGAAGATCCGCTCCAGCCCTCCCACAGACGGCTGGGGGAGAGGCGTCGGCGGAGTTGCGAGAGCCGCGAATCCGGCCGCGCACTCGAACCGGCGACTTCCGAGAAACCGATCACGTCCGAGGCCATGACGTCGCCCTTCGCATCGAGCGCCTCGACCTTGAAGCGGCTGCGGCTACTCATTCGGACTTGACCGACGCGGACCTTGGTCCCGTCCGCCAGAACGACTTCGGTCAAATCGACCGGCTTCCCCGAGATGCGAACGCCGCCGACCTTGGCCCCCACGCGAACTTCGTAGGACATCAGTCCGTCCCGATCGTCGAAGTACCGAACCTCGACCCCCTTTCTCTCGAGACGATAGGGCTTCGGAAACCGGTCCTTCAGCCACCGCGAGTAGGATTTCCACTCCAGCCCCAGTTCGCCCAAGAGCTTGCGGAATTCGGATTCGGCGACGGAGGGACTCCGCAGGGCTTCGCGCTCGACGGGAGTGAATCGACGAGGTTCGAGAGGGCGCCCCTGCTTCTCCAGATGCTTGAGATATCGTGCCAGCCATCGCGCCTGATCGTAGAGATCCTGCGCGTCGGTCTGGCCGCACAGGAATCGAACCTCGACGGTCGGAGGGTTGTTGGTCCAGAGATTGATCAGATTGACATCCCGATACCGTTCGTTCTGGAAAAGGGGCCGCAATCCCTCCAGCACGTCGTTGAACTCGTACTTTCCGCCTTTGGAGGCGGCGGTCCGGTCGATCTTGCGGACGGCCTCGATGAAGGCGTCCTGTTCGCCGCGCTCGTAGACGGTTCGCGCGTTGACGTGATCGCCGAGGTCGTTGAAGATTCCCTCGAGATAGGCGCGGTTGTGGACGTCGACCAGGAGGTTGCGGAGGAGCAGAGGGTCACGTTCGAAAACGCCTTTGTCGAGATGAACGTGACCCCCTGTTCCCCACGTCGGGTTGTCGGGGAACTTGGTCGCGAGATTGGTGCTCCAAAACGCCTCGTACATCGGCTGGAGATATCGCTTGATGTCGGCAAGTTTCATGGGAGGAGGCTGGACTTCGATGACGCCGGGGTCGACGTCGATGTTCCAAGTGTGTCCCTCCCACTCGACGCGGACGCCCATGTACCCGGTCGACAGCTTGCGCGCTCCGGCGGCTCGTGTCAGGAAGGCATCCGCGACCTTCACCTTCAGGTCTTCCTGGTACTGCGAGAGGTCGCCGCCGTACATCGTCTCGTCGGTCGCGGTGGGTTCGAATCCGAACCTGAGATCCTCTTCGACGATCTGAGCTTGGACGAGGCTTCCGAGGGCGAGGAGGAGAAGGGGGATGAGGGCGAGAGTTCTTCGAAGCATGAAGTCTTCGGGAGGCAATTCCCGTGCCGGGGTCTCCTTAGACATCGAATCGGCGAAATCGCCCGAAATCGGGCGGAAGCGGTCGATTGCGGGCGACCGGTACCTGGGAAGAGGGAGGCGGCGAGGTCGGATGGATGGAAAAAGAACTGGACATATTTTCTGTCCACAGGTACGGTACCAGCATGAAGGCCATGGCCGCCGCGAAGTTCAAGGAGCAATGCCTGGCCGTGCTCGACCGGCTTGGGCCGGAAGGGGTCGTGATCACGAAGCACGGCAAGCCGGTGGCTCGACTCGTCCCGTACGAGTCGGAATCCTCTACACTCGTGGGCGCGCTCGCAGGGAAGATCAATGTCCGAGGAAGGATCCTCTCCACCGGACTCCGCTGGGATGCTGAATCTTGACACCCACATCCTGATCTTCGCCTTGGCAGATCGTCTCTCTCCGCGGGAAGGACGGATACTCAAGTCGGAGCCTTGGAGCATCTCGGCGATCGTCTACTGGGAATTGGCCAAGCTGTCGGACATAGGCCGAATCGAGCTAGATCTGGAAGAGGCAGAGGTGCGGCGCGTCCTCTCCCGAATCCACGTCTGGCCGATCGACCTCGACGTCTGCCGGGCCATCCGGAAGCTCGATTTCCGGGGAGACCCCGCAGACGAGCTCATCGCCGCGACCAGTCTCGTGCATGAGGTACCATTGGTGACCCGCGACCGGCGGATCCGCGGCTCGCGGGTCGTGCCGTTGGCGTTCAAAACCCCTCGTTGAGTGCCTTCGCCCAGTCCCCCAGAAAATGGAACAGCAGTCGCCGCTCCCGCACCACGATCCGAGCCTCCGCGTCCATTCCCATCGCGACCGAACCGCGGCCGGCGCGGCCTCGCACCTCGGAAGCCAGGAGTCGGATCCGCACGCGGCGAGTGCCGGGATTCTCTCCGCCCTGCGAGTCCGGAGCGATCTCGTGGACCACGGCCGGAACGGAGCCGTAGTCCAACACGGGAAAGGCGGCCAAGTTGACTTTGGCTTCCATTCCTTCGTGGGCCCGACCGGCTCGACCGCCGGGGAGCCACCCTTCGAGAATCCATCCGGCTCCGGCGGGCTCGATGGCGAAGAGCCGATGTCCGGCTTGGACGAACGCTCCGACCTCTCGAACGGCACCGAGAATGATCCGCCCTCCACAGGGAGCGGTGATCCGACTTCGCTCGAGTTCGCGCTCCAGCGTCGACCGCCTGGTTCGGCTCTCCAGTTCCTGCCCTTCGGCCTGCCGGCGTTCGGCCTCGAGCGCGCTTCGATGCGAATCCAGAGCGTTCTTGAGCGTCAGCCGAGCCAAGCGGCTCTCCTCCCGCTTCTTCTCTCGCTCCGTGCCGCTGATCGAGTCCAGTCCCTCATGCGATTTCCACTCGCGCTCCGCGGCGTCCGCCTTCGCGCGATTCACGGCGAGTTCGCTCCGGATGGCCGCCAATCGTTCCCGATAGAGGCATACGTCCTTCGGATCGGAGTCGCGATCGAGCGACTCTAGGATTCTCGAGATTTCAGACGATTGACGTTGGGTGCGGAAAAGTCTCTCCTGCTCGATGCGGAGTTCTTCCTGCGCGGTCCCCGGATCGAGCTCAATCAAAAGTCGCCCCTGGAGTACGACGTCGCCCTCACGCGCATGGACCGCGCGGACACGGCCGGCCCTCTCGGCATCGACCAGAACGGTTCCCTGCGCGGGGCGGATGAGCCCGCGGGCCGTCACGGTCTCCGGCACCTGGATCAGGTAGGAACCGACGGCGGCCCCGATCAGGACGGATGCGAATCCGAACACGGCTCCCCGGACCATCCTCGGAGGTTTTCGCAACTCGTAGTCGATGAGCCCGCGGCAGGCGACGCGATCAACCGGCTGCACGATCATCCCACGACCCTCCCAGTTGACGGGACCACATCTTGCCGTAGGTTCCCTCTTCGCGCAGGAGCGATTCGTGCGTGCCCTCTTCCACGATCTTTCCCTGCTCCAAGACGACGATTCGATCGGCGGATCGAGCCAGTCCCAGCCGGTGGGTGCAGAAGAGGACCGTGCAAGTCCGAAGTGCCTGACGAAGCTTTAGGACGATCTCCCGTTCGATGCGAACGTCGAGATGAGCGGTGGCCTCGTCCAGAAGGAGGATCCTCGGACGGGCGACGAGGGCGCGCGCGATCGCGAGCCGCTGCCTCTCGCCGCCGGAGATTCCGATGCCTCGCTCGCCGACAACCGTGTGGAGCCGCTTCGGAAGCTTTTCGATGAAGTCGAGCGCTCCCGCGACACGGCAGGCGTCGATCACCTCCTCGAGAGTCGCCTCGGGGCGTCCGATCCGGAGATTGTCCAGGATCGATCCGGCGAAGATCTGGCACTCCTGCTCGATCAAGAAGACCTGCCGGCGCAAAGGCCGCAGAGGGATGTCGCGAATGTCGGTCCCGTCGATGAGAATGCGACCGTGCTTGGGCGAGTAGAATCTCTGGAGGAGATGAAACAGCGTGCTTTTTCCGGCGCCGCTCTGGCCGACCACGGCGATCCACTCTCCGGCGCGGCATTCGAACTCGATCCCCTGTAGGACCTCCTGGTCATAGCCGTAGGCGAAGCGGACACCCTCTATCCGAAGACTGCCCCGGATGTCGATCGATCCCGGTTCCTCGAGGGGTTCTTCTTCCGTATCGAGCACGTCGGCCAGGCGGTCCATGGCTACGAGCGCATCCTGCAAACCCAGGTTCGCTCCGGCAAGGCTGCGGAGGGGGCCCATGACGTACCCCGCAATCGTGCTGAACAGCATGATTTGTCCCAGGCTCAGGTGGCCCTGCATGACTTGGGCCGCGCCGAACCAGAGGATTCCGAGCATCGCGAAACCGTGAACGAGACCGGCCATCGTGGTGCCGGCCAGACCCAGGAGAGCCGTACGGCGCTCTTCTTGGGCGAGTCGGACGAGCGGCCCTTCCATTTTCCGGAAGACCAATTCTTCTGCCCCCGCTCCCTTCACAACGGCGATTCCCGCGAGATTGTCCACCGTCTGGGCGTTGAGGCGGGCGCTTTCCTCCATCAGCATCCGGAAGCGCCGTCGAAGGGGCGTTCCGAACGCCCACGCGATGAGGAAGAAGAAGGGGCCGGTCCCGAGGACGAGAAGCGCCATCCGCCATTCGTAGAGGAGGAGCACCGTGCCGGCCACGACGAGGCTAATGCCGTCGAGAATGACTCCGAGAAAGAGTCCGGTGATGGCCTGCTGGATGTGGGAGGTGTCGTTCAATCGCTGCAAGACATCTCCGGATCGGCGACTGTTGAAGTAGGCCATCGGAAGACGAAGCAGGCGTTTGTAGGTCATCGACATGAGGTGGAGATCCACCTTCTGACCGAGATGGGTCATGAGGTAGGTGCGGAAACACTCGAAGACGGTGGAGAAGAGGGTGACGGCGATGATGGCCGCTCCGAAGAGGTGCAAGGTCTTCATTCGGCCGCTGGGGATGATTTCGTCGAACAGGAATCGATTGAAGAAGGAGGAGGCGAGGGCGAGTACGGTCATGAGAAGACCGGCCAGGAGAGCGTGGAAGAGGAGCCCGCGGAACGGCATGGCGAACTGGAAGATGCGACCGAGGGGCGAAGCCTTCTTGAACTCTTCCTCGCGGAGCGGCCCTTCCGGCGCGAGAAGGAGCGCATAGCCGCTCCACATCTCGTTGAACTCCTTCGCGGTGAGCGTGCAAAGGCCTTCCGCCGGATCCGCGATGGTTACTCCCCGCCGCGCCTCGTGGACGACGACGAAGTGCAGGAGATCCTTCCGGACGACGTGCGCGACCCAAGGAGTCGGAATCTCGCCGAGGACGGTGCGGTCTTCCACCTCGACCGCGCGGGCCTCGAAGCCCATCCGTTTGGCCGTTTCGCTGAGGCCCAGGAGGTTGACCCCATCGCGGCCGGTGCCGGCGGCGTCCCGGAGTTTATGGAGAGCGGTGCTCAATCCGTAGCGCTCCGCGACTGTCGCGAGGCACGCGGCGCCGCAGTCGGTCTCGTCGACCTGCAAGACGCAGGGGAAGCGGCTCATGGGGGTTCTCTACCCCTTCATGTCCATGGGAGGGGAGGGGCCGGGATAAATCCGGCATGGGTTACCCAGGCACCTCCTCCCGGCCGCACGTGAGGAAACCCGAGACCGGTGGAATCGCCGGTCCCGGGGCAGACCTCTGGCTTGCAGAGAACTCAACGCCCCAGCCACACCGATTCGGGGCGTGCTCCTACTTTCCAAATGGGTTCCGTGTCTGGGTGTTCGAGGGCACCATTTTTCTCAACTGCTGATAGATTTGCTCATTGTCAAGCCGCTTATTTTGATAGAAACGAATCCACTCGACCATGGCGTCATAACTTTCACAATCCTGGCCATCGTAGATGGGACGGATTCCAGGGGCGCGGACATGACCCCCGGCGATTTGCCTTGCTTCTTCTCCGGCAATGGCTCGAATACTCATAGCGAGTTCCTTCATCAAGTACGGTTTCTCCAGGTGACTACACGGCAACTTCGATTGTGATCTTGCATCCAGGATCGTCGTCCGACACCCATCTAGTGCCTCATTTCTGACGGTTGCTGCAGGAAAAGCGATACTCCCGAAGCCACCTCTCTGAGAATGCTCGCAGTGCCAATTAGTGAGTCGGTTTCACCGCTGTGGGTAGATCCACGGATAGAGGCTCTCCTCAGGAGTTTCTCGAAAAGGGCTACAAAGAAGATGAGGTGCTTGGCCCTCGTGCCTCAGGCCTTCGCAATTCCAATGGGGACTCACCACTGGAGGGCTCCAGAAAGGAGGATCCATGGATAGTCTTAGACTGGTTTCTGCCGACGAGGCCCAAAGTTGCAGAGGAGGATGGTCTCTGACGGGAATCGGGCTGGATGGAAAGATCATCGGGACGTACTCGTAGCCGATTCCCTCCAGAAGATTCTGAGAAAGGTCGAGACATGAAAACCCACACTCTTCTTGCGGTTGTACTCGGAGTCGTCGTGGCCCTTGCGGCCGGATGCGGGGGGAACTCAGGCGATCCCTACGACAATCTGGTTGAAAGTCTGGAGGATCGAAACGAGACCGCTTCGGAGCTCGAAGGCGCGAAGAAGAAACTGGCCAAGTTCGAAAACGAGGCTAGGGCGATCCTTTCTCAGGATCCCTATTCGATTGTCGGCCCCGTGAGTGTCGGAGGCGTTCGATACTCCAATGCCCGAGCCGTCCATCAGCGGCGCGGGGAGCTGCAGGCGGCGGTTCGGACGCTTCAGGGGACCCTGGGCCAGAAGGGGGCCGCCGTCCAGACCGCCTGGGAGACTTTCTTACAGTCACCGCAAGTGCGGGATGGAGAAGAACTTCTCCAGGCGGCCCTTAACGCCTATCGAATTGTGAATAGCTTGCCGACCGGCTCGAACTATCCCAATCGAGAAACAGTCTTGGCTGCTCTCCGGCACGGAATAACCCAACTCATGGGAAGCTGGACGATCGGCTATGTCAGAGCCCTGGGGATTGTTGTAGACGGGATTCAGCAGGGACGGGCCGTCGGACAGATCCAGCGCGGCATTACTCAGCTCGGGTCAACTCCGGAAGAGCAGAGATTCTTTCAGACCTTGGCTCGGAATCTCGCTCCGGTCCTTCGACAAATCCTTCTCTCGGGTACCGGGGCCGAGCTCGATCAACGCTTAGCCCTTGTCGGTCACTGGATCAATGCGATCAACTTCGTCACGCAAGGAGTCACGGGGGCTGATGGAGACCCTTTTACCCCCCAGGAGCTTACGAGCCTCCAGGGCTTTCTGGAAGCGATCCGACTCCTGCCCTATCTCTCTGCCGTCGCGCGTCCTGCGGAGGGGTTCTTCATCGGGCTGGATATCGTATTGGTCGTCCTTGGCCACATTCAGAACGGTCTTCGTGCGATCCAAATTCAGACGGCGCAACAGAACATCCAGCTCCTGATTCATGCGGCTCTGGACAATAACGAGACTCTCCTCGGGACACTTCCGCTTCATCCTACAGCGCCATTCGGCGCCGACCCCGCGTCGATTCCTCTCCCGACTTCCGGGACTCGGACGGGTCTGAACAAGGGCGAACTTCGAGCGCTCCTTGGGGAGAGTCCTAACACTGGGGAGGGAATTGCCCCTGTGACTGGACGAAGCGTTTCTCTCAGCACTCCCCCCAGCGCGAGCTCTACACGATCGATGGAGCTCCCATTGCTCGGATCGGGGGCGAAGGGAGTCTCTACCCGAAGATTGGCGCCCTCGTCGATCCCGCAATTCCACTCTTTCGTCGGGCCGATCGTTTCGACTGGCTCTATCCAGAATGAAAGAGGTTTGCAACCGGCGGCCCTCGATTTTAGCTATCCCCGCGTGCTGGGGACATGGACGAGCACGAACCCCCGGCGGGGCGGAGGCTACATCAATGGGGTGGGGCAGTTTCGTCCCGAGGCGCTCCTGATCGGGCGCTGATTCCGCAGGGCTCCCCGCAAGAGGGTCACAAAGAGCATGTCCATTCGAAAGGAGACAGCCATGAAACAAGTACGTAGCTTATCGGGCCCGGACTCCCGGTTGATCGTCGGAGGCGGCGGGGATTCGCAGCAAGAGATCTACAAACAGTGGTGGAGGGAGATCGAGAACCTTCCTGGGGTACAAGCGGATCCGGCGAATGCTCGCCAAGCGATTTTGTTCGAAGCGGGATGTGAGGCCCGGCGCCGAGCGAAAGCGAGTAAGTGCCGCAATCTGCGATCCACCGATGCATGGCCGATGCCGTTATGAACGCGCGCGGAGCGAACCCCGATCTAACGGCCCGGGGATCGTGAAATGTCCGCAATCGGCTTGCAATGGAAGAGCATGAAGATACTGAGTTTGGTGAGATCGGGAGACTGGCTCATGACCCCCGCGGGGAATTGAATGAACTCCAGAGCGCAGTACCCGATCGATCTTCGAAACGCCTGCGCCGAAGCGCTCGCGTATCTCCAAGTCCACGGTCGTTCTTTCGTGCGGGGTCACCTGGCGGGATCGGGCGAGGCGCGGGTTCGTTGTCAGTCGCTTCAGAAGGAACTTCGGGAGTGGCTTCTTCTCGTGGATCGAATCGCGGGGCAAAACAGCTGAGGCCGCGCCCTCATCGGACGCGGCCTCCTATCGTTCCCGCTAGCAAACCACGATGATCAGGGCCAGCATGACCGCATACTCGACCGCCGTCGGGCCCGCCTTTACGTTCGTGTTCAGCTTCATCTTCATCTCCTTTTTCGTTCTCTTCGTCCGATACCTTCTCTCTCGGGCGGAGCGGGTTTCTTGGTTCGGTGCGATTGTAACATGTTTGTAGACAATAAGATGTGCGAATACCGTCACCTTCAGCCTGAAATGACCGCGCCCGCCCCGAAGGGCGGGCACGGAATTGAGTTCTGTCGGGTGGACTACTTCAGAATGGCGCCACCCTTCACGTTCGTCTGAATGTTCATCTTTGTGTCCTCCTTTCGCGATACCCATTGCGCGGGGTCGGACATCTTCTCAGCCTTTCGATCTTGAGTTCCCAGAGGATGGATCCTCGCTCCCAGACGGGTCGCCCGCATCAGTTCTTGGGAGGGAAGAGCGATCGGAGGAAGAAAGAGGAGAAACCCGGCGGAAGAGGCACGGTCCTGCCGGGGGCGGTTGATCGCAGGCGTCATCCTTATCCTGGGGGCTCTGGCCCTTATTCCCCTCATGCTATATCTGAGAGCGGAGAAATCGAACATTCTGCTGGTGAGCGGCCTGTTCTTCCTTCCTGTTCTCGTCGGAGCGGCCTTAAGCGGGCCCGCGTCGTACCGGCTGCGCGAAATCGCGGTGATTCGAGAGGTGGAAAAACGGTCGGTCGAGCGGGAGGGGCGGGGCCCTTCATTCCTCCCTTGATTCCTCCCTTCTTCCGCAGGAAACTCTATGGTGGATGAAAATCCACCCCATCACCGACGACTACTTCGACTTCATGGCCTGGCAGCTCGCCGAAGCTCTCCAATCCTGGAGGCGCGACTATCCTCGGGACACCCTGCGGCAACTGTGGGATCGATTCAACGAGTACTCCTTGAAGTGCGACATCCTCGACCGGAGAATGCGCCCGTGGATACGCCGACGCCTCCTGAAAAAACTGCCCTCTCTCAGGCGGTCCGCGAAACCCTTCGGCGCGCTCTGGCGGTTCTTAAACGGTTCAAACGCCCGCACGCTGTTGTTGGCGCGGTCGCGTTGACGGGGTACGGCGAACCTCGCGGCACCAAAGACGTCGATTTCATGGTCTTCTGCTCCTATGAGGATATGGGCAAGATGGCGTCACTCGCCAAGAAGGAGGGACTGCATCACGACACAGCATGGACGGAACGGAATCCATTCCTGAACGGGCTTGTGGTCCGGTATCGATACCGCGGAATGCCCGTGGACTTCTTGGTTCCTCGCGACCCGCACGAGGCCACGCTTCCACGGCGCCTCAAGCGGGTCCGAATTGCGAATCAGACCTGTCATGTCTTGAGACCTGACGACTACCTCCTTCTAAAAGCCAAGGCAGGCCGCGGGAGAGATTTCAGCGACGCCATCCGCGTCGCCGTTCGATACCTCGCCGATCTCGACTACAAGTACCTGCGGAGCTGGTCGATCCGGCTCCATGTTTTCGAGGAGATGCAGTACATCCTCGCGACCGCGGAGCAAGGCGGAGAGTAGCTTGACGAACTCCGCTCCCGGCCGGTAGAGTCCGGTCGGTTTCACCACGCGGAGATTTCGTGTCTCTCGCCTTCTCGCGGTCGACGCGCGCTCTTGAGGCCGATCGGGGCCGGGTCGCCCACACGGCCATCCTCGTCGCCCTCCTCCTCCTCGGCGCCTGGATCGCCTGGTCGTTCGTCGCGCGCGTCCCCATCTTCGAAACCTCCGATGCCGCTCGACTCGAGGTCGAGCGCGCCTCCCATCCCGTCGAAGCCTCCGTCGCCGGTCGCATCCATTCCACCCGCCTCGCCGTGGGCCGCACCGTAAACGCCGGCGAAGTCCTCGTGGAGCTTGATGCCACGACCCAAAAACTCCAGCTGCAAGAGGAGCAAACGAGAACGGCCGCGATCGTCCCTCAACTCGAGGCGCTGGCACGGGAGCTGGCGGCTGCGGAGCAGACCCTCGCCGATCTCAGCGAGACGGGAAACGTTCTGATCGAGGAGGCCCGAGCCAAACACAAGCAGGAGGAGACCGCCGCGCGCTTTGCGAAGGAGGAAGCCGATCGGAAGCGCCGTGCCGGGGGCTTCTCGGACCTGGAACTCCTCCGCGCCGATGCGGAGGCGGAAAACCGGGCGGCCGCCGCCTAGACCGCACGACTCGCGGTCAGCCGCATCCTGTGGGAACAACGGACCAAGGTCTCGGGTCAAGTAGGCACCGTGGAACATCTCAAGCGCGAGGTCGCGCGCCTCGAGGGCGAGATGGCCGCGGGACACTCGACGATCCGCCGACTCGAAGAGGAGATCGACAAACGTCTCATCCGCGCCCCGGTGGCCGGGCTGGTCGGGGAATCCGCGAATCTCCGCGTCGGAATGACGGTCGTCGCGGGGGCGCGACTCGGAGCGGTCGTCCCGGCCGGCGGACTCCGACTCGTAGCGGATTTTCTCCCCTCGTCGGCGCTCGGCCGAATCCGCGAAGGTCAGCCCGCCCGTCTTCGCCTCGAGGGTTTTCCTTGGACGCAGTACGGCACCGTCGAGGCCGTCGTCAGCAGCGTTGCGGGAGAGGTCCGCGACGGCAAGGTCCGCGTCGAGTTCATCTTGAAGCCGGAGCCCGGCTCGCGCATTCCGCTGCAGCACGGACTTCCCGGAACCGTGGAGGTCGAGACGGATCGCATCGCTCCGGCCGCGCTCGTCCTGCGTTCGCTGAGCCGCCTCTTCGCCTCGGGCGGGAACGACCGGTGAAGGGTCGCCGCTTCTTCGCCCCCGAGGTCGTTCAGACCTCGGCGATGGACTGCGGGCCCGCCGCGCTCAAGTGCCTCCTCGAGGGCTTCGGAATCCCCGTCAGCTACGGCCGCCTTCGCGAGGCCTGCCAGACCGACGTGGACGGAACCTCGATCGACACGCTCGAAGAGGTGGCCGGGCGATTGGGACTCGAGGCGGAGCAGATCATGTTGCCCCGCGACCATTTCTTCCTTCCCGAGGCCCGCGCCCTTCCCGCGATCATCGTGACGCGGCGACCGGACGGACTTACCCATTTCGTCGTCGCCTGGCGCCGGCATGGCAAGTGGCTCCAGATCATGGATCCCGCGACCGGACGCCGGTGGGTCCACTGGGCGCGGTTCCGCGACGAAGTCTACGTCCATCGTCACGCCGTTCCCGCGGCGGACTGGCGCGCCTGGGCATCGTCCGAGGACTTTCAGGCCGTCTTGAAGAACCGTCTCGAGTCGCTGGGAGCCGACCGGGAAGCGTATGGGCGTCTCCGAGATTGGGCGTTGGCCGATGCGGGATGGCGCGGAATCGGCGCGCTGGATGCATCCGTGCGGATGGTCGATGGGCTGGTGCGGGCCGGGGGCATCGCTCGCGGGTCCGAGGCCGCGGGTCTGGTGGAACGCTTCTTCCAGGAAAAGGACGACGTCATTCCGGACGGCTACTGGTCCGTGCGTCCCGAGGCGGAGGGGCGCTTGATTCTCCGAGGAGCGGTTCTCGTCCGCGTGCGGGGCGTCAAAACCGAGAAGCCGAAGATCCAGGAACTTCCTCAAGAGTTGGCGGCGGCCTTGACCGAGCCTCCCGTGCGATCGCTTCGGGAGATGCTCCGATTCATCGGGAAAGTCTCGCCGGGCGTGATCCTCGTCGCCCTGGTGTTCGCCGCCATCGGCACGATCGTGGAAGCGCTTCTCTTCCGCGGGATGTTCGATCTGGCCCGGCAGCTCGGCATTGCGGAGCAGCGCTTGGCGGCGGTGTGCGTCCTCCTGCTCTTTCTGGCGGGACTCGTTCTCCTGGAGTTTCCCATCGTCGCCGGCGTAATCCGTATCGGACGCCATCTGGAAATCCGACTGCGCTCCGCCTTCCTGGAGAAACTGCCGCGACTCGTGGACCGATATTTCCGGAGCCGTCCCTCCTCCGATATGGCCGAGCGGAGCCACAGCCTGCACGCCCTTCGCTCCGTTCCGCCCGTCGTGAGTCACCTGATCCGCGTCTCCTGCGAACTCCTCGTGACGATGACGGCGCTCGCGCTTCTTCACCCCGGCGGCGCCCCTCTTGCCGTGACGGCGGCGCTCGTCTCCATCCTACTCCCGCTCGTGCTCCAGCCGCTCTTCACCGAGCGCGATCTTCGAATCCGGACGCACTCCGGCGCGCTCTCTCGGTTTTATCTCGACTCGCTCCTCGGGCTGGCGCCGATTCGAAGTCACGCCGCCGAGCGTCCGCTCCGTCGGCAGCACGAGGCGCTCTTGGTCGAGTGGGCCGAGGCGAGCCTTCGGCTTCAGCGCCTTTCCGTCGCCGTCGAGGGCATCCTGGCCTTCGTGGGATTCGGCCTCACGGCGTGGCTTCTCGTCACCTACCTCGGTCGAGGAGGCGAGGTCGGAGGAAGCCTCCTTCTGGTCTATTGGGCCCTCAGTCTCCCCTCGCTGGGTTCCGAGCTGGCCTTGGTCGCGCGGCAGATCCCGAGATATCGAAACCTCGCCTTGCGACTCCTGGAACCGCTTTCCGCCCCCGAAGAACCGCGTCCTGCCTCGGCACCCGAAGCACGGACGGGACCCGTGCGAGTGGATTTCGAGGACGTCGGCGTGCTCGCGTCCGGGCACACGGTGCTCGAGGGAGTGCGGGCGGGGATCGCGCCCGGCGAACATGTCGCCGTCGTCGGCCCCTCGGGCGCGGGCAAATCGACCCTCGTCGGACTCCTTCTCGGCCTCCAACCCGTCGCCTCGGGTCGCCTCCTCATCGACGGAGAGCCGCTGGACGCCGCTCGAGTCGACGCGCTCCGCCGGCGAACGGTGTGGGTGGATCCGGAGGTCCAACTGTGGAACCGGTCCCTCCTCGATAACCTCCGGTACGGAACCATGGCGGTCGATCCCGATTCCATCCGCGGAGCCATCGAGAACGCGAACCTCGGCGAGCTTCTTTCTCGCCTCCCCGGCGGAATGGAGACGCCCCTCGGCGAGGGCGGCGGGCTCGTCTCGGGCGGCGAGGGACAGCGCGTGCGGTTCGCGCGGGGACTTTTGCGCGTCGATCCCGGTCTGGTGATCTTGGATGAGCCCTTTCGAGGATTGGATCGCGATCAGCGTCGCGCCCTTCTCGGACGAGCCCGCCGACATTGGCGCGGGTCCACGCTTCTTTGCGTGACTCACGACGTGGGGGAAACGCGCGAGTTCGACCGCGTCCTCGTGATCGAGGGCGGCCGGCTCGTCGAAGACGGGGCTCCCGGGGAACTCGAGAGTCGAACCGACTCGCGCTACCGCGCCTTGGTGGAGGCCGAGCGCGAGCTTCGCGAGGGGACCTGGGGAAGCGCGTGGCGGAAACTCCGAGTGGCCGCCGGTCGGGTGGAGGGAGCCTGATGGCCGACCCTATCGCCCTGGCCTGGAGCTTGCCTCGACTGGGGGAGGCGATCTACGCGCTCGCGCACGCGGCGCGCTTGGCGCCGCGCCTCGCGCAGGTCTCCGTGCCGCCCGTGGATCTCGAGCAGTCCGGACCGGCCTTGGATCGCTGGATCGACGGGGCCGCCGCCGCGCTCGGCCTGGAATCGGAGCCGGTGGAATCCACGTACGCGGAGGTCGAAAGTTTTCTCCTCAAGAGCGGGCCCTCGCTCGTGCGGATCTCGGCGGACGGAGACGCGCGATTCCTCGCGCTCCTCGGTCGTCGCGGAGAGCGGCTCCTCGTCCTCCCGCCCGACGATGAAGTCGTCGCGGTCCCGCTCCAGGAAGTGCGGCAGTCGTTGTGTCGGACCCTCGAGGCTCCGGCGGCGACGGCCTTGGATTCCGTCCTGAGCAAGGCGGGCGTCGCCGAAGGGCGGCGAAGCGTCGTTCGGGACGCGATCCTGCGCGACCGGCTCGGCGCCGCGAGGATCGGGGGAGGATGGCTGCTGCGACTTCCGCCGGGGGCGTCGTTCGGACGACAAGTCCGCCTCGCCGGAATCGGGAAGCGCTTGGGGATCCTGGTCGGGGCGCACGTCGCCCAGTACGTGCTCTATCTCCTGGCCTGGGGGATGATCGGTCGGGGCGCCCTCGAGGGGCGAACGGAGCCCGGCTGGCTCGCGGCCTGGGGACTCATCCTCATCACGATGATCCCGATCCGGATGCTCTTCACCTGGACGCAGGGGACGTTGACGATCGGGCTTTCCGGTCTGCTCAAGCGCCGAATCCTCCAAGGAGCGCTTCGGCTCGATCCCGAGGAGATCCGGCACCAGGGCGCCGGCGGGCTCTTCGGACGCGTGCTGGAGGCGGAGGCTCTGGAAGCCCTGGCGCTGAGCGGAGGCCTCATCGCGGTCCTATCTCTAATCGAAATCGTCTTCGCGGCCACCGTGCTTTGGGCCGGAGTTGGCGGGACGCTTCATGCCGGGGCTCTCCTTCTCTGGGCCGGGATCGCCGTCGCGATCGCGTGGAGCTACGGCCGCAGGCGAACCGAGTGGACCTCCGCCCGAATCACGATGACGCACGATTTGGTCGAGCGCATGACGGGGCATCGCACCCGACTCGTGCAGGAGAGTGCGCGTCACAACGACGAGGATCTGGAGCTGGAGCGATACCAAGGACGTTCCCGAGCGATGGACCGCGCGGAGATCTGGCTCTCCGCCTTGATCCCCCGCGGATGGATGCTGCTCGGGGTCGCGGCCCTCGGGGTGGCGTTCGTTTCCGGAAAGGCGACGCCGGGCGGGCTGGCCGTGTCCCTCGGCGGCGTAATCTTGGCGTACCAAGCCTTGCACCGGTTGACGATGGGGCTATCGCAACTCATCGGAGCCGGCATTGCTTGGAAGCAGGTCGGCCCTCTCTTTCGCGCGGCGGCCCGTACGGAGCCTACGGGCTCCCCCGTCTTCGCGGCGCGGACGACCCCCTCGGCGCCGGGCGCGGTGGTCGAGGCGGGCGATCTCGTCTTCCGGTACACCGATCGGGCCGAGCCGGTCTTGCGGGGGTGCTCGCTCCGGGTCGGCTCCGGGGAGCGGATCCTGCTCGAAGGCGCGTCCGGCTCGGGCAAGACGACGCTGATCTCGATTTTGGCAGGGCTTCGAACGGCGTCCTCGGGCCTTCTGCTCTTGCGCGGATTGGACCGACATGCGTTGGGGGCGGACGGGTGGCGACGGAGAGCGGTACTGGCCCCGCAGTTCCACGAGAATCACGTTCTCACGGAAACGCTCGCGTTCAATCTCCTCATGGGGCGTCGCTGGCCGCCGGAGCCGGAGGACATGAACGAGGCCGAGACCGTCTGCCGCGAACTCGGATTGGGTCCGCTTCTTCAGCGAATGCCGGCCGGACTGCTGCAGACGGTCGGAGAAACGGGCTGGCGCCTTTCGCACGGAGAGCGGAGCCGCGTCTTTATCGCGCGCGCCCTACTTCAAGGGGGCGAGGTGATCTTCCTGGACGAGAGCTTCGGCGCGCTCGATCCGGAAAGCCTGCGTCAGGCCGTGCGATGTGTCCACCAGCGCGCGCCGGCGCTGGTCGTGATCGCGCATCCGTAGTCGTTATCGCAGGACCCAGGTTCTCACCTTATGGTCGCCGCTGGCGCTCACCAAACTCTTGCCGTCGGGAGTAAAGGCAAGGGACTCCACTCCGCAATCATGACCCGGAAGTTCTTTGAGACGCCGGCCCGATTCCACGTCCCAAACTTCGACGGAACTGGTGCCCCGAATCATGGGGTATCCGGTGGCGAGCCGCTTGCCGCAGGGGGAGAAGGCCACGCACTGGATCTCGCCGGACGCCTCCGAGTCCTGGACCGAACACCGTTTCCGGCCGGTGGATCCATCGAGAATAACGTATCCCCCCCATGTTCCGACCGCCAGACTCTTGCCGTCCGCAGACCACTCCACGGAAAAACACTGCCGATTCTCGGCAATCCGCCAGCTCTCCCGCATCTCCGTCAAACTCCAGACCGCAATTGCCCCCACACGTACCCCTTTTTCGAGCGAGGAGCCGGCTAGCGCCACCCACTTGGAATCCGGAGAAATCGCCACGCTCTCCACGGACTTAAGTGGAGCCCACTCCTTCTCTAGGCGAATCGATCTCACATTCCACTGGCGCACGACTCCCTCGGCGGCGCTCACCACCCTTTCCCCATCGGAGGAGATATCCACGGGAAATTGCCCGAACGCTTCGGGATGTCCTTTGAGTTGTCCCAGAGGTTTCCCCGACTCCGACCGAATCCCATGTAGCCCGCGATCCTCATCCACCGCGATCAGAAACAAGCCGTTCTTCGAGAACCGGACTGGAGAGATTCGCCTCTCGAGTTCTAGAGCGGGTTGCTTTTTCCCGCCGGGTAATTCGCGTAACTGGGCCTGATGACCGATAGTGGCACTTGCGATTCGCTTGCAATCCGGCGATATCAAAACCCGAAACGTCCCCTCCGGCGACTCCAAGGTGGATTGCGGATGGGGCTCTTTATCGCCTTGTGCCAGGAAAGTTCCCATCGGGTAGGAGGCGGTGAGTGCGAAGACAAGCGTGAACATATCCCCTCCAGGAGGTTCCGTTTTTGTACCGAATCCCTACTGGGCACGTCCTTACTAGAGAGCGCATTGGCAGCAAGAGGGTGCGTTTTTTCGACAAAACCCATCGATCCGAGCTGGAGCCTATCCGGACTCGCTATCTGGGTCGAGACTCGACCTCCACGCTCGGGAATCCCGAAAGGGCGACGAGATCGTAGCGGAGAAGCGCGCCTTCTTTCCCCTCGGTGCGTACGACGCCCAGGCCAGTTTCGAGAACGAGACTAATCGAAGATCCCGGAGGAATCGAACGAGTCTCCATTCTCTGACCAGTCTCGCTCCGGATCTCAAACTCGATTGCGGACGGACCTAAGTTTCTGAGGGACATCGTCCCCGAGGATCGATACCGGAGGAGGATCTCCGTATCCGGGGTGACGGGGCAGGTACCTTCGGCATGAACCAGGGTGTTCCCCCCGCATCCCGCCGCGAGGCACGAAAGTAGGAGCAGGTTTTTCAATGGCCCACCACCGAAATGTGCGGCGACGTCGCTTCCGCATAGACTTCGTATTCGACGAGAATCGGCTTACCGCTCTTGTTCGCGATGATGAGGCTGCCGAACTCCGGACCGAACCGGTGAAGAAACGTGGCGCCTGCGGCGAGCGAGGAGGTTCGACCCTCCAGCAACACGGTCAACTCGGCCTCTCCGCGATTGCGCACCTGGACGTGTCCGTTCTTGGGGCTCTCGACCCGGATGACGAGGGTCTGATCGAGGAGATGAACTCCCTTCGCCTTTCCCGGGGCCACGACGTGGCAGGCAGAGAGAGCGGCAAGGGCAATGAGGTAAACGCTTTTCACTGGAGCCCCACCAATCCTAGCACCAGGCCGATTCCCACGAGCACGATTCCGAGAATGAGCGCGGCTACGATGTCCTGCAACTCCCGCCGCCGAAGGATGGCCCGTTCCGGCTGGTTAGGATTGTAATACACCTGAACCTCGTCTTGGAAGGCCCTCAAGAAGTCCCAACCCGCAGCGGCCGAATGGAAGTGACGAGTCGAGGGGGCGATCCGTTCGCCTCGATAGGAACGCCCTGCAACGACGTACTCGTAGACAAGTCCGGCGGCGAATCGCTTGGGATGGCGTTCGGAGGCGCGCGGAAGTTCGCGGACCTCTCGGCCGGTGACTCTTCCCGTCGCCGTCGGCCATCCGCCCATCTCGCGACGTTCCTTCGCGCACCGGGCCGCGAACCAAAGGGGGACGAGTCCGCCGGCCATTCCGAGGAGACCGAGAATGCCCAGGGTGGTCATCGGAGAGATTCTACCTTGTCTTCCAGGCATATCCAGGAGGCCAGGTCACGCAAGACGTTAGCGGCTCGGTGGGGGGGGCGCTACCGAGTTGTCTCGGCCGCAGATCCGTCAGGACAAGTTTTCCACCGAGGAAGGCAAGGCCAGGATGGGCACGACTTCGACCTTGTCGTGGAGGGGATATCGGGCCGTTCCAGGATGGACGACGAACAGCCGATCGAGCCGAAGGTCTTTCAGGGCCATGGCCATGGATTTCGTCAGCGTCGGGGCGTCGGAGAGCTTGACTTCGAACCCGTACCGCTTCCCTCGGTGCAGCACCAGGAGATCCAACTCGGCTCCTTGGTGCGTCCCCCAGAAGAACGCATCGGAGACCCGCAGAAGCGAGAGAATCTGCTCGAGGACGAAGCCTTCCCAGGAGGCGCCGGCCTTCGGATGCGCCATGAGTTCATCGTTCGTCCGCAGTCCCAAGAGAGCATGCAGGAGTCCGGAGTCTTGCACGTAGATCTTGGGGTGACGCACTTGGCGCTTGCCGAGGTTTTCGAACCAGGGCGGAAGCTGGCGGACGACCCAGGCGTCGGAAAGCAGGTCGAGATACCGGCGCGCGGTCGGTTCGGACGATCCCAAGGAGCGAGCGAATTCCGCGCCGCTCCAGACGCACCCGTGGAAGTGCGCCACCATGTTCCAGAATCGTCCGATCGCCGCCGCGGGAATCGTCACGCCCAGCTGCGCCAAGTCTCTCTGGAGGAAGTCGCGAATGTAGTTCTGCCGCCAGGCAAGACTGGCGGCGTCGGAAGCCGCTGTGTAGGCCCGGGGGAAGCCGCCTCCCGTCCAAAGGCGGCGGAAGTTCGGCACGCCCGTCTCCGACAGGGTAAACCCGGCGATATCGATGTGGCTGACGCGGCCCGCCAGGCTCTCCGATACGCCGCGGACGAGGCGCGGGTCCGCGCTGCCGAGGATGAGAAAGCGCGCCGGAATGCCCGGCCGGTCCGCGAGGACGCGCAAGAGTTCGAACAGGGCCGGCATCCGCTGGATCTCGTCGATGACGACGAGTCCTTGAAGCGACTCCAGCGCCGTTTTCGGCGCCGTTAGGCGCGCGACATCGGCCGGATCCTCGAGATCGAAAAACGTCGCGCGTCTCCCTGCGGCGAACCGGCGGGCGAGGGTCGACTTGCCTACCTGGCGTGGTCCCAGAATGGAAACAACCGGAGATCGGCGCAGCGACTCGCGAATGAGGGAGAGAAGAGATGGTCGGCGGATCATCGCCGGCAGAATACCATGAATAAGACACGTATAACATTAGAATTTCATGGTTCTATTGCCCCGAACCGACCGGACGCGTTTTCCGTTTTCGGGGGCGGCCACGGTATCGCTCTTCGACCCGAACACGCGAACGTGCTGCAGCGGGTCAAATACTCCCAGCATTCCGGGTGATGGGGGGTACGGCAGGCCTCGCAACAAACGGCGTTCCTATCGAACACCGTGCCGCAAACTTGGCAGACTCCTTCCCATTGGTGGCTCGATTTGAGTACGTCGACGCCTGTCAGCGTGACCTTGCAGGCGGTAAGGAGACCCTCCCCGAATACCGCCAAATCGATCGCTTGCCGGGGATTGACGTGGAGCTCACATTCCAACAGGACGCGATTTGGACTCAGGAGAACCAAGACGAGAGCGCGCGCCCATTCTCTTCGAGCAACGGAAAGAGTCCCTCGGAGAGGATTCCTTCGGCCCGTGCTGGATCTGTGGATTCTGTTTTGAAACCGTTCCGAACCGGTCGGACGGGGCGGGAGCGCGGCGGGGACTTCAAGAATCGCGTGGACCGCGTAGAAATCGCGCTGAGAACGCCATCCGCCGCAGTCTCGATTTCCAACGACGTACCGGGAATCCCCGGATACTCGATGAGCCATCGATAGAGTTTGAATCGCGCACCGAATCTGACGAACACTACGGAACGGTCTTCGTTGAGAGAGCCTCGGAGAGCCGCGGCAATCGTTTCTAGCTCGGTTCGATCGTAGAGGCGCCGACGGCACCGATACACCCTCAGAACGCGCGGTACGTCCCGCAGCACGATCGCACATCCAATAGCGAGCGGTGGGAGGATGAATACCAGGAAGAAGACGCCCCAACCGATCTGGTCGCCATCGGCCATTCTCATTCTATTGGACGCTACGCCAACCGAGGATGATCCTGTACCGGAACGCGGGGGAGTTTATCGGCCCTTCTTCGCCCTCTCCCACAGCTCTCGGAATTCGGGCACCGAAGCGGGCGAGAGCTCGGCCGCTCGCCGAAAATCCGAGTCCGCCCCGGCAGAATCGCCGCGCAGCCATCGGCAGTGGCCGCGTCGCCAGAGAGCGTCCGGGGAGCGGGGGTTGGCCCCCAGCACCGCATCCCAGTCGCGCGTGGCCCCTTCGAGCAACGTCTGAGCGAAAACGGCGTCGTTCGCTCGGTGAATCGCCAGGCTCATCCGCACCAGGGCGCGAGCCGTCCGCAGTTTGGACGATCCGGAGCACCTCCCCAGCCCCGCATCGCAGGCGGTCAGCGCACGCTGATACCTCTCCGTGGGATCCTGACGGTTCTTCTCCGCATGAATCCCCCAGTGGAGTTCCGTCCAGGGCCTCACGAGGGAGAGTTCCCAACTCGGGTAGGCGAGCGCCTCGGCCGCGGCGCACGCCTCGATCGCCTCGCGGAATTTCGGTGCCGGATCCCGACCCTCGCGGAGATCTTCGACGCCGAGATTGCAGAACGCGTTCGCTCTCCAGAGATGCACCTCCGCAGATCGCGGCTGGTGCTTCAGGAATTCTCGACAATCCTCCAAACCGAATTCGTAGAGCTCGCGGGTCTTCTCCGATCGCTGACTCGCCCATCGGATGCGGGCCCTTCCGCGAACGAGATAGACGTTCGGGATCGCCGGGGTCCGTTTCAATAGCTCCGCGCAGTCTTGGAGGGCCTGGTCATACAACTCGTCCCGTTCGGGGGACGGACGGGTGTGGGCGAGACTCGCTCTCGCCTGAGCCCGGCAAAGAACCGCATCCGTCGACGCGGGGATCCGTCGCAAGGCCTCTTCCGCATCCGCGATCGCCTTTCGGAGAAGGGCCTCCGCATCGAGCTCGCGGCCTTGCTCGAACATCCCCCAGTTGAGGTGGACGTACGAGCGGACGAGATACGGCATGGCGGATCCGGGCGAGAGCTGAATCGCCGACTCGCCGTCCTGGGCTCCCCGTTCGTACAGATCCGTCGGATCCTCGCCGCGCCCTTGTCGGTGGAGTCCCCACTTGAATCGGGCGAACATCTTCCACAGCGGCGCAGGACATTCCGAGATGGCCTGCAGATAGCGAGATTCAGGATTGCCTCCGGCCCGAGCCTCGCGGTCGCCTACGTGGGTCAGGATTTGGGCGCGAAGCAAACGCGCCCCCGAAGAGCGGGAGCGCAGCGCCAGGGCTCGTTCACAATCCTCCAGCGCCGCGGTCCAGCGGGCCGTCGAATCTTCCCCGGCCAGAAAGCCCTGCCGGAACCGCGCCAGGGCGCGGAGCAGGAGGTACGGAACGTAGCCCCGATCCGACTCGTGGCCTCGGGTGCACCAGTCGACCGCCGAATCGAACTTCCCCTGCGCCATCGCTGTTTCGGCCAGCGCTTCCAGGGACTCTTCGAGGCGAGGATTCGCTTCGAGCCTTTCCCGAGCCTGCTCGGCACGTCCGCCATACGTCCACCAGAGTCCTTCGGCGATCCTTCGTTCGGGGGCGGTCTCCGGAAGAGACTCCAGGTCCCTCTGAATGCGTTGTCGGAGATCTCGAAGCTTGTCGTCGCGCTGATGTACCTCCTCCACCGCGGGGAACCGAACGGACTCGCCGCTCTGGGAAAGCGAGGCCTCCAAGGCGATCTCCTGGAGACGGAGTCGGTACTGTCTCGTCAGGAGCACGATCCGTTCGTAGAGACTCGGGGCGAACGAGGCGTTTTTCGACAGAGCGCGATCCTGGTGAACCAAGGCCGAATCGAATTCCATCCGGGCGCGATCCATCCGACCCTCGTAGTAGTGAGGCTCGGGTAGATTCGCCCTTTCCGCGACGGTTCGACGACACGCCTCGCGGAGGAGCGAGGCTTGGCGGTCCATGGCCGCAAGGTCCCCCGCGCGACGGGCATGAAGGGCGGCCTCCAGATGCGTTTGGGCCCGCAAAGACAATTCCGCTGCGTACCGATGGCGGGTTTCTTCCAGGCGTCGGGTTCGGACCGCGGCCGTAATCGTGAGCCCCACGACGATCAAGACCAACGCCGCGCCGGCCGCTTGAAACGCGCGAGGGACGGCGGGAGTCGCCCGCGCTCGTACCGGTTCTCCCCGGATCCACCTTCCAAGATCGTCGGCGAATTCTCCGGCGGAGGGATAGCGTCGAGCAGGGTCCTTCTCCAGTGTGCGTAGGAGGACCCGACGCAAGTCTGCGGGAATCCTCGAACGAGGCCAAGTCGGCTTCTCGTTCACGACCTTGTAGATGAGCTCGGATATCGACTCCGCCACGTGGGGCAACCTTCCGGTCGCCATCTCGAATAGCGTTGCTCCCAGGGAGTAGATGTCCGTGGCGGGACCGATCCGGCGCTGGTGGCCCTGGATCTGCTCCGGCGCCATGTAGGCGGGGGTACCGATGACGTCCCCGCTCCGCGTCATCGGGATGCGTTCCGATTCCAGTCGGGCCAATCCGAAGTCGAGAATGTGGGGACGTCCCTCGCCGTCGATGAGAATGTTCGAGGGCTTTAAGTCGCGATGAATGACCCCTTGCTGGTGGGCATAGTGCAGGGCCCGGGCGACGCGTTCGATCAGTCGAACGCTCTCGCGCAGGGAAAGCGAGCGGCTCTGGAGGATGGCGTGAAGTTCCTTCCCTTCGACGAACTCCATCGCCAAGTACGGCATCCCCGAGACGTCCCCCGCTTCGTAGAGAGCCACGATTCCCTCGTGGCGAAGTCGCGCGAGCGCTACGGCCTCTCGTTGCAATCGCTGGGCGTACGAAGGGTCGGTTCCGGGGTCCGAAAGGGCCTTGAGCGCCACGGTGCGCTTGAGTCGAGTGTCGTAGGCCTTGTAGACGACCCCCATTCCTCCCGCGCCGATTTGATCGAGGATTTCGTACTGGTTCACTCGGGCCCCGGCTGAGAGAGGACCTTTCGAGGGAGCTACGTGGGTGTCGGACGGAAGCCGAGTAATGTCGGGACTCGACGGGTCTCGAAGGAGCCGCCCCGCACCTCGAACTCGGTCGTTCACGGCAAGAGCCGACGGAGATGCTCCAGCTCTTCGTCGATCTCCTCGGGATGGCGGACGGTTTCGGCGACCTTGAGCCTCATGGTGGAGCGGAGTTCCTCCCGGACGACGGAGAGCCGCTTCCACACCTCCCAATCGGAAATGCCGTATCGCTTTGCCAAATCGGAGTACGTCGGTTCCGCGTCCCCTTCCGATCGAGTGTAGGTCGCAAAGATCTCGAGATCTTGTTGCCGCCCTTCGCGCCGGAGTCGCTGGGCGAGTTCGTCGAGGGAGTGCTCCAAGAGCTGCCTCGCCCAGGCGCGATCGAAGATCTCCCCGGGGGTCGGATCCTCGGAGGGAAGATCGCATTCCGGCGTGAGCGAACGCGGCTGTTCCCCGCCTCCGCGCTTCCGGCGGTGCCGGCGACGGTACTCGGTCGAAAGGAAATGGCGGAGCACTCCTTTGACGAAGGATCGGAATTTGGCCAATTCGGGTGTGGCGCGAGGCAAGACGCGACGCTCCAGTACGTAGGCGAAGAATTCCTGCGTAAGGTCCTCGGCATCGACGGCGTTCAGATTTCGAAATCGGCGGAGATAGGCGTAGACCGGATTCCAATACTGGCGGCAGAGGCACTCCAAGCTCTGCCGCGAACGATCCCCGTCCTCGGCTCCGGCGCCCACGACCATGCTCCAGCGAGTCGTTCCGAACCGGAATTGCTGCGTGTTCGGTTCCGCCATGGTTCACGCTCCCTGCGGGCCTTCTCCTTCATGGCCGTTTTCGGAATCGGTTTGCGGGAATTCGGGGGGATCGAGAGCGGAGGGGGATACGGAAAGCCGGTGGAAATCTCTGGGAGAATTCCACGATCCACGCGTTGATGACGACCCTGATGGCGCTTCAGTCCGGGTCGTGGGCTTCGGGCGATCCGGTTCCGACGGCGCGGCTGCGGCCACGGACGGCGATTGTCTTTCATTCTTGGGCGAGCAACCTGGTGTCCGGAGACACTAACGGCGTCGCCGCCATCTTCCTCCATCTCCTCGCCACCGGCGAGACGCTTCGGGTCAGCGTTACGAACGCAGAAGGACAAGCCAACGGAAGTTCGGACGAACCCCCCGTTCCGGGCGACGGTCGATAGGTCGCGTCCCAGTCTCAGGCGTACAACTTGGTCTCGGGGGACACGAACTTCGAAGACGACATCTTCGTGCGCGATCGATGGACCGGCACGACGATGCGCGTCAGCGTGACTTCGGGAGGTTCACAGGCCAACGACAGTTCTGACGGAGCGGCCATCTCCGATGACGGAACGTACGTCGCATTCTCGTCGGACGCCACCAACGGATTCCCGGACGTCCTTGTCCACGATCGATTGAGGGGGAGCACGGAGCGGGTGAGCGTCGCTCCCTCCGGGGGCCAAATCGCCGCGCTTTTGGGGGATGCTCGGATCTCCGGGAATGGAAGGTTTCTCTCCTTCACGGCTCCTTACGCCCGAGTATTCCTGCGCGACCGAGACTTGGGAGCCACCGACGCAGTCAGCGATGGGAGCACGAGTCCTGGAGGCCGCGCCCTCTCGAGCGCGGCCTCGCCGAAGCATCACACGATGATCAGGGCGAGCATCACTGCGTATTCCACTGCCGTCGGGCCGCCCTTAACGTTCGATCGAATCTTCACGAATTTCTCCTTCGGGATTTGGGATTCCTACGAGATGCACACCACGATGATCAGGCTCAACATCACCGCATACTCGACCGCCGTGCCCGCTTTCACGTTTGTGTTCGTCTTCATTTTCAGCTCCTTTTCTCCATTCCTGACGGAGAGTACATTCGCCCTCGCGGAACGAAGGTTTTGGGTTGGTTGCGGTTGCAACAATATGCGGGGCAGGAAGATACGTCTTTCTTGTCCGTGATCGCCCACCGCTCCGGTCTCACGCGGCTGTCGCACCCCTTCTGCGCTTTCTGTGTTCCGGGGTTGACATCCGAAAAACGGCAGGACTATAATTCCGCGCCGAAGATGGGGAAACGAGCCACCCAACGGAAAACGAAGGACAACGGCAAGGCCGTCGTCATCGTCGAGTCTCCCGCCAAGGCGAAGACGATCAACAAGATTCTCGGTACGGGGTTCGTCGTCAAGGCCTGCTTCGGCCACGTCCGCGACCTTCCGCAGCGTTCGTTCGGGATCGACGTCGAGCACGACTTCGCCCCGACCTACCAGACCATTCGCACCAAGTCCAAGGTGGTGACGGAACTTAGGGGGGCCACGCGAAAGGCTTCGGAGGTCTATCTCGCGCCCGACCCGGACCGCGAAGGAGAGGCGATTGCGTGGCACTTGGTCCAGGCGCTCAAGATCCCCGACGCCAAGGCCAAGCGCGTCACCTTCAACGAGATCACGAAGAAGGGAGTTCTCGAGGCGTTTCGCGTCCCGGGATCCATCTCGATGGACCGGGTGAACGCCCAGCAGGCCCGGCGATTCTTGGATCGGATCGTGGGATACAAACTCTCGCCCCTCCTGTGGAAAAAAGTGGGGCGGGGCCTTTCCGCGGGTCGCGTCCAGTCCGTCGCCGTGAGGCTCATCGTCGAGCGCGAACGCGAGATCCAGGCGTTCAAGCCGGAAGAGTACTGGACCGTCGAGGCCCGTCTGGCGAAGAAGGACGGCGTGGAGTTTCTGGCCGAGCTGGCCAAGGTCGACGGACAGGATCCCGCGCTCCGGAACGCCGAAGAGACGAAGCGGATCGTCGACGAACTAACGAAAGAACCGTTCGTCATCGCGGACGTCCAGCAGAAGGAGAAGATCGAGGCGTCGCCGCCCCCCTTCACCACGAGCCTTCTCCAGCAACAGGCCTCGACGCGTCTCCACTTCTCGACCGCGCGAACGATGCGAATCGCTCAGAGCCTCTACGAGGGCGTGAAGATCGGCGACGAGGGGGAAATCGGCCTCATCACCTACATGCGCACGGACTCGTTCCGGATCGCCGACGAGGCGCTTGCGGAGGTCCGCGAGCACATCCGCTCGGCCTTCGGGGATCGGTACGTCCCGGAGGCGCCGATCCTCCGCGCGAAGCGCAAGGGGATGCAGGAGGCGCACGAAGCGATCCGTCCCACGTCGGCGATGCGGACGCCCGACTCGATCCAAGCCTACCTGTCCGAAGACCAGTTCAGGCTCTACAAGCTCATCTGGGGACGCTTCGTCGCCTCTCAGATGAAGCCGGCGGAGTATCACGTGACGGAGGCGCAGATCCGCGCGGGGCGCGGGATGTTCTCGGCGCGGGGACGCGAGCTCCGATTCGACGGGTGGACGGCGCTCCTCGGTCACCGGCTCAAGGAGGACGAACAGATCCTGCCGCCGCTCGCGGCGGGAGAGGCGCTCGACCTCAAGGAGCTGAAGCCCGAGCAGCACTTCACCGAACCTCCGCCGCGCTACACCGAGGCGGCGCTCGTCAAGGCGCTGGAGAAATTCGGGATCGGCCGTCCCAGTACGTATGCCCCGATCATCCAGACCATCCAGGATCGCGGGTACGTCTGGCAACAGATGAGGAAGCTCCTTCCTACCGAACTTGGGACTCTGGTGACCGACAAGCTCGTGACCCACTTCGACAACATCATGAATACGGGCTTCACGGCGAGGATGGAGAAGCAACTCGACCGGATCGAGGAGGGACGAGCCTCTTGGGTCAAGGTCTTGCGGGACTTCCACGACGTCTTCGTCGGAGATCTGGACAAGGCGCGCGACGAGATGGAAAGCGTCAAGGCGAAAGAGCCCGAGGTTCGCGTCGAGTGCGAGAAATGCGGCGCGCCGATGCTGGAGAAATGGAATCGATTCGGAAAGTTCCTGGCGTGCTCGAAGTACCCGGAATGCAAGAACGCGAAGTCGCTTCCTTCGCCGGAGTCGGAGGGCCAGAAGTGCGACCGCTGCGGGGCGGACATGACGGTGAAGAGCGGCCGGTTCGGGCGCTTCCTCGCCTGCACGAAGTATCCCGACTGCAAAGGGACGAAGCCCCTTCAGCGCGGGGGGCGCAAGCTCAACGTTCCGAAGGATTTCAAGGAAGACTGCGACCGGTGCGCAAAGCCGATGATGGTGAGGTACGGGAGGCGGGGCGCCTTCATCGCGTGCACCGGCTATCCCGAATGTAAGAACACGAAGCGGGTTCCCAAGGAATGGTACGAATCCTCGGAGCCGAAGCCTCCCGAGGATTCCGCCGCGCCCGAAGCCCAGTGAAATCCCTCTTCGTCACCGGGACGGACACCGGGATCGGCAAGACCGTGGTCGCCGCGGGAGTGGCGGCGGCCCTCGCCCGCAAAGGCGTGAACGTCGGCGTGATGAAGCCCGTGTCGACGGGGGCGCGCCGGCAGGGCGCGAAGTTGATTTCCGAGGACGCCCGACTTCTCATCGAGGCGGCCGGAGTTCGCGATCCCGTCGAGCTCGTCAATCCGGTGTGCCTCCAACCCGCGCTCGCCCCTTCGGTCGCCTCGCGGGTCTCGCATCACCCCATCGACCTCACGCGCATCTGGAAGGCCTACAAGATCCTATCCAAGATGCACGAAGTCGTCATCGTCGAGGGCGTGGGGGGGCTCCTCGTCCCTATCCTCGAGCGGTACTACGTTTCGGACCTCATCGAACGGCTCGATCTGCGCGCGCTCGTCGTGACGCGGCCGACGCTCGGGACGATCAATCACACGCTGCTCACCGTCCGAGTCGCGCGCCAGCAAGGGATCGAGCTGTGCGGACTCGTCGTGAACCACCACGAGAAGTTCAAGCTCGGCATCGCGGAACGGATGAATCCCGAACTCCTCGAGTCGCTCGCCAACGTTCCTCTCCTCGGGGAGGTGCCCTTCCTGGGCGATCTTCGTGGACGGCCGCCGGCGGCGGAGATCTTCGAAGAGATCGTGAACGGGCTCTGAACTACTCCTCCTCCATCGGCAACGGCAGCGGTCCGGACCGAATGAGAGCGACCAGGTATTTGGCCGAAGCCTCCCCGTCGAGTTGGAGAACCCCTCCGAACTGCTCCGCTTTGACGACGGCCACCCGGAGCACGGCCCCATCGACCACGAATGCGATCAGCCCCGGCGGGGTCTGAGCGAAGAGCCGCTTGGCGGTGGCGTCCAGTCGAGCGGCGCTTTCGTCGGACATGGAGATTCTCAGCTTCGCGTGTCCGCTTTCCGTCAGATCCGCGGAGGCATCCTGAAAATCACTCCCGAGAACGATGGGTTTGCGCTCGACGATCAGTTTTTCCCCGGCCAGGTAGCCGTAGGTCGACGACCATTTCATCACCTTAGGCAAGGGAAGGCGATCGTAGGGATCCGGGAGGATGGAGAGACGTTCGTAGATCTCCTTCGGCGCGACGGCGCGAAACTCGATTCGACCGGGGATGAAAAGCGCGCGGATGGCCGCCGCATCCTCCGGCCGAGCGACGAGACATTCAAGGCGGTTCTCGTCTACGAGCGTGACTTTCCCGTCGAGATCTCGTGCCTCCAGACGCTTGCGCAGGACGGCGAGAATCTCCGCCGACGTCGTTGCGCGATCGAGGCGGAATTCCGAAGGATAACGAATACGGAAACGAAGACTCTCCTTCGGCTTCTCCGCCGGCCGTTCTCTCTCCAACAGACGGTCTCGATCTCGCCTCACCTCCAAGCGATGAGGCCAATGGGGGGGGGCCAGCTCCAACGCTCGAGTAAAGTCCTGTAGGGCGCCGGCCAAGTCTCCCCCGGCGTGACGAGCCAGTCCTCGAATCCGATAGGCGTCGGCGTCGCCAGGGGAAAGCCGGAGAGCCGAATCGGTATCCAGAATGGCGCCATGGAGATCTTGCTTCCGAAGTTTCGCCGTCGCCCGACCTACATACCCCGCAACCAAGGTCGGGTCGATTTCGATCGCCCTGACAAACGCGGAAATCCCGCCCTCGTTCTGGCGCTCTGCCAGGAGAACATAGCCTCGCACGACGAGAGACCTCGAGCTCCTGGGATCGATTGCGACGATCGCTTCGGAGGATTTCGCGAGTTCGGAGAGGGCGTCGCCTTCGGCGCGTTGCAGATTCTCGACGTCTTCGTGCAAACCGGAAACGAGCGAAAGGGTATTCGTGAAGATCTTCTCTAGATTCTCCGGGGCCTTCTCTTTCTTGGCCGCAATGCCGTGGAGGAGCGTCCCCCACTCGCTCAACGCCTTTAGGGCCATCTGGAGGCGGACGAGCCGGGATCGCTGCCAGTCGACCTGGATTCGAGCCTTGGGCGAGTCGAAAAAGAGGATCAAGTAAGGAGCCGTGATCTCGTCATGCACCCCCTCGCCCATCCAAGAGCGGGGCTGGAGCAAGCGAACGGCGGCTCTCCACCGATCTCCGCGGCGCTCGACCGATTCGACGTGGATGGAATACCCCGAGCTGCCACAAGGCCCGGCGAGAAAGACGGCCGCTGTACCTCTCGAGAAGTCGATTTTCGGAACCGCGGCGTTCTTCCGATGTCGGGCATAGAACGTCTTCCACGTCTCTTCTTGATCGAAAACGAGCATCGTCGCTTCCGTGGCTGGGTACGCCGTTTGTGGACCGGACTCGATCTCCCGCCACTCGGACGTCTCCCCGAGATCCTGCGGTGGTGAACCAAGAGAAGGCACGGTGTCGCGCCGAATCGTGCGGGTCGAATCCAGTCCTCCGGACACCCACAGGACGAGAGCGGCGAACAGGGCGGCGGCAGCAGCCATCGGGAAAACCTCCTTCCAACGATTCGATCGGGCGAGACGACTTCGGGCGCGCGCGAGCTCCGAGCGAACTTCCTCCGGAACCGGATCTTCGTGGGACGCCGCGGACTCTCGAAGGGCGAGTTCGATCCGTCGGATTTCCTCCGCCTCTCCGCGGCACCGCGCGCATTCCGCGAGATGGCGCTCCATCTCGCCCTGCTCTACGAGACCGGCCGCGTATTCGGCGCTCCGACCGCAGGGGCTCACGGCTCCTCTCCTTTCAGACTCCGGCGTACCATCTCCAATCCACGCGCGACATGGGACCGAACCGTCCCGACCGGACACTCGAGAATCTCGGCCATCGAGTCGTAGTCGAGCGCTTCCAGATACCGCAGGACCAGCGCATTCCGGTAGAGTTCGGGGAGCTCGTGGACTCGCCGGAGAACCGCCTCGACGTACTCTCGCGTCCCCGCAGGGTCTCCGACACCGGAGTCCGCGAGGTCCGAGTCCAGCCGTGCGGTTTTTCGACGACGGACCGAATCGCGCCAAACGTTCGAGGCGATCCGAAGCGTCCAAGGTATCCAGCGGGTCTCGTCCCGCAAGCCGTCCATGGCGCGGAGCACCCGGACCATCGCCTCTTGCCCGAGCTCCCGGGCCTCTTCACGATCTCCCCGGCAAAGACGGACCAAGTACCGAAAGATCCGGGCGTAGGCCTCCTCCAGAAGGCTCTCGCGGGTCGATGGGGCGGCGTCCACCATGGTCATGCCATCTCAGAGAGACGCGGAAGTCCTGAAACCGTTGCAGTATAATGAAACGAAGGCCCTCTCGCCGTCTTGTCGGGCCGATCGCACGGATATGAACCCGTGACGTCGCGGGAAGACCCGCCGATCGCCAAGAGGCTTCTCCCCCTGGCTCGCGAGATCGAAGCGGACATCGTCATGCCGAGCAGCGGTCCCGGGGGATGGATGCGCCGCCTTCTTCCCGACGCGCTCCTGGAGGGGATTCGGCACGCGGACCGACCGATCTTCCTGTCGCATTAACTTGCGGGATCCTGCTCGGAAGGGTATGAAGTCCCGGTGGAAATCCCGAGCGTGCTCGCCAGGCCCGTCCGCGAAGGATACGTCGGGGGCGACCGGCGGCTGCGCGTCGGGTACGAATACGATCCGGAAGGTCGCAAGGTCATCGGCCGCGCCTGGTTTGGCCCCCGAGCTTCCGGTGCGCCCGGGCTGGCCCATGGCGGAAGCATGCTCGCCATCCTCGACGAGGTGATGGGACTGGCCGCCTGGATGTCGGGACACTACGTGATGTCCGTTCGCCTCACGGCGGAGTTCTTGCGGGTGCTGCCCTTGGGAACGGAAGCGCGTGTCGAGGCGCGCGTGGTTCGCGTTCGAGGGAGGAAGGTGCATACCCTGGGGACGCTCTCCGGCGCGGATGGAGCCGCCTTCTCCAGAGCGAAGGGTCTGTACGTCGTACTGCCCTCGGACATGATCGAGCAATTCCGCAGGGCAGTTTCGAAATAACAAACCGCCCGGGCCGGAGCCCGGGCGGTCAAAGTCCCCCGATGGCCTCTCCTCGCTTACGGTGCCGATTGCACCTTCCACTTCATCGTGGCGGTGAACACCTTTTCGTTCGTCGTGACGATGCAGTACGGCTTGCTCATCGGATTCGGCGTCGGGCCCGTCGGAGTCGTTTCGAGAACCGACACGGTCACGCTTTTCTGCGGGTAGTTCCAGAGGATGTTCTGGACGCTCACGGAGTATCCCCAATTGGGCCGCCACCCCGCGATGACGACGATCGCCGACTGTTTCCCGAAATCGACCGAGGGCGCCGCCGTTCCGGGTTTGTGTTGCATCCAGAACGTCGTCCACGCCGTGGGATCGTTGAAGACCAGTAGCTTCGCGTCGTTCGTGGGGAACTGAGTCTTCGGGCCCTGGTCCAGGGCCGAGAAGATCACTTTGCCGAGCTTCTTCCCGGCGAGAGTCGCGGACATGAGGACCGCGTTTGTCGGACCGATAAGGGACTGCTCCGACCAGTGAACGATCCCGACCTTCGGGGCCACGACGAAGTGGGTCACGCCGGCGTCGGCGACCATCGTGTTGACGAAGGTGAACCGCACGCAGTTGTAAAAGGTCTTGTTCAGTTGGGCGTCGTAGAAACGCTCCGACTTGGTCTTGACCTTGACTTGGACGTTCAGCCAGAGCGCGTGATCGAGATTCACGGTGTACGTGGTGCCGGTGACGGCGCCGAACTTGAGGAACTCGCGCCAAGCCTTGGCCGACTTGTTCCACGCGTAGAGGGTATTTCCGGACCACGCGAGCCATACGCCGTCCTCGAGCCCGGGAAGTCCCTCGACCCAAGCCACCCCCGAGTAGTTCCCTTGTACGGAAACGGAATAGGGGGCGAACCTGGCCACCGGGTTCGACTTCGAGTACGTCCACGAATTGCCGTCGTCGAGCGGCCAGTACTTCTGATAGTGATCGGCCCACGCCGTACCGGCGGAGACCAGGAGCGCCAGGACCATCGGAATCGTCTTTCTCATCTCTTCTCCTTCCAGAGTAAGGCAGGGCATTCTAACGCAGCGCGTCATGGCGTCAAGGGAAACCTGGAACCGGGCGATGTTCCGGATCGTCTAAAGGGGAAAGGAGGAAGGAAATGAATCTGATCCTGTTGCTGTGGGCCGTTCCGACCGATGAAAAACCCATCTATCCGACGGCGAAAGGCACGAAATGGATCTATCGCGCCGACGGGACCGAAAAGACATGGACCCTGGGAGAAGAGGAAACCATGCCCGTGCGTGGGCTGGATGTCGGCCTCGGTCGCGGTCGGAAGATCCTGGGATGGGGGCGCGAAGCCTACGTGGTCGAGACGAAAGACCGAATTCGGATCTATGAGCTCCGGTCCGTGGGAGAAGGCGGGATACGGCGACTCGTCGTGGTGTGGGAATTCCGTTGGGATCGGGAGAGGTGGAGATACGATTCGATCGACGGCCGTATCGCCGAGACCATCCAGGGCCGTCGGCTCGAGAGGGAGAAAATCGAAGTTCCCGCGGGGAAGTTCGAGTGCACGAAGTTCCTTCTGAACGGAGACACCTACTGGATCTCGCGGGGAGTGGGGATCGTGAAGTGGACCGCCGGCCAAAAGACTTGGGAGCTGGATAAGAGGTAGCGGTTCACTTTTTCACTTCCGGGTGCGCTTCGGGATCCGACGTCCGTACTCATTCGGTTCGAGGAGGAAGACGTCATGAGGATCCTGCCGGCCTTGCTCCTGGCGCTGGTGGCGGTCGCGGCGGCGATCCTGTTCCTGAAGCGCACACCCTCGCCCGCGCGCGTCGTCCGAGAGTCCGCCTCGGCCTCCCCCCAGGAGGTTCGAACCGCCGCGGCCCCCACGCGCCTTCGAAAGAAACGAACCTCGCCGCCGCCGACTCCGCCCCCGCTTCCGGAAGATCGGGAGTGGGAGTCTGGCCGGCCCGGAGAACGCGCGGCCACCACGAGCGGCCGAATGTATGCCCGATCCGTGGAGGGACGGTGGACCCCCGAAGAGTCCGCCGAGCTTCGCCGCCACTTTCTGAATTCCCCGGACGACACGACGTGGAGCGTCGCGCTCTGGGCGGTGCGACGCCACCCGTCGTCGGAAATCCTGAGCTGGATCGAGGAACTCCTCGCCTCGAACGCCCCGAATCGGCAAAAGACCTTGGCGCTACGGATCCTCGCGCAGCGCCGCGAACCCGAGGCGTTGGCCATGCTCGCCCGCCATCGCGAATCGTCGGAGGAGGCGTGTCGGATCGCGGCCGCCGAATCGCTCCGGGATCGGAGTCGATGGGACCCGCTCGCGCGATCGTGGAGGGCTCGATGATCAGATGGATCGCGCCGTTCGTGATCGCCGCATCGACGGCTTCGGCGCAGGAGACGCCGGAAGAGGTCCCCGAGGTGGAATGGAGGCCCGCGGCCGCCCCGAATTACCGCGTCGACAATCGCGGACCGAACGACATCGATGCGATCGTCGTCCACGATTGGGGCGATCTGGACCTCGCGGACGTCATCTTGCTCTGCCAGGACCCCGCGGAACGGCGCGCCCCGCACTACGTCATCGGAGACAACGGCCGCATCGTGCAAATGGTCGCCCTCAAGGATGTGGCCTTCCACGCGAGGGATTGGAACGAGTGGTCGATCGGAATCGAGTGTGCCAAGGGGCCGCGGCAGGTCTGGACCGACGCGCTTCTCCGGTCGCTCGTGGTCCTCGTGAGATGGCTGTGCCAACAGTATTCCATCGCCCGTTGGAATCCGCTCTGGCCCGCGAATGAAGCCGCCCTCTGCGCGGGAGGAATCGGGCCGATCCGCGGCATCTTCGGCCATCGCGACGTCCATCCGTGCGAGGATCTCCCTCTGCACATCGACCCGGTCGGATTTCCCTGGGAGTCGTTTCTCCACCGAATCAACAAGCCCGCGCGGGTGCGGAGCGTTTCCCCGGGCGGCTCGTATGCAGAACGCCATCGATGGGTACTCCAAGGTCGAGAGGTGACCGTCGGATGGGAGCCGATGGTGCTCTCCCCCAGCGACCCCATCGGCATGGTCCCGGTGCCCGCGCCCCGATCCGTGACTCACTGGGAGATCGAGATCCAGTACTTCAACAGTGATGATGGGAGCGATGGAGACAATCCTCCAGACGATCCGCCTCCTCCGGACGAGTCGGAGGACGATCCTCCCGAGGAGCCTTCCGAACCTCTACCGGACGACGAGGAAATCTACCCCAATCCCGAGGGCAACGGCATGCCGACGCAGCCATCGCTTCGGGAGCGGCTCGGCCGCGCACCGTGGATCAATCCGGGACCGGAGGGCAACTTGAACGGCGTCCCTCCGGGAGTGAGACGCCCGCGCGATCGGAGCTGGCAGAGCCATCCTGGCCCCGGGGACTACGAGTCCAACAAACCGCCGGAAAAAAAGGAGAAGAAGGATCCCGG
>Ga0114945_10000191_pt1 | contig 37892 bp, 37 predicted proteins | sample OV2TP3_FD_87194 | JGI IMG/M metagenome (GOLD analysis project Ga0114945, IMG submission 87194) | Hot spring microbial communities from Beatty, Nevada to study Microbial Dark Matter (Phase II) - OV2 TP3 | ecosystem: Environmental > Aquatic > Thermal springs > Hot (42-90C) | place: USA: Beatty... | reverse complement strand
GCGTTTCCAGCACCCCCGCCGTCTTGTTGATCGTCTCGAACTGAACGTCCGCGATGGTCAAGATGGCGGCATCCCACACCTGGTCGAAGGAGCACGAGGAAACCGCGGTCGGTTTCCCCGCCAGCGTCATGCATCCTGACAGCAGGACACACCCCAAGGCTGGAAGCTTTTTCCACATCGTTACCATCACTTCTCGAGGGCGCGGCATCATAACGTTGCATCCTTTTGAAAAGCAAGGCGCCCGCCGTGGTTACGGCGAACGCCTTGCTCCGGCACAGGGCAGGCGAGCCGGGAGGGGCAACCGCCTGCCGGGCACATTGGTTAGAAATACGTCGCCACGGAAAACAACCATCCATTTCCATCTATCGGGGAAAAGTTGGCTAAGTTGCTCTGGTTCAACACCGGCGTGTTCAACTGCGAATTGAACTGATAATCAATCTTAAACACCGTGTCCTCGATGGGCCGGAAGTTTAATCCCAAGGTCAGCCGCTGAAGCTCCCGGGTGTTTCCCGTCAGGAACGTCAAGGTCCTATCGTCCGTATCGGTATCCACGTCGTCCCAGCGGATGACGAAGGTGAAAGTGGAGGCGTCTGTAAAGTGCTTGGGCGCCCACTTCTTCAGGAATTCCGGAAGAAAGTGATAATTGCCCTGGAGGTAGTACCCGCGCATGCCGGCCGGACCCACGGTTGCACCGACGAAATTGTCGTTGATGCGCGCCCATGCGGCTTCCCCGATCAGCTCGAAGGGACCGCGCTGCAACGTCCAGTCCACGGCCCAGATGGTCAGCTTTTTGTCCTTGACCGCACGGGCGGCGTTATTGTACGCCGAATGGGCGGCGGAGCCCGCCACTTCGACGCCGAGGATCGGGCTGAACGCGACGCGCCCGACCACGCCCTTGTTGTTATTATTGTCGGTCTTCTCCTGGCCTCTGCTTGAGCGCAAACCGTCACCGACGGCGATGGTGTCCGCGTCGGAGAAGCCGTTGAAAGCGTACAGCTCGTAATCCAGCTTCGACAGACGCGTCGGATAGAACGTTCCGTAGATGCCGGCTCCGGCCTCCGTCCAGGTGCTCGGGATGATGAGCCTGGAAACCAGCGGCCGATCCGTCAGATCGTTGAGCGGCGAATCATGCAGAAGATTGAACTTTCCGACCGGCATCAACAGCAGGCCGGCGCGGAGGTTCAAGGGTTCCGTGATCAAGTAGTCTATTGTGGCAAACTCGATCTTGATCTCCCCATCACCTTTGTTGTTGTTCGTCCCCGCATGCTCGAACTCGATTTCAGCCGCCACTTTGATCCGGTCGGTGACGTCTCCGTAGATGAACGGGATGAATCGTGTTTGATCGAAGTTGGTGATCCGTGAGTGCGTGAGTTGGCGGCCGCTGAAAAAGGCGGCTTCGAAGTCCATGTACCCGCCGAGCGTGGCCTTGGGAGCCGACACAAACGGCTTGGCGTAAACCAGCTTGCCGCTGCCGGTGCTGCCGACGCTGAGCGGCTTCTCGCCGGCCTTCGCCGCCTTTTCCTTCTCCTTGCCCTCCTCCTTCGCTTCGCTGGCCTCGTGCTTGGTCAGCACTTCCACCATCTTCTCGAGCTTTTTGATCCGTTCCTCCAGGGCCTTTTCGGTCTTCTCGTCGGCCATCGCCGAGAGCGGGGCGCCGCCCAGCAGGCAGGCTGAGAGGACCCCGATGATCGCCAGTCGTCGCATTGTGTCCTCCTTGGTTCTTCATTGCGATTCCTACTGGGACTCGGGGTCCTCTTATGGCTGGATGGACTGCTGCCATCCCCGTCGATTCAGTCACGATTTCCTTGCGGTCTCGCTTTCACCTCCTTTGTGAAGGTTGCTCGTACCCCTCGATGTCGGCGAAGCGGATCAGGACGATCCGCTTGCACCGACGACACTTCACTTCGATGCCATCCAGGGCAATCTTGGCCAGCAGGTTCCCGCACTCACAACGGCACTGATCAGCGGGGGCGAGCCGTTCTGCGTGCCCGATCATGCCCGGCCGCCTTGGGCGCTTGCAGGCGCGGACTCGCTTAAGCCGTCGCTCATTATGAGAGTGTAAGTGCGATTCGTTCTCAATTAAAATTCACAAAATAGACAATTCGTTTTATCCGCACAAAACGATTTTCGAGAAACGTTTCGAGAAACGACAACAAGTCAAATAGTGTTTCTATGATATTGAGAACGATTATTAATATTCTATTTCTGCTTTCAATGTCAAGAGATTTTTTCGGGGTGTTCATGGGCGTAGCAGGGGCGTGCCAAGATGGAGCGGGAGTTACTGTTTGGGGAAAATGACGATGTGAGTGGCCACGATCTTAAGCTCGACAGAGGTGCCGATCGGATAGACCGTGGTGGAAGGTTCGCTGCTGTGTAGGTGCTGGCCTGAGGGGAGAAGCATAGTGTAAATGTTTTCGGAGCCTCTGAACTGCCGCCCCACGATCTGGGCTGCCCCGGGGGAAGCGGGCATGATGTGGACGTCGTCGGGCCGGATCATGATCTCGACGGCCTTTCCCGGCGGATGGCCGTCCACGTTCTCGAAGATGCCCACCTCAGTCTGGATCTTGCCGTCGTCCACTCTACCGAGGAGGAAGTCGGCCTGCCCGACGAAATTAGCGACGAACGGGGTGGAGGGCGTATGGTAGATGGACTCCGGGTTGTCGAACTGTTCCAGGCGGCCGTGGTTCAAAACGGCGACCCGATCGGCCATGGCGAAAGCTTCGTCATGGTCGTGCGTGACCAGGATGGCTGTGGTTCCAGCCCGAAGGAGGATCTCCTGCACTTCTTCCCGCATCTGGCCCCGCATGTCTGGGTCGAGGTTGCTGAAAGGCTCATCCAACAAGAGAACAATGGGCTTGGGCGCGAGCGCGCGGGCGATCGCCACCCGCTGTTGCTGGCCGCCTGAAAGTTCGTGAGGGTATCGTGCCTCCATGCCGTTCAGGCCGACCAGGCCCAGGGTCTCAGCGACCGTGCGGTCGGCCTCTTCTCTCCCCTTGCGTCCGCTGCGGCGCAGGCCGAAGGCCACGTTTTGCGCGACGGTGAGGTGAGGGAACAGCGCGTAATCCTGGAAGACCATCCCGACGCCTCGCTCTTCGGGTGGAACCCAATGGCTCCCTTCGCACACCAGACGTCCGTCGATCAGGATTCGTCCGGACTGGGGACGTTCGAAGCCGGCTATGGCTCGTAACACAGTGGTTTTGCCGCACCCGCTCGGGCCAAGGATGGCTAGGAAGGCGCCCTCTTCCACCGTGAGGGTGAGGTCGTGCAGGGCCGGCGTGGCGGCGTTGGGATAAGTGACCGAGACGCGAGCGAGTTCGATCAGCGTCATAGGAGTTTTTTTCCCCGCAGGCGAGTCAGCACCAGCCAGGGTAGGGCCGTGAACGCAATGAGGAGCAAGGAAAGGATGGCCGCCTTCGCGTACTCCGCTTCCACCGTATGGATATAGACTCGCACGGGCAGGGTGTCGAACCCTGCGGGACGGAGCAGCAGGGTCGCGTCGAGTTCCTTCATCGCCGAGATGAAGACCAAGGCCCAGACTGCGAAGAGGGTGGGACGGACGATTGGGGCCAGAACGCGGCGCAGCACGGCGCCAGGTGAAACAGCCAACGATCGGGCGGCTTCTTCCAGATGGGGATTGATCCCGGCCAAGGCCGCCTCCACCCCTTGCATGGACTGGGTCAGAAAGCGGATAAGGTAGGCTAGGACGAGGACTCCGACAGTGCCGTAGAACCAAGGGAGGTAGGTGTTGTAAAGGAGGATCAGGCTTAGGCCCAAGACAGTTCCCGGGATGGCATAACCGATCTGGACCGTCCCGGAAAGGCTGGCGCTGGCCCGCCCCTTGGCGCGCACGGCGGTATAGGCGATCAGAAGCCCCAGGACCATGGCAAAGGTGGCCGCCAACCCTGCCGTCCAAAGGCTGTTCTTGAAGAACCCCCACTGCTCCCGAAAGACTTCGGCGAACTGGCCGACGGAGCCGGCCTGCGAAAGGAGCACTCCGATGGGGAGGAAGACCGAGAGCCCCAGGATGACGCCCGCAAGGGCGCAAGCTGGCCAACGCCACCGGCCAAGGTGCATGGGGGGCGCGACCCGCGCGGTGCCGGTGACCGTGACGAACGAGCGCCTGCCCCAAAGAAGCCGCTGCCCAACCAGCACCGCGAGGGTGATGAGCACCAGCACGAAGGAGAGCAGGGCCGCTGCGGAGTGGTCGAACCGTGTGTTAAGTTGGTGGTAGATCTCCGTCGTGAACACATGGACCCGTAGGAGAGACAGCGACCCGAAGTCGGACAACGCGTAGAGGAAGGCCAGGAGCCCGCCGGCGAGGATGCTGGGCCGCAGCATCGGGAGCGTCACACGGCGAAACACCCCCAACGGGCCTTCGCCCAGTAAGCGGGCGGTCTCCTCGATGGCCGGGTTCGTGGAATCCAGGGCCGTGCAGACCAAGATGAAGATGTAGGGGTAGGTGAAGAGTCCCAGAATGAAGACACCGCCCCCGTACCCGTAGATATTGACCCACTGCTGATTGGTCCCGGTGAGGGTACTGAGCCAGGTGTTGACCGTCCCAACCGGACCCAGAAGCGCGATGTAGGTCAGTGCCCCTATGTAGGATGGGATGGCCAGGGGGATGACCGCCAACCAACGGCAGAGGTCCCGGAATGGGAGGTCGGTGCGGACGACAAGCCAGGCTAAGGGCAGAGCCAGAGTCATGGCCCAGATAGTGGCGAGCGCCGCCAATGACAAAGACTTCCCGGCCAGCGTCACCAGCGCGGCCCCCGCTAACGCCCCTATCGTGCCTGGCCGGATCGCCGCACCGGCCAAGTACAGCAACGGAGGAAGGACCATGAGGCTCACACCCAGCAGCAATAGGGTAGCGGCGACCTTGGTCCCCCGTCCTAAGGCGGGTGGGGTCGGCAGTGCTCCATGGAACGCTGTTGAGGGGGCCTGCGTCATCACCAGTCCGGACTTAGGGCAGTCAACAGCTTGAGCGTAGGCTCAGCCAAGACCGCCAGGTGCTGCTCGGTCACGGGCGGTTGCTTGATGGACCTGGCTGGGAGAACCTCCCCGGAGTCTCCTTCTGGAAGCAAGGGGATCTCGTAGTCCGCCGTGACGAGGATGTGTTGTCCATCCAAGGAGAGCAGAAAGTCGATAAACTTGCGTGCCGCGTCCGGATTTTTTGCTCCCTTGATGATGGCCACCGCGTTGGCGTTGATGGGCGTGCCAAACCCCTGGGGTCCCTGGTCCGGGTACACGACGCCGACCGGGAGCCCCATTTTCTTCGCGAGGTAATAATTCGGCGAATTGGTCAGGCCGACGGCAAACTCTCCGCGACCCACGCCTTGCCAGATCTCGGTATTGTCCGCCAGGATCTTGAGGCCGTTGGCCAGCAAGCCCTTGATGTAGTCCCGAGTAAAGGCCTCGCCTTTCACCGCGACGAGGGCCGAAACCCACGCCAGTGTCGTTCGCTCCCGCGTTCCGGCGATCGCAAGTTTCCCCTTCCACTTCGGGTCGGTCAACTCCAGCACTGATCTGGGAATGTCTTTCTCTGCAACCAGATTCTTGTTGTAGAGAATGATCCGCGCTCGTCCGGAGATGCCCGTCCATGTTCCTGTCGTGCTCTTGAACACCTCAGGGACGGCCTTGGTCACGGGCGAGAGGTATGGGGCCAGCAGTCCCTCACCGGCTAGGACTTCCATAATCCCGCCTTCGGTGGAAATGAAGAGATCACCCCGTGGGTTGGCTTTTTCCATCCGGATCTCATTGGCTAGGCCCGAGGTCTTGCCGCCTTTGAGGTCCACCTGGATGCCGGTCTGCTTGGTGAACGCTTCCACGACCGGTTTGAACGCCTTTTCCTTGCGGCCCGAATAGATGACGAGCCGGTCCGAGGCGGCGTCGGCCGGAGGCAGTAAAACGGTCCCGGCCATACTCACGATTAACAGGGCGGCGGCCGTTCTGATAATAATAGTGATACCTGATATCATCTCATGCTCAAACAATGACCTAGTGCTTGCACCTGCTGCACACCCCGTAGAGCTCCAGCTTGTGAGTCGTGATGGAGAAGCCGTGCCGCGCCGCGACCTGGTCCTGCAGGTGTTCGATGTCGCAGTTCTCGAACTCGATGATGGCGCCGCATCCGGTGCAGATCATATGGTCGTGGTGCCGCTTGTTGACGACGTTGTCGTAGTGGGTCTGCGAGCCGAAGTGCCGCTCCTGGGCGATGCCTGAATCGCAGAGGAGGTTGAGCGTCCGATAGATCGTGGCCAGGCCGATATGCGGCTTGTGGCGTCCCAGCGTGCGATAGAGTTGTTCGGCCGTGATGTGCTCGTTCCGCAGAAACGCGTCCAGGATGACCTCGCGCTGTTTCGTGACCTTTAAATGGTGCTTGGCGAGATGGTCTTGTAGTTTTGCCAGTTCCTTCGCGTGCTTCATGCTTAGCCCGGTCTTCGGTTCCAATTGATAACGATTATTAGTACCGTATCCAGTTACTCTAGTCAAGTCTCCTTCCTCAGATAACTGCTTGAGGTATCGAATATCTCCACATATTTGATCGAAATGCCGCGGTGAACAAGGTCGGCATAGCCGTTGACAAGGAACGAGGGGGTATGGTCATAATCCGGCGTGCGTTCACCCTCCGATACGACGGTTGACCGCCTCCTTTTGCTCTACCTCCTAAAGGTGGCCGCACCGTTCGGCATTGACGGCGACGTCAAGTTCCAGCAACTCGTCTTTCTCTCTGAGCTGCAGATGCTCGGCAAACAGGCCAAGGGCTTCCATTACCGATTCTTCCGCTATGCCTATGGCGGATACAGCAAGGAACTGGCCGATGACTTCGTGGCGCTCGGCGCCAAGAAATTGCTGGACCCGGCTGCGTGGAAACTTTCGGCAGCTGGTGAGACGGTCGTCAAAGTGATCCCCGGAGCCGTCTCGGGCAGAGCCGAAAACGAGACTGTTGCGACCATCATCCAGGATGTCGTGGGAGCTTACGGCAAGTTCGATAGTTCCAGCATCGTGCCCGAAGTCGAGAAGATCGAACTGGTCCTCCCGGAGAAACCGGATGCCGATGCCGAAGGCGTGACTCAACAGGAAACGCTCCCCATAGGCCACGTCTCCTTCCACGCTACCTTGCTCGTTCCCGAACGGATCGAGACGCCTGCGGAGTTCAAGCTGAAGGACGACCTGCTCACGGCCCTCCAAGGCATCTTCAAATGAGCGTCCCCAACGCCGCGCCCGTGGCGGTGATCGGGGCCGGGGCCTGGGGGACGGCCTTGGCCTGGTTCCTGGCCGAGAAAAGGGATCGGGTTCGGCTCTGGGTGTACGAGCCCGAGGTGGCCGCCGGGATCGTCGCCGGTCATGAGAACAAACTGTACCTTCCCGGGATCCCCTTGCCCGCCGCATTGGAACCCACCACGTCGCTTGAGGAAGCGGTCTTCGGTGTGGAGTTGGTGGTCTTCGTTGTACCTTCCCATGCGGCCGCAAGTGTCGCGGCTGCGCTCGCGCCATACCTTCCGGCCGGCGCGCCCGTCATCTCTGCGACCAAAGGGATCGAACCGAATACGCTTCGGCTGATGTCGGCGCTGCTGGAAGAAAGGCTGCCGGCCCGCCGCGGGCCGGTGTTCGCGCTCTCCGGTCCGAGTTTTGCCGTGGAAGTGTGCCGGCACCTCCCCACTGCGGTCGTCCTCGCAGGACCTGCGGGGCCCCAGGCCGCTGCGCTGCAGGGTCTGTTGATGACTCCGACCTTCCGCGTGTACTTGAGCGAGGATCCCGTCGGCGTGCAACTCGGCGGCGCGCTGAAGAACGTGATCGCGCTGGCGGCGGGCGTCGTGGACGGACTCGGACTCGGGCACAACACCCGCGCCGCGCTCATCACGCGGGGGCTCGCCGAGATGGTCCGCCTGGGAGCGGCCATGGATGCCGACCCGCGAACCTTCGGCGGTCTGTCTGGGATGGGTGATCTTGTCCTCACCTGCACAGGAGGGCTCAGTCGGAACCGCTCCGTCGGCGTGCAACTCGGCCAGGGGAAAAAGCTGGCCGATATCCTTGCCGGAACGCGCACCGTCGCGGAAGGGGTCAACACCGCCAAGGCGGCGAAGGCTCTGGCGGACCGCCACCGTGTGGAAATGCCCATCGTGCAGGAAGTGTGCTCGGTTCTTTTCGAAGGCAAAGAACCCCGCCGGGCCGTCGCCGATCTCATGGAACGGGATGCCCGCTACGAAGTAGATCAGGCATGACGGCGGATCGGATACGGCGTTTACTGGCGCAGGTCGAGTCCGGACGGCTCAGCGTGGATGCGGCGATACGCCGGCTCAAGAGACTCCCATACGAAAATCTCGGCTTTGCCTCCGTGGATCATCACCGCCTCCTTCGGCAGGGGATGCCTGAGGCGATCTTTTGCGAAGGGAAGACGGTTGAACAGGTAATTGAGATCGCCAGGCGGTTGATGCGGGGGGAGCATCCGGTGCTGGCGACGCGGGTCGAGCCGGCGGTGGCGCGCGCCCTGCGACGGCTGGACCGCCGCGCCCGTTACGAGCCGCTGGGACGGACGGTGGTGCTTCGTCCTCCCAAAGGCTGGGGCACCCGCACGTTGCGTGGTGCGGGCGCCATTCTAATCATCACGGCCGGCACGGCGGACGTCCCTGTGGCCGAGGAGGCCCGCGTCACGGCCCAGGTGCTCGGGAACCGGGTGACGACGCTGTATGATGTCGGGGTCGCTGGATTGCATAGGTTGCTGGATCGTAATGAGGCGCTTGCGGCCGCACGGGTGCTGATTGTGGTCGCCGGGATGGATGGCGCCTTGCCGAGCGTTGTCGGGGGGCTCGTCGGTCGGCCCGTGATCGCTGTGCCGACCAGTCGAGGCTATGGGGCCAGCTTCGGCGGCCTGTCGGCCTTGCTGGCCATGCTCAATTCCTGTGCCGCCGGCGTGGGCGTGGTCAACATTGATAACGGGTACGGGGCGGCTTGTCTGGCCCACCGGATCAATCAGATCACCGTTTAGAGGGGGACAGATTTAAAATCTGATTATCGTGTCCTGACCTCGAAGTTCCCCCGCTTTCTCCAAGAGGTCGTCCGAGTCAAAGGTCCGTTCTTTCCCATCACCATCAGCTTGGCCTGCACCTGGTAGTCATACGTTCCGTCGGAAACGACCCGCTTGGTGTGATCGGTCCCGTCCCATGTCTGCACGACCTCGATCATGTGCGGGTCGCCGTTCCCCTCGTCCGCATTCAAGACGCGCTTGCCGGTGACCGTCTGACGGTTCGTTAGCAACCGGATCGAGAACTTGGAAGGGGACGTGATCAAGGTGGTCACGTCGAGGACGGCTTCCTCCGGAAGGGTCTTCGGCAGCTCCACCATGATCGTCAGGATCAAGGGGGTCTCGGCCGGCACGACGAAGGGAAGGGGGGCAGGGTCCACCGAGACGATCTTCAGGGCTGGCGGCTTCGCTTTTGCCTTGGGCTTTGCCGCGTAACTCGATTCCGGGCCTGACCCCGCAAGACTCCACGCCAGCACGGCTAGCCCGACGGCCAGGGCCGTTTGCGTGGACCGCTTCAGAGGGGGCATGGATAACGTGGGATGCGTTGGATCATAAAGCAGGGTAGGTTGAATAGCACAGCAGGCGAGCCCTGTCAACGAATCGGGCGGTCATAGCAAAGGCAGAGGCTATTTGCTAAGATGGCCTCGCTTATGAGAATCGCGCACTTTGACTGTTTCTCCGGCGTGAGCGGAGACATGTGCCTGGGAGCACTGGTGGATGCCGGGGCCTCGCTCCCTGATTTGGCCAAGGTCTTCGATGGTCTAGGGCTGCATGGTGTCTCTCTCCGCAGCCGCCGTGTGACCCGTGGCTCGCTTCGGGCCACCAAGGTGGATGTGGTCATCGAAAAAAGTGCGGGCGGTCCGTCAAGGAAGCCGGTGGCATTTCACGAGATCCAACAGCTTCTCAAGGCAAGCCGCCTTCCCGTCCAGGTGCGCGATCGCTCGTTGGCGGTCTTCGAGCGGCTCGCGAAGGCCGAAGGGAGCGCTCACCGCACGTCCCCCAAGAATGTCCAATTCCACGAAGTAGGATGGATTGATTCCGTTGTGGATGTGGTGGGAACCGTGATGGCCTGTCATCTGCTCGGCATCCAGGGCGTGTTCGCTTCGGCCATCAACGTCGGGACCGGAATCATGACGACAGAGCATGGCGTCTTGCCCGTGCCGGGTCCGGCCACCGCAAATTTGTTGAAAGGACTCCCGGTCTATGCGGCGGGCCCCGCCCGTGAACTGACGACCCCGACAGGCGCTGGCCTGATGACTACGCTGGCGACGGGGGTCGGCGCCATGCCGCACATGACGGTCTCGTCCATCGGATACGGCGCCGGGACCTTTGACCCTCCCGGCTGGCCGAACGCTCTGCGGGTCTTCGTCGGCGAAACGACCGCCGCGGCGGAGTCCGATCGGGTCTTGGTCCTGGAGACCAATCTGGACGACATGAACCCCCAGGGCTACGAATTGCTGGTGGACCGGCTGCTCGCGCAGGGGGCGCTGGATGCGACCCTGACGCCGGTGATCATGAAGCGGGGACGGCCGGGCATCGTCCTGACGGTGCTGGCTGACCATGCGAAACTGGAGGCGGTCCTGCGCGTCATCTTTGCAGAGACCACGACGCTGGGTGTACGCATCCTGGAAGTGGCGCGCCGGCTGCTCGAAAGAGAGTTCACGGAAGTCTCCACGAAGTTCGGTCCGGTGCGAGTCAAGGTGGCGAAGGCTCCAGGCCGGAAGCCTTCGCTGAAGGCTCGTCCAGAGTACCGTGACTTAAGGCGGATCGCCGAGCAGACCGGGTTGCCGCTGCGAGAGGTCTTGGGCGAGGTCGAGCGCGAGCTTGGCCGCGCCGTGCGAAGACCCTCATGATCGTTTCCATTTTCCTCTTTCTTCTGGCCATCGGCATCATTCTGGGCGGCGCTGCGGTCTTCACCAATGGAGTCGAGTGGCTGGGCCGCCGGCTCGGCTTCTCGGACGGCGCGATCGGGAGCATTTTGGCCGGCGTTGCCACCGCGCTGCCGGAAACGCTCATCCCGGTCATCGCGATCTTCTTCGGGGACAGCCAGACCGAATCCGATATCGGGATCGGCGCGATCCTGGGCGCGCCGCTGATGCTGAGCACGCTGACCATTCCCTTGATGGCCGGGTTCCTCCTGCTCTTGGCCCGGATGCGGAAGAGACCCGATCAGTTCAAACTTGATTACCACATGGTTCGCTTGGACCTGGGGTTCTTCCTTCCCGCCTACGCGATGGCGCTGGTGGTGGCCTTGATGCCGATGCTGGCCTTGCGATATGCCACGGCCGCCGGGCTCTTTCTCGCCTACGCATGGTATGTCAAGATCCATCTCGAAAGCGGCGAGGTCAACGAGCTTGAGTTGGAACCCTTGTACTTCTCGCGTCGAGCCAGACGGCCGGCGACGGCCTTGATCGGCGCTCAGGTCCTCGTCGGATTGGGGATGCTGATCTGGGGCGCGCACATGTTCGTTCACGTCGTGGAAGATGCCGCCCTTGGCATGGGCGTCTCTCCCCTCATCCTCTCCTTGCTCATCGCCCCGGTGGCCACTGAACTGCCGGAAAAGATGAACAGCCTCCTCTGGATCTACCAGAAAAAGGACACGCTGGCGGTCGGCAATATCACAGGGGCGATGGTTTTCCAGGGAACGTTCCCGGTCTCGGTGGGCTTGATCGGGACCGACTGGAACCTGGATGCCGCGTCAGTGATCAGCGTGATTCTTCCCATCACGGCGACGTTGCTCTTCCTTGCCCAAATCCGGACGACCGGCCGGTGGCAGCCGCGCGTGCTGATCCTGCCCGTGCTCCTCTATACTGGATACATGGGCTATCTGTTTTTCCGGTGAGCACGGTCTTTACAGAGGATGCCGCCGCGCGGGAGACACGACGAGTCCTCTGGGTAGTCCTGTGGCTCAACCTTGGCGTGGCGGCGGCGAAGCTGATCTACGGCTGGATGACCGGCTCCGTCAGCATGCAGGCCGACGGGATCCATTCCTCGTTCGACGGCATGTCGAACGTAATCGGTCTCATCGGTCTCTGGGTGGCCGCCCATCCGCCTGACGCAGGACATCCGTACGGCCACAAAAAATACGAGACCTTCGCGGCGGCCGGCATCGGGCTGCTGCTGTTCGGCACCTGCCTGTATATCCTCCGTAACAGTTATCTCCACTGGCGCGAAGGCGTGGTGCCGGAGGTGACCAGAATCAGTTTCGCGATCATGCTCGGGACGATGGCGGTGAACTGGGGCGTCACGACGTGGGAACGGCGGCGCGGTGAGGCGCTCGGGAGCGAGGTCCTCGTGGCCGACTCGTATCACACGGCAAGCGACATCCTTTCCTCCTTCGCGGTGCTGGTCGGTCTGGCGGCCGTCACGGCTGGCTATCCGCTCCTGGACCCGATCGCCGGCGTGGTCATTGCGGGCTTCATCGGCCACACGGGCGTGCTGGTTCTCCGGGAGACGATGCAATCGCTCTCCGACCGGGCTCGGATCGACGCCGAGGCGATCCGCAGGGTGGCGTTGACGGTGGAAGGTGTGCGGTGCTGCGATAACATCCGGACGCGCGGGATGGCCCGGCACGTCTTCATGGACTTGAGCATTCACGTAGAGCCGGCCATGACGATCGCCCGCGCGCATGCCGTCGCGCATAACGTGGAGGATCGGCTCAAGCAGACGTTCCCCGGCGTGGCCGAGGTCGTGGTGCACGTGGAACCGGAAGACCATGGATGACGTTCATCTCCGTGCCCTGATCGGAGAACGCCATCCGACCTCCTCTCCGACCGCACTCCGGCAGGCTGAAGACTATCTCACCGAACAGTTCAAGGTTCTTGGCCTGGCAGTCTCGACCCATCCGTTCAGAGCGCTGGGGGACACGTATCGCAATGTCATCGGGACGATGCGGCCGCAGAAAGGGGACAGTCCCATCACCCGTTGCATTGGAAGGAGCAACGGGTACCCGGAAGGGGGACCGTCCCCGGCGCCGCTGATCATCGCCGCGCACTACGATACCGTGGAGGGTTCGCCCGGGGCCGACGATAACGCCAGCGCGCTGGCGGTCATGCTGGAAGTCGCTCGCCGTCTTCGAGAAGTCCCGCTGAACCGAGAAGCACGGTTCATCGCCTTCTGTCTGGAGGAGGAAAACTTATTGGGCAGTCTGGCCTACGCGTCGTGGCTGCGTGAATCCAAGCAGGAGGTCAGCGGTGCCATCGTGCTGGAATGCGTGGGCTACGCGAAGTCCGAAGAAGGCTCGCAGCAGGCGCCGCCGATGGGAAGGGGCGCGTCTTGGCGCGCCTGGGGTGGGCGGGTGCAAAAGATGCCGGTCGCCGTCCCAACGGTGGGCGATTTCCTCGCGATTGTGGGGAACACCGCATCGGCGAAGCTGGCGACGGCGGTCGAAGGCGCTGCGAAGGAGCACGTGTCTGACCTCAAGACCATCCCGCTTCTAGTCCCCGGCAACGGCGAGTTGCTGCCGGACACCAGGCGGAGCGATCACGCCGCCTTCTGGCATTACGGCTATCCGGCCGTCATGCTGACCGACACCGCCAACTTCCGCAACCCGAATTACCATCAGCCCACCGACACCCTCGACACGCTGAACTTAGGATTCATGGAGCAGGTCGCTCGCGCCGTGACAGCAGCGGCGCTTCGCCTGCGCGATGCACCCTTATCCGGTCCGCGGCCTGTGTAGGGGCGAGGCATCGCCTCGCCCGTCTTGCGATTTTTCCACGTAGGTCAGGGCTCACCCCCCGCCGCAATTCTCCCCACGCCGTTGTCCGATGTAACTTTTTCTATGGTGCCCGTGTCTAAAGTTCAAGAGCGAAGAGGCGGATGCCAGGCGGGCGACGGCAAGTCCGGCCAAATACATCAATAATGATGTTGCTATGCCATGGAGTTCACGGTAGAGTACTATGAGACTGTGGCGGGGAGGTGTCCCGTACGCGAGTTTCTCGATGAACTGGAGGCGAGCGATCCGGACGACTTTGCGGCGGTCTTCGCTGGTCTGGGAAAGCTTCGAAGCCGACAGGCTCACCGAGAACCATTGTCCAGGGCGCTGGGCGACGGATTGTTCGAGTTGCGCCACGTCGGCAAGTTGAACACGCGCGTGCTGTGGTTCTTTATGAAAGGCCGGCGCATCGTCGCCGTTCACGGCATCCGCAACAAAGGCCAGGCCATTGCACCCCGCGACCTCGATACTGCCAGGGAGCGGATGCGTGACTGGCAGGAGAGAATGAAATTATGAAGAAAACTAATTTTGACCTTCACCTCGAAGAGCAACTCCGTAACCCGAATTTTGCGGAGCGGTTCAAGCGAGCGGGCGAGGCGTGGGATGTGGCGTTGCAGATTGCGGCGCTTCGCGAAAAAGCCGGTCTCTCGCAAAAGGACCTGGCGCGCAAACTCAAGACCTCCCAGCAGCAGATCAGCCGACTGGAGTCCCCCGACTACGAAGGCCACTCCCTCGCTACCCTGCGCCGCGTCGCCGACGCCCTGCATGCCCGGGTCCGCATCGTCTTCGAGTCGGCGGAAACGGGAAACGGAATGCATGTAGCCGAATCCACAGCATCGTACCGCGCCAAACGCACCACAACAAAGCGGACATGAACCAGAGACGGAACAACCTTCGCTGGCGTGCCTCACGCTTGGTGCCTTTTCCTAAAATGGCCCTCGCCCCTAGAGGGAGAGGGTTAGGGTGAGGGGATTCTGGCATTGACCCAGTAAGCAGATTCGTCTAGGCTTGAGTGGCACAAGCCTCCATGACCCATCTCCATCAACAGATTGCCGCCCGCGTGGACGCCTGGCGCGCCGAAGGTTATCCGTGCTCCGACTATCCGGCCCTCGCCGAGATTCTGGAGTGGGCACGCGAAACTGAATCCGGAAACCTGCGGTTTCTCCGCCGTCCGCAACTCCGAGCACTGGAAACGTATTGGTACCTGCGACTTGTCGAAAAGACTCCGCACATCTTCGACCTTTACTGCAAGCTGTATCCTCCGGATGAAAATATCGGCGGTTTGCTTGAAGCGCTGGGCATACCTGATGCCGCGTTTAAGGCGACGAATTTCAAGGCCGATACGCTCTGGAAACGGATCAAGTCCGACGATGCCTTCGTCCGCGATTTCAAGCTTGAAGCGCTGCGCGAAACGCTGACCCTTGCCTATCCAAGTTACATTCTTGCGCTGGCGATGGGAGCGGGAAAGACGATCCTCATAGGCGCGATCATCGCCACTGAGTTTGCGATGGCCCAGGAATATCCCGATGGGCCGCTTGTGCAGAACGCCCTGGTCTTCGCTCCCGGCAAGACGATCATCGAGTCGCTCCGCGAACTGGCGGAGGTTCCATACGACAGAATTCTCCCGCCCCGCTTGCACAAAGGTTTTGCCGCTTCCGTCAAGCTGACGTTTACGCGCGACGGCGAAAAGAACATCCCCGTCATTCGAGATTCGTCGTTCAACGTCGTGGTGACGAACACCGAAAAGATCCGTATCCAGAAGGAGACGATCCGCAAGGCCGACCTGGGGACTCTTTTTGACCCGACCAGGGAAGACGAGGCCAGGACCGAGGTTGCCAATCTCCGCCTTCAGGCCCTTGCCGGTCTTCCCCACCTTGCCGTGTTTTCCGACGAGGCCCATCACACGTACGGCCAGTCGCTCGATACCGAATTAAAGAAGGTTCGGAAGACCGTGGATTACCTCGCAGCCCGGACCAATGTGATCTGCGTGGTCAACACCACAGGGACGCCGTACTTCCGGCGACAGCCGCTCAAGGACGTGGTGATCTGGTACGGCCTCTCGCAGGGAATCAAAGACAGCATCCTCAAAGACCTCGCCGGCAACATCCAGGCATACGACTTTTCCGGAGATGCCAAGGCCTACGTCGCCCATGTTATCGAGGACTTCTTTCGGGACTACGGTCATCACCGGCTACCCAACGGCGCGCCGGCCAAACTGGCCGTCTACTTTCCGCAAACCGATGACCTCAAGGAACTCAAGCCGATCATAGACCGCACGCTCGTCAAAGTCGGGCACGGTCCGGCCCTTTGTCTGGTCAATACCTCCGACGACTCGCTGACGAAGCAGGCCGACATTGATGCTTTCAATCGCCTCAACGATCCCTCGGCTCCGCACCGAGTGATCCTGCTGGTCAACAAGGGCACGGAGGGCTGGAATTGCCCGAGCCTGTTCGCCTGCGCCCTGGCCCGCACGCTCCGGACGTCCAACAATTTCGTTCTTCAGGCCGCCACACGCTGCCTGCGCCAAGTGCCGGGCAACGACCGAAAGGCGCGAGTCTACCTTTCCACGGATAACTTCAACATCCTCGACCGGCAACTCCAGGAGACCTACGGCGAGACGATCGCCGACTTGAACCACGCCGGTCAGGAGAGCAAACGCGCCCGTATCGTGCTCAGGAAGCTTAACCTGCCGCCGCTCGTCGTCACGCAGACGATAAGGACAGTGGTCAAGAAAGCGGGCGCGGGGAAGCCTCTTCGATTGGAGCGGCCCAGAGATGATGCTGGAGGGGCGTTGACAAAAACGGTGTTTACTGTCGCGGAGCAAGAGGCGACGTTCAGCGTGTTGCGTCAGCTCGGCGACACGGTCGCCGTTGCCGCCGTTCCGGAAACGGCCGACGCATACGCGGCAGCGGTAGGCTTGGCGGCACGGTACAGGCTCGATCTCTGGAGCGTCCATGGCGAACTGAAGCGGCTCTATGGCGCGGCCGAGATTCCGGTCTCGCATGTTGAGGGCATCGCCCGCCAGATCGAAGCGCAGACCCGTGACTACGAGGTGAAGGAAGAGCGGGTGGACGTGGCGCTCGCGCTCGTCAGAACCATCGGCTTCGAGAAGGAGGTCAATGCCTCGGGAGCTGAAGTCTATACCGCCGAGATTGTGTTTCCCAAGGACCGCGAGAAGTACCTGAAGTTCATCACGGATTTCGGCGGCGGGGTTGCCGGCGACGTGAGTTTCCACTACGAGCCTTACAACTTCGATTCGTCTCCCGAGATTGATTTTCTGGACAAGCTCCTGGCGGAACTCGGCGAATCCCGCGACTCGATCGAAGGTGCGTACTTCACGGGCGCGCTCACCGACCCGAACAAGACGGACTTTTTCGTCGAGTACAAAGACGACAAGGGCAAGTGGCGACGCTACACGCCGGATTTCATCATACGGAAGAAGCCGGCCAAAGGCGGCAAACCGGGAACCGGCAAGGTCTTCATCGTGGAGATCAAGCGCGAGCATGACCGCGCGCATCCGGTGGACGGCCGGGACGGCTTGAAAGCCCGCGCCGTGCGGAAGTGGGAGAAACTGAACCCGGATCGGCTCAAATATCAGATGATCTTCACGGCCACCGAAACTGTCCCCGGCGAGAAGATGACGGCCGTTAGGAAGTTCATCAACGAGGAAGCGACGTAGGCGCATGGCGAGCAACCATGCCGGGTGACGTTCCCTATGAACTCACGGCGCATGCCGCGAAGGTCGTCGGGGAACGCGAAATACCGATGGAGTGGGTCGCCCGCACGCTGGCGCGGCCGGAGAAAACCGAGGCCGACGCCGTCGACCGGCCTTGCGTCATGCCCTGGCCCGCATCCCGGAGTATGGCGGGCGCGTGCTCCGTGTGGTATATAACAGCACCGTCAAGCCGTGGCGGATCGTCACCGTCTATTTCGACCGAAAGGAAAGGAGCGGGGCATGAAGGTCCATTTCGATGAGAAAGCCGACGCCCTATACCTACGCCTGGACGATTCCAAGATCCTTGAATCCGAGGAGGTACAGCCGGGCATCGTGCTCGATTTCAATGAGGCCAAGCAGGTGGTCGGCATCGAAATTCTGCGCGTCAAGGATCGGGTGCCGCTGGCCAATCTTCGACAGATGCAGTTCGAGGTGGTGTGAGCGGATGTCTCGCGGACGAGCGCAGGTGCGCAAAGCATACCCCAAGGCCGCAAGCGTAAAGAAACCAGCCAAGGCTCCCGCCGAGCCTGCCCCTCCCAAGAAGACCGAAATCAAGATCACCGCCGCGAAGGGCCGGCCCATGCTGACGTGGGTGGGCAAGCGGCCGTTATCGCACGTCGTCGCCTTTCCCGCTCAACATGTGGAGACATTCGACCCCGTAGGGGCACGGCATGCCGTGCCCCTACAAGACCCTCAAATCTGGAAGGACTGGCCTGCCGCCTATCCGAAAGGCGGCCTTTTGTTCCACGGCGACAACAAGGAAGTGCTGGCGCATCTCCTGGCGAACGGCTTCCGGGGCAAAGTGAACCTGATCTACATTGACCCGCCGTTCGACTCCGGCGCCGACTACGTGCGGAAGGTGAGTCTGCGTGGGGCGAAGGGCACGGCGAAGCTCGACGGCGAGAGCTACACCCTCGGCGAGCAAATCCAGTACACCGACATCTGGGCGAACGACAACTGCCTCCAGTTCATGTACGAGCGGCTGATGTTGCTCAAGGAAACATTGTCCGAGCCTGGAAGTCTTTTCCTTCATTGTGATGAAACCCAGAGTCACAGGTTGCGCTGCCTCCTCGATGAAGTTTTTGGTCCAGAAAGTTTTCAGAACGAGCTTATCTGGTATTACACAAACAAGTATGGGGCTGGCTCCCAGGCATTTGATGTTTTTCATAACAGCGTCTTTTGGTACGGCAAGGGCAAGCTCCAGGGATTCAGTCCGATTCGTGTCCCGGTTAAGCAGTCGAGGCAGCAACCCTTGAGGAGATGGAACAAGGAATTGGGAAAGAATGAGTGGTTGCGTGGACTGGACGGAAAGTACCTTTACAAGGAGAGTAAGGAAAAAGACCTGGGTGATGTGTGGGAAATCCCTGTCATAAATCCAATGGCTACTGAGCGAAGCGAATACCCCACGCAGAAACCAGAACTTTTGCTTGAATATATTCTGAAGTGCTCTACGCAGCCAGGCGACCTCGTCCTTGACTGCTTCCTCGGCTCTGGCACAACTGCGGCGGTTGCTCAGAAACTTGGCCGGCGCTGGATCGGCTGCGACATCAACAAGGGCATGATCCAAACGACGGCCAAGCGGTTGCAGACGATCATCCGGGAGCAGATCGAGGAGAAAAAGAAGACCCCCCTCACCCTGCCTTTCCCCTCATCCCAGCCTTCTCCCTCAAGGGGAGAAGGTGAAGGCGACGCAACAGGCGTTTACGGTGTGGCGCGTCAACGACTACGACTTGGCCATCCAGCACAACGAGGCGGTCAATCTGGCCTGCGAGCACATCGGCATCCAACGGATCAGAACAGACGCCTACTTCGACGGCACACTGGGCAAAGCGCTGGTCAAGATCATCCCCTTCGGCCATCCGCTCACGCCGCTCGATCTGGAAGAGCTGCGGAAGGAGTTGGACGCGCGGCCAGACGAAGACCGGCCCATCACCGTGGTCTGTCTGGGCATGGAATTGACGGCGAAGGCCTGGATTGAGGACTGGAACCGTTTGCGGAAGGGGAAAGATGCGGTCAACAAGATCACCTTCATTGAACTCCGCACCGACCCCAAGTACGGCAAGTTCATCAAGCACGAGCCCGCTCGTGCCAAGGTCAAGGTGGCTCGCAATAAGGACAAGGTGACGGTCGAGATCGAAGATTTCATCTCGCCCACGATCATCGAGCGCCTCACACAGCAGGCCGGGCTATTGAAGCCCAAGATAGACGACTACCGAGCGATGGTGGATTGCGTGATGATTGACCCGGTCTACGACGGCAAGGTATTCAACGTCGCTCTTTCCGACGTGCCGGAGAAAAAGACCGACCTCGTGGCCGGCAAGTACGACCTTCCTGCTCCCAAAGGCGAAACCACCGTGGCTGTGAAGATCATCGACATGCTCGGCGAAGAGGTCTTGGTTACACAGGCTGTTAAGGGCTAGCGACTCGAAACCTGCCCCCCATTTCCCCCCTCTCCCTTCTGTTCCCGCAGACCCCGCAGAGACGGGCGCAACATGCTGCGCCCCTACATCGAATCGAAGACGGGGACAGGCCCCGGCAGAAGGGGGCCAGTCCCCTCTGCAGAAGGTGGCCGGAGGGCAGGCCCAACCTGTACAATGCGGCGATGGTGAAAGCACGAAATAAGAACGACAAGCCGATTCTCGGCATCACGATGGGCGATCCGGCGGGGATCGGGCCGGAGGTCATCGTCAAAGCGCTGGCGCGTCCGCTGGTGCGGCGACTGTGTCGGCCGCTGGTCATCGGCTCGCCCGAAGTCCTCGCCAAGGCCGTCTTCGCTTACAAGATCCCGGTCAAGGTCCGGCGGGTAACGCTGCCGAACTTCACGGCGCCGACCGGAGTCCTCCCTGTCCTGGACCCGCTGGCTGAGCCGTTGGGATCCGTCACGCCCGGCAGGGTCTCGAAGGAGACCGGCATGGCCCAGGCTCTATACATTAAGGAAGCGGTCCGCCTGGCTTTGGAGGGAAATATTGCCGGGATCGTGACCGCGCCCATCAATAAGGAAGCGATCAACCTGGCCGGCTACCCCTTCCCCGGCCATACCGAGATGCTGGCCGACCTGACCGGGGCCAAGGAGGTGGGCATGATGATCGTCGGGGGGCCGCTGCGCTTCATGTTTACGACGACGCATGCCGCCATCAGGGATCTGCCGGCGCTCCTGACGCCGGAACGCATCGAGCGGGCGATCCGGCTCTGTCACCAGGGGCTCACCACACTGTTTGGAATCACGCGACCCAGAATTGCGGTGGCGGCGCTGAACCCGCACGCCGGTGAGGGGGGACTGTTCGGGACCGAGGAGCGAACGGCCATCGGGCCCGGCATCGCCAGGGCCCACGCCCTGGGGTATCCCTCGGTCGGGCCGTTGCCGGCGGACACGCTCATCGGGCAGGCGGCCCGCGGCAAGTACGATGCGGTCGTGGCCATGTACCACGACCAGGGATTGATCCCGCTGAAGCTCGCCGCCTTCGGCAAGTCGGTCAACATCACGGTGGGGTTGCCGATCATCCGCACCTCGGTGGACCACGGCACGGCCTACGACATCGTCGGCAAGGGCATCGCGGACGAGGGGAGCCTCCTCGAGGCAATCCGCCTGGCCGCAATGTTCATCCGGCATCGCGAGCAATAATGGCACGACCAAACCTTCGCGCGCGCGCCGCCTTCCCCCCTCGCCCACGCAAGTCCCTCGGGCAACACTTCCTGATTGATCAGAACATCGTCCGAAAGATCGTCCGGCTGGCCGAATTACAACCGGGCGAGACGGTCCTGGAGATCGGCCCAGGGCGGGGCATTCTCACCGAGGCGCTCTTGAACGCGGCCGGACTTGTGATCGCCATCGAGTTGGACCACGCCTTGTGCGCCCACCTGCGCGTGACGCTGGGAGACCGGCCCAATCTGAGGTTAATCGAGGGGGACGCCGTCGCATACGACTACACGAAGGTCCCCGGCCCGTTTCTGGTAGTGGCCAATCTCCCGTACTATGTGTCCACGCCGATTCTGTTCCGCCTGCTCCAGGAACGGCGGAGCCTGGAGCGGATGGTGCTGATGCTCCAGGCTGAAGTGGCCGCGCGCCTCGCCGCCGCACCCGGCGGAAAGGACTACGGAGTGCTGTCCATCGCGGCGCAGTTCTGTTGCGAGGTGCGGCAGGCCTTCAAGGTTCCGGCCACGTGCTTCCGCCCGAGGCCGCAGGTGGGATCAGCCGTTGTGATCCTCACCCCCCACGCGAAGCCGCGGGTCTCGGTCCGTGATGAGGCCTTCTTCTTCAGAGTGGTGCGCGCAGGGTTCGCCCATCGGCGCAAGGCCTTGTTGAATTCTCTCCGGGATGAAGGGTTCGACGAGATGGCAGCGGGTATCGCATTGGAAAAGGCCGGCCTTGATCCCCGTCGCCGCGCCGAAACCTTGAGCATCGCGGAATTCGCGGTGTTGGCCGACGCGTTAAGAGAGACGTAGGGGCGCACGCCCCCTTTACACCCCTACAGGTTCCTTTAAGGCTCGCTCACGGCGCGCACATGGAGCCGTCGAAGACGCGGCAGGGCGATTGCGCCTGGGCCATCTTCCATGACTTGATCATCAGCTTCCCGCCGGGTTGGACTTCGACCGTGATATCAATCATAGAGTTGAGCGGAATCTTGTCCAGGTGTTTGGCGGCTTTGCCGTCTGCGCCCACCTCGATCATGGCGCCGTCATTGGTGATGACCTTCATGACTTTGGTGTTCATATCCACGTGGATCACTGTCCCAAAGTAGGCTTTATCGGCGGCCGAGGCGAACGGCATCCCGCCCAACAACACGCTCGCGGCGACCAGCGATGCGACGAAAATGCGACTCATGGCATGGCCTCCTTCTGAGAGTCATGGCGTGAGGTCCTGAATACTAAAATTATTCTACCGCAGTTTCGCGCTGTCCACCAATTTATTGACGAGCCGGTCGCGGCTTGAAGCGTCCGGGCACATCTTCTATGATGCGGCTCATTGCATTCACCGTAGCAGAGACCACATGAACGAAGATTGGCTTGCAGTGCTCGTCGGGCTCACTCTGACCGGGCTTGTGGTGATGGGCCTCATCGCAAAGGTGCCTTGGTGAGCCACGACTCCGAGCAACGAACGGCTCTCACGGAAACGAATAACATCGCCGGCGCGATCCTCTCATTCGCGCTCGTGATCGGATTGGCGCTCCTCGCCAACCGCCTGACGAACGCCAGCAAGCTGTGGCTGGGGCGCGAGTTCCTCGAGTACCCCTTGTGGGCCGTGGGGCTGGGACTCCTGGCCAATCTGGGGCTGGCCGCGGCCGGCGCCCGTGACCATCTCAGCGCGGCGTTCCGCACCGAATTTTTTCTCAAGACAGGCTTAGTGCTCATGGGCGCGACGATCAATTTCACGGAGATCCTCAAGATCGGCGCCCGCGGGATGGTGCAGGCGGTGCTCGTGGTCACCGCGGTATTCTTTTTCACCTGGCATCTGGCCGGCTGGTTCAGGCTGGACCAGAAGCTGCGGGCCTTGATGGCCGCGTCGGTTTCGATCTGCGGCGTGTCGGCCGCCATCGCCGCGGCGGGCGCCGTGTTGGCCAAGAAGGAGCACCTCGCGTACGTGGCGGCGCTGGTGATAGCCTTTGCCCTCCCCCTCATGCTGATCCAGCCCCATCTCGCCAAATCCATGGATCTCAGCGCGGACGTGGCTGGCGCTTGGATCGGCGGGAACATTGACACCACAGCGGCGGTGGTGGGGGCCGGGGCTATCCACAGCGAGGCGGCGATGAAGGTGGCGTCGGTCGTCAAGATCTCGCAAAACGCGTTGATCGGATTCGCCGCGTTCTTCCTGGCGCTGTACTGGGTGGTCGTGGTGGAACGGAAGCCGGATCAGAAGCCCAAGGCGAGTGAGATCTGGACTCGGTTTCCCAAGTTCGTGCTGGGGTTTCTCGCCGCCTCCTCGATCACCACCATCGGGCTGCTGACGCCCGAGCAGGTCAAGACTGCGATCGTCCCGCTCCGGAATTGGTTCCTGACCGCCGCGTTCGTCGGCATCGGCCTGGAGTTGGCCTTCGGCGAGTTCACGAAGACCGGATGGAAGCCCGTGCTCGTCTATTTAATCGCCACGCTGATGAATACCGTGCTGGCGCTTGCGGCGGCCTGGGTCTTGTTTTCGTAGTGAGAGGAGGGGGGACAGATTTCAAATCTGTCCCCCCCATCCTTCGATGAGCCCGTTCTCGCCGTCCTTGCGCACTCCCACGCCTGCCAGCATCCGCACCTGCCTATAGCCGGCCCGTCGCAGCCACCCCATGACGTCCCGGGCCGGATATGTGTTGCCGGTCTCGGTGAACAACAACATGATCACGGCAAAGGCCGTTGTATCGATGGGATACAGGCCCTGGGCATCGGTGAGGAAGGAGTCGTGGATGATCATGCGGCCGCCGGGATTCAGCACCTTGGCGACCTTCCTGAAAAGGGCCAAGTTCTGTGCCGGCGAGTAGATGTGAATGACGTTGGAGAGCCAGACCACGTCGTAACGTCCCAGGATGGAATCGTCCATGAAATCCACTGGCGCAAAGGAGAGGCGCGCCTTGGCCGGGTGTCTCGCCGCGATCTCGCGCGCGACTTGCAAGGCCGGCTTGCGGTCGGCAACCGTGGCTTGCAAGTTGGGGTTCTTTGCAAGGAACGCCAGCGCGTATGTTCCGGGCCCACCGCCCAGGTCCAGCAGGGTTTTGGCCTCGCGGAGATCCAGGGACCGAGCCACCCGCTTCGCCTGGTCCCGGCTCCGGTGGTGCATGGCCCAGGTGAAGGCGCGACGCCATTGGGGGGTCTCCGGCTGATCCGCATCAATCGGCCGGCCCCGGCGCACGCTCCGTGTGAGTTGCGCAAAGTCGTCCCACTGATTTCTGATCAGGTCGATGTATTTGCCCCGATAGGACGGGCTCTGCCGGTTCAGGTCGGCACGCGCAAGGGGCGAATTCCGGTAAGTGGGTGTGGGAGGAGCGCCCTGGGCGGGACCCCCTCCCCCTCTCGACGTGGTCGTCTTTTCCAGCAGCCCCATGGCCGCTAGGTTCCGGCAGAGGATGTCAAGGCCGCGGGGGCTGACCTTGAGATGTCGCGCGAGGGACGCGATCCTCCGGGATCGGGTCGCGAGCACGCTGAAGAGGTCAAGTTCCAAGGCCGTGAGTATGACACGGGAATATTGATAGAGCTGGGCGACGTTGCGGAAATCGTCGAAGGTCCGGATTGGGTAGCTGCCAAGAGATTTCATCTGGCGGAGCACTGTTGCGCGTCAGTATAATACATCCTGCTCGCAACGTGGAGGGGAGACCATGAACCTTGCTGATAAGCCGTGCGTGCCGTGCCGAGGCGGAGTTCCGCCGATGGAGTCGGCGAAAGCGCAGGAGATGCTCGCTCAATTGGGCGAGGGTTGGCGCTTAACGCACGACGGGACGCGACTGGAGCGAGGCTATGCCTTCAAAAATTTCGCGCAGTCGCTGGCCTTCGCGAACAAGGTCGGCGAGGTTGCCGAGAAGGAAGGTCACCACCCGGATCTGCACGTTCGGTGGGGTATGTGCACCGTGGAGATTTGGACGCACAAAATCAACGGATTGACGGAGAGCGATTTCTTCATGGCGGCCAAGGCCGACCGTGCCTACGAAGCCTCCGCGGGACCATAAGGACTAAGCAGAATTTCGGTCGAATGGGTCCTTTGCCGGTCTTCAATCATCGAAAAATCTCGATCCAGGGCTAGAAACCCTCCCGTAGCCGCCTTATTAAACAAAACCTGTTAACCAAAGAAAAGAGGAGTGCACCGATGCGTAAGTGCAAGAAGTGCCAGGGGACGATGTTCCCTGAACGAGTCATTGATATGCTGGATGGGCTGATCGGCAATTTCTACGCCTGCGCCAACTGTGGCCGGAGAGAAGAGGCCAAGCTGTGTGTGCAACCCATGCATACGGCAGAAGTCGGCGGATCCCCCCAGGTGTGATTCCTTTACAACGGCCTTGACAGGACCGGGAAGTCGGATATACGATCGGCTTGAAAGGAGGAGGTATTCTTATGGAAGACCTTACTCCCCCGGACAACTCAGGCCCGCCGCTGGCGGGCACTCGCCTCTCGGAGCTGACCTTCCGCTTAGAAACCTGGTGGCTCGAGTGCTCCTAGGCAATGCCTGAGGGCAGAAGGTTGCGTATGCAACCGTTTGAAAGGAGTACGAGAGCCAGCCTCCAAGTGAGGCTGGGGTCCTCGGTGTTCGTACGAACGGAAGCTCATCGCTCCACCGCCGACAGGTGGGTCTCATAACAGAGCCCCATAACGAGTGTAGGCGTCCCAAGCGCCGGATACGGGCCACTTCCTGGAGGGGAAGTGGCCCGTGTTTCATCTGGATCCTGCCTTTCTGAATTCTTGATCTCGTTCACTAGATATGGTAGTTTCCTTATCCATGGCCACTGCCGGTACTACTAAACGCGGGGCCTTAGAGACACGGCACGAAATTGTCGGAGTGATCCTCATCACCCTGGCCCTCCTGCTTCTTCTTTCCCTCCTCTCGTATTCCCCAAGAGATACTGGCCTCTTAGAGGGAGCTGTCGACGCTGAACCTCAGAACAATTTCGTCGGGAAGGTCGGCGTGTCTCTTTCCCGTGGCGTCTTCGGCCTCGTCGGTGGAGCGGCCTATCTCTTGCCGGTTGCCCTGGGCATTCTGGGTGGGAGGTGCTTCCGCCGTGGCGAGATTGGATTGACGCTCCGAAGCGCGGCCGGCTTTACCTCGTTGCTCCTCTTCCTTGCGACCTTGCTGGCCTAGCAATTGCACGGCATTCCAACAGTGAGCAGCGGGTGGACTCACCTCGAACATGCCGGCGGATATGTCGGTGGTCATGTAAGCAATCTGTTGTTGGCTTACTTTGCCTCTGTCGGAACACACATCGTCGTCATTTCCGGATTGCTGCTCTCTCTTCTCGTTGCGACCCCGGTCTCGTTGGTCGCGCTCGGCAGGCAAGGTACGGAGGTCCTGGCCACGCTCCGTGAGTGGGGAGTCGAACGGTGGACACAGTTACGCGCCGGGTCAGCCGGCGAGTCCAAAAAGGTCAAGCTCAAGCCGGTGAAGATCGTCCGATCGGAACCGGTAACCCTGGTCGAGGATGCGAATATCGCCACTGTGACGCCGGAAATTCTGGAGACGGACTCGGGGCTTCTGGGGCCGCAAGAAAAACGCCGGCGGAAGCGTAAAGGTGCGGCCGACCAACTCTCCGGCGAACTCCTGAGGCCAGAGGTGGTCGGTGGAGTGGGGTACGTGCTCCCTGGTCCCGAAGCCCTGCTCGGGGATCAGGCTGTCTTGGTGGAACGTCTCAGTGACGAGGAGATCCGCGAGCAGGCTCAGATCTTGACCAGGGCCCTGGCCAACTTCGGCATCAACGGCCAGGTGATCCAAACGCACGTGGGTCCGGTCGTGACGATGTACGAGTTCGAGCCGGCGCCCGGAGTCAAAGTGGCCCGCATCGTGAACCTCGCCGACGACTTGGCCTTGGCCCTCAGGGCGATGAGCATCCGCATCGTGGCCCCCATTCCCGGCAAGTCCGTTGTCGGAATCGAAGTCCCGAACCCCCGGCGCGAAGATGTTGCGCTCAAGGAAATTGTCTTGAGCGAACCCTTCGTCCAATTGCGTTCTCCCTTGAAGCTGGCGTTGGGCAAGGACATCTTCGGAATGCCCGTCGTGGCCGACCTCAGGGGTATGCCGCATCTGTTGGTCGCGGGCGCGACCGGTTCGGGCAAGAGCGTCGGGCTCAACACGATGATCCTGAGCATTCTTTTTGCGGCCCGGCCGGACGAGGTCAAGTTTTTGATGATCGACCCCAAGATGCTCGAACTCGGCGAGTACGAGGGCATTCCGCATCTGTGGCGGCCGGTCATCACGGATCCCAAGGCGGCCTCGCGCGGGCTCATGCTGGCCGTCAAGGAAATGGATCGGCGGTACAAGTTGATGGCGGAATGTGGGGCCCGGAACATCGAAACCTACAACCGCGCCGTGGCACAGTTCCAGGGCATCCCGGTCCCGTCATTCGAGGCGTCCCCGGGGGGAACCGAGGTGATTGCCGGAACGGAACCCGAGCCGGCGTTCTTGTCGGAGGAAGAACGGTTGGCGGCCGGCGAAACGACGATCTCCGCCACAGGGCTCCCCCAGACGCCTCCCGCACCTCTACCGTATCTTGTCATCGTCATTGACGAGCTGGCAGACCTCATGATGGTGGCTTCCAAGGAAGTGGAAGATTCGATCGCTCGGCTGGCCCAGATGGCACGGGCCTCCGGGATTCATCTGATCCTGGCCACGCAACGGCCTTCCGTTGATGTCCTGACCGGCATCATCAAGGCGAACTTCCCGGCGCGCATCGCCTTTCAGGTGGCGTCGAAGACCGACTCGCGGACTATTCTTGACCAGAATGGGGCGGACCAACTTCTTGGCCGGGGCGACATGCTCTACCTGGCTACCGGCACCGGCAAACTCATCCGCGTTCACGGCGCCTATGTGCCGGATGGTGACCTCAAGAAGGTCGTGGACTGCGTCAAGGCTCAGGGGGGTCCGGCTTATGTCCAAGAGCCGGTCGCGGCGGCGGCAGATGGCCCCGGCGAAGAGGGCGACCGGGACGAGATGTACGAGATGGCCAAGGACATCGTCATCAGTACCGGCCAGGCCTCGGCATCCTTCCTCCAACGTCGGTTGCGTATCGGCTATCCTCGTGCGGCCCGCATGGTCGAGATGATGGAGCAGGACGGCATCGTCGGCGGGGCCGCACGAGACGGGCGACGGGAAGTGTTGATCAAGCGCGTCGGCGTGGATGAGGGGCCGTGAGCATCCGGCTGCACACCCGGAGTCTTGTCCTGGTCGGGGTCGTGATGGCCCAGTGGGGGCTTCCGGCATCTGTTTGGGCGGGGGATCCCGTCCAGGAGATGGTGCACAAGGTTGAAGCCCGGTACAAAAAAACCACGGACCTTACGGCCGAGTTCACACAAACCACGACCGTGAAGGGCTTCACCAAGGCGCTCGAATCGGCCGGGCGACTCTACCTCAAACGTCCAGGTAAACTCCGGTGGGACTACTTGGAACCGACCCTTGAGCAGATCTTCGTGGACAACGACCGGGTCCAATTCTACGTTCCCGAACACAAGCAGGTGCTGACCGGCCAACTCTCAAAGATGGCGGACTCTCAAGCCCCGCTCAGGCTTCTCCAAGGAATCGGGCGGCTGGATGCGCACTATCTCGTGACGCCCGTGTCGCCAGGGGTGCGGGGCGACGGTGGACTCCCGCTCCTGGCATTGACTCCCTTGGCCGGCGGACCGGACCAGCCGCGGATCGTCGTCGAGGTGGATGCAGCGTCGCACTTCCTCCGCCGGGTTGAGCTGCACGATGTGAACGGAAACGTCTCGAACTTCGTCTTCAGTAAGATTCGGGCGAACACCGGGTTAAAGGACGACGTGTTCGTCTTTGCCGTTCCGAAGGACGTCGAGGTTATCGCCGCGCCGACACTCGCCGGGCCATAATAGATCGTTCCGCGTGGACTCCATTCCGACCACTCCATAAAATGAGCTTCCTTTAGAAAAGGGATTCTCGCTCATGCCTTGGACCGCCAAATGGATTGCCGCCATCGTTGGGACGGTTGTCCTCCTGGTCGTCGCCGACCGCATCTGGTATGTTCAAGAAATGAAATCGCTGGCGACCGCTCTCGGCGTCGAGTGGACGAAAATCGAGCGTCGCGGGACCTTTCCGTTCGAGCACTATAAGAAAACCGTCCATTACGGGATGTTGAGAGATGACGTGCGCAAGGTCATGGCACACTATGCCAGCGTGGACGAGAAGCAGTACGGCCCCTATCTCTACGAAACCTATTACTTCAAGTTCGGAGTCCTGAGCCGCCACGGGGTTCGGGTGGAGTACGATCAGTTCGGCCGCGTCCGCAAGGTGGACGATGCCCCGCCGGTCCCGCCTCAGGATTTCTCCAAGTAGCTTGCCTCATCCGACCAGCCTAAACGAAGGGATGGATAACGATGTGGCTTAAGCGCTGGCTCCTCGGGCATCCCCTTGCTACCAAGCAGGCTGCGAGGGAGCGGCTCTCGAATCCAGTCGCGTTGGCGATCTTCTCCTCGGATCCGCTTTCCTCGGTGGCGTACGCCACCGAGGAAATCCTCCTCGTCCTGGTCCTTGCCGGAACGGCCGCGCTCCACTATTCCCTCGGAATCAGCATCGTGATCGTCGGACTTGTGGCCATTCTCACCGCTTCCTACCGTCAGACAGTTTACGCCTACCCTTCAGGTGGAGGCGCCTACGTCGTGGCAAAGTCCAACCTCGGCGAACGCCCGGGGCTTGTCGCCGGTGCGGCCTTGATGATTGACTACGTGCTCACGGTGGCGGTGAGCGTTGCGGCGGGCATTGCGGCGCTCACCTCCGCGGTGCCGGAGTTGCATGAGCATCGCGTGGGCTTGGGCCTGCTGGCGATCGCCGTCTTGTCTTGGGGCAATCTTCGCGGCGTCCGGGAATCAGGAAGGATCTTCGCCTTGCCGACATATCTGTTCGTCGGCGGCCTCGGTTTGGTGATCCTCGTCGGCTTGGGGCGGGCGCTTTTCGGCGCCCCGGTGGAGCGCCCGATTCCGTCCGTTCCGGCCGTGGAAGGACTCACGCTGTTTCTGCTTCTTCGCGCGTTTTCCTCCGGCTGTACCGCCCTGACCGGGATTGAGGCGATCTCAAACGGCGTGCCGGCCTTTCGGGAGCCGGTGTCGAAAAACGCCGCGACCACCATGATCTGGATGGCCGTGATACTGGGGAGCCTGTTTTTCGGCCTCACCATCCTGGCCCATCTCTACGGGCTCGTGCCGCGCGAAGAAGAGACCCTGATCTCCCAGATCGCGAGAATCTCGCTCGGCGGGGGCGCCCTTTACTATTTCATCCAGGCCGCGACGATGATGATCTTGATCCTCGCGGCGAACACGAGCTTCAACGGGTTTCCACGACTGGCCTCGCTGCTGGCCCAGGACGGGTTCCTCCCCCATCAGATGCATAACCTCGGAGATCGCCTGGCATTCTCGAACGGGATTCTCATCCTTGGGCTGTGCGCCGCGTTCCTCCTCGTGATCTTCCGCGGGGAGACCCATGCCCTGATCCCGCTGTATGCGGTCGGGGTGTTTCTCTCCTTCACACTGTCGCAGGCGGGCATGGTCCAGCATTGGCGAGATCGTAAGGGGCGCGGCTGGAGGAAGAAGCTTGTGATCAACCTGACCGGCGCCGTGGCGACCGGCGTGGCAACGCTGGTCCTGGCCGTGACGAAATTCACGCACGGGGCGTGGGTGGTGATCGTCCTCATCCCGATCCTCATTGCCATGTTCAGAAAGATCCGATGGCATTATCGGATCGCGGACTGGCAACTCTCGCTGGACATGTACGACCGCCCGGCCAGGCCCCCGCACAACACCTTCGTGATGCCGATCGGGAGTGTTAACCGCCCGGTTGTCATAGCCTTAGATTATCTCAGGCAGAGGGCGCAGGACATCCGCGTGGTCCATGTGGACGTGGATCCCGAAGAGACAGCCAGGGTCAAGGAGGACTGGGCGAAGTGGGGGGCGGGCTTTCCTCTTGTGGTCCTGTCCTCGCCGTATCGTTCGTTTCTGGCGCCGTTACTGGACTACATCGAACAAGTCCGGCAGGAGAGTCCAAGCGGATGGGTCACAGTGGCTCTGGCGGAGGTCCTCCCGGCGCGCTGGTGGGAGACCCTCCTGCACAACCAGCGGGCCTTGCTCATCAAGGCGGCGGTGCTGTTCAAATTCCGGGTCATCGTCATCGACGTGCCCTACCACCTGGGACCGTATTAGGGGAATCGCTCAAGGGAGTGGTCGAAGCCGACCCCGCCTTCAAGTCTCGGCTGGCGGCGTCGTAACCGCTTCTTGCTGCTCTGCTTATTTGTCATATGGAATTTCCTTATCTCCAGAATCTAGACTAGATTGTAGCGCCGAAAGACGCTACAATAAGCGCCATGACCAAGGGCGTGGTGGTATTCAAGCCTCAAGCCCTTGCGCATCTCCGATGGCTTCCGGTTCGCCAGCAACGAATGGTCACCGACGGAGTCCGACGTCATTTGGTGGACAACGACCCGAGGGTCGAAACGCGGAACAAGTTCCGCTTAAGGCGGAAAAGCGGAGCGGCGGATTTCGAACTCAGGTTAGCTGAAGGGCTACGGGTGTTTTATCGGATTGGGGGGTCTGAAACGACCATCACAGTGATCGGTCGCAAGCTAGGAAATGCCCTCATCGTTGGAGGGGAGGAGTTCGTCCTATGAAAATTGAATCCGTTCGGGTTGTGAGGGACCGGCTGAGCGAAATGATCATGACCCTCCCGCGAGGTCCGGTCATTATCACGAAAAATGGGAGGCCGTGCGCCGCCCTGGTGGCGATCGATGAGGGGATGGACCTCGAAGCGTTTCTGGTCGCTCATAACCTCCGACTCGTGGCGCTTATTGAGCGTGGTTTATCAGAACGCAGCGGCCGATCTCTGGAACAGGTCGAGCGGGAAATTGCCAAGCGGGAACGCAAGCTGAGGCGCCGCAGGTGAAGCCGACCCCGCCTTCAAGTCTCGGCTCGCGGCGTCGTGAAGACGCAATGTGGAGAGGAACTGGCTACCTTATCTGAGCGCAGCTTGGTGCCGAACTATTATTGAGCGAGATTGGAAAAGTTGCTTTCCTTCTTTCTTCCGAACGGGCAACCTTAAAGACAAGAGGCGCTAAACAGATGTCATGGAATCCGGGTCTTATTACGTTCATAGGTGCCGTGATCATTGTAGTGGGAGGTTTGCTTACGGGGTGGGGCCAGTACCTCCAGTACCAGCAGCGCCAAGCCGCCGAAGAACTGAAACGGAACGCCGGCAAGCTCAGCAACGGCGAGAAAGGTAGTTCCGCCCGCCAAAATAAGAAAATGCCTAGCAAGCTTGAGATCGGTAATTCAACCTCTATCCTTCGTCAAGCCCAACCTGGCCATCCACTGTTGTTCAATACGTCAGGTGGCAATGTTCTAAAAATAGAAAGCGAAGACGGAGAAATGAAGGTATCAACGACTCTTCGAGACTCTGATGGCTCGGTTGTTGCCGAACTGATCAACAATGAGTGGCAGGTCAACCACAATGGATCTTTCGATAGAAATTACACCAAGGATGCTCTGGAGGTCAGGGACAAATCCGGCGACGTTGTCCTGCAATTGAAGCTGGTGGAGGACCGGGTCCAGTTGCAGGGCAAGTTCTATGATGGGAGGGAAGGCGGCCTCGCCATCTACCAGCGCGGTAGCTCAGGCGTGATAGGCCCATTGGGGCCGGACGTTCCACGTATAGGACCACTGCTCATGTACCCTAGTGCATTACATTTAGGATAATTTGTGGCCAAGAGGGCGGACAATAAAAAGAAGCGGTAGCAGGACGAAGCCAGACTCTCGCGACAAAGGGGGACGGCACTCTTGGGAGCCAGTCCCTGTGGATCTCCGCCCGCCTCTTCCCTGTAGCGAGGCGCGGGGCTCTTCCCGCAGGTGGGGCGGATCGGAGTGGTGATTTTGTAGGGGCGGTTCGCGAACCGCCCCTACTTGCAACATTGGCGGTTATTTCTGCTTGGCGGTGATCCGGTCCTTCGATCTTGTCCTAGGTGGCCTGGTAGATAATCGTTGGGAGTGCTCTCAGTGATGCAGGTGCTTGAGGGTCGAGGCCATGAGGACGATGAAGATGCCGAACCAGAAGGCCGCACGGAGGAAGGGCACGCCTTCCGGATCGGCCTCCTCTTCCTCGCCCTCGCTTTTCTCCTCGGGCTCCGGAGGAAAGATGATGTTGTAGAGGAACAGGGTCATGATGCACATGACGAAGAAGAGCTTGACCCCCAGCGCGATGATATAGGGGTTGGTGAACCCTTCGCCGTTGACCGTCTTCATCAGCTTGTTGACGTACGCGATGTTGATCCCGCCGGTCACCAGGATGACCAGCATGAGGACCCCGATCACCTTTTGGTATTTTTGGTAAATGGCCAGGGCGAGCGGCTTGACGAGCTCGCCTGGCACCGATTTGCGCAACGAGGGCACGACCGCCATCATCAGCAGGCCCAGCCCGCCGATCCACAAGATGGCCGACATGAGGTGCAGCCAGTGGTTCACGATGGGGATCCACTGGTCCACGAAGGCGGTGATGAACCGATCCATCAGAACTTGAAGACCGGTTTCTCGTTGCCGAATCGGGCCTTGCGGAGCTCTTCCATAAACTCGGGGGTGATTGCGGTCAGCCCGCGCTCGCGCGCCTTGGCCTCCACGCTCTTCTTGACCATCGCCTGCATGAAGTAGGGGATGCGTTTGAACCGGGCCGTCGCCTCGTCGGTCCAGCGGACTTCGAAGCTGTCCGGTCGGGCGTCCACGCCGATTTCGTTCACCGTGATCTTCGGCCCGCCTTTCGGCTGGTAGAGGCACCATTCGTCGGCGTCCAGCCAGTCGCCATGGTCGGCGTACGGCCGGGCCCGGCAGCCGCCGCAGATGTCGGAGTACTCGCAGTCGGCGCACTTCCCCTTGAGCTTCGGTTCCCGGAAGGAGTCGAACACCTCCGAGCGCTCCCAGAGATCCACGAAGCTAATCTCCCGGACGTTGCCCGCGCTCAGCGGCATGTAAGGGCAAGGCGTCAGGTTGCCCTCCGGGGTTACGCGGGCGTAGTTGGTGCCGGCGAGGCAGCCCCCGCCCATGTAGCCGGTGGCCTTGGTGATCGGCGAGTTGGGATCGCGTTCGTAGGCTATGCGCTTGAAGTGCGGCGCGCAGCGGGCCCGCACGAGCATGTCCGGGTACCGCTTCTGCGTGTCCACGAGGTAGGTCAGCACCTCCTCATACTGCTGCGGCGTGATGTCCGTCATCTCCTCCCCGCGGCCGGTACAGACCAGGAAAAACAGGTTCAAAACCCGCGCGCCTGACCGATGGGCGAAAGCGACCATTTCGGGCAGTTCCCGGTAATTCATCGGCGAGACGCTGAAGTGGATCTGAAATTGGAGGCCGTTGCGCTTGCAAGCCTCGATCCCGGCCATCGTCCGCGCCCACGCGCCGGGCAGCCCGCGGAACGCGTCGTGCTTGGCCGCGTCGGTCGAATCAACGCTGATCCCCATACCCATCACGCCGATCTCGACCAGTTCCTTGGCCAGAGCATCGTCAATCAGCATCCCGTTGGTCCCGAAGACGACCATGAAGCCGCACGCCGCCGCGTAGCGGGCGACATCCAAGATGTCCGGCCGGGTGAGCGGCTCGCCGCCGGTGATCACGACGATGGCGTGCCTGTTCACGATCGCCATCTGGTCCAGGAGCGTGTAAACCTCCTGCGTTGAGAGCTCGTCGGCTCCGCCGCCTGCGCGCGTGGTCGCGTCAAGGTAGCAATGGGCGCAACGAAGGTTGCAACGTTTGGTGAGATTCAGCGCGATGAGGTACGGCTTCCAATCGTTCTGGGCGGTCGCGGGACGGGCTGCCGGGAGCAGGCCGGGACGGTCTATGTACCGGAGAGGAATCGGGTTGATGAGCTGAAGGGTCTCGTTCACGAGTACTTGTTGCCGACCAGTTTCTCGATCATCTCCTTGAGATTGCCGGTCTTCATGGCCTCTTCCATGTAACCCTTGGCCTGCTCGATCCCGGCTTCGGCGACCTCATGGGTGATGGTTGTAACGGCGATCTTCTCGGCGTGCTTCTCGATCAAGGCCCGCGTACAGTCCCGCATGTACCCCGCGGGCGCCCGCTCCAAACGGGCCAGCGCATCCGGGGTCCAGGTGAAGGGTGAGCGGGGCGTTGCGGCGGGGTTCTCCTTCGGCGGGAACGCGCCTGTGCCCTTGTTCGCGAAGATCGGTGTGTACTCCTCGCTCGCTGCTTCGTCAATATAGGGCTTGGCGTATTCGAGGGTGATCGTCGTCATGCCCATCTTGCGGGCGATCTTCTCGATCTTCGCCTTGGCCCGACGGCGCTGGAAGCCGGCCGGCACCGCGCGGATGGCGTCCTTGGCTTCCTTCGTCCATTGCATCGGCACGTCGTCGTAAGCCATCTCGGTCTCGAGGAGACCCTCGGTCTTGGCGGCCGCCTCGAACATGCTCTTGTCAATCAGCTTGAACTTGTCCCCGGTAGCTTTGCAGATCGGGCACAGGACCGGCTGGTCGCCCTTGGCCGTGTAGCCGCAACCGTTGCAGAGGTAGTAGTTCTGGCTCATCCGATCGAGGTAGGCCTGCGTGCCCGGGCTGACGGTGGGCTTCTCCTCCACGATGCCGGCCATCATGCCGGACAGCGTGGAGCCGATCATGTCGCGGGCCACCCCGGCATCGGCTTTCATCCGGTTGCGGTCGATCCCCTGCTCGTCCAGGGTCGCGCCGAGCTGCTTCATGGCCTCCATGGCGCCCTTGGGCAGGATGTGTCCGACGGCCGCGTCCACCACCGAGTTGCTGATGATGGTGTGGCCTTTCTCGATCGCGTACCGATGGATGGCGGTTTTGGCCACGCCTCGAGCGAATACCGGGATTTTCTCCATCCGGCACAAGGCCTCTTCGGTCCACGCGATCGTGTACTCGGCCTGCTGATCAATGGGCGGCACGTATTTCTTGTTGGAGATCATGACGTGGCAGTTGACCAGCCGGAGCAAATTTTCGGTGTTCGAGCCGACGTCCATATCCTCGTCGCTGTGCACCCCGATCCGGCCCAGCACCAACATCCACGGCTCCTCGCGGCGGACGTACTGGAGGACCTTCTCGAAGGCCTTGCCGTCCAGCAGGGTCGTCTTGATATCCTGGCCTTCGGCCTGGGCGATCTCGCGGGCGATATCCAAGTGTGCCTGATAGATCTTGGCAAGGCCGCTGTCAATGATCTCCTCGTGCAGCTTTTCCTGTTCTTTGAACCGGAACACCTTCCCGGCTTCTTCATTGAGGACTCCGGAGATGCTGTGGAAGGCGGCGTAATGGAAGTACGGATCGAAGGCGGAAATCGCCTCGACCGGTTTGTTCAACGCCTTGCCGAGCGCCAGGGCGGTCTTCAGGCCGCCGAAGGAGTAGTGGCTGCCGTCCAAGGCGGCCACGATGGCGCCGCCGTTCATGGGCAGGGTATTCTTGATGATCAGCATGTCCGAGGCACGCACGCGGCGGACGACCCGCTCGGTGACGCCCCCGATGACGCTGTCCTTGACCGCTCCCACCCCCAGGGCGCCCATAATGACGAGGTCATAGGCGTTGGTGTTGATGTCCTCGACCAGGACCTTGAAGTTCCGGCCTTCCAGGGATTTGCGTTCGACCAGGAGGTTGGCCTTGGCGGCCTTCTGGTCCACGATATCGAGGTAGGAGTCGGTGATGATCTGGAGGCCGCGGGTGATCAGCGAATCGTGGATCTGCCGCTGCCGTTCGAGTTCGGTCTCATCGTGGTACTCTTCGGGGAGTCCCGCTTCCATCTGCTTGAAGCGTTTGTCGTGCATCTTCGCCGCGTAGACGTGGCTACCGACGAGCTTGGACCCGAAGGTCTTTGCCAGGGAAACCCCGACATCGAGGGCCATATTGGAGTGGTCGGAGTTATCAACCGGGACGTAAATCGTTTTGTACATGCCGTCTCCTTAAGGGGTCCCCAAACCTGCCCTCTGCCCCCTATCTTTGCGTAGGCGGGTGAGTCTCGAAATGAACCCCTCATCATCCTAAGGGGGCAAAATGACTGCGTATCCTAGCACTGCGTCTCGAATAAATGCAACTGTTTTTCTGGGCATGGAACGATGGTTACTTGGACTGTCAGCGACCGTTGAAGGCGTCTTATTTTGCCGTTGATTTGCGTGAGTTCAGGATTTCTTCCAAGGTCAACAGGACATCCCGGCCCGAATTCAACTCGACCCCCCTCAAGAGGCTCGTGTCGGCATACCGAGCGCCTTGTTCTGCCCCCCACGGTCGCGGATCGCGGCTGCCGGTCCGAGGTCCTTTTTTCCGGTGCCAGGCGGCCAGGCAGGCCTTCCCGATAAGCTTGCTGAGAGGAGCGGGGTTATACAGCAGCTTGCGGATGCTGGTGGGGGTGAGCATCAGGGGGTTGTATCCCCCGGTCAAGTAACCTTCTTCCAGCAGCCGGTGCTCGAGGTCGGTATTGGGCTGGATACCCAGGAAGAACATCATCGGAAAGACCCGGTCCTCCCCCAAAATAGCCGCCACCTTTTTATAGGACTCGATGGACTCTAGCAGCGAGGCCTCCGTCTCGTCGGGCGCATTGAGCGAGTAGTTGAGGATGACCTTGCCTCGGAAGCCTGCCTCTTTCAGGTAGCGGCAGCCGTCGTACAGGCGATCCAGCATGAACCCCATATGCAGGCCGTTCAGGACCTCCTGCGAACCCGAGGTGATGGCCACTTCCAGGTCGCCGACGCCCGAGCGGACCATGAGCTTGGCGAACTCGGCGGTGATGAGCGACGTGCGGATGTAGCCGGACCATTCGATGTCCAATTTCTCGGTGATGAT
>Ga0114945_10000189_pt1 | contig 37923 bp, 34 predicted proteins | sample OV2TP3_FD_87194 | JGI IMG/M metagenome (GOLD analysis project Ga0114945, IMG submission 87194) | Hot spring microbial communities from Beatty, Nevada to study Microbial Dark Matter (Phase II) - OV2 TP3 | ecosystem: Environmental > Aquatic > Thermal springs > Hot (42-90C) | place: USA: Beatty... | reverse complement strand
CGGCGCCGAGCGCCAGCAGCACCAGGCCCGCGGCGGCGCCGAAGCGAGCGGCCCGCCTCGGTCGAGCGCTCATGCCCGCTACTATAGCAGCGCGTGGTCTCGTCGCCGAGTAATCGTTGCAGCCGATCCGGTCTACGAGTTCCTGGCCGCGGCGGGCGCGACCGGACAATGAGCCGCGCCCGGCGCCCTGCGATCCCACCAGAGCGCTTGGTGGCGTCCCCGACGCGACGTAAGATGCGGGCAAGGTGGCGCCCGTGCGCCGCCGCCTGATGCGTACGAGCAGCGGCACGCTTCCAACCTGGCTCGTCGCCGGCTTCGTCGCCCTTTCCGGCTTTTGCGCGCTCGTCTATCAGGTCGTCTGGGAGCGGATGGTTCGCTTCAGCTTCGGCGGCGATTCGATCTCGGGTGCGATCGTCACCGGGACGTTTCTCCTGGGGCTCGGGCTCGGAGCCCTCCTCTTCGGCCGCTGGCGCAGCGGCGCCTTCGCCGTCTTCGCGCTCGTCCAGCTCGGCGTCGCCGCGTACGCCGTCGCGAGCTACCAGACCCTCTCCTCGCTCGCTCGAGTCCTGGGTCGCGTCTTCAGCGTGTCGGTCGCCGAGGCCGACGGCGTGCGGCTGCCGCTGGTGGTTGCCTGCATCCTGTTTCTCCTCCCGCCGTGCATCCTCATCGGCGGGACCACCCCCCTCATGTTCAACTGCTTCATCGGGCCGGGACGATATCGGAGCAGCACGGTCGGGTGGCTGTACGGCCTCAACACCGTGGGCGCTGCCCTCGGAGTGCTCGCTGCGCCGTTCGTCTTCCTGAACCGATGGAGCCTCCCGTCGACCCTCATGGTCGTCGGCGCCGCGAACCTGCTGCTGGGGATCGGGATCTGGCTGGCCGGCCGGCGGCTCCTCCCGCTGGCTCCGGCGGAGGAGACGGAGGAGGGTCTCGAGGGACCGGAGCTCGGCCTGCCCGAGGGCGCGCTGCTCAGCCTGGCGTTCGTCTCCGGGTTCGTGTCGCTGGCGCTAGAGATCTCGCTGATCCGCGCCTTTTTCACCCTGAATCCGTCGTCGGCCTACAATTTTCCGGCCGTCCTCATGCCCTTCCTCCTCGCGGTGGGCCTCGGGAGCATCGTGCTGACGCGGCTGGACGCCGACGTGCCGGAGCGCGTGCTCCGTCGCGTGGGGTGGCTCTTCGTGGGCGGGGTGTGCGCGATGCTCCTCGGGGTGGTCGCGAGCAGCCTGCTGACCCTCGGCGGGCTCCGGGGTGCCCTCCGCGAGCAGAGCCGGGCGCTCATGCTCGTCGTCTACGCGGCGGTCCTCGTCATGCCGACGCCGTTCCTGCTGAGCGGCGTGCTGCCGCTCCTCCTCCGTCTGGCTTCACGCACGGGGCGGCGGCTGCCCGCGAAGAGCGGCACCCTGTACCTGGCGAACTCGGTCGGGGCGTTTGCCGGGGCGATGCTGACCCAGTTCGTCGGCTTCCCGTTCGTGGGGACTCGGGGCGTCCTGACCTCCAGCGTCGCGCTCGGCGCGCTGGCCGGGGGGGCATGCCTGATGCACGGGGCCCCGCGCGTCCGGCGCGCGCTCGCCTCCGGAGGTCTCGCGCTGGCGCTCACGGGGGCCGCCCTCCTGGTGCCGGGCGTGGTCTGGGACCTCTACACGTTCGGTGTGACGGGCGCGAACGTTGACCGGGTGGAGGGCACGAGCGGAGTGGCCCTGATCCGGTGGCTTCCCTCGGGCGGGCGGCTCTACGTGAATGGCCAGTACATGTCGAGTCTCCCCGACGACGCCCGTCACGTTCAGCTGGTGAGCTTCGCGCTCTCGCTGGTCCGCCGTGAGGACGTCTTGTTGCTCGGCCTGGGCGCGGGGGGTGCGGTCCGCGAGCTGGTCCGCGATCCTGCGGTGAGGCGCGTCGACGTCGTCGACTGGTCGCAGGAGCTGCCGAAGCTGCTCGAGATGCCGCGGCCGAGGGCGGTGCTCGCCGACGCACTCCGTCATCCGACGGTCAGGCTCTGCCGGTGCGACGCGCGGGTCGCCGTCACCCTGTACGAGGGGCGACTCTTCGATATCGTCATCGACGACCTCGCGGAGGCCAGCTGGGTTGGTGCGACGAGCGTCAAGTCGCAGGCGTACTTCCGACAGATCCGGCGGATCCTCAAGCCGTCCGGGGTGTTCGTCTACCGGGGCAACTACGCGCACGCGCGCGAGGCTGTGCTGGCCGGGCTCGTCTCGGTCTTCCCCGTCGTCCAGGAGCACGAGCGGGGCGTTGTCCTGTGTTCCGCCGGACCGATCGCGATCGACCGGGAGCGGGCGGATGAAGTGCTGGCCGCCCGGCGTCGAGTCCTCGCCATCCCGACCACCCGCTACGCCGACTGGCTCATCGGCGGGCTCAGTCCCGTCCCGCCCGACCTGCCCGCGCGCGTCCCCCCGATCCGGGACGAACTGTTGATCTACGAGTACCCGCTGGACCCGCTCCGCGCGCTCCTGCCGGTGGCCGCCGGGGCTGGACCATCGGAGGGGGCCTCGACGGCCCCCTCCGAATCCTCCCCCAGGATACGTTGCGGCGGCGAAGCCGCCGCTCGGAGCGGACCACCATGGGCGCGTGGACGAGCGTCGCTTTGCGCCCGGTTAGTCCGACACGCGCCTGGCTGACGCGGAGTCGGCGGTGTGCGGGCGGCGCGAGGGGCGTCTCCCGAGGGCATCGGCGACCGCGCCGTTTGACAATGTGTGAGGGCGCCCCCTATAGTGGGCATGGCCCGGCGCAGCACCCCCGGCCGGGAGCTCCATTGCCGACCGCCGACGAGATCCGCCATTACGCGGCCCGACTCGACCGGGAGCCCAGCTCCCAGGGGTTCGCCGCGCTCGCGGACGCGTACCGGCGGGCCGGCCGCCTGGACGATGCCATCGCGCTCTGCCGCGAAGGGCTCGACCGCTACCCGGCGTACTCGACGGCGCGGTTCATCCTCGCCAAGGCGCTCGTCGATCGGGGCGACCTGGCCGCGGCGCGGGGCGAGGTCGAGCGTTTCCTCGAGCGGGAGCCCGATCACGAGCCGGCGCTCCGCATCGCGGCGGAGTGCGCGCTCCGGCTGGGCGACCCGCGCGGGGCCCTGACCCGTGTCAGACGGCTCGCCGTCTTCGAGCCCGACGACCGGGCGGCCCAGGGGCAACTCAGAGCGCTCGAGGCGGCGGTGGGACGGGGGGCGGGGCGGGAGGCCGGGGGGCTGTGGCCCCTCCTCGCCGACGACACCTACGCTACGGTCACGTTCGGCGACCTGTGCCTGGGGCAGGGGCTCCTGGACGAGGCGACGGCGGTCTTCAGCCGGATCGTCGTGCGGAGCCCCGGCCACGAGGTCGCCCGCGAGCGGCTGGCGGAGCTGGGCCGTCCCAGAGGCCAGCCGCGACGGTCACGAGGGTAGCGCATGCCGGTATCCACCGCGGAGTTCCGCAAGGGTCTCAAGATCCAGCTCGACGGCACGCCGTACACGATCGTCGAGTTCCAGCACGTGAAGCCCGGCAAAGGCGGCGCGTTCGTCCGGACGAAGCTCAAGCACGTCCGGCTGGGCACGGTGGTGGACCGAACGTTCCGATCGGGTGAGAAGTTCGAGTTGGTGGACTTCGAGCAGAAGCCGATGCAGTTCCTCTACCGGGACGACCGGTACCACTTCATGAGCCTCGAGACCTACGAGCAGGTCGCCCTGTCGCGGGAGGAAGTCGGGGACGCCGCCGACTATCTGAAGGAGGACATGGAGGTCGAGCTGCTCTACCTGAACGCGTCGCCGTTCGGGGTGGAGCTTCCGACGTTCGCCGAGCTGCGTGTCGCCAAGACCGATCCCGGCGTGCGCGGCGACACGGCCTCGGGGGGCTCGAAGCCGGCCACGCTCGAGACGGGGGCGGTCGTCCAGGTTCCGCTCTTCATCGACGAGGGCGATGTCGTCAAGATCGACACCCGGACGGGCGCGTACATCGAGCGCGCCGGATGACGTGATGCCGACTCGACAGCCGACCGGCCCGGACAAGCCCGAGGACGCGGCGCCGCGGCGCTCGTCGGCGCGCTCCGAGGAGGCGCGGATGCACGTCAAGGAGATCCGGGCCCTCATCGAGCTTCTGCGGGAGCACGGGTTGACGGAGATCGAGGTGGAGCGCGAGGACGTCCGCATCCGGCTCCGCCGCGAGCCGCCGACCCCGTCCGGCGTGACGCCGGTCCCCGTCTCCCCGGCTCCCGAGCCGTTGCGGGACGAGCGCCGCCAGCACCTGGTCACGATCGAGGCGCCGATGGTCGGGACGTTCTACCGCGCGGCGTCGCCCGACGCCGAAGCCTACGTGCGCGAGGGCGATGCCATCAAGGAAGGGCAGGTCATCTGCCTCATCGAGGCGATGAAGCTGATGAACGAGATCGAGTCGAAGGTCTCGGGCCGCATCATCCGCGTCCTCGCCGAGAACGGTCAGCCGGTCGAGTACGGACAGCCGCTGTTCCTCGTCGAGCCCTAGCGAGGCGTCGGCCCTCCGCCGTCATGTTCTGTCGTCACTGCTGGGCGAACATCCCCGACGGAAGTCCACAGTGCCCGAAGTGCGAGGCCGACCCGCGGGCCGCGCCTGCCGCGGGCGCGGAGGCGTCGACGCGGGCTCCGGCGTCGGGCCCCCGCCGCCCCGCGCGGAAATCGGACGCGACGAGCCGCCTGACGACCGGCCTGCTCCTCGTCCTCGGGATCATGGTGGCCGGCCTCCTGGTCACGCGATGGCTCGAGCGGCAGGAGACCGGGGAGGCCGGGCGCCCGGGCCTGCAGGGCGGCGCGGCCCCCGGGTCGGGGCAGGCGCTCCCGGTCGTCGAGCCGGGCGCCCAGGCCGGCGGCGGAGCCGAGGCAGCGCTGGCCAGCGAGGCGCTCGCCCTCTACCGCCGGGGCCGGGTGGCCGAGCCCTGCGAGCGGTACCGCGAGGTGGCCGGCCAGGTGCGGACGGACGAAGCGCGGCGGGATTGGGGCGCGTGCCTCGCGCGGCTCGCACGGGACGCGCAGCAGGCGAACGATCCGCCGCTCGCCGTCCAGCGCTATCAGGAGTCGCTCGAAGCCTACACGGCGTCGCCGGGGGTCTGGATGGGGCTGGCGCTCCTGTACAGCAGGGCCGACGACCTCGACCGGGCTCAGCGCGTGCTCGAGGAGGCAACACGGTCCCTGCCGGGCGACGCCGACATCCTCTACCTCCTCGCGCAGGTGCAGGAGCGCCGGGGCCAGACACGCGAGGCGGTGGAGACCCTGCGGCGGCTCCTCGCGGCGCACCCCGGCCATGGCCGCGGCCGGACCCTCCTCGCGTCCCTGGAGCGCGAGCAGAAGGTCGAGGGCTCGTACTGGACGCAGGAGAGCCGTCACTTCCTGGTCCGGTACGAGGGAGCGCGCGGGATCGACGTCGGTCGCTCGGTCACCGATGTCCTGGAGGAGGCGTACGAGTCGATCGGGCGGGACCTGGGCGCGTTCCCCCAGGACCGCGTGCAGGTCGGCATCTACACGACCGAGGTGCTGGGTCAGGTCCTCGGGTTCCCCGCGCACTTCGTCCGCGGCGCGTACGACCGTTACAAGATCCGGCTCAACCTGGCCGAGTCGGTCGCCTACTCCAACGACCTCTCGCGGCTCGTCCGGCACGAGTACAGCCACCTCGTGATCCACATCGCGACCAACGGCCGGGCGCCGGTGTGGCTCCACGAAGGGCTCGCCCAGGTCATGGAACCGAGCGCGGCGCCCCGCTTCATCGACGTGAGCATCCCGCGGGAGTTCCTGACCCTGAGCGGCGTTGATCGGTTGGCCCGCGGCGGCAACATCGTGGCCGTCAACGCGGGGTACGACCTCGCCCACGTGGCCGCGGCGTACCTGGTCGAGCGCGGCGGCGTGTCGGCCATGCGCGAGTTCCTGGGGCGGCTCGGTCGCGGCGAGGCGCTTCCCGAGGCGATGCGCGGGGCCTTCGGCTTCGGCCCCGACGAGGTGGAGGGCCGACTCCGCGCCGCCGCGGGGAAGAGCTGAGCCGGTGTTCGCGAAGATTCTGATCGCCAACCGGGGCGAGATCGCGCTGCGCATCCTCCGGACCTGCCGGGAGATGGGCATCCAGTCGGTCGTCGCCTACTCGAAGGCCGACGCGCACTCGCTGCCGGTCCTGCTCGCCGACGAGAGCGTGTGCGTGGGGCCCGAAGAGAGCCGGCTGAGCTACCTGAACATCCCGAGCCTGATCTCGGCGGCCGAGATCACCGACGCGGAGGCGATCCACCCGGGCTACGGGTTCCTCGCGGAGAGCGCCGCCTTCGCCGAGATCTGCCGCGCCTGCTCGATCCGCTTCATCGGCCCGACTCCCGAGACGATCCGGCTGCTCGGGGACAAGGTACGCGCGCGCGAGCTGGCGCGGAAGAGCGAGGTGCCCCTGCTCCCGGGCAGCGAGGGCGCCATCCGCGACGAGGCCGAGGCGCGGGCCTGGGCCGAGGAGATCGGGTTCCCCGTGCTGCTCAAGGCGGCGATGGGGGGCGGGGGCCGCGGGATGCGGGTGGTGCGCGACATGGCCGGCCTCGCCGGGGCCGTGCAGACGTGCCAGGCCGAGGCCGCCGCGGCCTTCGGGGCGTCCGAGGTCTACCTCGAGCGGTTCGTCGAGGGCGCGCGGCACGTCGAGGTCCAGGTCCTCGGCGACGCCCACGGCCGGCTGGTCCACCTCGGGGAGCGCGACTGCTCGATCCAGCGCCGGCACCAGAAGCTCCTCGAGGAGACGCCCTCGCCGGCGGCCACGCCGGCCACCCGTCGGGAGCTCACGCAGGCGGCGCTGCGCCTCTGCCGGGCCGCCGGCTACGAGAGCGCCGGGACGGTCGAGTTCATCCTGGACGCGCAGGGGCGCTTCTACTTCCTCGAGGTCAACACGCGCATCCAGGTCGAGCACCCGGTGACCGAGATGGTGACGGGCGTGGATCTCATCCGCGCGCAGATCCGGGTCGCCGCGGGCGAGCCCCTCGGCCTCACCGAGGAGGCGATCCGCTTCCAGGGCCACGCGATCGAGTGCCGGATCGCCGCCGAGGACCCCGTGACCTTCGCCCCGAACCCCGGCCGCGTCACGGCGTACCTCCCGCCGGGCGGGTTCGGCGTCCGCGTGGACAGTCACTGCTTCGCCGGCTACGTCGTCCCCCCGCACTACGACTCGCTGGTCGCCAAGCTCATCGTGCACGGCGCCGACCGCGGGGAGGCGATCGCCCGGATGCGCCGGGCGCTCGCCGAGTTCACGCTCGAGGGCATCCGGAGCACGATCCCCTTCCACCAGCGGCTCCTCGCCGACCCCCGGTTCGTGGAGGGGCAGTACTCGACGGCGCTTCTCGAGACGGAGATCTAACGGGGGCGGGGGTGGAGGGTCGCGCCGCGCCCCGGCCGCCGCTCGACCTCTACGTCATCCTGGATCGCGCCGCCTCCGGCGGCCGGGACCTGGTCGCGCTCGCGGGGGCCGTCCTCGGGGCCGGGGTGCGCTGGATCCAGCTCCGTGACAAGGAGGCGACGACTCGCGGGCTGACGACCCTGGCCCGGGAGATGGGTGCGCGCGTGCGGGCGGCGGGCGGGGTGTTCGTCGTCAACGACCGGCTCGACGTCGCGCTGGCCGTGGGCGCCGACGGCGTCCACCTGGGCCAGGACGACCTCCCCGCCGCGGAGGGCCGCCGCCTGGCCCCGGGCCTGGTCCTCGGGGTCTCGACCCACAGCCTCGAGCAGGCGCGGCGGGCCCAGGCCGACGGAGCGGACTACCTGGCGCTGGGATCGATCTTTCCCACGGGCTCCAAGGCGAGCTTCGAGCTGGTCGGGCTCGAGGCCCTGCGCCTGGTCCGACCCCACGTGACCGTGCCGCTCGTCGCCATCGGGGGCATCACCGTGGACCGGGTCCCGTCCGTTCTCGCGGCCGGCGCCGACGCGGTCGCGGTCATCTCCGCGATCGGCCTCGCCGGCGACCCGGCGGCGGCCACGGCCGCGTTCCTCCAGGCCATACGGCAGGCGCGACGTCCGGCCGCGCCCCCGGAGCACATGGCCCGATGAAGGATCGCCGAGCGCGGGGCTGCCTCGAGGGTGCCGTCGCGCTCGCGGCGGCCCTGGCGCTGGCCTGGCCGGGGGCCGCCCACACGGGTGACCGGGGCACCATCAAGATCGCCACGCAGAGTCCGCTCTCCGGCGAGCTCGCGGATCTCGGCGAGGGCATCAAGCTGAGCGCCCAGCTGGCCATGGAGCGGCTCAAGGGACCCGTCGAGAGTGCGGGCTTCCGGGTGGAGTTGGCGCCGTTCGATGACCAAGCCGAGCCGCACGTCGGCGTCGCGAACGCGAAGATCATGATCGGGGATGGCACGATCCTCGCCGTGATCGGACACCTGACCTCGGCGGTGGCGCTGCCCGCGTCGGAAGTGTACAGGGAGGCCGACCTCGTCATGATCTCGCCGGCGGCAACCGACCCGCTGATCACCAGCCGCGGCCTCCCCAACGTGAATCGGGTGTGCGGGCGGGACGACGCGCAGGGCGTGGCGGCGGCGGAGTTCGCGGCCCGTACCCTGAAGGTCCGGAGCGCGTACGTCGTGCACAGCGCCGATCGACACGGCGCGGCTATCGCGCAGGCCTTTCGGGAGGCTGCCGACCGACTGGGCCTGAAGGTGCTCGGGTTCGACGCGACGGACGGCCCGAACACCGGCCCGATCCTCACCGCGATCGGGGCGGCGCGTCCGGCCCTGGTGTTCTTCGGCGGCACCTACGACCAGGCCGTGCTGGCGTTCCGCCAGGCCCGTGAACGGACGATCCGGGCGGAGTTCTTGGCCTCGTCGGGCCCCGACTCGCCGGAGGCGCTCCCGCGGACTGTGGGCGGAGCGGCGGGTACCCATTACACGACGGTGGTGGGGCCCGTGGAGGCGTACCCGAGGGCCGGGGAGTTCGCCGGCGCCTATCGCCGGCGGTTCGGCCGGGAGCCGGGGCGCTTTGCCGCCCAGGCCTACGATGCGACCGCGGTCGGGTTGCGGGCCCTCGCGGCGGCCATCCGGGCAGCGGGGGGTCGAATGCCCACGCGGGCGGCAGTGGCCGAGGCGGTTCGGAGCGTGAAGCACCGCGGCATCACGGGCGCCATCGAGTTCGACGAAAACGGAGACCTGAGGAGCGCCGGGTATTTCCTCTACCGGGTTGCCTCGGATGACCCGGCCAGCCGGGGTGACGACCGGGCGGTCGGGCGGCTAGAGATCCCGGGTTCCCCGCCCAGGAAATAGACGCCGCCGGGTGGTCAGGGTGAATCCACCCATTTGCTCGCGCCGACGGCGGATGCTAGCATACGACCGGCACACGGGCCACCAACCCCGGCCAGGGGGAATCGCGGACAAAGGGGGTGATGGCCGGAGTCGAAGCGTCCCTGGGAACCGCAGCTGTGAGCCCAACCCAAGACCCAGCAAAGGGGGAGAGCAACGATGAAGCGCATGGAAGTCGCTTTGGCGCTCGCCGTGGCGTTGGCGGTGGCGGTCGGAACGTCCTTCGTGCCAGCGGCGTCGGCGCAGCCGGTCACCGACCCGATCGGTGTGGTGAAGGTTGCCAAAGGCCAGCCCCTCACCATCGCGTACTGGTTCGTGGTCGCCGGCCCGGACGCCAGCCTCGGCGTCGATACCCGGCGGGGCATCGAGATCGCCATCGACGACAAGGGAGGCAAGCTCCTCGGTCATCCGATCCGGCTCATCGGCGAGGACTCGGGCTGCAACGCCGAAGGGGGCCAGACCGCGGCCACCAAGCTCGCCGCCAACAAGGCCATCGTGGCGGCGATCGGTTCCAACTGTTCCAGCGAAGCGGTGCCGGGCGCCCCGATCCTGTGGAAGGCGGGAATGGTGACGGTCTCCCCCTCCAACACGGCCCCCAAGCTGACCGCCCCTGACCGCGGTCCCGACTTCGACGGGTATCTGCGCACCGCCCACAACGACAAGATCCAGGGGAGGGTCGCCGCGGAGTTTGCCCGGAAGGTCCTCAAGGTGAGCAAGGCCGCGACGATCCACGACGGCAGCCCGTACGCCGAGGGCCTGGCGGGGGTGTTTGTCGAGACGCTCAAGAAGCTGGGCGCCACCGTCACCTCCCAGGAGGCGATTGCCCCGACCGACACGGACATGCGCCCCGTGTTGACGAAGATCGCGGCGGGCAAGCCCGACCTGATCTACTACCCGATCTTCATCGCCGCCGGCGGGCATGTCACCCGGCAGGCCAAGGAGGTGGCAGGGCTGGCGAAGGTCAAGCTGATGGGAGCCGACGGGATGTTTTCGCCCGACTTCCTGAAGGCGGCCGGTGATCCGGCGGTGGGCATGTACCACTCCAGCCCCGACCTGACGCCGGAGGCCCTGGGGCCCAAGTACAAGGAGTTTCAGGAGAAGCACCAGAAGAAGTACGGCGAGAAGCCCCTGTCCGCGTTCCACCCGCACGCCTACGACGCCGCGCTGATGATTTTCGCGGCGATCGAGAAGGTGGCCAAGAAGGACGCGGCAGGCGACACCTACGTCGGGCGGAAGGCGTTGCGCGACGCGCTGTACGCCACCAAGAACCTCAAGGGGCTCACCGGGACCCTGACGTGCGACCGGTACGGCGACTGCGCGGATCCGAAGATCGCCGTCTACCAGCTGGAGTCGGCGGATCCCGCGAAGTGGGAGCCCGGCAAGAACCCGAGGAAGATCTACCCGTAGACCCTTGCGGACCGCGGGTGACGGAGCGGGGATGAGCCGCGGGGACCCCCTCGGCTCATCCCCGTCTCATCTGGAGCGGCCGGCACGACGGAGCTGGGTCGAGAAGCTCGAGTTCGTCAGCCTGTTCCTCTGGGCGTTTCGCGTCGCCGTCATCCTGGTCGTGATCGTGGGCACATACGGGACGGTCTCTGCGGGGCAGTACCCTGGCCCCGTCTGGGCCGATCTCGTCGTGTTCGGGCTCGCCCAGGGGAGCGTCTACGCGCTCATCGCGCTCGGGTACACCATGGTGTACGGCGTCCTGGGGATGATCAACTTCGCGCATGGCGAGGTGTTCATGAGTGGGGCCTACACCGCCTACTTCGTCGCCGACGCTCTCGCCCGGTCGGGCTCCCTCGACCGCCATCCGCTCTGGAGCCTCCTCGTGGTTGCGGTGGTCTCCATGGCCACCTCGACGGCCGTGGCGGTCCTGCTGGAACGGGTCGCCTATCGCCCGCTGCGGCATGCGCCGCGTCTGGTGCCGCTCATCGCGGCCATCGGGGCCTCGTTCTTCCTCCAGTACGCCTTCCGCGGCCTCTACGGCTCCGGCTTCAAGGCGTACCCGGAAGTCGCGGTCCTCAAGGGGGAGTGGGTCCTCGCCGGCATCCGGATCCTGCGGACTCAGGCCGTGGTGCTGGTCGCATCGGTCCTGATGATGCTCGGGCTGTACGTCTTCGTCATGCGCAGCAAGGTCGGGACGGCGATGCGGGCGGTATCGGAGGACCGGGAAGTGGCGGCGCTCATGGGCGTCGACGTCAACCGGGTGGTCGTCGTGACCTTCGCCGTCGGGGCGGCGATGGCCGGTGCGGCGGGGGTGCTGTACGCCCTGGTCTTCAAGCAGGTGCACTTCTTCATGGGCTTCGTGCCGGGCATCAAGGCGTTCACCGCCGCCGTGCTGGGTGGCATCGGCAACATCCCGGGGGCCATGCTCGGCGGCCTGTTCCTCGGGATCGTCGAGTCAGTCGGCCCCATCCTGTTCCTCGACGGTCTGGGGATCGTGGCACCGTATCAGCTCAAGGACGTGATCGCCTTCACCATGCTCGTCATGGTCCTGATCTTCCGCCCGTCGGGGATCCTGGGTGAGCGGCTGACGGTCAAAAAGGCCTAGCGCGCAGAGGACGAGGTGAGGGTCAGCGCGGGCCGGTGGCTTGGGGATAGCCCCGTCGGAACGGGCCTGATCTGGGGCGCCGTGGCCGTGTTCGTCGCGCTGGCGGGCATGGTCGAAGCGTTTGCCGAGCGGCGGATCATCGCGGGCGTCGTCGCCCTGGGCCCTGCGCTCCCCTTCCTGGCCGCGCTGGGCGCCGGGTATCACGCGGCGCGGCGCGCCGGCGGTCGCGGCGCCCTGGCTGTGCTGGGGCGCGGGGTCGGGGCCGGGGCGGCCACGGGCCTGGCGGTGGCCGGGCTGGTGGCGGCCGGTGGCGTCCTGAACCTCCGCGCGGTGTTCGTCAATGCCTCCCCCGCGCTCTTTTCCCTGCTGTCGCTGGGCCTCGGCCCGGCGGGGGGCTTCCTGCCGATCCTCGTCGGGGCCGCGGTGGGGATGGGCGGAGCTGCGAGCTCGCTGGTCAGCGATCGGGCGCGCCGGCCGGTCGTCACCGGTCTGGTGGCTGTCCTGGTCATCGGCCTCTTCCAGGAGATGTTGCAGCTCATGCTGGCCGAGGGCTGGATCCAGTCCGCGCTCCGCGAGCTGCTCTTCGCGCCCGACGCCCTTTCCCGGGCCGGGAGCGTCGTGGTCTTCTTCGTGGCGGCGGGGGCGAGTGCGGCCTGGACGTACCGCGGCGAAAGGGTTCGACAGCAGCTCATGCGGGTGCCGCCGCCGCAGCGGCGCCTGTTGAAGCTGCTCGGCCTGGGCGTCGGCCTGGCGGTCATGCTGGTGGTTCCCCTGGTGGCCGGGCCGTTTCTCTCCCACGTCCTCGTCCTGGTCGGCCTCTACGTCCTGATGGGGCTCGGGCTGAACCTGGAGGTGGGTTACGCCGGCCTGCTCGACCTCGGCTTCGTCGCCTTCTTCGCCATCGGCGCGTACACGGTGGGCCTGCTGACTTCGACTGGAGGACTCGGGGTCGCCCAGCTCTCCTTTTGGGCGGCCGTGCCGATCGCCGTGCTCGTCTCCCTCGCCGCGGGAGTGATCCTGGGGGTGCCGGTGCTGCGGATCCGGGGGGACTATCTGGCCATCGCCACCCTCGGCTTCGGCGAGATCGTCCGGCTCCTCGTGCTCTCTGATTTCCTGCGGCCCTGGCTGGGGGGCTCGCAGGGGCTCCTGACCATTCCGAAGCCGAGCATCGGGGGATTCGAGCTGCGCGGCCCCGAGCATCTCTTCTACCTGACCCTCGCCAGCAGCGCGCTGGTGGCGTTCGTCGCCGCCCGCCTGCGTGACTCCCGGCTCGGGCGGGCGTGGATGGCCGTGCGGGAGGACGAGGACGTCGCCGAGGCGATGGGAATCAACCTGGTCAACGTCAAGCTCCTGGCCTACGGCCTCGGCGCCGCCTTCGCCGGCGTCGGCGGCGCCATCTTCGCGGTCATGCTGGGGTCGGTGTTCCCCCACAGCTTCCAGCTGCTCATCTCCATCAACGTGCTCGCCCTGATCATCGTCGGGGGGATGGGCAGCATGCCGGGCGTCGTCGTGGGCTCCCTCTTCCTGGTGGGTCTGCCGGAGCTGCTCCGGGAGTTCGCCGACTTCCGGTTCCTGGTTTACGGAGCCGCGCTGGTCCTCATGATGCAGCTCCGGCCGGAGGGGCTCTGGCCGACGGCCGCGATCCGGCGTGAGCTGCACGCGGGCGAGGAGATGGGCGCCTCGCGCCAGGGTGCCTGGGCGACGACCAGGCACCCGGGATAGGTCCCGTGGCCGTCCTCGCCTCACGAAACCTGACCAGGCGCTTCGGCGGCCTCGTCGCGTTGAACCAGCTCGACCTGGAGGTCGAGAAGGAGTCGATACACAGCGTGATCGGCCCGAACGGGGCCGGAAAGACCACGTTCTTCAACCTCGTCACGGGCTTCTACCCGCCGGACGAGGGGGAGGTCGTCTTCAACGACGTTTCGCTCAACGGCCTGACGCCGGACCGGGTCACGCGGCTGGGGATCGCCCGGACGTACCAGAACATTCGGCTGTTCGCCAACATGACGGCTCTCGAGAACATCCTGGTGGGGATGCACCCGCACCTCACGTCCACCTGGATCGGCGCGGTCCTGAATACGGCGGCCACCCGGCGGGACGAAGAGGCGGCAACCGCGGCAGCCGTGGAGCTGCTGGCATTCGTCGGATTGAAGGGCCGCGGGGATCTGCTGGCCAAGAACCTGCCGTACGGCGAGCAGCGGCGCCTGGAGATCGCCCGGGCGCTGGCCAGCCGTCCCACCCTCTTGCTCCTGGACGAGCCCACGGCGGGCATGAATCCCCGGGAGACCATCGAGATGATGGCGTTCATCCGGCACCTTCGCGATGAGCGGGGCATCACCGTCCTCCTCATCGAGCATCAGATGCGCGTGGTGATGGGCATCTCGGATCGCGTCACCGTCCTTCACTACGGCACGAAGATCGCCGAGGGGAGCCCGAGCCAGGTGCAGAGCGACACGCAGGTCGTCGAGGCGTACCTCGGGCGGACAAAGTGGGGTCGGCCCGAGAACGGCGGCCATGCTTGAGGTCAGAGACCTCCACGTCTACTACGGGGAGATCCACGCGCTCAAGGGCGTGGCGCTCCGCGTGGGCAAAGGCGAGATCGTCACGCTCCTCGGTAACAACGGCGCCGGCAAGACCACGACGCTCAAGGCGGTGTCCGGACTGCTCCCCGCCCGCGGCGGGGACGTCTGGCTGGAGGGAGAATCCCTGCTCGGCGTCCCGCCTCACGAGATCGTCCGCCGGGGCGTCGCCCACGTCCCCGAGGGCCGGCGAATCTTCAACCGGTTGACGGTGATCGAGAACCTCCACATGGGCGCCTATGCGCGTGCCGACGGGGGGACGCAGCAGGACCTGGAGCGGGTGTTCGCGCTGTTCCCGCGCCTCAAGGAGCGGCGCGCGCAGGTGGCGGGAACGCTGTCCGGCGGCGAGCAGCAGATGCTGGCCATTGGCCGCGCGCTCATGACGGCGCCCCGGATCCTCCTCCTGGACGAGCCGTCCATGGGGCTGGCTCCGGTCCTCGTGGAGCAGATCTTCGAGACGATTCAGGACATCAACGGCCAGGGAATGACGATCCTGCTGGTGGAGCAGAACGCCGCCATGGCGCTGACCGTCGCCCGGCGGGGCTACGTGCTGGAAACCGGCACCGTCGTCCTGGAGGGGGCGGCCGGGGACCTCGCCGAGAACGTGGAGGTCCGGCGGGCCTACCTCGGGGAAGGCGCCTGACGGCGCCGGGGGCGAGGGGGCCTGATGGCGGGAGGAGTCATGAAGAGCCCGATCTTCGACTACCTGGTCCGCTACGGCTACAAGAAGGTCGTCCTCTGCCAGAACGGCGACGTCGGCCTCCGCGCGATCGTCGCCATCCACTCCACGGACCTGGGCCCGGCCACCGGTGGGCTCCGCATGTGGACCTACGACTCCGAGGCGGACGCCATCATGGACGCCCTCCGCCTGGCCCGCGGCATGACTTACAAGTACGCGGCGGCGGGCGTGAACCTGGGCGGGGGCAAGGCCGTGATCATCGGCGACCCGAAGGCGCAGAAGACCGAGGGGCTGCTCCGCGCCATGGGGCGCTTCATCCAGAGCCTCCACGGCGAGTACCAGACCGGCGAGGACGTGGGGATCACCCTCGAGGACCTGGAGGTCATCCATGCGGAGTGCGACTACGTCGTCACCCTCCCGGAGCACGCCGGGGGCGTCGGCCCCATCGGCCCGGCGACGGCCGTCGGCGTCCAGGAGGCGATGAAGGCCTGCTGCGAGGAGGTCTTCGGCAGCCCGTCGCTCCGCAGCCGGCGGGTCACGCTCCAGGGCCTCGGCGCGGTCGGCTGGCCGGCGCTCGAGGGCCTCGTCAAGGAGGGGGCGAAGGTCGTCGTGACCGACATCGACCGGGCGAAGGTGGACCGCGCCCGGCGGGAGCTCGGCGTCAGGGCGGTCGCGCCCGCCGAGATCTACGGCCAGCCGTGCGACATCTTCGCCCCGTACGCCCTGGGCGGCATCCTCAACGACCGGACCATCCCCCAGCTCCGCTGCAAGGTCGTCTGCGGGAGCGCGAACAACCAGCTCGCGGAGGAGCGCCACGGCGACCTCCTGCAGAAGCGCGGCATCCTCTACGCGCCCGACTACATCGCGAACGCGGGGGGGACGATCCTCGACACCGACCGCCTGCTCAAGGGCGGGTTTCACCGCGATCGCGCGATGCGGAACGTCGCCCGGATCGGGGACCGCATGCGGGAGGTCATCGCGCTCGCCAAGCGGGAGCGGATCCCCACCTACCGGGCGGCCGACCGCCTGGCCGAGGAGCGGCTCCAGATGACCCGCGCCCTCCGCATGATCTGAATGACCCACGCAGGAGGCTCGGCCAGACAGCCGCATTGACACGTGCGGAGGCCCATAGTACGGTACGGGGCGCACGCTAGCCTCCGTGAGTCCGAGGCTCGCACGCCTGTCCGACCAAAAAGGGGGGTGGTTCCGCTCCGAGGCAGACCCGGGTCCGGAGACCCGGGGTGGTCGATCCAGTCCTGACCTGACGCGGGAGGAGACCAGCTATGCGAGGGTGGAAGTGGCTCGGGGTGGCCTGTCTCGTGGCGCTCGTCGTGGCGCTCGCGGCGCCCGCGGACGCCCAGCAGTGCCCCAAGGGGAAGCTCCGCATCTACACGTCCTGGCCGATGCAGGGGGCGATGATCCCTGAGGGCACTGGGATGAAGAACGGCGTGGACCTCGCCGTATCGGAGGTTGGCAGGGTCGTCGCCGGCTACTGCCTCGAGGTCGTCAACCTCGACGACGCCTCGCCGCAGACCGGCAAGTGGGACGGGGCCGTGGAGGCGGAGAACGCGAACAAGGCCGTCGGAGACCCGCTCGCGATCATCTACATCGCGACGTACAACTCCGGCGCGGCGAAGGTCTCGATTCCCATCACGAACCGCGCCTCCATGGCCCAGATCACTCCGGCGAACACCTATCCGGGACTCACGAAGAAGAAGGGCGCGGCGCCCGGCGAGCCCGAGATCTACCGCCCCATGGGGTTCGTGAACTACTTCCGTCCCAACCCCGCGGATGACATCCAGGGCGCGGTGGGCGCGAAGTGGGCGAAGCAGCGCGGCCACAAGAAGGTGTTCGTCATCCACGACCAGGAGCTGTACGGCAAGGGTGTCGCGGACGTCTTCGCCGACACGGCCAAGAAGATCGGCCTGACGGTGGCCGGCAACGAGGGGATCGACTTCAAGCAGCCCGACCAGAAGCCGGTCCTGACCAAGGCACGCGCCACGGGGGCGGACCTGGTCTACATGGGCGGGGTCGTGGACACCGGTGCCCCGATCGTCGTCCGCAACATGAAGGACCTCGGCATGGTCGCCGCGCGTGGCGTGAAGTTCTTCGGGCCCGACGGCCTTCTGGAAGAGGAGGTGCTGAAGGGCGCCACGTGTGACGCCTCCATGGCCACCGACATGCGGATCACCTTCGGGAGCCTGCCGTTCGAAAAGCTGAAGGGGATCGGCGCCAAGACGTACGAGAACTACAAGAAGACCTACGGCAAGGAGCCCACCGCCTACGCGCTCTACGCGGCGGAGGCCGCGCGCGTGGGCCTCGAGGGCATCCGCCGGGCCGCCGCCCAGATCGAAAAGGCCAAGGACGTCAAGGAGAAGCGCGATGCCGTCCGCAAGGCCATCCTCGGGATCCGCGACTTCGACGGCCTGAACGGCAGGTGGAGCTTCGACGAGAACGGTGACAGCACCCAGGAGGCGATGTCCGGCTACAAGGTGGTCAAGGCCGACACGCCGATCGGCTGCAAGTTCGCGTTCGAGACCGTCCTCGAATAACTTGACCCCGGGGAGGGCCGCATCGCGGCCCTCCCCCCTCCGCCATTTGGCTCCTCACCGGGCCGACCACCGCGACATCCAGAACCGGCGCACGCTCCTGACCGAAGCGCTCCGGGTGCCGGCTTTGCCGGCGCAACGCGGGGCGAGGTTCCGGCGGGAGGCGGTGCCCCCCTCCGACTGATGGAGTGGTACGAGGTCCTCGTCCAGCAGACCATCAACGGTCTCACGCGCGGCGCCGTCTTCGCCCTCGTCGCCCTCGGCTACACGATGGTCTACGGCATCATCGAGCTGATCAACTTCGCCCATGGCGACGTGTTCATGCTCGGGCTCTTCTTCTCGCTCACCTTCTTTACGCTCCTGGGGATGACGCAGACGCTCTACGGGTGGCAGCTCGTCACCGTGCTCCCCCTCGTGTTCCTGGCCACGATGCTCACCACGGGCCTCGTCAACGTGGCCATCGACCGGGCGGCGTACCGTCCGCTCCGCCGCGCCCCCCGCTTGGCCCCCCTGATCACGGCCATCGGCGTCTCGTTCATCATCGAGAACCTGGCGCTCCTCTGGCAGGGTCCGTCGCCGGTCCCGTACCCCGACATCTTTCCATCGGTCGACGTTCTCTACGAGTGGCTCGGCTGGAACACCAAGATCTTCCTGACGACGAAGGACCTCTTCGTGGTCGGGGTCAGCATCCCCCTTTTGGTGAGCCTCCAGTACTTCATCACCCGGACGACCTGGGGCAAAGCGATGCGGGCGACGGCCCAGGACCGGGAGACGGCGCTGGGCATGGGGATCGACGTGGAGAAGACGATCCTCCTGACCTTCTTCGTCGGCGGGGCGCTGGCCGGGGCGGCGGGCCTCGTCCAGGGGATCTACTACAACATCGGGACCTATTACATCGGCTATCAGGCCGGGCTTCGGGCGTTCACCGCGGCGGTGCTGGGCGGAATCGGGAACATGCCAGGCGCAGCGCTCGGGGGGCTGGTGATCGGGTTCCTGTCCGCGTGGAGCGACCAGTACATCTCGGCCCGGTGGACGAACGCGATCGTCTTCTCGATCCTCATCCTCGTCCTGGTCTTCCGCCCGCACGGGCTCTTGGGCGAGCGCACCCCGGAGAAGATCTGAGCGTGGCGTCCGCGGTGGCCCGATGACGACCGGCCTGGGACGTCGGCGCTACCTGTCCGCGGGATTGCTGGTCACGGCGCTCCTCGCCTACCCGTTCGTCGACCGCGCCGTCCACGCCCAGACGATCCACGCCGTGACGGACGCGATGATCTACGTGCTCCTCGCGCTCGGCCTCAACATCGTCGTCGGCTACGCCGGCCTCCTCGACCTCGGGTACGCGGCCTTCTTCGCCATCGGGGCCTACGCCATGGGGCTCCTGAACTCGCCCCTCCTGGGCTCCCCGCTCCACGGGCACGCCTGGAGCTTCTGGGTCGTCATCTGGATCGCCGCCGTCGTCTCGGCGATCTTCGGCCTGATCATCGGCACCCCGACCATCCGCGTCCGCGGGGACTACCTCGCGATCATCACGCTGGCGTTCGGCGAGATCATCCCCGTGGCGATCCGGAACCTGGGCGACGTCACCATCGACGTGGGAGGCTGGCGGCCGATCGAGCGCCTGAACCTCACCGGCGGCGAGAACGGCGTGAACCCGGTCGGGCAGCCGTACCTCCCGGGCGTGCCCTTCGAGACCGACCCGATCCCCTGGTACTTCCTGATCCTCGTCATCGGCGGCGCGTCGCTGTGGGCGATGAACCGGATGCGGGACTCGCGGCTCGGTCGGGCGTGGATGGCGATCCGCGAGGACGAGACGGCGGCGGACTGCACGGGCGTCGACCCGATCAAGACCAAGCTCCTCGCGTTCGCGCTCGGGGCCTCGTTCTCGGCGTTCGCCGGATCGGTCTACGCCGCCAAGCTCCAGGCGATCACCCCCGGCGCCTTCGAGTTCCAGGTGTCGATCATGCTCCTCTGCATGGTCGTGCTGGGCGGGATGGGGAGCCTCAAGGGCGTGATCCTGGGCGGGATGCTGATCACGCTGTTCGACCGGCTTCTGCTCGCGCAGATGACCTTCCTGGTCCGCTGGATCGGGCGCTCGGTCGGCATCGCGGTGCTCACGACGGTGGACCTGACCCTCTGGCGGTGGTTCTTCTTCGGCCTCGGCCTCGTCGTCGTCATGCTCTTCAAGCCCGAGGGCCTGGCCGTCCGGCGGGTGCGACCCCGCCTCGTGGAGGTGGACGAGGAGGAGGAAGCCTTGGCCCTGACGGCCGCGGCGCCGGTGCCGCGGGGCGAGGAGATCCCGGGCTGGTTGCGGGGACCCGCGGCCTCGCGGGGCACGCCGGGTGGGGGCCGGCCGGTCCTGGAGGCGCGCGCGGCCACGAAGAGCTTCGGGGGCCTGGTGGCGATGAGCCAGGTGGACCTCGTCATCCCGGAGGGCGGGATCATCGGGCTCATCGGGCCGAACGGGGCTGGCAAGACGACCTTCTTCAACGTCGCCACAGGGCTCCTCCGGCCGGACAGCGGCGAGATCCTCTTCGACGGCCAGAGCATCGTGGGCCTGCGGCCCAACGCCGTCGTGGCCCGCGGGATTGCCCGCACGTTCCAGTCCATCCGGCTCTTCCAGAACATGACGGTGCTCGACAACATTCTCGTCGGCGAGCACTGCCGCCTCCACGCCACGGTCGCGGGCGTGGTCCTCCGGCCGCCGCGGGTGGTCGCCGAGGAGGCGCGCGCCCGGGCGCGGGCGCGCGATCTCCTCGCCTTCGTCGGGCTCGCCGGCAAGGAGGGGGAGCTCGCGAAGAACCTCGCCTACGGCGACCAGCGGCGCCTCGAGATCGCGCGGGCGCTGGCCACGGAGCCGAAGCTCCTGCTGCTGGACGAGCCCACGGCCGGGATGAACCCGCGCGAGACCGAGGTGCTGACCGAGTTCATCGGCCTCCTGCGGCGCGAGTTGGGCGTGTCGGTCCTCCTGATCGAGCACCACATGGAGGTCGTGATGGGGATCTCCGACCGGATCACGGTCCTCGACTACGGGGTCCGGATCGCGGAGGGGACGCCGGTCGAGGTGCAGAAGAATCCGAAGGTGATCGAGGCGTACCTGGGGAAAGGGTACGAAGCCGAGCTGGCGTCGTGACGATCCCCGTCGCATCCCGGCGTCCTCGGTCGTCGGCGCCCCTCAACGTATGCGGCATACGCCTCGGGGCGCCTCCTCCCTGCGTCCTAGGGCTGCTCGGGTCTCGCCACGACGCGATCTCGGAGCTGGCGTCGACGTGACCACGACGCGGACGATGCTCGACGTCAGCGATGTCCACACCTACTACGGGAATATCCGCGCCCTCAAGGGCGTGTCGCTCGCGGTGAACCGCGGCGAGATCGTCACCCTCATCGGGTCCAACGGGGCCGACAAGACGACGACCCTCAAGACCATCATGGGGACGGTCCATCCCCTCCGCGGCGCCATCACCTTCAACGATCAGCGCATCGACGGCCTGACCACCGACCGGGTCGTCCGACTCGGCATCTCCCAGGCCCCCGAGGGGCGTCGGATCTTCCCGCGGATGACCGTGCTCGAGAACCTCGAGTTGGGAGCGTTCGCCCGGGTCGATCGCGAGACGATCCCGCAGGACGTCGACCGCGTCCTGACGCTGTTCCCGCGCCTCCGGGAGCGGCTCGAGCAGAAGGGCGGCACCCTCTCGGGCGGCGAGCAGCAGATGCTGGCCATCGGCCGGGCCCTCATGGCGCGGCCGAGCGTGCTGCTCCTCGACGAGCCGTCGATGGGGCTCTCTCCGATCCTGGTCGAGACGATCTTCCAGATCGTCCAGGACATCAACCGCCAGGGGACGACGATCCTGCTCGTGGAGCAGAACGCCCGGATGGCGCTGCGCGTGGCCCACCGTGGGTACGTGATCCAGACGGGGCGGATCGTGCTCCACGACACGGGGGCGAACCTCCTCCGCTCCGACCTGGTGCGGAAGACCTACCTCGGCGAGAAGTAGGAGCCGCATGGGAGCCGCCGGCGTCCACTTCGAAGAGTTCCGGGTCGGCGACCGCTACCGGACGCTGGGCCGGACGGTCGCCGAGTACGAGATCCTGAGCTTCGTGACGCTGACCGGGTTCACGGAGCCCTTGTTCATGGACCTCGAGTACATCCAGCGGGAGAGCGTGTTCAAGACGCGCGTCGCCCCGGGCGTGCTCACGTTCGCGATCGCGGAAGGCCTGACGATCCAGACCGGCATCCTCCACGGGACCGGGCTCGCGCTCCTCTCCTACGACGTGCGCGTGCTCGCGCCGGTCCTCGCCGGCGACACGATCCACGTCGAGATCGAGGTGACCGACAAGCGCGAGACGAAGAAGGCGGACCGCGGCGTCGTCACCTTCCGGCACCGGGTCGTGAACCAGCGGGGCGAGGCGGTGATGGAGGCGACGATCGCCCGCATGGTCAAGCGGGCCGCGGCGTGACGGCCGACCCCCTCACCCCAACCCTCTCCCCCGATGGGGGAGAGGGGATCTGATGCTCATCCTGACGCGGGCCGACCTGGAAGCCGTCCTGGAAGTCGACGTGGTGATCGCCGCCGTCGAGGAGGCCTTCCGGCAGCACGCTCGCCGGGCGGTGCGGCTCCTGCCCCGCCAGTCGCTCGCGCTCGAGGGCCGGGACGTGCTGCTCCTCATGCCCTGCGCCCTGCCGGGCGCGCGAGCCCTGGGGACGAAGACGGTGACCGTCTGCTTCGACAACCCGCGCCGCGGCCTGCCGACGATCCTGGCCTCCTACCTCCTCCACGACCCCGAGACCGGGGAGCCGCTCGCCTTCATGGAAGCGGGCTACCTCACCGCCCTCCGGACCGGGGCGACCTCGGCCGCGGCCGCGAAGCGGCTCGCGCGCCCCGAGAGCCGGGTCGCGGCCTGCTTCGGGGCCGGCGTCCAGGCGGCGTTCCAGCTCCGCTGCCTCAAGGCCGTGCTGCCGCTCGAGCGCGCCGAGGTCGTCAGCCGGAGCCGGGAGACCGCCGCGGCCTTCGCCGAGCGGATGAGCGGGGCCCTCGGGCTCTCCGTGTCGCCGGCGGCCTCGGCGAGCGCGGCCCTGGCCGCCGCGGACGTCGTCGTCGCGGCCACGACCTCGGCCACGCCCGTCGTCGAGGGGCGCCGGCTCCAGCCGGGGACCCACGTGGACGCGGTCGGCGCGTTCACGCCGACGACGCGGGAGCTCGACACGGAGACGATCCGGCGGGCCCGGGTGTTCGTGGACACGTTCGAGGGGGCCTGGCACGAGGCCGGGGACGTCCTCCTGCCCGTCCAGGAGGGCGCGATCGGCCGGGAGCACGTCGCGGGCGAGCTGAGCGAGCTCGTCACCGGCGCGAAGCCCGGCCGCCGCGCGGCCGACGAGATCACGGTGTTCAAGTCGGTCGGGTTCGCCGCGGAGGACGCCGTCACCGCCCGGCTGGCCTACGACCGCGCCTGCGCCACCGGGCGAGGCCTGACCGTGGACCTGCGGGGGCGCGCGTGAAGCGGACGGCTGACGTCGTGGTGATTGTCCAGCAAGAGGGGGAGTCCCAACCACTTCCCCCCTTGACCCCCCCACCCGGGGGTGGGACGCGGAGGCTCCCACAGTGAAGCGCAGCGCGGATGTCGTCGTCATCGGGGGCGGGGTCACGGGCTGCTCCATCGCCTTCCACCTCGCGGAGCGGGGCCTCCGGGACGTCGTCGTCCTGGAGCGGCGGTTCCTCGCCTCCGGGGGGACCGGCCGCTCGGTCGGCATCATGCGGCAGCTCTACCCGACCCCGGAGACGTCCCGCATGGTGCTCCACTCCCTCCGGGTCTTCCAGAACTTCCGCGAGATCACCGGGGGTGAGGCCGGCTACGTCCAGTGCGGGGCGCTCATCGCGGTGGCGCCCGCGCAGCGAGCGGCGCTCGCCAAGACCCTCGAGGCCCTGCGGGAGATCGGCATCCAGGCGCGGCTCCTCACCCCGGAGGACATCCGCGAGCTCGAGCCCCGGATCGACCCGTTCGCCGTCGGGGCCGCCGTGTACGAGCCCGAGTCGGGTTACGGCGACCCGACGGGCGTGACCGCGGGGTTCGCGGACGGCGCCCGCCGCCGCGGGGTCGCCATCGAGCAGATGACCGAGGTGGTCGGGCTCCGGACCGAGGGCGACCGGATCGTGGGTGTCCGGACGGCCGCGGGCGACGAGGTCGCGACCCGCGTCGTCGTCAACGCGGCGGGCCTCTGGTGCCGGGAGATCGCGACCATGGCCGGCCTGAGCCTGCCGATCGTCGTCGGGCGGCACCCGGTCTTCATCATCGAGCGCACGACCGCGTTCGGCCGGCCCCACCCGATCTACATCGACCTCGCCAGCGGGACGTTCCTCCGGCCGGAGACGGGGGGCCTCACGCTGACGGGCTTCCTCGACGCGGACGAGCCCAACCACCCGATGGACCCCGAGGCGCTGGGGGCGGACGTCCCCTTCGACGAGGTCGCGCGCATCATGGAGCGCGCGAGCCGCTGCATCCCCGCGCTCGGCGACGCCCGGTACCAGCGCGGCTACGCGGGGGCGTTCGACATCTCGCCCGATTGGATGCCGATCCTCGACGAGACGCCGGTGCGGGGCCTCTACGTGGCGGTCGGCATGTCCGGCCACGGCTTCAAGCTCTCGCCCGCGGTGGGCCGCCTGATGGCCGATCTCGTCACGGAGGGCCGCTCGAGCCTCACGGACCTCGCCGCGTTCCGGCTCGACCGGTTCCGGACCGAGCCCCACGCGGACGCCGGCGCCTTCTCCCACTCCTACCTCCGCTGAACGCGGGCGCGCCGGGCGGCGTAGACTAGGCACAGGAGGGGCGCACGCCCCTCGGTGAGGAGGTGTGGTATGCCGACGACCTATCGGAACTACATCGGCGGGGAGTGGGTCCCCGCGGTGTCGGGGCGGACCTTCGAGGACCTGAACCCCGCCGACCGGAGCGAGGTGCTCGGCCTCTTCCCGCGCTCCGACGCGACCGACGTGGACCGTGCCGCGGGGGCGGCGCGCGAGGCCTTCCGGACCTGGCGCCTGGTCCCGGCGCCGAAGCGGGCGGAGATCGTCTTCCGCACCGGCGAGCTCCTGATCCGCCGCAAGGAGGAGCTGGCGCGCCTCATGACGCGGGAGATGGGCAAGGTGCTCGCCGAGGCCCGGGGCGACGTCCAGGAGGGGATCGACACCGCCTACTACATGGCCGGGGAGGGCCGGCGGCTGTTCGGGCACCAGGTCCCGTGCGAGCTGCCCTCGAAGTTCGGCGTGGCGATGCGCGTGCCGGTCGGGGTCGTGGCCGCGATCACGCCCTGGAACTTCCCCCTCGCGATCCCCACCTGGAAGCTCCTGCCGGCGCTCGTCTGCGGCAACACGATCGTCTTCAAGCCGGCCGAGGACACGCCGCTCCTCGCCCACACGTTCCTCGAGATCCTGCTCGAGGCGGGGCTGCCCAAGGGCGTCGTGAACCTCGTCCACGGCCACGGCGAGGAGGCCGGCGCCGCGCTCGTCCGGCACCCCGGCGTCAACCTCGTCTCCTTCACGGGCTCCACCGAGGTCGGGCGCGAAGTCGCGAAGGTCTGCGCCGACACGTACAAGAAGGTCTCCCTCGAGATGGGCGGGAAGAACGCGATCCTCGTCATGGACGACGCGGCGCTGGACCTGGCGGTGGACGGGGCGGTCTGGGGGGGCTTCGGCACGTCCGGCCAGCGCTGCACGGCCGCGAGCCGGGTGATCGTTCACGACCGCGTGCACGAGGCCTTCACCGAGGCGTTCGTCGAGCGAGCCCGGCGGCTCCGGCTCGGCTCCGGCCTCGACGAGAAGACCGACGTCGGGCCCGTGATCAACGAGACCCAGCTCCAGCGGATCCACGACTACACCGAGGTCGGGCGGCGCGAGGGTGCGAAGGTCCTGATCGGCGGGGAGATCGCGACCGAGGGGGAGCTCCGGAAGGGGTTCTTCTACAAGCCGACCATCTTCGACGACGTGGACCCGAAGATGCGGGTTGCCCGCGAGGAGATCTTCGGGCCGAGCGTCGCGGTCCTGCGCGCCCGGAGCCTCGAGGACGCGATCGAGATCTGCAACAACACCCACTACGGGCTCTCGTCGGCCATCTACACGCGGGACATTCACCGCGCATTCCAGGCGATCCAGGACATCGCCACGGGCATCACCTACGTGAACGCGTCCACGATCGGCGCGGAGATCCAGTTCCCCTTCGGCGGCGTCCGCCAGACCGGCAACGGCCACCGGGAGGGCGGCTGGACCGTGCTCGACATCATGACCGAGTGGAAGACGGTGTACATCGACTACTCGGGGAAGCTCCAGCGGGCCCAGATCGACGTGTGATGCCACCCTCACCCCATCCCTCCCCCTCCACGCGAGGGAGAGGGGGCGCGGTCGCGCTCGCGCTGATCGCGACCCTGGTGGCGGTCGGCGCGGCCGCCCAGGAGCGCGCGGACCTGCCGGAGATCGTCCGGGTCGTCGCGCCGCCCCGGCTCCGCGTCGGGACCGAGGGCGAGGTCCGGCTCACCTTCCGTGCGCCGCAGGCCAACGTCGTGGCCGTCCTCCGGGCGGTCGACGACCTCGACGGGCCCATCGCGCGCCGGGCCACGAGCCAGCGGGAGTTCGGGGTCCTGACCCGGGCCTTCGGGCACGAGGCGGGCGAGCTGATCGTGCCGCTGTCGTTCGCGACGGCCGGCTGGAAGCGCGTCACCCTGACGCTCGTGACCGACGAGCGGGCGCTGTCCGAACCCGTGATCGTGGAGGTGGAAGCGGTGCCGTGACCAGGCGCGGTTGAAAACGGGCGTGGCCGCGTGGATAATATCGCTCGTTGCGCGCCCGCCCGTGATCCCGCGCGCCACACCGAGGAGCGCGATGGTCGAGCCCGACGCCGCCCTGCTGAAACGCACCCCGCTCCACGCGGCGCACGTGCGCCGCGGGGCCCGCATGGTCGGATTCGGCGGCTGGGAGATGCCCGTCCAGTACGCGGGGATCGTCGAGGAGCACCGGACCGTCCGCTCGGCGGTCGGCTGCTTCGACGTGAGCCACATGGGCGAGTTCGAGTTCCACGGCCCGGACGCCGGGCGGGCGCTCCAGCGCCTCACCACGAACGACGTCGCGGCACTCGAGGTCGGCCAGGTGCAGTACTCGCTCCTCTGTTACGAGGACGGCGGCATCGTGGACGACCTGACGCTCTATCGTCTCGCCGACGACCGCTACATGATGACGGTCAACGCCGCCAACATCGACAAGGACTGGGCCTGGGTCACGGCGCACCTCGACGGGCGCGTCGAGGCGAGGAACGCGAGCGCCGAGACGGGGCTGATCGCGGTGCAGGGGCCGAACGCCGAAGGTCTGGTGGGCCGGCTCGCCGACCGCGACGTGACGACGATCGGGTACTACCGCTTCGTCCGGGGGCGCGTCGCCGGGGTCGCGGCCACCGTCTCGCGCACGGGCTACACGGGCGAGGACGGCTTCGAGCTCTACCTCCCCGCCGCCGACACCGAGCGCGCGTGGGAAGCGCTCCTCGGGGAGGGCGAGCGGGGCGGCGTGGTGCCCGTTGGGCTCGGCGCCCGGGACACGCTGCGTCTGGAGATGAAGTACGCGCTGTACGGGAACGATATCGACCAGACCACGAACCCCATCGAGGCCGGGCTCGCCTGGGTCGTGAAGCTCGCGAAGGGCGACTTCACCGGAAGGGCGGCGATCGAGCGCGTGAAGGTCGAGGGCCCGCGCCGCCGCCTCGTCGGCTTCGAGATGGTGGACCGGGCCGTCCCGCGGCACGGCTACCGGCTGCTCCGCGGCGGGAGCGAGGTCGGCCACGTCACCTCCGGTTCCTACGGGCCCTCGGTGGACCGGTACATCGGCGTGGGCTACGTGGCGACGGCGCTCGCGGAGGTGGGCACCGAGATCGACGTCGAGGTGCGGGGGCAGCCGCAGAAGGCGCGCGTGGTCAAGACGCCGTTTCACCCCCCGAAGGTGAAAAGGTGAAGAAGTAGAGTCGGAGGAGGCCTCATGGCGACCTATCCGGCGGAGCTCAAGTACACCCGGGAGCACGAGTGGGCCCGGGCCGAGGGCAAGCGCGCGCGGGTCGGGATCACGGACTACGCGCAGGACCAGCTCGGGGACGTGGTCTTCGTCGAGCTGCCGAAGGTCGGGACGCGCGTCAGCCAGATGCAGCCGTTCGGCGTCGTGGAGTCGGTCAAGGCCGTCTCCGACCTCTACGCGCCGCTCTCCGGCGAGGTCGTGGAGGTGAACGAGAGCCTCGCCCAGCGGCCGGAGCAGGTCAACCAGGACCCGTACGGGGCGGGCTGGATGATCGTGATCGCGCTGGCCGATGAGAAGGAGCTCGGCGGGCTGATGAGCGCGGCGGACTACGAGGCCTTCATCCAGACGGCGGGGGGACACTGATGCGGCACGGCGAGACGATGCGGTACATCTCGACGACCCGGGCGCAGCGGGAGGAGATGCTCCGGGTGATCGGCGTCCCGGACCTCGAGGCCCTCCTCGAGCGGATCCCCTCGAAAGCGCGGCTCGGCCGCGAGCTCGGGATCCCCGCCGCGGTGGCCGAGGCGGAGCTCACGGCCGAGATCGGCGCCCTCGCGGCGGAGAACGCGCACGCGGACGGGTACGTGTCGTTCCTCGGCGGCGGCGCCTACGATCACTACGTCCCCCGCGTGGTCGACCACCTCCTCCTCCGCTCGGAGTTCTTCACCGCCTACACCCCGTACCAGCCGGAGGCGAGCCAGGGGACGCTCCGCTCGATCTACGAGTACCAGACGATGATCTGCGAGCTGACGGGGATGGACGTGACGAACGCGTCCATCTACGACGGCGGCTCCGCGCTCGCCGAGGCCGCGCTGATGGCGCACGGCGTGACCGACCGGGAGCAGATCGTGGTCTCGGGCGCCGTCTCCCCGCTCGCGCGCCGGGTCGTCGGGACGTACTGCTCGGGCCCCCGCCTCCCCATCAAGACCGTGCCCTGGGCCGACGGCGTCACCGACCTGGACGCCCTGCGGAAGGCGGTGTCCGACCAGACGGCGTGCGTCATGGTGCAGTACCCGAACTTCTTCGGCTGCCTGGAGGACGTCGACGCCGCGGCGGCCATCGCCCACGAGCGTGGCGCGCTCCTCGTCGTGGCGGTGGATCCGATCGCGCTGGCGCTCCTCAAGCCGCCCGGGGAGGCCGGCGCGGACATCGTGGTGGGGGAGGGGCAGGGGCTCGGCAACCACGTGAACTACGGCGGGCCCTACCTCGGCCTCTTCGCCTGCCGGAAGGAGCTGGTCCGCCGGATGCCGGGGCGGCTCGTCGGCGCCACCGTGGACCGGGACGGGCGGCGCGGCTTCGTGCTGACCCTCCAGACGCGCGAGCAGCACATCCGCCGCGAGAAGGCGACGTCGAACATCTGCACCAACGTCGCCCTGGTCGCCCTCGGCGCGACGATCTACCTCGCCCTGATGGGCAAGGAAGGCCTGCGGCAGGTCGCGTCGCTTTCGACCGCGAAGGCCCACTACGCGGCGGCGACCCTCGGGCGCGTCCCCGGCGTGGCGGCGCGCTTCGGGGCCCCGTTCTTCAAGGAGTTCGTCGTGCGGCTCCCGAAGCCGCCGGAGCGCGTGCTCCGCGCGTTGCGCAAGCGCCGGGTCCTGGGCGGGATCGCGCTCCGGCAGTTCGACCGGGGTCTCAAGGACTGCGTGCTGGTCGCCGTGACGGAGCAGCGCACGCGCGCCGAGATCGACGCGTACGCCGAGGCCCTGGCCTCGGTCGTCGCCTAGGGGGGAGGTCGGCCGCGTGTCTTTGCCGGCGGCGACGCTTGATGGAACCGCCGTGTCCACTGACGGAGTCCAGATCCGCTATGCGGTCACGGGAGCGGGTGAGCCGACGCTCGTCTTCGTCCACTGCTGGACCGGCGATCGCGGCTTCTGGGACGCCCAGGTGGCGCGCTTCGCGCCGGCCCACCGCGTTGTCACGCTCGACCTGGCTGGCCACGGGGAGTCGGGTCGGAACCGGCGCGCGTGGGCGATCGCTGCCTTTGCGGACGACGTGCGGGCGGTAATCGAGCGCCTGGATCTGGCGCGGGTCATTCTGATCGGGCACTCAATGGGCGGGCCGGTGATCCTTGAGGCGGCGCGGGGCCTGCCCGGTCGGGTCGTCGGGTTGATCCCGGTGGACACGCTGCGAAACGTCGAGCAGCCCTGGCCGCCCGCGCAGATGGACGCGGTGCTGGCGGGCTTCCGAGGCGACTTCGCGGGTAGCGCGTCCCGCTTCATGCGGGAGCGGCTCTTCGCTCCTTCGACCGATTCCCGCCTGGTCGAGCGGCTTGTCGCCCGGGCCGCCGCGGCATCGCCGGCGATGGCGATCGCCGCCATCGAGAGCACCTGGCGCTACGACTCGGCCGCGGCCTCCCGGGAGGTGCGGGTGCCCATCGTCGCCATCAACACCGACCTGCAGCCGACCGACGTCGCCGCCAACCGACGGCACGCGCCCCAGTTCGAGGCGGCGATCATGAAGGGCGTCGGACACTATCCTATGCTGGAAGCCCCCGAGCGCTTCAATGAGTACCTGGCCGACGCGGTCGCGCGGGTGATGGCCCGGTCGGAGCCGCTGGTGGGACGACAGTGAGGCTGCGATGAGCGAATACGACAAGCTGATCTTCGAGCTGTCCGTCCCGGGGCGGGTCGGCTACTCGCTGCCCGACCCGGACGTGCCGGACGCGGACCCGGCGCGCCTGCTGCCGGCCACGCACCTCCGGACCCGCCCGCCCGCGCTCCCCGAGGTGAGCGAGTTCGACGTGGTCCGCCACTACACGCGCCTCAGCCGGATGAACTACGGCGTGGACACACACTTCTACCCCCTCGGCTCCTGCACCATGAAGTACAATCCGAAGGTCAACGAGGACATGGCGCGCCTGCCGGGGTACGCGCGGCTCCACCCCCTGACCCCGGACGAGGCCGCCGAGGGGGCGCTCCGCCTCATGGGCCGGCTCGGCGACATGCTCGCCGAGATCGTCGGGATGGACGCCGTCTCCCTCCAGCCGGCCGCGGGGGCCCAGGGCGAGCTGACCGGGATCCTCCTGATCCGCGCCCACCACATCGACCGCGAGGGGCGCCCGCGGAAAAAGGTCCTCGTGCCGGACTCGGCCCACGGGACCAATCCGGCCTCGACGGCCATCGCCGGCTACCAGACCGTCCAGCTCAAGTCGGACGCGGCGGGCGAGGTGGACCTCCTCGATCTCGAGCGGAACCTCGACGAGGACGTCGCCGCGTTCATGATCACGGTGCCCAACACGCTCGGGCTCTTCGAGTCGAAGATCCTCGAGATCACCGAGATGTGCCACGCGAAAGGCGCCCAGGTCTACATGGACGGCGCCAACCTGAACGCGCTCCTCGGCCTGACGCGTCCGGGGGACCTCGGGTTCGACGTGGTCCACATGAACCTCCACAAGACGTTCACGACGCCCCACGGCGGCGGCGGACCGGGGGCGGGGCCCGTCGGGGTGCGGGCCCACCTCGTCCCCTTCCTGCCGCTGCCCGTGGTCACGCGCGAGGGCGACGAGTACCGCCTCGACTGGAAGCGCCCGAAGTCGATCGGCAAGCTCCAGTCGTTCTGGGGGAACTTCGGGATGCTGGCGCGCGCCTACGCCTACGTCCGCACGATGGGGCCGGATGGCCTGCGCGCGGTGGCCGAGAACGCGATCCTGAACGCGAACTACATCCGCGCGCGCCTCACGCCCCATTACGATCTGCCGTACCCGGGCCCCTCGATGCACGAGGTGGTCTTCTCCGCCCGGCGGCAGAAGCGCATCGGGGTCAGCGCGACGGACATCGCCAAGCGTCTCCTGGACCTCGGCTTCTACGCGCCCTCGATCTACTTCCCCCTCGTCGTCGAGGAGGCGCTCATGATCGAGCCCACCGAGACGGAGTCCCGAGAGACGCTCGATCAGTTCTGCGACGCGATGATCCGGATCGCGCGAGAGGCCGAGACGGAGCCCGAGACCCTGCAGGCGGCGCCGGTGACCACGCCGGTCAACCGGCTCGACCAGACGCGCGCCGCGCGGCAGCCGGAGCTCCGCTGGACGCCCGCGGCGGCACGGCCGTAGGGGCCCCGCGCTCCATGCCCTCGACCTGGCGCCTGCTCGTCACGGAGCCGCTCGACGGCCCGACGAACATGGCGGTCGACGAGGCCCTGCTCCGCGCGCGCATCGCCGGCGAGGCCCCGCCGACCGTCCGGTTCTTCGCCTGGACGCCCCCGACCGTCTCCCTCGGCTACGGCCAGCCGCTCGACGACCGGATCGACCTCGCCGCGTGCCGGCGGCTCGGCATCGGCGTCGTCCGGCGCCCGACGGGCGGGAGCGCCATCCTCCACGAGTCGCCGGAGCGGGAGGTCACCTACAGCGTCGTGGCCGCCCTTGGGGACTTCCCCGGGTTCGACGACGTCCTGGAGACGTATCGCGTCGTGGGGCGCGGGCTCGCGGCGGGGCTCGCGCGTCTCGGGGTCCCGGCCGAGGTCGTCCCCGTCCTCCGCGGGCGCCGGGGCGCCCAGGCCCCCACGTTCTGCTTCGCGCGGACCGGCGCCTACGAGATCGCGGTCGCCGGCCGGAAGCTCGTCGGGAGCGCCCAGCGGCGCCAGGCCGGGGCGTTCCTCCAGCACGGCTCGCTCCTCCTCGACGCGGACCCCGACCGACTCCGGGTCGTCTTCCCGGGGCTCGAGGATCCCGGCGGGGGGCTGACGACCGTGGCCGCGGTGCTCGGGCGGCGGGTCGGCTTCGAGGAGGCCGTGGCGTGCCTCGGCCCGGGTCTCGGCGAGACGCTCGGCGGGCTGGCGCGCGGCGACCTCACGCCCGGCGAGGCCCGACTCGTCGCGCGGCTCGTCGCCGACAAGTACGGGACCGACGCGTGGACGCGGCGCGCCGAGGCGCCGGCGGCGAGCCGGACCCTGGCCCCCTCCGCCTGCTAGGCGCGTGAGGATCGCCCTCGCCCCCAGCCCCGGCGGGGTCTGAGCGTGCGCGAGTATCCGTCGGCCCCCCTCGTCGGTGTCGGCGCGATCATCGTGGACGGGGAGCGGGTCCTCCTCGTCCGGCGCGGGCACGCGCCGGCGCTCGGGAAGTGGAGCATCCCGGGCGGCCTCGTGGACGTCGGAGAAACGGTCGAGGCCGCCGTCCGGCGCGAGGTCGCCGAGGAGTGCGGCCTCGAACTCCACCTGCACGGGCTGGTGGGCGTGGTGGACCGGATCGTGCGGGATGGGGCCGGGCGGGTCCAGTACCACTACGTGCTCGTGGACTTCCTGGCGACCCCGGCGGGCGGCACGGCCCGCCCGGGATCCGACGCCCGGGAGCTCTGCTGGGCCGTGCCGGACGCGCTGCCCGGACTCGACACGACCCAGGGGCTGGAACCCATGATCCGGCGCGCGCTCGCGATGGACGCCGAACGGCGACAGCGGGAGGGAGTGGAATGAAGATCGAGATCAGCGCGCGTCCGCTCGTGGAGGCGGACGCCGACATGCTCGTCGTCGAGCAGTACGCCGGGGAGCGGGGGCTTGCGCCCGATACCCGGCGGGTCGACCGGATGCTCGGGGGCCTCCTCGCCCGCGCCCTGACGGAGGAGCGCTTCGAGGCGCACGTCGGCGACACGACGTTTCTGCACACGGCGGGACGCCTCCGGGCCAAGCGCGTCCTCGTCGTCGGGATGGGCGCCCGCGCCGAGTGCCGGGCCGACACGGTGCGCCGCGCCGCCTCGGCCGCCCTCCGGCGCGCGCGGGACCTGGGCGCGCGGAGCGTCGCCGTGAGGCTCCTGGGAACGCGGCTCCCGCCCGGCGTCCGCGCCCAAGCCGTCGCCGAGGGCGCCCTCCTCGGCCTCTACGCCTTCGACCGCTACAAGGCGCGGAAGGGCGAGGAGCGCGCCGTCGAGCACCTCACGCTCCTCGCCTCCGCCGGCGACCAGGCGGCCGCGCGAGAGGGCCTGCGCGTCGGCACGCTCGCGGCCGAGGCGACCAACTTCGCCCGCGACCTGATCAACGAGCCGGCGAACCGCGTCACGGCCCGGGCGCTCGCGCGTGCGGCCCAGGCGATCGCCCGGGAGGGCCGCCTCCGCGTCCGGATCTACGACCGCGCCGCGTGCGAGCGGATGGGGATGGGGGCGTTCCTCGGGGTGAACCGGGGGAGCCAGGAGCCGCCGCGCTTCATCCATCTCACGTACGCCTCGAAGGGACGCGTGGCTCGCCGCCTCGCCCTGATCGGGAAGGGGATCACCTTCGATTCCGGCGGGCTGGACCTCAAGCCCGCCGAGGCGATGGAGCGGATGAAGGACGACATGTCGGGCGCGGCGGCCATCCTCGGGGTCATGAAGGTGCTGCCGCGCCTCGAGCCGCGGGTCGAGGTCCACGGGCTGATCGCGGCCACGGACAACATGCCGTCCGGCTCCGCGACGAAGCCCGGGGACGTTCTCCGCGCCATGAACGGCAAGACGATCGAGGTGAACAACACCGACGCGGAGGGTCGCCTCACCCTGGCGGACGCGCTCGCCTACGCCCTCCGCGAGGTCAAGCCGGACGAGATCGTGGACATCGCCACGCTGACCGGGGCGTGCTCGATCGCCCTCGGCTCGCTCTGCGCGGGCGCCATGACCAACAACGTCGCGCTCCAGGCCCGCGTCCTCCGGGCCGCCGGGGAAGCCGGGGAGCGCGTCTGGCCGCTCCCCCTGATCGAGGAGTACAAGGAAGGGCTCCGGAGCGAGGTCGCGGATCTCAAGAACACGGGTCCCCGCCCGGGCGGCGCCATCACCGCGGGGCTGTTTCTCAAGGAGTTCGTCGACGACACGCCGTGGGTCCACCTCGACATCGCGGGGGCCGCCTTCACCGACAAGGAGCTGCCCTACGCCGCGAAGGGCGGGGTGGGGTTCGGCGCGCGGACGCTCCTCGCGTACGTGCTGGCGGCGGGGCGCCGGTGAATCCCCTCACCCCGCCCTCTCCCCCGCCGGGGGAGAGGGGGATGCCAGCATGAGCGGGGTAGACCTCCACACCCACACGACGGCGTCGGACGGCACCTACTCCCCGGCCGAGCTGGTCCAGGAGGCCGTGCGCCGGGGCGTCCGCGTCCTCGCCATCACCGACCACGACTCCACCGAGGCGATCGCACCCGCGCTCGCCGCTGCGCGCGAGCACCCGCCGCTCGAGATCGTCGCGGGCATCGAGATCAACACCGACGTGGCCGGGGCGGAAGTGCACGCCCTCGGGTACTTCGTGGACCACACGGCCGAATGGTTCCTGGCCCACCTGCGGGAGTTCCGGGAGGAGCGCGCGGCGCGGGTGACCCGCATCACCGGCCGCCTGGCCGAGCTCGGCCTGCCCGTCGACCCGGCGGAGGTCTTCGCCCTGGTGCGCGAGGGGTCGGCCGGCCGGCCGCACATCGCGCAGGTGATGGTCCAGCGGGGCTACGTCGGGTCGGTGAAGGAGGCCTTCGACCGCTATCTGCGGGCGGGCGGTCCGGCCTATGTCCCCCACCGCAAGGTGGACCCACGCGAGGCGTGCACGCTCATCCACCGGGCGGGCGGCGTGGCGGCCATGGCGCACCCGGGGTTCCACGAGGCGGCGGCGGACCGGCTGGTCCGGGAGCTGGCGGGCGAGCGGCTCCTCGACGGGATCGAGTGCTATTACGCGGAGCACACCCCGCAGCAGACGGCCCGCTTCCTCGCGCTCTGCCGGGAGCTCGACCTCGTCCCGACCGGCGGGTCCGACTTCCACGGGCCCACCGTCCGGGCCGCGACGCTCGGCCAGCCGTCCGTCCCCTGGGCCGCCTGGGAGGCCCTCCGGCGCCGCGCCGGCCGCTGAGCGGCCCGGCCCGACCCCCGTCGCAGGTGATTTCCGCAGGGAATTTCCGCTTGACAGTCGGGAGGGCGGTCCCTATCCTACCGGTCACCATGACGGCTCGAACGGCGGGTCTGACGGGGTTCGGGTACTTCTACTTTACCCCCCGTCCGCCCGCCGGCCCTGTGCCGTAGCGAACGCCGGATCAACAGGGGCCACGGGCAGACGGGACGGTCGCCCGTGGCCCTTTTCGTTTTTGTGCGGCCCTGGAGGTCGTCCCGTCGGCGTGAGGCCCCGGGAGGCCAGCCATGGCCGACGACTGGGGCCAGCTCGTCGAGCTGGTGCGGGAGGGCAGCCACATGATCATCGTGCTGAAGCCGGGGACGCGGGACGCGGACATCGAAGACGTCTGTCGCCGCATCGAGGCGCTCGGCCTCCGCGCGCACGTGAGCCGCGGCGAGCAGCGGACCATCATCGGCGCCATCGGCGACGACCGGTTCAAGATGCGGCTCCAGGCGCTCGAGGCGCTGGAGTGCGTCGAGAGCATGGTGCCGATCCTGCAGCCCTTCAAGCTGGCGAGCCGGGAGGTGCATCCGGCCGACACGGTCGTCCAGGTAGACGGCGTCCTGATCGGCGGGACCCGTCTGGCGGTGATGGCGGGCCCCTGCTCCGTGGAGTCGCTCGAGCAGCTCCAGACCGTCGCGGAGGGCGTCAAGGCGGGCGGCGCCCACATCCTGCGCGGCGGGGCGTTCAAGCCGCGCACGTCGCCGTACGCCTTCCAGGGGCTGGAGGAGGAGGGGCTCCAGCTCCTCGCCGAGGCGCGCAAGCGCACCGGGCTGCCGATCGTCACGGAGGTGCTCGGGCCCGACAAGGTCGAGCTGGTCGCGGAGTACGCGGACATCGTCCAGATCGGGGCGCGGAACGCCCAGAACTTCTCGCTGCTCAAGGAGGTCGGCCAGTGCGGCAAGCCCGTCCTCCTCAAGCGCGGGATGGCGACGACGATCAAGGAGTTCCTCCTCTCGGCCGAGTACGTCCTGGCCGGCGGAAACGCGAACGTGATGCTCTGCGAGCGGGGGATCCGCACCTTCGAGACGACGACGCGGTTCACCCTCGACCTGAACGCGGTCCCCGTCATCAAGAAGCTCTCGCACCTGCCGGTCATCGTGGATCCGAGCCACGGCACGGGGCACTGGGAGTACGTGGGGCCGATGGCCAAGGCCGGGATCGCGTGCGGCGCCGACGGCCTCCTCATCGAGGTGCACCACAAGCCCGCCGAGGCCCTGTCGGACGGGCCCCAGTCCCTCAAGCCGGACAAGTTCGCCCGGCTCATGGCCGAGCTCCGGGTGCTGGCGCAGGCCCTCGGCCGCACGCTGTGAGCCCGCCCGGTCCGACCGAGGAGCGCGCAGGGGGGAGTGTCCCGATCTGGGCGGCCGACGGTGGGGTGTCTTCTGACGCTGCGATTCTGGCGCCGGATCAGTTCCGCACTCACGACTTCAGGAGGGCGACTCTATGGCATGGCAGATGAGTGGGCAGGCGATCGAACTCTGCAACTGCAAACTGCTTTGCCCCTGCTGGCTCGGACCGGCCCAGCCCGATCAGGGTTACTGCGCGTCGGGGTGGGTGTTCGACATCCGTGAAGGGAACGCCGACGGCGTTCGGCTCGACGGCCGGAAGGTGGCGTTCGCCGCCGAGTGGCCTGGCGACTTCTGGAGCGGGAATGGCACGGCACGCCTCTACATCGACGCGCAAGCGAATGCCGACCAGCGGCGCGAGCTCGAGGGCATCTTCAGCGGGAAGCGCGGCGGATTCTTCGAGGGCGTCATGGGCGGGATCATCAGCAAGTGGCTGCCGACTCAGGTGACACGCATCGAGGTTCGTGACGGCGCGACGCCCGCAGCCACGGTAGGAGACGTCGCCCAGATCAGGATGCAGCCGCTCAAGGATCCGCAAGGTCGCGCAACCACGGTGCAGGGAGCGGCGGCCCAGGCGGCGTTTCAGATTGAGCGGATGAACGTCGCGAGCAGCAAGGGCAGTCGATGGGCCGATCCAGAGCTTCGGAGCTGGGAGGGCGACTCAGGCAACCTCGTCTCGTTCAGCTGGCGGTCCTAGGGCTCACGTCACGGGGCGCCCAAGATCTGGCTTGGCGCCCGTGACGGCCCCGGGACGGGGGCGTCAGGAGATGTCACGGGATGGCCCCCAACGGCGGTCGCCCATCGTGGGGCAAGACAGCCCCTCGGATTTCGCCGCGTGGCATAATGGTGTTGGGCCATGACTTCGCGGCGACGGCTCGCCCGCTTCCTCCGGCAGTTCCGCCGGCCGACCCTGGGCCGGGTGCTGGCCCTCTCGGTCGCGGTCCATCTCATCGCTCTGGTGTTCCTGTTCCGGTCGGATCTGATCACGGGGACACCGCCACCTCCGGCCCCGGCGCCGCTCATGGTGGAGCTGCCCGCCGCGGCGCCGGGCCGGCCGCTCGTGCGGCCCGAGGCGCCGACGCCGGCTCCGCGGCCGGCTGCGCCGCCTGCGGTCGCGG
>Ga0114945_10000186_pt1 | contig 38202 bp, 36 predicted proteins | sample OV2TP3_FD_87194 | JGI IMG/M metagenome (GOLD analysis project Ga0114945, IMG submission 87194) | Hot spring microbial communities from Beatty, Nevada to study Microbial Dark Matter (Phase II) - OV2 TP3 | ecosystem: Environmental > Aquatic > Thermal springs > Hot (42-90C) | place: USA: Beatty... | reverse complement strand
TCACAGTCGAGCGAACCCGTATGGAACACACGGCCGACGCAATCCAGTCGCGCCGACAAGCGTCCTTCGACTCCAACTCAGCGCTGAATCCGATTGCTTCACAAACTCTGAGCCGAGAAACGTGAGCCCTTGGCACCGCTCCTGTGTACGCCGTCGTATGGGATTCTTTTCGCCCGCCCCCAATGGACTGCTACACTACCCAGGGTGATTCGGAAGATCCTCGTCGCCAACCGCGGGGAGATCGCCCTCCGGGTGATCCGCGCCTGCCGCGAGACGGTGATCGCGACCGTCGCCGTCTACAGCGAAGCGGACCGCTGGGCGCACTACGTGTCCCAGGCGGACGAGGCGCATCTCCTCGGCCCCCCTCCGGCACCGGAGAGTTACCTCCGGATCGATCGGATTCTCGAGATCGCCCGGAAAACGAAGACCGAGGCGATCCATCCTGGATACGGATTTCTTTCGGAGAATGCGGACTTCGCCCAGACCTGCACGGAGGCCGGGATGCGATTCATCGGCCCCCCGGCCGAGGCCATCCGGCGGATCGGAAACAAGATCCAGGCTCGACGGCTCGCGGAGCAGCACGGGATCCCGGTCATCCCCGGCGACAGCCGCCCCGCGGTCGAGGACGCCGTCCTCGCCTTCGCCCGAAAACATCGCTTTCCCGTGCTCCTGAAGGCCGCTTCGGGAGGAGGCGGCAAGGGGATGCGCGTGGTGCGAAAGCGCGGCGAGCTCGAGAAGGCGTTCCGCGAGGCGTCGAGCGAGGCCCAGTCTTCCTTCGGAGATCCGACGCTCTTCATCGAAAAATATGTCGAGAGACCCCGCCACGTCGAGATTCAGATTCTCGCCGACAACCGGGGAAACGTGGTGCATCTCGGGGAGCGGGAATGCTCCATCCAACGACGCCATCAGAAGCTGGTCGAGGAGTCGCCCTCGGTGGCCGTGGACGCCGACCTTCGCGAACGGATGGGCGCGACGGCGATCCGGATCGCCAAGCTCGTCGGCTACAGAAACGCCGGGACGTGCGAGTTTCTCCTCGACGCGAAGGGGAGGTTTTACTTCCTCGAGGTCAATACCCGCCTGCAGGTGGAACATCCGGTGACCGAGATGGTCACGGGCATCGATCTCGTGAAGCAGCAGATCTCCGTCGCGGCCGGAGAGCGGCTCCCGTGGAGGCAGGACGGAATCCGATGGAGCGGCCATGCGATCGAGGCGAGGATTTGCGCGGAGGACCCGGACCTCCATTTCGCCCCGTCGACGGGGCAGGTCTCCGCCGTGCGTTTCCCCTCCGGGCCTTTCGTGCGGGTGGACAGCGACCTGGTCCCCGGAGCCTCCGTGCCGGTCTACTACGACTCGATGATCGCCAAGCTGATCGCCTGGGCGCCGGACCGAGACGGCGCGATCGGGAGAATGGTCCGGGCCTTGAGCGAATTCACGATCGTGGGGGTCTCGACCACCCTTCCCTTTCATCAGAGGCTCTTCTCCGACCGCCGATTCCGGGCGGGACGCATTCATACTGCGTTTCTGGAGACGGAGTTCGAGCGGGGATCTCCGCCGGGTCCGCGCGCTCGGGAGGCCGCGCTCCTCGCGGCCGCGCTGGAATTCCAGCGCCGGCAGCACCGGACCCCGAAGTTCGCCAGTCCGCGTCCTCTCTCGGCGTGGAAGACGGAGCTTCGGGAACCTCGATGAGGACCTTCGCCCACCTCGGCTCTCGACACTTCGAGATCTCGATCGCGTCGGAGCGAGGGAGATTGGTCCTTCACGTCGACGGCCGCCGCTGTGAAGTTTCCCTGGACGACCGCCCGAGCCCGATCCGATCGGCCTATGTGGACGGTCGCCTGGTGGAGTTCGGGTGGAGTCGGAGCGACGGAACGTATCGGATCCGGATCGACGGGGCGGAATACGAAGTAATCCTTCGGGACCCGGGAAGCGAATCGGTGGCGAAGGCGGCCCGGAGCGGCGCCGCCCCGGCCCGAGTCGAAGTGCGGGCTCCGATCCCGGGCCTGGTGAAACGCGTGCTCCTTCGAGAGGGCGAGCCCGTAAGGCGAAATCAGGCGGTTCTCCACGTGGATGCGATGAAGCTCGAAAACGAGATCGCCTCTCCCCGCGACGGAACGATGGGTCCCCTCTCCGTCCGGGAAGGTCAGACGGTGGAGAAAGGTCAGCTCCTATTCGTCGTCGGATGATATAGAAATAGCCAGGCTTCTTTTATATCATAGGCCCATGGAAGAGCCCGGGAAGTTCCCGTTCACTCGAGGACTTCATCCGGAGGGCTACCGCTCCCGGCTCTGGACAATGCGCCAGTATGCCGGGTACGCCACCGCCGAAGAGACCAATCGACGCTACAAGTTCCTCCTGGAGAGAGGCCAGACGGGGCTCTCGATCGCCTTCGATCTTCCCACCCAGATGGGATACGACCCCACGGATGCCCTGGCGAGAGGGGAAGTCGGCAAGGCCGGGGTATCGATCTCGACCCTCTCCGACATGGAGCACCTATTCGACGGCATCCCGCAGGACCGAGTGACGGTGTCGATGACGATCAACGCCACCGCGATGATCCTCCTGGCATTGCATGTGGCCGCGGCCGAGCGGCGGGGCCTGCGACCCGAGGCCCTCGGCGGAACTGTTCAGAACGACATCCTCAAGGAGTTCGTCGCGCGCGGGTGCTATATCTTTCCACCCTCTCCTTCGATGAAGATCGCGGTCGATGTCATCGAACATAGCTGCCGCCACCTTCCGGAGTGGAACTTCATCAGCGTTTCGGGGTACCACATCCGCGAGGCGGGCGCGACGGCGGCGCAGGAATTGGGATTCACCCTCGCCAACGGCATCGCCTACGTCGAAGAATCCCTCCGGCGGGGATTGGACGCGAACTCGCTCGGCCGCCGGATCAGCTTTTTCTTCAACGCCCATTCCAACTTCTTCGAGGAAATCGCCAAGTTCCGCGCCGCGCGAAGACTTTGGGCCATGATCATGCGCGACCGGTTCGGGGCGACCGATCCTCGGGCGCAGATGTGCCGATTCCACACGCAGACCGCGGGAGTCACCCTATCGGCCCAGCAGCCCCACAACAACGTCGTTCGCGTGGCTCTTCAGGCGCTCTCGGCGGTCCTCGGAGGAACTCAGTCCCTGCACACGAACGGCATGGACGAGGCCCTCGCCCTTCCCACCGAGGCGGCCGCCAAGCTGGCTCTCCGCACCCAACAAATCCTCGCTCACGAAATCGGGATCCAGGACGTCGCGGACCCGCTCGGAGGTGCCGGACATCTCGAGTCCGAAACGGAACGACTCGAGGGAGAGGCGACCCGGCTGATCGAGGAAATCGACCGTCGGGGAGGCGCCGCCTCCAGCATCGACTTCGAGCGGCAGGAGATCGAGAAGAGCGCGCTCGCGGAGCAGCGCGCCATCGAAGAGGGGCGCAAGATCGTGGTCGGGGTCAACCGCCATGTCGAGACGGAGCCGCCCGCTCCGATTCGAACGCTCCGGATCGCGCCGGAGCTTCATGCCAAGCGCGCCCAAGAGGTGGAAGAGGTCCGAGGAACGCGGGACCCCGGCCCGTGGACGCGCGCGATGGACGACCTCCGCCGAGCCTCGGACCGAAACGCGAATCTCGTGGCACCGGTGATCGAAGTGGTGAAGGCCGGCGCGACGCTCGGCGAGATTTGTTCCCTCCTGCGGGAACGATACGGATCGTACGACCCCGTCCGATGAGACACGCGTTTCCCATCGTCCTGTGCGGAGCAGCGGCCGCAGCCGCCCTATTCGCGGCCCTGAGGATCGGAGAGCCCGCGGCCGCCCGCCGGCCCGATCCATGGCTGACCTCGTTCCGAGCCCGAAGCCTCAACGCCCGACTCCTCTCCGAGTCTGAAGATCTCTCCCAGCACTTTCCCATCCTGGAGTGGCGAGAAGGATTCCGAGAACGAGGCCTCCTCCGCGCACCGATCCGCGAATACCTGGTGGAGGATGTCCGCGTCCAGATCGTGTCGTTTCCTCCGGGCCGTTCCCCGGAGAACTGGATCGAGACGGGCAAGGTGCGCGACTCGGACACGAAGCGAGTCTACTTCGTCGAACTCGTCGGCCGATTCCTTCTCCTGTTCCACGACGTCCAACGGACCCCCTTCGGATTCCCGCGGAGCGTCCCCGAATCTCTCCGAAACCGGATTCTCGACGCCTTTCGCTTCGCCGCCGGAGAATGACCGTGGGGAATTTGCTTGCCCTTCACTTCCCTCGTGCATATAATCTGCGCCCATTCCGGGGTAGGAATTCGGGTTCCAAAACGGAGGAGCTATGGCGCTCAACGCCGAGGAGATCGCAGTCAAGGTGATCGAGATCGTCAGCAAGCAGCTGGGCGTCGCCAAGGAGAAAATCACGCGCCAGTCCTCCTTCGTCAACGATCTCGGCGCCGACTCCCTCGACACCGTAGAGCTGGTCATGGAAATCGAGGACGCGTTCGATCTTTCGATCCCCGACGAAGCGGCGGAGAAGATCCAGACGGTCGGGGACGCCATCAAGTACATCGAGGACCACCTGCGTGAGAAGAAGTAGGGTCGTCATCACCGGTCTCGGGTGCATCACCCCCCTCGGCAACGACCCCGACACGTACTGGCGCAATCTTCTCGCGGGCCGCAACGGCGTCGGCCCGATCACGAAATTCGACACCGCCGGCATGCGCGTCACGTTCGGCGCCGAGGTGAAGAACTTCAATCCGGGCGAGTGGATGGAAGCGAAGACCGTCGGCGAAATGGATCCCTTCGCCCACTACGCCATCGCCTCGGCGACCCAGGCGATCCGGGACGCGAAGCTGGATCTCTCGAAGTGCGACCGCTGGCGCATGGGCTGCATCGTCGCCTCCGGCATCGGAGGGCTTACCGAGATTCAGGAGCAACACCGCCGATACCTGGAGAGAGGTCCGACTCGCACCGGTCCCTATTTCGTTCCCAAGATGATGATCAATGCCGCGGCGGGAAACGTCGCGATTCATTTCGGTCTGGGGGGCCCCAACTGGGCGGTCGCCAGCGCCTGCGCCTCCGCGAACCACGCCATGGGATGCGGCCTGCGCGCGATCCAGGCGGGAGACGCCGACGTCATTCTGGCGGGGGGCGCCGAGGCGGCGCTGACCTATCTCGGCCTCAACGGTTTCGCGAACATGCGCGCGCTTTCCACTCGAAACGACGCTCCCGAAAAGGCGTCGCAACCCTTCGACAAGAACCGCGACGGTTTCGTCCTGGGCGAAGGCGCGGCGATCTTCGTCTTCGAAAAGCTGGAGCATGCCTTGACCCGGAATGCCCGAATCTACGCGGAGGTGCTCGGGATCGGCAACACGGACGACGCGTACCATCTCACGGCGCCGGATCCGGACGGATCCGGAGGCGCCATGGCGATGAAGTTCGCCATTCAAGACGCGGGACTCCGCCCGGAGCAAATCTCGTACATCAACGCCCACGGGACATCGACACCGCTCAACGACAAGATCGAGACCGTGGCGATCAAGAAAGTTTTCGGCGACCGAGCCAAGAAGATCCCGGTGAGCTCGACCAAATCGATGGTCGGACATCTCCTCGGAGCGGCCGCGGCCGTCGAGATGCTCGCCGTGGTGAAGTCGATCCAGGAAGATCAAATCCATCCCACGATCAATTACGAAACCCCCGATCCGGAGTGCGATCTCGATTACGTTCCGAACGAATCGCGCCGCGTCTCCGTCGAGTATGCGATGTCCAATTCGCTCGGCTTCGGCGGGCACAACTCCGCGGTCGTCGTCGGAAAATACCAACCCTAGTTGCCTTTTTCTCTTTCCCCCCCGTTTGCGGATTGACGGCTCGAGTTCGCGTGCTATACTTCCCGTGAAGCCGGGGTCTTTGAGAGTGAGAGAGGCGGCGATGATCGCGGCAGGGCTTCCCGGAATTATCTTCTAATCTTCCCTCGATCCTCCACTACTCTCTCGCGCCCCGCTCGGGGAGAAGTGAATGGGTTTCGCGCTCGAGCGCGTGTGGCCGCTGCTGAACGCGGACCTCCTTCGAATCCTCGGCCCCGAAAGGTATGAGACGTGGATCTCCCACGTCCGGCTCCTCCGACTCGATCTGGACGAGCTCCTCGTGGGAGTCGCCGGCTCTCCGGAACGGAATCGCATCCTCGCTCTGGCCGGAGGACCCGCCGGCGAGTGCCTCCGGCGGATCACCAACCGCAAGACGCATCTCGTCGTGGTTTCCGAACCTGCGCTCTTTTCGAGCCCTCGCCCCGGCGGGACCTCGCTTCCGGAGCGGTCGTTCGAGACGTTCTGCGTCGGTCGATCCAATCGGCTGGCCGCTCGTGCCGCGCTCAGATTCGCCGACGGCTCCTGCCCCAGCCTCATCCTCGCGGGTCCTTCCGGTTCCGGGAAAACGCACCTCCTGCGCGCGGTCGAGCAGGATCTGCGGCGCCGCGTCCGAACGCCCGCGCTTCTGGTGACGGGAGAAGAGTTCGTCCGACAGTACGGCGACGCTCGGGAACGCGGCCAGGAAGCGGGGTTTCGCCGGCGTTGCCTCGGCACGAGCGTCTGCCTATTCGACGATGTCGACTTTCTCTGCGAACGCATCGAGCCTCAGGAGGAATTCCTGAGGATCTACCTGGCCCTGGTGGAGAGTGGGAAACGGGTGGCCCTGACCTGCACGAAACCGCCGAGACTGCTGGAGGGACTCACGCGATCTTGCCGCGCGCATTTGCGGGCCCATGAGGAAGTACAGCTCGATCGTCCGGACGCCTCGACGGCGTTCGAAATCCTCCGCGCCCGCGCGCCGGAAGCGCCCGCCGGGACCCTCGAGGTCCTTTCGCGGGAGATCGGCTCGAACCTCCGAGATGCCCTCACCTGCCTCGAACGGCTCCGCTCGTCCGGGCCGCCCACGCCCACCCGAGCCCGCGCCTTCCTGCGCGACTGGCGCGTGCGCTGGAGCGACGCCCTGAACCTGGCCGACATCGTCCGCGCGGCCGCGGATGACTTCCGCGTCCCCGAGCGCGACATCTACTCCCACAAGCGTTCCGCCGCTCGCGCCCGGCAAGCCTGCTACTACCTCGCGCGCAAACTCCTGGCGGAACCGTACGGGACGATCGGGCGTCACTTCGGAGGGAGAAACCACTCCACCGTCGTCCTCGCCGTTCGAAAACTCCGGCAGGATCGACGGAGGCTCGATCGCGTCCGGGGTCTCGAGCGAAGACTCATCGCGACCCGGTAATCCTACTGCCCCACCCTCCATTTGTTCTCCGCCACCCACCGCCAGTACTCCTTGCGGGCGAGAGACGCCGCCGCCGCCTCCTCGAGCACCGCCGTCGCTCGAGGGTGGAATTGGAGCGCGGATCCGGGCACCTCCGCGGTGACGGGCCCTTCGACCAGGCGCCGGACTATTTCCGCCTTCTCCGGCCCCGAGGCCAAGAGGAGCACCCGTCGCGCCTCGAGAATCGTCCCGATCCCCATCGTAATCGAGAAGCGGGGAACGTCGAGGCCCGCGAAACTCGCCCTCGTCTCTTCTTCGAGCGTCTTCGGCCGCGTTCGGGACCCGAGCGAAGAACCCGGCTCGTTGAAGCCGATGTGGCCGTTGCGTCCGACTCCGAGGATCTGGAAATCGATTCCGCCGACCGCACGGATGACCTTCTCGTATGCGGCGGAGGCGCGCTCGGGATCCCGCACGTCGCCCCGAAGCAGAAACACATTTCGAGCGGGGGTCTCCAGCGGGCCGAGGAGGTGCTCGTGGAGATAGCGGTGAAAGCTGATGGGATCCTCGGGCCCCGCGCCGAGGAACTCGTCCAGATTGAAGAATCGCGCCCGCCGGAAGAGCTTCGCCGAAGCCGTCATCCGACGGTAGAGCCCGAGCGGCGTCCGCCCCGTCGCCAGGCCGATCACCAGGGAGCGCTTGCGTCGGACTTCCCGCTCCAGGATCCCAAAGGCCTCGTCCGAGAGGGCGTCATCGTCGGCGCGGATGATGATTTCCATCAGCAGGCTTGGCCGGCGACGAAGGCGGCCCGGATCCTTCCATCGCGCTCCAGGATCAGGAGGTCCGCGTCCGCCCCTGCACGAAGAACGCCGCGGCGTCGCCCGAGACCGATCACCCGAGCCGGGACCGAACTCGCGAGCGCGACGGCCTCCCCAAGCGGAAGCCGGGCATCCTCTCGAAGATTGCGGACCGCATCCCAGAGTGAGGCCGCGCCCCCGGCCAGGCGGCCGCCCTCCTCGATACGAACTTCCCCCTCCTGCACGATCAGTCGGGATCCATCGGCATCGAGGAGGCCGTCCGTCACTCCCAGAGCTGCGGTCGCATCGCTCACCAGGGCGATCGTTCCGCGCGGTTTCGCGCGGAGCAGAATCTTCGCGGCGCCCGCAGAAACGTGATGCCGATCGTAGATCATGCTGCAGGTGAGTTCGTCCTCGGTCAGGGCCGCGTTCAGAATCGTCTCCGCGCGATGGTGAAACGACGCCATCGCGTTGAAGACATGGGTGATGTGTCCCAAGCCCGCTCCGCGCGCGCGTCGGACGGTTTCCGCATCCGCGGTCGAGTGTCCCGCGGCCATAACGACCCCCCGCTTGGACCCTTCTTGGATCAACTCCTTCGCCCCGGCCATTTCGGGTGCCAAGGTCATCATTCGCACGGACCGCCCGCAGAGGAGCCGGAACTCCTCCAACGACGGAGGACGGATGTAGTCCTTCCGGTGAGCCCCCCGCTTCTCGGGGTTGAGGAACGGACCTTCGAGATGCACCCCCAGGATCCGGGCTCCTCCTGGACGCTCCATGGCCGAGCCGATCCGGGAGATCGCCTCTCGCAGCGCATCCAACGGGAGCGAGATCAGGGTCGGCAGAAACGAAGTCACTCCGAGACTCGGCAAGCGGCGCGCCACGGCTTCGATTTCGTCCGGCGAAGCGGAACTGAAGGTCGTCCCGAAGGCCCCGTTGATCTGGAGATCGATGAGCCCGGGCGCGACGACCGCTCCGCGCGCGGAGACGATTGTGGCTCCGCGGCGCGGCAGCTTTGATCCGATTCGCCGGATCCGCCCCCCATCGAGGAGTACGTCCCCTCGAACGTCTCCTCCTTCGGTCAGGAGCGTTCCCCCGGTAATTAAGGTCGCAGCCATTCGCGCGAAAGTATATCGAGAACTCCCGCGCTTGACGAGCGTCTAAGAAAGGGGATGGCGCTCCTCTTGATCCTGCTTCTCCAGGACGATGGGTGGAATTCGGAATGGAAGTTCCGCCGGAAAATCGTCGTTCAGAACCGGGCCGACGCGCCCCTGGCTGCCGGTCACCAGATCGGCCTGGAATTCGATCCGGGCTACTTGGGTCTCACGAAGAAGTGCGCGGCCGACTACCGGGACATCGTCCTCGTCCACGGGGGGAAGGAACACGCCTGTTGGGTGAGACCCGGCCGCTCCAAGCCGCTGGCGGTGTGGTTCCGGACCGCAGCGGAGATTCCCAAGGATAGTCGCGACACCTATCTCCTGTACTACGGCCATCCCACCGGAGGGCGAAGGGTGAGCGAGTCCTCCGTCTTCGAATTCGCAGAGGAGTTCTCCTCCGGCTCGGCAACCCAGCTCGATGCGGATCCCGACATCGCCATGGCCGTGCGAGACGGACGGCTGGTGATCTCGGACGCCTCGGCCGATCGAACCGACCTCTCCCCGTCCCTCCTCCGACTGAAAGCGGGTTCGATCCCGCCGAGTTTCTCTCTCACCGTGGACTTGGAGATCGCGGCCGCAGGAGATGCCGTATTCGAGACGGGACTTCGCGTCGATTTTCACGAGAAGATCGAGGTCACCGCGGCGGTTCGCAAGAGGATCGACGATCTCGCGGAGAAGCTCGGGGCGTTCGATTGGGAAGAACGGGAAGAGGCGACGCGCGAGTTGCTCAAGATCGGAACGCCCGCGATCCCCCGCCTCGAGCAATCTCTTCGAAGCTCCGACCCGGAAGTGAAATGGCGCGCGGAACACGTGTTGAAGGAGTTGCGCGAGTCCGCCTCCTGGCCTGTCGTCTTCGCGGGGATTCGCCTTGGAGATCCCGAGTTGCGACCCTCCGCGTTGGTGTGGAGGATCGGAAAGACGTTTCAGCGCCAACGATTCGCGGGATCGACGAGAATCACCCTCACCATCGAACGGGATCCCGACGGCGAGGTCACCGTCCTCTGGAACGGAGGACGGAGAAGCACGGGCGAGCTCAAGGGCCAGGTGAAGTCCCTCGCCCTCTACGTCCGCAAGGGGACGGCGAACAAGCTCGGGGAAATCCGCGTCGACAACATTCTCCTGCGCCGCTGCGTAGACCGGGATTCGCAGCCGACCTTTACGTTGGAGACGGAGGAGACGCGGAAGTAGTCCGCGCGCGCCGGACCAGCGCGATCGATTCCTCGAACATCCGCCGCTCCGACTCGGGCGAATGCTGTCCCACGCTGCGGTCGGGACCGTGGTGGCGGACGGAGTAGAGCACGCGGGGAACGTGCACGAAGCGCGCGCCGGACATCGCGAAACGGAGGAAGAGCTCGTGGTCGTTCGAAACGGCTACGCTCTCGTCGAAGAGCCCCACGTCGCGAAGAAGCCGCGAACGAAAGAGCTTCGCCACGCCGCAGAGATACCAGTCTCCGAAGCAGCGGTCGAACGAATAGTCGGGCAGCCTGAACTCCCGCAGGACGCGCCCGGCGTCGTCCACGATCCACATGTCCGCGTAGGCGAAGTCGAACCCGCGCTCCAGCGCGGCTACGAGTTCGGAAATGAGCGTCGGGTGCGGGAGGTCGTCGGAAGGGACGAACGTCGCGTACTCCCCGCGGACCGCGGACATTCCGGCGTTGTAGGCGCGGGTCGCGCCGAGGTTCCGTTCGTTGCGGATCGTGCGGACGTCGCGCCGCGGGAACCGCCGGTGGACTTCCCTCCGAACCTCGCCGTCGTAGCGCGACGCGTACGAGACCGCCTCGTCGCGGGACCGGAGCCACTCCTCCAGGACTCGCGGCGTGTCGTCCGTCGACGCGTCGTCGACGACGATCAGCTCGATCGCGGGGTGATCCTGGAGCATCAGGCGATCCAGGCAGGCGGGCAGGTATTTCGCCTGGTTGTAGGTGGGGACCACGACGCTGACGAGATCAGGCGCCATCTTTCACGGCGAAAAGCTGGAAGCACATCGTCGGAAACCGCCAGAGCATGCCCTGAGAGACGCAGGAGATCGCGCGCCAGAGCCGCCGGGGCCTCCACCGGAGATCGGCCTCCTCCCCCCGCAGCCCGCGCATCCCGTTGATGCCGGCGATGCGAAAGCCGCGCCGGACGAAGTCGGCGGCGCTCCATCCGGATCGGTGGACCTGGAACGGGTTGCCGTCGCGCGCGCCCTGCTCGAGAAACCCGTTGGGCGTGAAAACCACCAGGCGCCCGCGCGAGACGCGCTCCATTTCCTCGAGGAGAAGTTCCCCCGGACGTCGTTCGAGATGTTCGATCACGTCTAGGGCGACCACCGCGTCGAACGTCCGCCCGCGAAAGGGCAGAAACGGCGCCCGCGCGGCGACGCGCACGCCGCGCGCGCGGCGCAGCGCCGGGAGGTGCGTGTCGATCGCGACGGTCGAGGGCACGGGCGAATCCGGCCCGCAGCCGACGTCGAGGACGCTCGCGCAACCCGCGAGCGCCCGATGCAGACGGTCGTGCAGGAAGGCGTTCTTATCGAAGCACAGGCGCGAGAACGCGGTCATGTTCCTGTCGTCCCTGGATGGGTCCATCAGGCCGGACGCGGAGATCCGTCCCGATGTCGTAGAGCCAGTCACGCGTCGGCGGAAACCACATCGTCGCATCCTCGGGCCCGCACTCGCGCACGACGTGACGTTCGCGGAAAGCGGGCTCGCCCTCGAGCTCGGGCACCCGATAGTCCATGGCAGCGACGAGACGGCCTCCGGTCATTCGCATCACGGGAGTCTGAAGCACGCATCTCCCCTCCGCGTTGTAGCCCCGGGTCCAGGTCAACGCGCCCTCCTCCGTTCCGGAGGGCCGGAGCATCCGGTAGAGAGTCGCCGGGTGAAAGTCCATGGTCCGGGGCCGGCCGTGCTCCGCGAGCCGCATATCTTCGGGCGTATCGATGTCCACGAAGTACTCCGGATCGTCGACGGCGACGAACGACCAGTCGGCCGGAACTCCGGTCCTCAAGAAGCGGCCGCGGGATTCGAACGGCCGAAGCCCCGGCGGCAGGTAGCGCATCGCCGTCCCGAGGCCGAGCGACTTGACGCAGCCGGGGAGTCGGCCGACCGTCGTCGCGCAGTACGCGCGATCGAGGCGACGCACGAGTTCCGCGAGCAGGCCGGCCGGGCGGAACGGGCTCGTGACGAACATCAACGCGACCGCGTCGGGCCCGCCGCCTTCCTCCTCCACGAGCCGGTCGAGCGTGTGGAACACCGCGTCCCGGACGGACGCCGTGTCCGTCGAGAGGTGCGCGGGGCGGAGGAACGGAACTTCCGCGCCCCAGGCGCGCGCGACCTCGGCGATCTCCGGGTCGTCGGTGGAGACGATCACGCGATGGGCGGGGCGCGCCGCTTCGATCGCATGCGCCAGGAGGGGGCGGCCCTGGAGGAGACGCAGGTGCTTTCCCGGAAGGCCCTTCGATCCCCCTCGTGCGGGGAGGATCGCCCACGTCTCTCTCAAGCGACATCCTCCTTTCCGATCACCGTATCGGGACCGATCTCGCGCTTGGTTCTCCGCCCCAGGAGGTGGTGGAACAGAACCGGGGAAAGTCCCGTGGCCGGACTCTTGCAGGTCAGCATGTCTTGGGTAAGGACGGCACCCTTGGGGACACGAACCCGAGTCGTAACGCTCTTCCCCAGTTTTTTTCGGAACGGGATTTCCCCGGCAAGGAGGAACTTCTCCTGTCCCACGAGAGCGGCCTCGGTCTCGCGGATCTGGGCGACCATGGCGCGAAGTTCGGCGGGTTCCAGGGAGAAGCCGTGATCTCCTCCCTTCATGGATCGGTCGAGCGTGAAGTGTTTTTCGATGACGCAGGCGCCGAGCGCGACGGCGGCGATCGCGGCATGCCAGCCCGGTTCGTGACCGGAATAGCCCACCGGCAAGTCGTATCGCTCCCGAAGCATCGGAATGCAACCAAGCCGCAGGTCGGCATGCGGCGCCGGGTAGATGGAGACGCAATGGAGGAGGACGAGTCGGGAATTGCGGTCACGAAGGACGCGGACGGCGGCGTCGAGCTCCCATAGTTCGCTCATGCCCGTCGAGAGGAGGACGGGCTTGTCGAAGGCCGCGATTTGGGCGCAGAGGGGGAGATTCGTGAGATCGGGCGAGCCGATCTTGTGTGCGGGAACTCCGAGCGAATCGACGAACGAGGCGCTGGCGGAATCCCAGGCGGACGCGAGGAAGTGGAGGCCGCGGCTCCGAGCGTGATCGCGAATCGCGGAGTAGTCCTCCGGGGTAAGCTCCAGCTTCTCGCGGTGTTCGCCGTAGTTTCGGCCGTAGGAATTCCTCCCGAGATACGGTGCTTCGTACGCCTCGCGGCTGAGGAGGGAGCGGATTTCCCGTTTCTGGAACTTCACTGCGTCACAACCGGCCTCGGCGGCGACGTCGACCAGGCGAAGGGCGGTGTCGCGCGAGCCGTTGTGATTGATTCCCGCCTCGGCAACGACATAGGCGGCATGCCCGGGGCCGATTTGCTTTTCTCCGATACGAACGCAGTTCATGGTGGCCTCCCGCTACAGTCGAAGAATCCGAAGGCCCCTCTCTTCCATGGGCTTGAGCTGTTCGTGGATCTCGTCCATGTGTCCGAAGGAGGTGATCAAGACGGCGTCCGGCTGATTCGCGAGGATCGCGGAGGGAGAATCGATCGTGAGGTGCCCGAGTCTTTTTCCTTGTCGGGCGGGATCGTTGTCGACGATACCGATCACCTCCAACGCGGTCTCGCGCGCCGCGAGAGTCACGAGTTCGCCGGTTTCGGCGGCGCCGAAGAGGATGACTCGGCGGATTCCTCGGGCCGCATGTTCTTCCAGCCGTCGTCGAAACTCCGCTTTCATCTGTCCGTAGAATTGGATTACCTCCCGGGAGACCGCGAAGAACAGTTCATCCTTTCGGACCCTCCCCAGAGCGGTGAGGCGGTACCGGTACGCACGAGGGGTAGGGCCGTCGATCTCCACGTGTCCCGACGAAACCAGTCGATCGAGGTAGTCATTCAGCACGGCCAGGCTGAGACTTGCGTCTCGCGCCAGGGAACGCTGGCTGGCTCGAGGGTCCGATTCGATGGCGGCCAGGATGGCGAGTTCCCGATACTCAGGGGTCGGGCGAATGAACCTATATTTCCGCCGGAGCATGATTCGTTCTCCATGCGAACGTTCGTTCGGCGAACGGTCTATGAGTTTCTTCGGTCAAGCCGTCTCGAAACTGTAGTGGAATCCGATGATATAGAAATAGCCAGGCTTCTTTTATATCATGATATAAAAAAAGCCTGGCTATTTCTATATCATAGATTTATAAAGTATAAAACTCAAGTTTCACTTGAATCCGAAGACGATTCCGGCGATAGTGACCCTTGAAGTATGCATCAGGTGTAGCGATGAAACGACTGCTCTTTGGCGCTCTGGTTCTCCTGACGGCCTGTGCCGCCCCTGCCCCGGCCCACCGGAAGATGGACATCAATCTCCGGAACACGTCGCCGATGCCGGTCGAGGTCCGGGCCAAGGCGGGTCCCCTCTCCCGAACGATCCGGCTAAAGCCCGGGGAGACGTGGAGCGGATGGGTGCCGACCTTCGTCACCGTGAAGCAGATCGATATCGAAGTGCGCCTCGATCCTCGCTAGCGGCAAGCCAGGATCGCCTCGGCCACTTCGCGGACGGCCCCCTCGCCCCCGCGGCATTCCGTGACGAGATGGGCCACCTTCTTCACCGACGGAACCGCGTCTGCGACAGAAATGGCCACCCCCACTTTCTGGAGACACGGCAAGTCGTTCACATCGTCCCCGACGTAGGCCACGTCCTCGAGCAGAAACGCCCGCTTCCCCAAGAAATCCTGCATCGCGGCCCACTTGTCTTCCGCACCCAGGTAGACATCTTCCACCGCGAGTTTCTCCGCCCGGCGAAGAACCGACTCCGCGGACTCCCCCGTAATGAACGCCACCACAACCCCCGCCTTCCGAAGCATCGCCAGCCCCATCCCGTCGCGAGCATTGAATTTCTTGAGCACCTCGCCGGCGGGGCCGTAGTACATCCCCCCGTCCGTGAGCACCCCGTCCACATCGAGGATCAGAGCCCGCAACCGCTGGAATTTCCGCCGTACCATCGGGTTCTTTACGTCCACCGCTCACCTCAGGATCTCGCGCCTCGCCGCTGTCACGCACTCCCGCAACACCCCGGCCGCACGTCGATATCCTCGGAAAAAAACGGCCGTACGCTCTACGTCAAGCAGAAATCGATCCTGCGGCGACGCTCCCTCCACTCGTCGATTCAGTTCCTGGACCACCACCGCCTCCGGCGCCAAGAGACGTCGCATCCGCGATTCCATTTCCGCTTCCGCCGCGATCGACTGTCGATGCCGATTCACCTCGACCGCGGATGCCGAGAAGGTGGCACGTCCCGATTCGCGTGACGCGACCGCCAGGGCACGAAGTCCCTCGGACGCCGCACGATCCACTCGATCGATGGCGGCTAACCAGCGCACGACGGAGGCTTCGAATACAGCGGGGTCGAAGGGTCGGGGCTCCGCCAACGCGGCCCCGATCGGTCCCCGAACATCGACAGGCGATCCCAAGACAGACTCCAGGGTACCCGGCTCAGTCCCTCGGATCCTCGCCCCGATTTCGCTCGTATTCACCACTCGCGCAGCGGTTCGACCGAGTTCCTCTTCGAACAGGGTTACCATCGCCCGAAAGGCGGGGATCGACCGAACCGTCCCCCCACGCGCCGCCGGGATTTCGACCGCCGCTCCCAACAGCGGCTCCACCGATCCTCCCCAGGTCATCGTCACGCCCTCCGCGTGCGTTCGCTCCCCCGGGATGGCGAGATCGACACCGACCAGGGCGATCGGATCCGCGCCCAGCGCGCGCGCGAACAAGAACGCCATGTGCGCCACACTCAACCCTCGTCCCCCCGCTCCCTTGCTCTCCCACCCGGCCTCTTCGCCCGGCGCCGCATCATACGTGACACGATCTCCGGAGTACCCCCGCACCGCTTCGGGAGCGCACTCCGGCTCCCACACCAGTGTAACCTCCCGAGGCACGTCGAAGCCGGAAAGACACGCCGCACTTTCCGGGGCCACATCCAAGTGACAAACGAATTCCGGAACGATGTCGTGAGCGAGGAGCCATCGCAGAGACTTGCTCGCCACCACGAACACGGCCCTTTCTCGGGCCGAGCGGAACGCATCTGCCTGCTTCTCGAGCGAGGGACCCGACGCCACGACGATCCCCGGCACCCTCGCCAGGCGTCCTTCGAACGATTTCCATGCTGCCGACCGGATCGTCACAGGCAAGTTCGCCCAGCGATTCCGCACCATCCGCTCCGAGTTCTCGACCAGCGTTGCGACTTCGGTGCGGCGACGATTCAATTCCTCCCCCAGCACCCGGAGTACGGGGCCATAGACCGACTTTCGAGCTCTCTCCAGCCCCGCATTCGAAAAGAGATAATAGTCCGCCGCTTGACTCTCCAGAATCCAGGCGCGGAATCCCGATCGAATCTGCCCGAGTTCCCCCGTCAGGAATCTCACCCTCTCGCGGGAAAGCACGGGGACGAGATCCACATTCTCGAACGCCGCCCGAAGGATGTCGTCGCACGGCTCCACCACGAGAATCCACGTCCGGGACGAAACCCGACGGATCGCATCGAGAGCCGCGTATCCCAGTCCCAGCCCCACGACCACTACGGCATCGGGATGGCCAGGGTTCAAGCGCGTATCGGCCGCAGGATCTCGGGAATCGTGAAGGAAGACTTCGTCCCCTTCCTCTCCGATTATCCGAGCCGTGGGGTGTCCGGAAACGGTCGGAAGGACTTTCACATCGGAGACCGCCCTTCGAATTCGCGCCGCAAGAAGAGGATCGGAATGTTCGAGATTCCGCTCCAACAGACTCGTCATTCGGGATTTCGACGCAGGAGTTTTGACTGGAGGGCCTCGAGCACTCCGCGCCACTCCCTGAGGTGCGTTTTCAGCTCCCGCTCGATGATGGCCGAGAGCCGCTCGCTCTCCTTGAGGTCCACCGCCGTGCGGAACCGCACGAGGGTCGCCCCTAGACGACGCAGACGATCCTCCAGCGGTCCGCTCCCGGGAGGAAGAGTCGAAAAGTCGACTTCGACAAGATGCGCGATGTCGCGAATCGCATGCGTCAGGACGTCCCACCCATCCACGCACTGAGACATCTTCTTCAGCGCGAGCGCGAGATCCCCGGCACGCAGAGCGGCCAGCCCCTCTTCGTGGATTCGCTCCAGGCCGGCGAGGAACGGCACCAACAACCCCACCGTGTCCCCGGAGAGCCGCAGCGGATCCACCGTCTTGACTTCCAGAAGGGAGTACGCGCGCACGGAAGTCGCCTTCATCTCCTCCTGCCGGGGGCGCGCGACGCTCTCCCCATCCAGGAGCAAGGCGACGATGACGCGCTTCTTCGCCTCGGCTTGGCGGCGGACTTGATCGAAAATCTCTCCGAGCGTCGCCTCTTCGTTCGCGACAGGCCAGCCGTACGAACCGTCCACGATGACTTCCATGGTGTGATCTTAGGGCCAGGTCGCCGGCCCCGAAAGGAAAATCCCTTCCCGTGCCGATAACACTCTAGCGGAGTGCGAGAGGGTAGCGTGAAGCGGGCCATTCCCTGGGTGTTCTTGGTGGCGTGCCAGCGGACGGGGATCCCCGAGGGCTCCTTCCCCGACCGCGAAACGGCGGTGACCCGGCACACCTCCGGGGAGTCGGGACAGGACAAGGATCCCTGCCTCTCCCGCGACGGGAAGTTGCTTTTCTTCTCCTCGACCGCCTGGAGTCGGCACCACGACATTTATGCGAAGGCCCTGGGAGGAAACGTCCTGACGCGCATCACGAGCTCCCCGTCCGAGGAGCGATTCCCGCAACCGAACCCCAAGCAACCGGAGACCATCGCCTTCTGTTCCGACGTCAACGGAGAATGGGACATTTTCGTGATCGAGGATTATCTCCGGGAACCCTCGAAGTGGATCCGGGTGAGCGAGGAGGGCGGGGACGATATTCACCCGAGCTGGTCTCCGGACGGCACGCGACTGGTGTATTCCAGCTCCTCGGACGGAGGCATCTCCTGGCACCTCAAGGTCCGAGACTTGATCTCCGGACGCACCCTCGTGTTGGAAAACGTCGACGGCCTCCTCCCCGAATGGAATCCCAAGGACGACCGGATCGTCTTTCAGCGAATGCGCCACCGCGACCAGTGGTTCGGCTCGATCTGGACCCTCGAGCTCGATCAAGACACCGTCCGCAATCTGACCGCGATCTACGGTGGGGAAACGTGGGCCGCCATCAACCCGTCCTGGTCCCCCGACGGAGAGCACCTCGTCTTCGCGACCGTAGCGCGGAGTCGAGTGCGCGAAGGCATCTTCGGCGAAGCGGACGACTTGTGGGTGATCGGAGCGGACGGATCGAATCCGGTCCGCATCACTTCGGACCCCGCCGCGGACTGGATGCCCGCGTGGTCGTACAACGGAGAGGTGTTCTTCGTATCGAGGCGATCGGGTCGAAGCGCTATCTGGAGCCTGAGGCCGCGGTTGCCCTAGGAGCTCAGGTCGATTCCGCTGCTCACCTTCGGCGCCGATGTCGGCTCCTTGCGTGACTTCTCCACGGCCATGCTCCACGTCTCTCGCAGCGTCCCCAGGACCTTCAGTCCCTCGTCCGCCGACTTCACCTCGTGGCGAACGCTGGCCGAGACGAATCGCCAATAGACGAAGTAATAGAGACTCACAAGATTGGAGTAGAGCTGCTTGTCCAGGACATTCTCATCGAGGGAGGAGATGAGTTCCAGCATGATCCGCTGAGCGCGAATGAAGCTCTTTAGACCTTCTTCGAATTTCTCGTGCTGGAGGAAGGCGCGCCCCTGCTCGGCGAACCGGGCCGCCCCCTCGAGAAGCATCAGGAGGAGCTCCTCCTTGGGCGCGGTCAGAATCTGATTCTCCCGATACTCTTTGGCCGGCGTTTTCATAGTTTATTTCGCCGCAGCCGCGGATTGGAGCATCCCGACGAAGGCACCGAGCGAGTTCTGCAGTTTTCCCATCGTGCTCTTGGATTCGGCCAAGAGCACCTCCAGCCTCGCGAATTCCCGGACCAACCGCTCCTGCATCTTCTCCACCCGCTTCTCGATCTTCTCGATCGACTTCGTGATCTCCTTGATTGTATCGTCCAAAGAGTCCGTCCGAGTTGAGATTACTCCGTCGCCCGCGCGCGTCAGGAGATCGAGCCGCTCGACCATGCGCGGAGCGGCCCCGGGGTCTCGATTGAGATTGACGATCTTGCCCTCGAGTTCATTCTCCCCCAGGGCGGCCTTCCCCTTGATCTTCATCTCCGCCGCGGAGGTCGCCGTTCCCACCGCGCGGACCTCGAGCTCCCGCTCGAGGCGATATTGATCCCCGACCGCCGGAGCGAAGGGCAGATTGGAATCCAGGGTGATGGTGTTGGTCGCCGTGACCCAATCCGAAACCTTTCGAACCTCTCCCGCGTTTGCCCCCGTCAAAAAGGTGATCGTCGCGCCGTTGATGAAATCGTCCGCCAAAGGGTCGATATCCGCATCGGTCTCGACGAACGTGTTCACCGTCGTGGGCGCTTCGACCAGGCGCGTGGGGGTGCTGGTCGTATCGTCGAGCTGGAGGCGGAATCCGTCCGCTCCGATGGAAGCCACGATCGCCCCGCCGTTGGCCGGATCGTTGTTGATCGCGCTCAAGACGCTCGACACCGTTTCGAGTCCGGACATGTCGATCGAGATCTTCCTTGTCGCGCTCCGCGTGTAGATCTCGAAGTCCTCTCCCTCCACGTTCTTGACGCCGAGTCCCCGATTGAAATCCTTGAGCGGAGTGTCGACTTCCACTTTCCTCTGGAGCGTAAAGAGCGTCTGCACCTGATCGAACTTGTCTTGAAGCGCCTGGGAAAAGGTCGACGTGTTGAGGGTCAGCCCGCCGCCCTTCGTGATCCGGAAGCCCACCGAGGAGAGCGTGTTCAAATCTCCGCTCACGATTCGGTCCACCGGTCGCGTAATCAAGTCCGCCAGGTCCCGCTCCACTCTCCGAACCGTGGAGTCGGCGAAGAGCGGTCCCTTCTCGAAGGTCTTCGGATCGAAGAAGGTGAGCTCGTTGATCTTCTTGATCACCGCGTTATAGGAATCCGCGAGCTTGGAGGCCTGCTGCTCGAGGGTAGCGGTGTCCCTGGAGACGGTCACCGTCACCGGGGTCTCGCTGGTGCCCAAGAGCTGGAGCGTCAAGCCCGAGACGACGTTCGCATAGGTATTGCTCGAGGAGGAAAGCACGATCGGATCGGTCGCCCCTCCGTTCGATCCTTGGAGCAGCACGGAATTCTGCGCGGCGGCCGAGGTTGTGAACGAAAGAGCGGCCATGTCCGAGTCCACGACGATCCGACCGGACTCCCCCGTTCTCTTGCTCAAGAGGGAAATGCGATATGGATTGACGGGCGATCCGTCGTTCACCACGGCCGCCTGGACGGGAATCCCCTTGGTATTGATCGCATCCACGACATCCTTCAGCTTTGCCCCAGCCTTGATGTCTACGCGGATCTCGAACGAGCCGTCGATCTCGGTCGGCGTCGCCGAAGGAGCGCTTCCCTCGATCCGGAGGTCACGGGCCGTGCGGCCGCCTGCGAGCTCCTGAACGCGCAGCGTCCCCGGTCCCGGCGCCGTATCCTCCACAAGAAGACCGTCGCCCGCGTCATTGATGCTGAAGCGGACCCCGCTGCCCGAGGCTGTGGCCGCGCTGTTTCCATCGCGGATCACTTCCGCCAGATTGATGTCATCCGACTGGGTCAGATCCACATCGAACTGCACGCCGTCGGTATCGATCACGCGGAACGTGCCCGCCCTCACCCCGTTTCCGCCGTTCATGCTGGAGAGGAGCGTCCGTTCGCTCAGCCACTGCGGATCCACGTCCGCGCCGTTGATCGTGTTCGCCGAGACGGAGGCGGCTATCCCCAGGTCCGAAGCGACCGAACCCGCAGTATCGACCACGCTGAGAGTACCGCTTCCCCCCGAGGTGTCGGTCACGAGGATCCCGTTTCCCTCGGGGTCGATGCCGACGCTGATCCTCACTCCGGCCGCGCTCAACCGATCGTTGACGTTCCGGAGGATTTCCCCCAGCGACTCGTTCTCCGCGTAGATCCCGTTCCCCAGCGCCGCAGCCCCGGTGAGTCCCTGGTTGAAGGTCAGCGTGGTGCCGCTGATGCTCGTAATGGTGCGTTCCTCGATCCCGGAGGCCGTTTGGAGCCGAAATCGATTGCCCACGGCGAACCCCGCCGCGGAGGTCACCGATACCGAGGTGGCTCCGGCCAGGGCGGCGCCGGACAACGTCGTGGCGACGCGGCTTCCGAGGTTCAATGTCGACGCCACACCGGTCCGATCGGTGAACGTGACCGTCCCGTCCCTCACTCCCTTGAGTTCCCCGGCCGCGGTGTTCGTCTGCCCACCGCGGAGAAGGGAACGGTGGGTGGAATTCAGCGAGGGGGAGAGTCGATTCCCGAACAGCCGATTGTTGGTAACGCCTTGAATTCCGGTAGCGGCGTCCTCCGCGACCACCTGCACGAATCCGCCCGCGACGGGATCGATCACTCCGAAACCCAGATCGACCGCAGCGAAGCTGTCCGCGGCCTTGGCGACGGTAATCCCTCCCACTCCGACGGCATCGCTCAGGACGATCGACATTCCGTCCGGCGAAAGCGCCGCGGTCAGGCTGGAGCCCGCCGCGGTCGCGGAGGTGTTGATGCGATTGATCGCGCTCTGGAGGGTGGTATCTCCCGACTGGAGGTCGACGGCAATCGCTACGCCATCGGTATCCGTGATGGTGAAATCGGTCGACCCGTTGCCGTTCCTCCGCACCCCGAGTCGGTCGTTGAGGAGATCGAGGGCCGTCCCACCGACCGCCATGTTGATGTCTCGTCCGAAGATGTGCTTCACTCCCGCGACGTCGATCTGGCCGACGTCGAGCCCAAGCGTGGTCGCCGTCGTGTCGGCGCCGAAATTCTCCACTCGGAGGGTGCCGGCCCCGGCCGCCTCGTCTCGAACCGTGAGCCGATCCGACGTGACGAAGGCTTCCACCTCGATGGCCGTGTTGGCGTTGATGGTCTCGACGACGTCTTGGACCGTGACCACATGCTCCAGATTGATGACGGCCACCTTGCCGTCCGTGTCGGTGATCTTGATCGAACCTCGATCGATTCCGGTCCCCCCGTTGAGGAATGAGATCGGAGTACGGCGCTCCAATTGACCGCCCCCCAGCTCGATTCGGAGGGTCGAAGCCCCGGCCGTCACGGAGGTGGTGTCGGGATCGGGGAATCCGTTCGAGATCAGCTGCTGGGCCTGGGCCAATCGCCGGACGCTGAAGGAATAGGCGCCTAGGGTCGAAACCGCACTCCCCGTCGCCTTGAGCACCGTTTCGTTCGTCGAAGAAACTTTGGTCTGGGCGAAAAAACTCGGCTTGGCGAAATTGTCCGCGACACCCTTGAGCGAGAGGAGAGTAATGCTGAGTTGCTGGAGGGCGGTCTTTCGCCCTCCGATCTTGGTCGCCTGACTCTGAAGATCCGTGATCGGACGCTTCTGAATGGACAGCAGCTTCTGGATGATGGTCGTATAGTCGATGCCGGACGAGAGTCCGTCGACCCGAATCGGTCCTACCATACACCCCTCCGCCGGGGCGGCAACAACCGCACCATCTCTGCCCCCGGGCTTCCCTATCCTACCCTAGCCGCGCTCGTCCACGAGAAGTCCGACCGCCGCGGAGAGCTTCTCCTTCAGTTCCAGGAATTCCTGCGCCGGCCGAAAGCGGACGACTTGGTTCGTTTGGCGGTCCACGATCTTGACGAAAAGCTGACCGGACTGTTCGAGCACGCCGAATTCCAATCGATCTCCCAGGCCCTCCATCATCTTCCCCAGGGCCTCGAGATGTCTCTCGTCGATTCTCGGTTCCGCGGGTCGGGGGTCGCGCTGTCGATCCTCTGCCTCCGGCACCGGAAGAGACTCCACTTGCGGGGACACCTCCGGTGCGGGCGTCGGCGGTGCCGCGTTCCCGCTGGGAAGCGGAAGGGGAAGAGGCAAGCCCGGCGTCACGGGGAAGCTCACCTGTTCCGTAGCCATGATTCTACCCTTATCTTACTCGACTCCCGGAATTTCCCGGCGGGCCATCGTTCCCGCCGGGAGCGAAAATCACTCCTACCTCAAGAGCGTCAATACCGACTGCGGAATCAGGTTGGCCGATGCCAAAACCGCGATTCCGGACTGGAACAGGATCTGCGACCTTGTGAAGTTCGCCGTCTCCTGGGCGAAATCGAGATCCCGCAGATCCGATAGCGACGCCGACAGATTCTCGATCGACACCCCCAGCGCGTTGATGTTCGGTTCGATCGAAAACCCCTGCACTGCGCCGATAAACCCACGCACCTGTGCCACCTGCTTCACCGCCGCCCCGACGATTACGGAAGCATTGTTGGGGTTCGTGAACAAATCGTTGGCGCCTCCAGTCTTGATCGAGTTCAGGAAGCCCCCCATTTGTGGATCGTCGGTCGTCTCGATCGTTGTGTTTCCGGCGATGATGTCGTCCATCGTCGCCCGGCCCAGATTGGCTGTGGCCATTCCCTCGATCCCGACGGCCAATCGATCGGTCGGCAGCGGCAACTCGTTCAGTTGGAACTGCAAGCCGGTATTCGACACCGTAAGCGTGTGCGGACCGGCGCCGGCCGTGCCGCCGATCGTGGGAACCGCAGAGGTGTTCTCCGTGCTGAGGACGTCGGCATCGAGCGAGAACCGGAAGCTGACGGACTTGGCCACAATCGAAAAGGTACGGCCGACGCCCGTATAGGACGCCCCGTCGATCGTTACGATTCCGTTTCTTCCGGTGTCTGCAAAGATGTCGCCCCCGTCCAGGATGGTAACACCCGCGAAGGCCGTATATTCCCCGGTGGACGCCGTCGAAGTCATCTGGGCGATGCTGGACACCGTGATCAGTCCCGACACCACCTCCATGCGCACATTCTGTTCTGTTCCGAACTCTTCGCTCCGGAGAAGGATGTCGTTCCCGTCGCCCACCTCGCTGGCGTAGACGCCCGTGAAACCCGCGACCGTATTGATCGCACTCGCGAAATCCGTCCCCGTCGCCCCGGCACTGACGATCACATCGTCGGTCCCTCGAGGTCCCGTGATCCGAAGGGTCGACGTCACGGAAACCATGGCATTCGTAAGCAGAAGTGTGGCCCTCTGAGGATTCGCCGTGACGGTAATCGGGATGTTGCGGTCGGTCGACGTCCCGGCGAATTCGGCGCTCCGGAAGTGCACGTCGTCGATGATGTCCGGGATCGTCGAATTGAGTTGAAAGCCGGCGTTCCCGTTCAAGAGAGGACGATCTGCGAACCGCGTCGTAGATGCGATTCGGTCGATGGCTGCGATCGCTTGATCGACCGTATCCTGCTCGGCGGTGATTTGCTCCGGACTCGCGCCTCCCGTATTCTGCGCAAATACGACCGAGTCCTGGATCTCGGTCAAGAGGTTGCTCACCTCCTGAAGCGCCGCATCCGCGACGGAGATCAGGTTCGAGGCGTTTTGGGAGTTCTCGACCGCCTTGTTCAAACCGGCGAGTTGGACTCTCAACTGTTCCGAAATGACGAGCCCGGACGGGTCATCCGATCCTCGGTTGATCCGGAGTCCCGTCGAGAGTCGCTCCAGCGAGAGCCGCTGCAAGCGGTCGTTACGCTGGAGATTGTTGAGGGCTTGGATGCCCGCAATATTCGTGTTGATCCGGAGACCCATGGGTCATCCTCCATGACACTAGTCGCGATCATCCATGACCGCGACGGTCCCGTCCTTCGAACCCCCGGCGGTCTGCCGTCCGCCGATCATTCCTATCCCCAGGATCGCGGGCGCCGCCACGCGCCTCTCAGGCGGAGAACCTCCTCATACGACTCTGACAGTTGTATCGACACTTCTTCAGGATTCCTTGAGGGAAAAACTCGGTCGTTCCGGCCGGGGCCCCCGGGATCGCAAACGCACCTCCCGGGCGCGCTCCAGCCGCCGCCGAGCTTCCGCTTCCCACGGCTCATCTTCTGATGGAAAGATGCGAAGAGAGGACGAGCAGGCGGTTTCGAAATGCTCCAAAGCCTCGTCGATTCTCCCCTGCCGGAGGAGCAGAATCGCGTAGCCCAGCTCCGCCTCTACGGCGCCGGGGTTCGACCCCAGGACGGAGCGAAAGAGTTCTTCCGCGAAGCGGCGATCTCCGAATTCGGCGCAGAGACGAGCGAGGTTCACCGCGGCGTAGAGACGATAGTGACATTCGACCCCTCCGTAGACGACGGCCTTGTACTCCTGGAAGGCCTCCTCCAACCTCCCTACGAAGGCGAACATTCGACCCAAGTACATCCCAGCGGCTGCGCGGGCCACCGGATTCGAGTCGGTTTTCATCCGTTCCAGGAGACGTTGATTTCGCTCGAACTTTCCCGGGAGATGCTCCGCGGTGTATCCATAATGCGTCATCCGGAGATCGCTGTGCAGAAGCCTCGTCGGATCCAGGGGAATCTGCTCGTGCATTCGGAACTCGAAGCGCAGGTCCGGCCGATTCCGTACGAACGCCAAGTGCGCTTTGGTGATCGGGGGAATCTCGGGGTAGAGGACCTTTTGGAGCACCGCCACTCCCAGAGCCGATGTGGACCGGAGCAATTCTCGCGCTCTGAAAACGTCCGACCGCTCGAACTCATCGTCCGCGTCCAGGAGCATGATCCACTCCCCCGAGGCGTGGGACATCGCGAAGTTCCTGGCCGCGGAGAAATCGTCGCACCACTCGAAATGCTCCACCCGCGCTCCCGCCGCCTGGGCGATCTCGACGGTCGCATCCTGAGATCCCGTATCGACGATGACCATCTCCTCTCCCAGTCCCTCGATACTTCCGAGGGCGCGGGGGAGGTTCTTTTCCTCGTCTCGAACGATCATGCACAGGGAAATCCAAGGTTTGTTCTGCGTCATGCCTCCACCTCACCCAAAAGTCCCGACAATCGGAGGCGGACCTGGCGTTCCCATGGGGCGTTTTGAATGCCCGTGAGCATCAAGAAGGCCTTCTTCGCCTTCGCGGCGTGGGTGCGGGCTTCGTCCCCCTGCCCTTCTCGTAGAGACAGCTCGGCCAGGAGCAACTCCGACTCGAATGCGCCCGGATTCGCCTCCACGACGGAGTCGAGGAGCGCCCGGGAAAACGCGAGATCCCCTTGCTCCATGGCTACTCGAGCCAAACCTAGGGCGCAGTTCAATCGGAACGGAGCCGATTCGAGAAGGTACGTGCCCTGGACGAACTCTTTCCAGGCATCGTTGGCGCGGGACATCGCCTCGTAAAGCGAACCGAGATAGTAGCTGGCCGCAATGCGATGGATGGGATCGGGATCTCCCTTCATGAGCTGCAGGAGTCGCTGGTTGCGGGATTCCTTTTCGGGCATCCGATCGGGCGTATAGCCCAGATGCCGGGATCGGAGGGGGGAGTGCCCCACTAACACCCTGGTCAAGTTCGGAGCCTCGTGCACTCGAAAGCTGTAGCGGATATTGGCACGGCGGCGAAAAAAGCTGGGCTGTACCTTGACGAAAGAGGCCGCGCCCGGCCAGGTAATCTCCTGTCGAACCGTAATCACGTCGACCTTCGTGGAAGCCAGGAGCCGCCTCGCGTCCGGAATATCCGCGCGCTCGAATTCGTCATCCGCATCCAAGACCAGGATCCAGTCCTCACGGGCGAAGGAGAGGGCATGGTTCCGTGCGGCGGAGAAGTCGTCGCACCATGCGAAGTGCTCGACTCTCGCCCCGGAGGATATCGCAACCTCTACCGTTCGGTCGGTGGAACCCGTGTCGACGATTACGATCTCGTCCACCAGCCCCTCCACGCTCCGAAGCACGCGGGGGAGGTTTTTCTCCTCGTTTCGGACGATCATGCAGAGACTGAGCATGGGATCGCAACCTGACGGTGGCTCGGATCGCAAGTCGTCGAGGGAATCTTGTCGGAGGGGATGAACTCTCCCAAGGCCAAATCCGGCGTGATTCCCCACTTGGTCTTGAATCGCTCCCAGTTTTCGGCCAGAGCCGACTCTGCCCCTCCGGGAATTCGATGGGAAGCTTGTCGCCCGACATGATGGACGTAGACTTCCTCGGCAACCCACAGCCGATACCCCGTCATTCGGGCGCGGTGGGTGTAGTCGTCGTCCTCGAAACACAACGGCACGAACCTCTCGTCCAGGCCCCCCAGAGACTCGATGAGCTCCTTACGAAGCAGGGCGCAGAACATCGAGAGCCGACGCTCCTCTCGTCGAATCCCGGCCTGCTCCGCCGAGCGGTTGACGGAATAGGCCAGCATTTCCCGGAGGTTGTCCTTGTACGCCGGTGCCGAGACGAGCTGGGAACGGGGAGCGTAGTTGCTCACGGCGCCCGCCATTCCCGCCGTCGCGTCCTCCCGCAAGACCTGGTTCAACCCTCCGAGCCACCCGGGCGTGACCAGGACATCGTTGTGAAGCACGACGACGTCCCGACCCGGGAGGGACGCCAATCCCTGGTTGACCGCCGGCGCAAATCCTCGATTCTCCGAATTCCGAAAGACGCGCACGTTTCGAAAATCGCTTTGCAGCTCGCTCGCCCACGCCGAGGTGCCATCCGTAGAGCCGTTGTCCACGATCACGATCTCGACCGGCTCCGGGGTGAATTGAGCCACGCTTCGGAGACAGCGGTCCGAGAGCGCCTGGTTGTCATGACAGGGAATCACGATCCCGATCGGTCTCAAGAGCGGCTCCAGCGCGGACGCGAGTCGCGCAGGTCCGCACACCAGGAGGCCCATCCGTTCTTCCGAACACCCTCCGGGAGTCACTCGATACGGCGCCGTTCGAGTCTGGCCGAAGGCCTCGACCACTTCGAAGCGCCGTTCCAGGACTCGTCGCATCTCCCCGACGCGGGAAGAATCGAGTCCGAGAACGAGAACGCCTTCCCCCTTGAGGTTCGGAAGCCACGTACGAAGGAACTCCCCGGGAGCGGTGGGAGTCGATTCGCCCATTCGGATGATGGCGTCAAACTTCGGTTCCGCTTCCGGCACCTGTTCTTGCCATGCCTCGAATCGAAGATTCCATCGCACATGCCGGTACCGGAGAGGGTCGATCCACTTGGGATCTTCCGCGACAACCACCTCGCGGGCTTCGCGTGCCAAGGACCATCCTCCGTCGCCGCTGCCGTCTCCCCAGTCCAAGACCCGCAACCGCCGGAGAAGCGGAGCGATCACACGATATCGCTGATAGCGCCGGAACTTGACGAGAGAGCTTTCGGGAGGAAGCGATCCTGGTTCGGGTTCGCGGAGTTGCGGGAGCGGAGGAAGTTCCAGCTTCCCCGTCGCCGTTCCCGGAATCGGGTAGTGCATCTCGCCCATCACCCATCCCCGTTACATCCGGGAGCAACCCCGACCGGCCCGGCAGGACCAGATCGGGGTCTCCCGGGGGATCACTTGAGAATGTTTCCGCGCGACCCCACCATACCCGTCTATCGTCGCGAACCCGCGACAAGTTGAGCGAATTCCTACGACTGCAGAAGACGCAACACCGCCTGCGGAACGAGATTCGCCTGCGCGAGAACCGCCATCCCGGCCTCGAAGAGCACCTGATCCTTGACCTGCTCGGCCGCCTCCTTCGCGAAATCGGCATCCCGAAGACTCGAATCCGCCGCCGAGAGATTCTCGATCGCGACCTCGTGACTGCGCTGCGCCGGCTGGACCACCTGGGAAACCGTCGCCCCCATCGAGGCTCGCACGGCGCTGACTTGCTGGACGGCGCGGCGCACGATTCGTATCCCGTTTCCCGGATTGGTCTCGAGATCGTTCGCCCCTCCGGTCACCAAGCTGGAGAGGAATCCCTCGAGCGTCTCGCCGCCGATGGTGATCGCGGCGAGCCCGAGCGAATCCGAATTGACGTTCGGGATGCCGACGGTCACTTGATTGGACGCCGTAGCGGTGGGTCCGATTTGGAGCAGGATACCGGAGCGCGCCACCTCCCAGCCATAAGTCCCCGCGACCGTCCCCGGATTCAGTTCCACCGTGCCGCGGAAGGCGGGCGAATTCAGCGCGAAGACGTTTCCCCGTGCGGTGACCGACGCGCCGTCGAAGGTCGCCACCGCATTGACGCCGGCATCCGAGGAGACCCCGCCCGGGGCGATGCCGTTCACGGTCCCGGTTCCGCCCGTGTTGGCCAGACGGATCACCGCCTCCGCTCCGAAATCCTCGCTGAAGAGCGTGGTCCCGGTCACGAAAATCCCCGTCTCCCCTCGAACGCTGTTGATCGCGGTGGCCACGCTTGCGGCGGTCGTTCCGGAGACAAGATTGAGCGCCGCGCTTCCCCGAGGCCCCGTCACGGTAAGGGTCACATCGCCTCCCACGACTCCCGTGACAATGGGGAGGGTGGCTTGCTCGGCCGGAGTCGTGACGGCAAGGGAGAAGGCGGTGGGATTCGTCACCGGGTTGAACCGCACCTCCGTCGGACGGACCGACCGGAGCGAAGCGGAGACGTTTTGGACGGTAAACCCCGACTGCCCGTTCAGAAGAGGGATGTCCCCGAATCGGGTCGACGACGCGAGCCGGTCGATCGACTCGATCACCCCGTTCACGAAGTCCTGTTCCGCCGCGACCTCCTCGGCCGTCGAGGAATCGCTCATGGCCAGGACCAGCGAGGACTCGATCTGGGCCAGGAGCCCCGTGATTTCCCCCAGCGCGGCGTCGGCCGTCGACAGGAGATCGTCGGCCGATTGGTTGTTCTTCGTCGCCTGCTCCAGCGACCGGATGGAAGAGCGGATCGACTCCGAGATCGCCAATCCGGTCGGATCGTCCCCGGCCCGGTTCACCCGCAGTCCCGTGGAAAGATGCTCGAAGGCCGTTTGCCGCCGTCCGTCTACGAGGGACAGATTCCTCAGGGCGATCAGCGCGGGAATGTTGGATTGAATTCGCAGGCCCATCTTACGCCTCCTTGCGTCCTGGATCCTTCTTCCGTTCGAGGAGCTTGTTCACCTCGTCGAGCGACTCGGGGAGCGAGAGCGCCGCCTCGACGTTCGCCTGTTTGATGGCCAGGTAGACCTCCTTGCGATGCACGGGCACGCTCGAAGGTGCTCGGATGCCGACGCGGACCTTGTCGCCCTTGACGTCGACGATCGTGATCTCGACATCGTCGCCGATCATGATCGCTTCGTTGATGGACCGCGTCAGTACCAACATCGGCTAACTCTGAAACAGCCTGTGTTTCGTCGACCACTTCGGATCCGACATCACCACCTGTCGCGCCAGTTTCGCCTTCGCGTTGAACACCAACGGCCCCACGAGATTCGCCGTGATCTCCGCCGGATTTTTCGGCACGGTGAGGATGACCAGAACGACGGCATCTCCTGCGGAAGAAAGCTGAATCTGCGCCAGATCCTCCGGCCGCGATTGCACCCCAAAGTCGGGGAAAAACAGGCCGGGATCCGTCACGACGAAGGCCAAGGAGGGTACCTCCGCGGACTGCAACCACTGGAAGGGACCCGGCTTGGGCGCATGGATCGCGTAGGTCCGGAGATCCGCGAATCCCAGAATCCCCTCCGGGAACGAATAGACCTGCGGATCCGGTACATCGATCTCTCCGAATCTCGTAGTAACGATCTTCATAGGAAGTTGAGCACGCTCGTCTGGAGGATTCGCGCGGCCACCGATAGTGATGCTTCAAGCACCGTCTGCTGGATCTGGAATTGCGTGGCGGCTTCGGCCATGTCCACGTCGCGGGTGGACGAGCGCAGCTTTTCGAGCTCCAGCTTCTCAGTGCCGAGGCGGTTTTCCGTCAGCTCGAGACTGCTCACCCGAGAGCCCCCTTCCGCCCGGGCGCTCAGGAGCTCCCGCTCGGCGATGTCGAAGAGCCTCGCCGCGCGGTTGATGGCGAGGGTATCGTTTGCGTTCAGGGCATCTCGAAGGGAGATGAGGGCGGTGTACAGTCCCTCGGCCTGCACGCCGACGAAACCGAGCGCACTGCCCGTGATGGTGACCCCGACCGTCGTTCCCGCAATCCCCAAGTTCGTCGCCGCGTAGCTCCCGTTGAAGTTCTCGATCGTGAGAGATCCCGCCCCGCCGGTGACGTCGGTGACCACGATGGTGCTGCCCACGATCGACGCCGTGAGGCCGGAATCCGCGTCGATCGCGCTCACGAGCGCCTGGAGATTCGTGGCGGTGTCCACATCGAAAAACACCTGGGCGCCGTTCTTCTTGGTGATCCGGACGTCGAATCCGTCCACCGATCCCACTCCCAAACCGCCGTTCAGATCGGTGAGCCGCGCGCGCGCAAGCGTGGAGAGAAGCCCAAGCTGGCTTGCCGTCGCTCCGCCGTTTTCCGTAATCGTGAGCCGCCCCCCCGAGAGCCGCGAAACCACGTCGATCCCCCGATTCGTGGAGCTGATCCTCGCGTCGACGAAGACGTTGGCGGCGTTGAGATCGTTGAGGACGCGCCCGACCGTCGCCCCCGCGCCGAACGTAGCCGCGCCGAACGCAGAAGTGAAGGTCGAACTGGCCGTGGTATTCGTAATCGTGATGCCGGAGGTGCTGATGCCCGCGCCGGCGAAGAGATCCGAAACGAGGGTATCCTCCGTCACGTTCGGATCGCGGTCCGCCCCGTCGAAGGGGGAAGCGGCGGCGGTAACGAGGATGCCGAGGTCGGCCGCGGTGGCGCCCCCGCCGACCTCCGCGACGGTGATGGGCGCGGCCGCCGTCAGCCGGAGGCCGTTGAGCGCGGGGTTGACCGCGGCCGTCACGCCCGTCGTCGCCGTTCTCGCGTTGATGAGATCGATCACGTCCCCCACGTTTTCCGCGATTCGGAGATCGATCGTCGCCGTGCCCGTTCCGCTGACCTGGATCGAGCCGAGCCGGACGCCCGTCCCCCGATTGAGGGCCGACAGCCTGGTGGTGGTCGAAACCGCCGGATTGAGATCGATCGGCTGGAGGAAGGTAGGGCCCGCGATCAGGTTGACCCCGCGGATTTCGTCCGAGAGTACGCCGAAGGAGTCGGCCGTAATGTTGGTGCGGGTCCGCAGGCCATCGGCGACTTCGGCCTCGAGCCCGCGGATGTCTCCCACGAACGCGACGGAATCCCCGACGAAGAGGAAGGGAGGCCGCTCGCTCCGGCTCCCGCCGAACAGGAACCGGTCCTCGAACTGGGTATTGCCCAGGTTCACGGCCTGTTGGAGGAGCGCCGAGATCTCGATGGCGGCGTTTTGGCGGGACGTCGCCGTCGCGGTGCTCTGCACCTGCTGAAGCAGGATCTCCTTCGCGTGGGTGGAAATCTCGGTCATCTCCGACAAAGCGTTGTCCGAGGTGTTGAGCCGCGCCGTGCCACGATCGATGTTCCGGAGATACTGCTCGTCGCGGCGGATCCTCAGAGTGAAGTCCAGGATGCGATTCGAGGCGACGAAATCGTCGGAGGGACGATTCACCCGGAAGCCCGTCGCGAGTTGTTCTTCCACCCGGAAGAGCTCTTCCTCGCTCCGTCGGATGTTCGAGAGGAGCACGTTTCGCGCGAGGACGCTCGACACTCGAGAGAAGGTCGAGCTGACGAACGGAGTCTCCGGCATCCTACACCCGGTTGATCAGAGTATCGAGAAGCGAATCCACGACGGACAGAAAACGAGCCGAGGCTTGGAAGGCCCGCTGGAATTCCAACATCCGGACCGCCTCTTCGTTGATGTTCACCCCCGAGACGCGCTGGCGTTGGTTGTCGAGTTGCTGAAGCACGAGCTGTTGGCTTTCCGATCGGGCCTTCGTTTCCGCGGCGCGATTCCCGAGGATTCCCACCTGGCTCTGGTAAAAATCCTCGAGTGTCCCTCCGTCCAGGACCGCCTTGCTCCGGACCGCGGCAAACTCCAGCGCGTTCGAGTTGTCTCCATCCGCGTTGGTCTTCGCCGCGGAGAGGAAGGCGGGATTCGCCAGGAGGTCCGCATTCACGTCGATCGTTTCCCCGTCCGATCCGTCGAAGAACCGGTTCAGTCCCATGGCGGCCAGGAAGCCGCTCGTGTCGTTCTTGAAGCTCAGGCGGATGTCGTTCGACGACGACTGGAGGCGCAGCCGGCCGTCGCTCAGGATCGTCGCGGTTCCGGGCGTCGCCGCGTTGATCTGAGCCGCGACGCTCGCCAGGGTGGTGTCGACCCCCACCCGGTCGAGATCGATGGTGATCGTAAATACCTGCTCCGATCCCGTGATCTCGTTCGTCTGGACGAGCTGGAAGCTTCCGTTCACCACGGGGAACTCCAACTCCGTGATCTGATACCCGTCGCCGATGGCCAGGGCGGCGGGCATGTTTCCGTCGAAGAAGAGCGTCCCCGTCAGGGTGTCGAACGCGGTGATCGTCCGCTTCTCGAGGACGTTTCGCCCGCTCAACATCAGGAGCTGTCGCCCCACGGGACTCGTCGCGCCGATGAGCGACGAGTCGGTGAGGGAGTTGGCCGTGGAGGGCGCGGTCACGGTGCTTTGAATGGCGATGGCGACGGCGGAATTCGGGATGGAATCCCCGCTCGTGATCGAGGCGAATCGTTCCAACCCCTGGCCGGTCGACTGTACCCGGTTGAATTCGAAGATGAGTCGGTTCGCCAACCGATCCATCCCTTGCTGGTAGTCCCTCGTGAGCGTGTCCCGCGCCTCGAGAAGGCCGTGGAGCCGCCCACCGGTCGCCGCGAGGTCGGCCGTGGCGCTCGCGAAAACGGGCGTGTCGACGAGAAGTCCGTCCACGACGCTCTGGGTCGTCGTCAGGGCGAACGACTGCTGTCCGAAGACGAGGTAGGCGCTTCCGGCCAGGACGTTGAGCTCGCCCGCCGTCGTCTCGATCGTCGTCACGCCGATGAGCCCGCTCAGCTGGCGAGCGGCGAAGTCCCGCCGGTCGCGGAGATCGTTCGCCGTCCCCACGTCGGTCCCGCCGTTTTCCGCGACGAGGATCTGCCGATTGAGCTCCGCGATTTCCTCGGTGAATCCGTTGATCTCCCCGACGGTACCCGCGACCTCGTCGTTCAGCTGCTCCCTCTGCTGGCGGACTTGGGTCGAGATGTACTGAAAGCCGTCGGCCACGGTCCGAGCCGCTTCGAGAACGCCCGAGCGGGTCGAGAGGTCGTCCGGATCGTTCGCCCAATCCTGGATCGCCTGGAAGAGACCGTCGACCATCGCCCCGAGGTCGGTGTTCGACAAGGCGTTGACGAGCGCCTCGAGTCGATCGAGCGTTTCGCCTTGCACCTGCAGAGTACCCAGGCCCGCTTCCGCGTCTCGCAGCCGGCCCTCGAGCGCGAGATCGACCAGACGTTGCACCGTCTTGATGTTCACCCCGCGCCCGATCTCGAACCGGCCCATGTCCAGCGCGCGATTCGACTCGAACTCGACGCGCTGACGGGAGTATCCGGGCGTGGAGGCGTTGGCGATGTTGTGGCCGGTCGTCTGTAGCGCCGCCATCGTGGCGTTGAGGCTGGTCAGGGCCGTATTGAGCGAGGTAAGCAGGACCATCTCACACCACCTGATCGAAGAGAAGTCGCGCGGGCGGCACCGGCGGGGCTCCCGTCCTCGTGTAGCCTCCGGCTTCCTGTCCCGCCGTCGAGAGGATTCGGAAGAAGCGCTTCACGAATCCCAGCGATTCCTCCGTCAGAGATCGGCACAGCCGGGTGAGCCGACCCAGTTCCGTCAGAACGTCCCGAAGCTCTCGGGCTCTTTTTCGGAGAGCGGATCCGTACGGTTCCGCAGCACGACCGGCAATTTCCCCGACCCCCGCGTGCTCCGGCAGGCCCATGGACGCAGCCGCGGCGGCGGTCAGTCTCAGTCGCGACGCGGCCGTGGGGCCCACCGCGAGGAGAATGCTCTGCTCGCGGCGCGTGATGCCGTCCACCGTCGCGGTGTCCACCGCCACGAGAGCGTCCCTCTTCCGCTTCGCCAACTCTACGAGCGCCCGATGGAGCCGGATCTCCTCGGCCAGCGTATCCTCGAGTTCCTGCAGGAGGTCGGCCATCTCTATCCCTTTCGATCGACCGCGGCGCCCGAATCGGAACGCACATGCTTCGAATATTCCTTGAGGATCATGTTTGCGATCCCCATTCCCCGGCCCCGGCCGCTCGCGCGTTCGGTGACCTGCGAGTCGAACAGATCCGTGAAGATCGCTTCCGCGTTCCCCCCGCTCATGAAGCCGCTCTTCGGTACGGCGGACCGCATCCCCTTCATCATCATCTGCATGAAGATCGCCTCGAACGAGCGGGCGATCTCTTTGAGTTGTCCGAGCTTCGCCGCCTTCGAGGCCGGCGCGCTCCCGACTTCCTGGATCATCTCGATTCCACCTTTCCGACGAGAAGTCCCGCGGCATCGAGCCCGCGGATCGCGTCGATCAAGTCCTGGGTCTGCACCGTCCCCTGCCACACCCGCATCGCCTCGCCCAGCGTCATCTCGTCGCCGATCCGCAGAATCGCGCCGCCTCGGACGCGGACTTCGCCCGGGAGAACTTTCACGTCGCGCGTCCACGTGATTCTCTTGTTCACGTCGTCGATCGTGACCACCGCCTTCGGGTTGGCGACGATCCTCACGTTCAGATTGAGGATGAGTTGCGCCCAGGAGACCGGATCGTCGTAGTATCCGGGGTTGGGGTAACTATCCTTCCCGTTGATCTCTTCCCACTCTTTCTTGGGGGGAATGACCACTTCGATGGCTCCGCCGTCCAGGGCGCGAGCCACTTTGAAGGCCGTGCCCGATCCGGCCGGCCCGACCAAGGCCTTCTTGTTGATCTGCTCGGCCAGTTCGCTCGCCATCGTGAGATCCGTCTTGCGAAGATTCAGCCGGAAGGCGCGGCCCCGGACGACGGGATTCGGATCCTCGCCGGTGGGCTTGTAACCGACCATCCGGTCCTTCACCGTGTAGTTGAGCGGCTTCACGAAATCAGCCTTGAGCTCGCGATACACGTCGCGATAGACGATCGCCCCGCCCGGGACGGCTCCCGCCGTCGGGTTGCCGGTTCGTCCCTCTCCCAGTCCGATGATGCGGCCGCGGGCGATGGCGTATCGCTTCTCGTCCTGGATTTGCCCTTCGATGCTCCAGAGATCGGTGACCATGAGTTCGCCGCCCACGATGGATTTCGCGTCCCCGGCGACGCTGACCCTGACGTCGATCTGCGTCCCCTTCTTTACGAACGGAGGGAGATCCGCCGTGACGAAGACGACGGCGGCGTTCTTCGCGTTGATCGTCTCCACCGCGGCGTCGACGCTGCTGTATCTCTTGAGAAGGCTCGTCAGGCGCGTTGCCGACGGGCCCTTGGGAGTGTCGCCCTGACCGTTGAGGCCGACGACGACGCCGAGACCCGTGAGATAGTTGGTGTTCGCGCCTTCGATGTCGACGAAGTCCTTGACCGATTGCGCCCACGCGGGGGTGGCGCCCAGGAACGCGATCGCCAGAACCGCCTTGTTCGCCATCTCCGACCTCCGTGTCAGATATTGGCCCATGGGACCGGGTGAGCAGGGAGGCTCACCCGGGTCCCAGGGCACCGGAGAGGGGTATTCCCGTTAGAACGGCCACAGCTTGTCCAGGAGCCACCCGAGGAATCCGGGCTTGGAGACGTCGCTCATCGGGCCCTCGCCTCGGAGCGAGATTTCCTGATTCACCAAGTCCTCCGACTTCACGGTGTGGTTCACGATGAACTGGGGCGAGACCTCGCCCGTAAGCCGGATCTCCTCGACGTCCGAGTTGATCCGACGCCGCTTCTTGGCTTGGAGCACGAGATTGCCGTTGGGACGGATGTCGACGACTTCCGCCGTAATCACGAACGTGAGATCGAGATTCCGTCCCGTCCTGCCCGTATTGTCGAGGCGGTATCGGGCATCGAGTTTGACGCCCGGATCGTCTTCCAAATTCGACGCGAAGATGCGGGGCAGCGCGGTCCCGCGCTGTTCGAAGTTGATGAACTTGTCGAATTCCATTTCCGTGCGGCTCCGGCGATCCTTGACGAGATCGGCGGTCGCGTTCGCCTTCGACTTCTCGATCACCAGGATCCGGATGTGGTCGCGCTTCTTGAAGGGAGGCTTCTTCGGCGGATCGTAGACGGACCCCGTGCCTCCTTCGCCGATGAGTTGCGCCGCGGCCGGCGAGGCCGCCAGCGCAAGGCAGAGTCCCGCGAGAATCTTCGTCATCGTCTCTCCTCCTCCACGACGTGAACTTCCCGGGAGGAGATCACGCGTCCGCGGAATCGCGCGCCCGTCCCCACCCATTCGAGCCAGATCACTTCCCCCACCGCCCCCTCCTCCACCACCCGAGCGTCCGCCTCCACATACGGATGGCGCGCCCGAACCGTTTCCCCGCGTTTCACGGCGGGCTTGAGCTTGAGATCGATTCTCGTCAGAGCCGCCCCCTTTCGGATCTTCACCAAGACGCGCGCCCCCACCAGCGAGTCCACCTCCCCGACGAAGCGCTCCTCCCGCTCGATCTCCACGCGGCGGATCTCGAAGTCCTCGCGCGCCACCGTGCGCTGGGGGAGGAGATCGCGCGTGGCGAACGCCACCTCGCGGATCGGCAGGACGCGGGCGATCGCGACGGCGGTGCGGCGCTTCTTCTCCGTGTTCTCGAGCACGATCGAGTACTCGGCCCGCTGCAGGTCCGACTCGTCGCGAGGTCGGACCCCGGCGACTTGGAATCCCTCGGGAAGCGATTCGGGCTCGAGGTACGCGATCCGCACCGCGAAGTCCGCGGCCTTCATCCGACGGGTCGTCACCAGGAGGCACTTGATCTCGAAGGCCAGGGCCTCGCGGTTCCACTCTCCCATCCGGGGCTCCGCTCCTGAGGGCGTCACCACCACCTTTTCGCCCTCGACGCGCCATCCCTCGAGCCCGCGCCGGCGCAGCTCGCGCGTGATCTCTTCCGATGTGATGGTCCGTTCGCCGGTTTCGGGCGCGCGGCCGAGATAGATTCCTTTGATGGACTCGCGCGCCTCGAATCCCAGCTTGTCCTCCCTCACGACCTCCAGCAGGGTGACGAAGCGTCCCGACGCTTCTACTTTGTCCTTGAGGACCAGGACGTCCGCGGCCGCGAGCAGCATCGCGAGGGT
>Ga0114945_10000184_pt1 | contig 38380 bp, 30 predicted proteins | sample OV2TP3_FD_87194 | JGI IMG/M metagenome (GOLD analysis project Ga0114945, IMG submission 87194) | Hot spring microbial communities from Beatty, Nevada to study Microbial Dark Matter (Phase II) - OV2 TP3 | ecosystem: Environmental > Aquatic > Thermal springs > Hot (42-90C) | place: USA: Beatty... | reverse complement strand
CGGGGGGCGCCGGGGGTCGCGCCTCGACGGGTCGCGGGCTGATGGCGCGCGTCGGCTGCCCCGCGCAGCCGGCGACGAGGCCCCCGAGGAGCAGGAGGAGGGGAAGGCTGTCGCGGACGCCGAGTCTCACGAGTCGTCGTTGTCGTCCGGGGCTGATTCCGGGCTTGGCCGTGGCTGAGGGGGTTCCGGCCGGCCGGGCTCGCGTGGGATCGCGCCCAGGACCGTGCTGGGCACGCGGGGCACGGGTCGGCGCGGCGTGACCGACGGAGCGGGAGTCGGGCCGGGGGTCCGCACGGTCGGCGCCCCGGGCGGCTGGGGCGTCACGGTTGGCGTGCCGGGCGGTCCCGCACCCGGGACGCCCGGGACCGGCGCGGCGGGCGGCTTCGGCTTCGACGGGTCCCGGAGGAGCACGTGATAGACCTCGCTCCCGCGCCGGAGCCGGACCCGGTCGGCCTCGATCTGCTCCACCCGGCTCTCCGCGACCGAGTCGCCGACCGCGTAGCCGAACACCTTCTTCGTCCGGGGATCCTCCAGAAAGGCCCGGGGGCCGCCGTCGGTCCCGAGGACGACCCCGTAGAGACGGGGCTTCAGCCCGGCGGCGGCGCCGGCTGCGGGAGTGGGCGTCGCCGGCTTGGCCGGCTCGGGCCCCGCCTTGGTGCGGGTCGAGCTGAAGAGGTTCTGCTCGGCCACCACCGCGAACGCCGAGAGGGGCGGGCGCGCTGGCGGGGTCGTCGGCGCGGCGGCCGGCGGAGCCTCGGCGGTCGCCGCCGCCGGCGCGGAGGCCGGGGCCGTGACCCGCGGCGCAGTCCACACGCCGTAGAGGCGCACGCCGAGCGCGAGGATGGCGATCACCAGGAGCGCGTCCACGAGGAGCAAGAGGCGGCTCAGCACGGTCAGGCCGCGGCCCGGCCGCGGCTCGCCGTCGGGGGCCGCGGCAATGTAACCGGTCAGCGCGACCGTGGCGGTCAGGTCCCGCGGCGTCGTGAGCGAGACCGTGCGGAGCTTCAGGTCGGAGATGCCGAGGAGGATCGGCGCCGCCTCGAGCTGGTGGAGAAACGCGACGAGGGCGCGGATCGGCCCCGAGAGGGTCACCTCGACCGGTACCTCGGTGTAGCTGCCGTGGTCGGTCGCGGGGAGGATCCGCTCGCTCCGCACCTCGACACCCGTTTCCTGGGCGGTGCTCTTGATGAGCTTCTGGAGCTCCGAGGCGGCCACGGGTGGCTTGTCCCCCGGGAGCAGTCGGGCGCGACGCTGGGCGATCTCAGCCTCCAGCGCCTGCCGCTCCCGGGCGTAGCGGTCCCGGGCCGCGAAGAGCCGCCGCTGCCGCGTCAGGAGCTCCTGCCGCGCGGCGATGAGGGTCCCCACCTGCTCGTGTCGCGCGACGAGCGGCTCGAGGACATACGTGTAGCCGATGACGATCGCGCCGACGACGGCGGCGACGAGCAGCAGCCGGCGCTCCCGCCGCTGGAGGGCGGCCATCGTCAGCGAGCCTCCGCGCTGCGGGCCGGCGCCCGAGTCGGCGTGGCCCGCGCGGGCGAGACGCCGGGCGGCTGTTCCCACCCCGCCTTCAGGCGGAACTGCTCCCGGTCGCGCCCCTTCGTCACCGGGGAGGTGAACTCGACGCGCTCGAACGTCGGGGACCCCTCGAGCAGCGGGATGAGCTGCGCCGCGGCCGCGGCGAAGCCGGCCAGCTCGGTCCCCTTCGCGTCGATCGAGAGGTTCGTCAGCCAGACGTCGGAGGGGAGGAGCTCGGTCAGTTCCCGGAGCACGGGCAGGGCGCGGATCTGCCGCGCCTCGAAGCCGCGCAGCGTCTCGACCTCGCGCCGCGCCCGCTCGGCGGCGCGCGCGAGCTGCTCGGCCTCCTGGACCTCGGGCGCGAGCCGGCCGATCGCGCGGTTCAGGGCCGCCAGCCGGCGCTCGGCCCGGATCGCGGTCACGCCGGGAATGGCGAGCCCCACCAGCAGGGCCGCTGCCGCGAGCCCGGCCGTCACGGCCACGGGCCACGGGAAGGGCCGTGGCCGGAGCCCCTCCGGGATCAGGTTCGTGCGGAGCCCGCCTCGCCCCGGCCGCCGGAGCGCCATGGCGAGGGCGGGCAGGAAGGCCGGGTCGTCCGGCACGTCCCCGAGCCCCGGGGGCAGCGTGACCGCCGGGTGCACGGGGAGCCCCGCCCAGTCCGTGTCGGGAAGCGGCCCGCGGCCCGTCACCGTGACGTCCGCGACCGCCGCGCGGTCTTCCGGGCCCAGGCTCCCGAGGCTTCGCTGGAGCTCCTCCCTGAGGGTCCGGGCGCGCTGGCTGAGGTCGGCGGGAAGGGGGAAGGCCCGGCTCAGGATCGGGCGGCCGTGGCGCACCACGGCCAGCTCGGCGTCGGCCTCCTCGAGGCCCACGGCGATGCGGGCCGCCTGCGGGGAGGCATCCCGCGCGGCGAGGACCGCGAGGCCGTGGATCGTGACATCGACCAGGCGGAGGGTGCCCCCCGCGCCGCGCAGGAGCTGCGCGATGCGCTCGAAGACGCGCCGCTCGGTGGCGACGAGCAGGACGCGGGCCGGCTGCCCCGGCGCGTGGTCGAGGACGTGGAAGTCGAAGATGGCCTCCGACGCGGGGAACGGCAGGTGGCGGTCCAGCTCGAACCCGACCATGCGCCGCACGTCGGCGTCCGCGACGGGTGGGAGCTGGAGCGCCTTGACCACGGCGCGCGCCCGCGGGATCCCCACGTGGACCCGGGGCCTCCGCACGCGGAGCTCCCGCAGCTTCGCGCGCAGGGCGCCCTCGGTGTCCTCGTCCACGCCCAGGCTGAAGCTGCCCAGCACCCGCGCGCCGCGGGGAGCCGCCGCCGGAGCGCCACGCCGTTCATGCGTCCCTCGCGGAGCGAGAGCCCGATGACGTCGCTCACGAGGCGGCTCCGGCAGGGCGCGCCGGGGCCTCTTCGGGGCTCCAGCGCCAACTGAGCGGCGTCGCCCGGACGGTCCCGTCGCGGGCCGCCCGCCGCTGAACGACCGCCGTGAGGGTGCGGCGACCCTGGCCGGGCACCTCCCCCCAGGCCTCGATGCGGAAGGTCGACGAGCCCTGGCGCTGCACCCCGCGGCGGAGCTGGGTCGACAGCGTCAAGAGGCTGAGGTACGGGCGGCCTGCGATCAGGAGCTCGACCTCCGCCTGGGCGAAGCCGAGCGCGCGGAGGACGGTCTGGCTCGCCGTGTTGACGTTGATCGTCCCCGGGGCCGGCGACGGTGAGGTACTCGGCGAGCCCCGGGGACTCCGGCCGGCCGTAGAGGATCTCCCGCGTCACGCCGCGGACCTGGAGCAGCTCGTCCACGCTGTCGAAGTCGGCGTTCTTCGACCGGTAGGGGACGGGCAGCGTCAGGTAGTAGTCGTCGCTCTCGGCTCCGTTCAGCCGGTGCTCCTCGTTCGGGTCGCGCCAGTCGAAGGTGGAGTCCACGATCACGTCGCGCGCCTGTCGCTCCACGCCGAGCTCGGTCAGGAGACGGTGCAGGACCTCGGGGGTGGCGCGGTTCAGGTTGAGCCGGGCCTCCTCGTCGGTGATGCGGTAGGAGAAGCGCCCCGGCCCGAGCGCGATCTCGCGGCGGTTGGGCGCCTCCCAGGCCATGGCCTGGGCGCGCTCGAGCTGGGCCGCCTGCCCGGCGTCGGCGCGGGGGCCCCGCCGGGGCTGGCCCTGGCCGGGCCTTTCCGGCGCCTGACCCGGGACCCGGTGGAAGACGAGGAGCCCGCGTTCGTCGAGGTAGTGGGCCCCCGCCTCCGGCAGGATCTCGGCCACCGCGCGGTGGTAGGCGGCCTCGGCCAGATGAGTCGCGGTCACGGCCGCGCGGAAGTTCAGGGTCGTGATCGCCTCGAGCCGCATGACGAGGGCGAACTCGCCCACGACGGCCAGCAGCATCGAGAGGACCAGGAGGACGACGATGAGGGCGACCCCGCGCTCCGGGCTCCGCCTGCCGCCCAGCCGGAGGCGAAGGCTCACGCGGGACCCTTCCCGAGCGGGATCGGCACCACGAACGCGGGGACCGCGTCGGCGCGGGCCCCCTCGCGCAGGTTCAACTCCACGCGGACCGCGAGCGGCAGTCCCGCGGCCGTCCTGCCGTCCCAGCGCTCCTGCCAGACTCCCGTCTCGTCGAGGTACCGGAGCCGGATCCCCGTGACCACGCGCGAGAGGAGGGTGCGCGGGTCCTTCCCGAACGGCTCCTCGGCCGGCACGAGCCGCTCGACGACGCCCAGCCCGTCTTCCGTCGCGGGGCCGAGCGCGACCGCGTGGAACCGCACGGCCGGGGCGTCCAGGCCGACCGGCGGAGCCGTCGTGACCAGGCGCACCTCGTCGGCCTCGCCCTGGAAGAGCACGACCCGCTCGAGGCCGCCGCCCAGGCGCCCCCGGTACGGGTATGCCGCCGAGAGCGCTTCGGTGAGCAGCTCGACGACCGCGCGGATCTCCTGCTGGAGGGCCGCCCGTTCTTCCCCTGCCTCCCACGCGCGGACGCCCACCCGGAGACTCGTGACGAGGACGACGACGATCACGGCGAGGATCGCGAGGGCCAGGATGACCTCGAGCAGCGTCATGCCGCGCCCGTCACCGAGGCGGGCGGCCGCGCGCCGGCTCACCGCCGGATCCCCCACGCGCGCAGCGTGACCAGCTCCACGCGGCGGTGCCGGCCCCAGCTCACCTCGACGCTCACCCGGGCCAGGCGGACCCTCTCCGCCAGCAGCCCCGCCGGCTCGTCCGGGAGGAGCGCGGGAGCCAGCGTGACCCGGCGGGTCCAGCGGTACTCGCCCTCCGACCCCTCGGCCGTTCCCTCCTCCAGGGGCCCCTGGGCCAGCTCGGACAGCTTGGCGGTCGCGAGCAGGGTGGCGGCCAGGTGGTCGCTGGAGGCCCGCGCCAGCCGAAGCCCGCCGCCGAGAAGCTGGAGCGCGGCGACGACGGCCACCGACAGGATGACAAGGGCGATCAGGACCTCGAACAGCGTGAACCCGGCCTCCCGCCGCCGGCTCACGTCCCGCCCTCCGCCCGGACCGTGACCCGCCCGCTCACGGCATCCACCAGGATCGCGAGCCGCCGGCCGTCCGGCCCCTCGAGCACCCACCGGGTCTCCCGCGTGAGCCCCCCGCGGGGAGAAGGTGAGCGAGTCCTTCCCCGCCGCCACGCTGAGCCGGAGACCCGCCGGCACCGCGAGCTGGCGGAGGGGCTGCTCGGGGTCGTCGGCCGTGAGCACCACCGTGCTGCGCGCCCGGTCGAGGCTGACGCGCGTCGCGCGGCGGTGGGTCACCGCCTGCTGTCGGGCCTCGCGCAGCAGCGCGGCCACGCGCCCGGCTTCGCTGCGCAGTCGGAGGCTCTGCGTGCCGCGGCCGACCGCGGGCAGCACGAACGCCGCCGCGACCGCCAGGATCGCGAGGACGACGACGACCTCGATCAGCGTGAGCCCCGCGGACGAGCGGAACGCTCCCCGGAGGGCGCCCGTCATTCCTGAGTCCCCCAGCTCGTGACGTCGGCGGCCTCGCCCTGGCCCCCCGGCGCCTGGTCGGCGCCGTGGGACCAGAGATCGTACTCCCCGTGCTCACCGGGGCTCTTGTACTGATAGGCGCTCCCCCAGGGATCGCGCGGAACCTCCTTCCTGAGATACGGGCCGTCCCAGCCGGTCACGTTGCCCGGGTTCACCTGGAGCACCTGCAGGCCCTCCTGGGTCGTCGGGTAGCGGCCGGTGTCCAGCCTGAACTGGTCCAGCGCCGCCCCGAGCAGCTCGATCTGCACACGGGCCGCCGCCTGCTTGGACTGGCCGACTCGACCGAACAGGCGTGGCCCGACGAGCGCCGCGAGGAGGCCCAGGATGATGACGACGACGAGCAGCTCGATGAGCGTGAACCCGCGCTCGTCCCGGCGCAGGCGTGCCCGGGCGCCCGGGTGCCCACGCCCGGGTGGCCGCGTGGGAAGAGGCAGGGGCGCGACGGCGGTCCGCACTAGAGGGGGAGCTCGTTGATGCTCAGGATCGCCAGCAGAATGGAGATCACGATGGCGAGGACGACGAGACCGAGCACGAGGATGATCACGGGCTCGAGGAGCGCGATGAGCCGGCGAACGGCCACGCGGATCTCGGCCTCGTACGCGGCCGCGACGCGGCCCAGCATCTCCTCGAGGCGCCCGCTCTCCTCCCCGACCCGCACCATGTGGATCGCCAGCGCCGGGAAGGCGCCGCTGGCGGCCATCGGACGGGCGACGCCGTCACCCCGCTTGACGCCTTCCTGCACCGCCCCCAGGGCCAGCGCGATGACCCGGTTCCCCGCGACGTCGCGCGCGACCCCGAGAGCGGCCAGAAGCGGCACGCCGGCGTGCAGCACCGTGCCGAGCGTCCGGGCGACCCGCCCGACCTCGACCTTCCGGAGGAGGTCGCCGAGGGCCGGGAGCCCGAGCAGCCACCGATCCACGGCCAGGCGGCCCCAGGAGAGGGCGAGGCCGAGGGCCACCAGCGCGAGCACCCACCAGTAGGCGACGAGCGCCTCGCTGACGCCGAGCAGCACGCGCGTCGGCAGGGGCAGGGCCTGGCCGAGAAGATCACGGCGAACCGCGGGAACACGAAGGTCATGAGGAAGATCACGGCCCCGACCCCGACGCTCGTGATGAGGGCCGGGTAGATCATCGCGGAGGTGAGCGCCTCGCGCAGCTCCCGCGTGGCCTCGAGGTGCTCGGTGAGCCGCCGCAGCGCGACCTCGAGGACGCCGCCCTTCTCGCCGGCGCGGACCGTGTTGATGTACAGGCGGGAGAACGGCTGGGGGTGATGCCGGCTCAGCGCGTCGGCGAGCGTCGAGCCGCTCCGCACGCTCTGGGCCACGTCCTGGACGATCTGGCGCAGGCGCGGGCTGACCGAGAGGTCGGCCAGGATGGCGAGGGTGCGGTCGAGCGGGAGCCCTGCGTCGACGAGCGTCGAGAGCTGCTGGGTGAAGGTGACGAGGTCGCGGGCGGGGACGCGCTGGGAGCCGGCGAACGGCAGGCGCAGCTGGCCCCATCGCCCCTGGCGGTCCGCCGGTTCGACCCGCAGCGGGAAATACGCCTCGCGATGCAGCCGCTCGACGACCGCCTGGGGGTCGTGCGCCTCCATGACGCCGTCGATGGTCCGGCCGGCCCGGTCGGCCGCCCGGTAGGTGAAGACGGGCATCGGTCAGCCGGCGGCGGTCGCGCGGCTCACTCTTCCGCCTCCTCGCGCGTCACGCGGAGGACTTCCTCGACGGTGGTGAGCCCCTGGCAGCACTTCGCCCAGCCGTCCTCGCGCAGGCTTCGCATCCCGACGGCGATCGCCTGCTGCCGGATCTCGTGACCGGGCGCCTTGCGGATCGTCAGCGAGCGCAGCTCTTCGGTCAGGGGCGCCAGCTCGTAGATCCCCTTCCGCCCCCGGTATCCCGTCCCGCGGCAGTCGGCGCACCCCTTCCCGCGCGAGAGGGCGGCTCCGGGGGGGACCCCCTCGACGCCCATGGCGCGCAGCTCCTTCAACTCCGGCTCGTGCGGGACCCGGCAGGCCGGGCAGATCAGCCGGACCAGGCGCTGGGCCAGGATCCCCTCCAGGACCGAGGCGATCAGGTAGGGCTCGACCCCCATGTCCAGGAGGCGCGTCACCGCCCCCGGGGCGTCGTTGGTGTGGAGCGTCGAGAAGACCAGGTGGCCCGTCAGCGCGGCGTGGATCGCGATGTCGGCCGTCTCGAGGTCCCGGATCTCGCCGACCATGATGATGTCGGGGTCCTGGCGCACGATGTGCCGCAGGCCCGCGGCGAAGGTGAGCCCGATCTTGGGCTTGACGTGGATCTGGTTGACGCCGCGGAGCTGGTACTCCACCGGGTCCTCGATCGTGATGATCTTCTTGTCGGGGGAGTTGATCTTGTCGAGCGCGGCGTAGAGAGTCGTCGTCTTGCCGGAGCCCGTGGGTCCGGTCACGAGCAGCATCCCGTGCGGCAGCCGGATCAGGCGCTCGATCTGGCGCTGGGTGCGGGGGTCCATCCCGAGCTGCTCGAGCGGCATCAGGATGGCTGCGCGGTCGAGCAGCCGCATCACCACGCTCTCGCCGTGGATCGTCGGGATCGTGGAGACCCGGATGTCGAGTCGACGCCCCTGGAGGTTCATCCGGATCCGCCCGTCCTGCGGCAGGCGGCGCTCCGCGATGTTCAGCTCGGCCATGATCTTGATGCGCGAGGTGACCGCGGCCTTGAGCCGGCGGGGCGGGGTCTCGACGTCGAAGAGCACCCCGTCGATCCGGTAGCGCACGCGCAGGGTGTCCTCGAAGGGCTCGATGTGGATGTCCGAGGCGTTGGCGCCGACGGCGTTCTCGATGAGGAGGTTGACGAGCCGCACCACCGGGGCGTCGAAGGCCATGTCCCGGAGGGAGTTCACGTCCTCGCCGCCGGCCTCTTCGCCGCTCCAGTCCTCGTCGCGGATGGTCTCGATGGCCTTCTGGACGGCGGTCGAGCCGCTCGCGACGCGCGACGAGGGGCGGAGCCGCTCGGGCTCGCCGCCCGGGGGCGCGCGGCCCCGGGGGCCGGTTCACTTTGGGCTTGACAGGGGGGAGCCTCATGTTCAAAGCTTGAACGGCCATGTTCAGCCGCCCGAACACCGCTGAACAGGGACCGATTCACGCCATGGATTCCGGGTCGCGGCGCGAGCTCGAGATCCTCACGACGATCGCCGAGGGGCGGCCGGTCACCCAGCGGGCGCTTGCCGAGCGGCTGGGGATCGCCCTCGGGCTCGCCAACCTCTATCTCAAGCGCCTGGCCCGAAAGGGCTACATCAAGATCACGACCATCCCCCGGAACCGGGTCAAGTACCTCGTCACGCCGCGCGGGTTCGCCCAGAAGTCCCGGCTTACGTACGAGTACATGCGCTATTCGCTGCGGCTCTACCGCGAAGCCCGCCAGAACCTCCGCGAGGCCCTGACGCCTCTGGTCCGGGACGGCCTCCAGCGCATCGCCCTCTACGGCACAGGGGAGGCGGCCGAGCTGGCCTATCTGACGCTGAGGGAGATGAGGATCGAGCCCACGCTCGTGCTGGACGAGCGCGCCGGCGGCGAGTTCCTCGGCATCCCGGTGCACGACGTCAAGGCCGTCGCGCCGGAGGAGTACGACGCCCTGGTGGTCGCGGCGCTCGACCCCTCGGAAGGCGTGCTGGTGGAGCTGGCGAGGCGGGGCGTCCCGCCCTCGAAGCTGATCCCCCTCGCGCGGCGAGCGACGAGATGAGCGCGGGTCACACGATCGGGGTCGGAGCGGTCCGCCAGCATTACCCCGCCGTTCGGCAGGCCGAACTTCTCGGACGACGAGATCGCGGCGGTGACCCGGGTCGTCCGTTCCGGCTGGGTTGACCACAAGATGAACTCCACCGACTTCCAGGTCAGGAGGCAGCCGGAGAGGCGGTCCTGAACCGCGGCCCTGGGATCGAGGCCGTCGCGTTCACTGCCATGTCATGAACCCCTCCACTGGGGCCGATCTGGTCTGGACCGCCATCCACACCCTGGCCACCCGAACTGCGGGCTTGGCCCTGGGGCTGGTGACCAGCGCACTGATCGCCCGCGCGCTGGGGCCCGAGGGGCGCGGCGTGTACGTGTACCCGACCGTCCTCGCGGCGACCGCGCTCTCCATCTCGCACCTCAGCCTGGAGCAAGCGAATGTTCACCTGGCCAGCACTCGTCGGGCGGATCTCCAGCTTCTTGCGGGGAACGCGGGCCTGATCGCCATCCTGGCCGGAAGTGCTGCCCTGCTGGGGATGCTCGGGCTTTTCCTGGCCGTTCCCGAGGCGTTCCCCGACGTTGAGCCCAAGTGGATCATCCTGGTTGCGGCCTCCATCCCCTTCGCGCTCCACCAGTTGTACATAGCCGGCTTGGCCCAGTTGGCGCACCGGCTGCGAGCCCTGAATACGAACCAGCTCGTTGTGGGTCTGGTCCACCTCGGGGCCATCGTGACCCTCTGGGTGACGGACCGGCTCACACCCGGTGGGGTGCTGGGGGTCTGGGTCGGGATCGGGTTCCTGCACTGGTGGCTCACGTGTCGGAGCCTCCAGCCAGTTGCTTCCCTCTGGCCCCGACTGGTCCCTTCGCTCCTCCGCAGGTCGCTGGCCTTCGGCGCCAGCATCCACCCCGGAATGGTGTTCCTCTTTCTCCACCTGCGGGCGGACGTGATCATGCTCCGGCACCTCGGGGGCCTCGCTGATGTCGGGCTCTACACGTTGGCCGTCTTCATGGCGGAGGCGATCTGGCTCGCCACGGGCTCGGTGGCGGCGGCAGGCCTTCCGCACCAGGTCGAGACCTGTGGCAAGGAGGCCGCGAGACTCACGGCGAGGATCTGCCGCATGAACCTGGCGTTGGGGGTGGGGCTCGCAGGGATCCTCGCCGTCGCGGCTGTCCCGGCGTTGCGCCTCCTGTACGGGGAGCCCTTCCTCCCGGCGGCGGCCGCGCTCTGGATTCTGCTCCCCGGCGTGCTGGCCTTCGGGGTCCAGGGACCCTGCGGCGCCCACCTCCTTCGCCTGGATCGTCCTTTCACCATCACCGTGATCTCGGCGGGGGCCGTCCTGCTCAACATCGCGCTGAACGCGCTCTGGATCCCCCGATGGGGGATCATGGGCGCAGCCCTGGGGTCGACAGTGTCCTACACGCTGAGCGCCGCGACGTTCTTGGCGTGGCTGCTCCGTACGGAGGGTCTCACCGTGAGAGAGGCGCTGGTCTGGACTGCCGACGATACGGAGACAGTCCGACGTCTGCTGCGTGGCGCGGTCGCGGCCGCCGCGCCCGGCCGGGCACGGCGGTAAGGTGCCGCCCGAGCGGAAGCTGAAGGGCGGGGCTTGATGGAAAAGCCGGCGACGATTGTATTCGTGATCGGAACCCTCGACATCGGGGGAACGGAGCGGCAGCTCGTCCAACTGGCAGCCCGACTCGACCGGTGCCGCTTCCGTCCCATCGTCTGCTGCCTCAGCTCGGGCGGGCTCCTTCGAGCCCCACTAGAGGCCGCAGGGGTGCCGGTCGAGGTTGTGGGCTTCCGGGGTCTTACCGTCTTCCGGCACCCCCTGGCCGTGTGCCGGCAGCTCGCAGAGCTAGCGCGCGTGATGCGGCGGCACCGACCCGCGATCGTCCACTCCTTGCTCTTTTGGGCATACGTCCTCGGCACCTACGCCGCGAAGGCGACCAGGGTCCCCGCCGTCCTCTCCAGCCGCCGCGGCCTGGGCCTTTTCAAGGAGGAGAGGTGGCATTACCTCTTCTTGGAGCGGCTCGCCAACCGGATGACCGACCTCATCGTCGCGAACTCAGAGGCGGTGAAACGGGATGTGCTCCGGCAGGAGAAGCTGGAGCCATCGAGGGTCCGGGTCATCTACAACGGGGTTGACTCCTCTCTGTACGAATTCCCGCCGGATCCTGCCCTCAGGGCCTCGCTGGGGATCCCGGAGCAGACCAGGATCGTCGGCGTCGTCGCAAACCTCATCCACTACAAAGGGCACCGGTTCTTTCTCCAGGCCTGTTCGGATGTCAAGCGGAAGATCCCGGAGGCGCGGTTCCTCCTGATCGGCGATGGCCCGCTCAGAGGAGCGCTCCAAAGTCTCGCTCGAGACCTCGGCCTCGAAGAGGAGGTGCTCTTCCTTGGCATCCGCCAGGATATCCCGCAGCTCTTGTCCCTGATGGATGTGGCCGTCCTCCCGTCCTTGGAGGAGGGGTTCCCCAACGCGGTCCTGGAGGCCATGGCGGCGGGGAAGCCCGTCGTCGCCACTGAGGTCGGCGGCGTCCCCGAGCTGGTCGTCCCCGGAAAGACCGGCCTCCTGGTCTCCCCCGGGGATCCCCAAGGTTTGGCCAGCGCCATCACGGCGCTTCTCCAAGACGCTGCGCGGGCTCAGGAATTGGGGCGAGCCGGCCGGGATCGGGTCAGGGCGGAGTTCGGCCTGGATCGCATGGTGCGGGAGACGGAGGAGCTCTACGAGGAGCTGCTCGCCGGGAAGTCTCCGGCGATGGGGCGACCTTGACGGCAGCGACGGGGGAGCACCACGACATGGGACGGTCGAGGAGGGCAATCCTGGCCGCTTCGCTCCTCGTCGTGTCGCTGCTCGTATTCCACAGGGAAGTCGGGTTCCTGTTCAAAGAGGACCCGAGGGTGGTCGCCGAGGTCACGGAGAACTTCAACCACGGCGTCGTTCAGCGGCCTGACGCCTTGGAGAACCACGGCTTCGTCGTCGGGTCCAGCGGCTGGTATCTGGCACCTCAGTCAACTGGACGGCTCGTCTACAGGGCCCCTCAGGCCGTCGGCCGCGAATCAGGGGCCTTGCTGTTCCTGTTCTTCTACAGGCTCTCGCCGGAAGTGAGGAACGCCCTCAAGCTCTCTTGGGGCTCGGAAGCAACCGCGGTCACCATCGCTCACGACGTCCACCTCGTTGGAGGCCGCGTTGATCTCACCCCGTATCTCCCGTCCGGAGGGGTGCTCGAACTCGCTTTCGAGGCGACCAACGGGACCGCTTCCCCGGTCCTGGTCCTGGACAAAATGGAGCTCAGGGTATTCGCCGGGCGCCCGTCCGAGCCGCCGTCGCCGCCCGTGATGACCCTGGCCTTCCTCTCCTTGGGCGTTGCCGTCACCCTGGTCACGAAAAACTGGTTGCGCGCCCTCGCGCCGCTTCTGATCCTGGGGGTGGGCCTCTTCGTCCGCTTGCTGTACTTCGACCGCGTGATCTACCGCGCCCTCGACCCGGACGCACAGGGATACAGGCTCTTCGCCGAGCGGATGACCCTGGTCGGCGAGAACGGGTTCTATTCGGCCAACTTCTCCATGCGGGAACCGTTCTTCCTCCTGGTTGCCAAGGCCGTCTTCCACATGTTGGGTCCCTCCGACACCCACCTCCGCCTCCTCAGTCTCTTCCTGTCGCTCCTGGTCATCCACCTCGTCTACAAGCTGGCCAGGGCACTGTTCGGCTACGAGCTCGGACTTCTGGCTGGCCTCGGGATGTCGCTGAACGTCCCCCTGGTCGTTGAGAGCGGCCGAGGCCTTCGGCTCGAGCTGGAGATGGTCCTGCTTCTGCTCTTTTGCTATGTGGGTTTCGTGAAGCGGGAGATCGCCCCGCTCCACCGCTTCCTCCTCTTGGGACTTCTGGGTGGGGCGACCGTCCTGACTCGCTCTTCGTACCTCCTCGGTCTCTTCCTCCTCGCGGTCATCGCCGCCGTGGTCCACGAGCGTAGCTTGCGTCGGATCGCCCTCATGGGTGCCCTCGCTGTCCTGCTCATGATCTCGCTCCTGGCCCTCCATCAGGTCATGATCTACAAGAGGCACGGCGATCCTTTCTGGGATACGAACATGCACGTGCGCTTCTACGCCAACCAGGAGTTTGGCGGGACGCCCGGGTTCCCGAGCCGAGAGGTGCTGGAGCGGGATGCCTATGCTGGACCGAAGCTCACATACGCGGAATACCTCTTTCGCCTGCACACCCCTGCTGAAGCCATCAGCGGCACCCTGAGGGGGGCTCTGAAGATCGCCGCGGGCATGGACCTGGTCGGCTCCTGGAGGCCGATCCCCGCTATCCTCGGGTTCAACCCCGGCTGGGTGGACCACGTTTTCACGGCCGTGGGGGGCTCCGGCCTGCTCCTCGCGCTGGGCGCTCCGGGCCTCCGCTGGCTCCCCCTGGCCTTCCTGGTTCTGACCGGCCCCGTCGCCTTCCTCTACGACCGGGGGTTGACCGAGCCCTACCGGTTGACCATGCAAGGCTTTCCCTTCTTCCTCCTGTCCGCCCTGTTACCTGTGCAGCGGGTCTGGGCGTGGACGAAGGCCGGGGCTTCGAAGGCTCGTTCGGCCCCTTGGGCGGTGTGGGGTCGGTAGATCAGCGGCAGGCCCTGACAGCCTCGAGGGTCTGGCCCGGAGTGGCCCTTGTCGCGATCCTCGTCGTTGCGGCCCTGCTCCGGTTCTGGGGGGTCACGCGCTTGGGCCTGACCATCTGGGATGAGGGCCTGTACGCCATGGCGGGGCGTCTCCTCGTCTCCAAACCTCTCGAGGGGCTTTCAGAGTTGCGAACGATCGCGGCCGCTCCCTTGTTTTCGATCCTGGTCGGGATGGCCCAGGCGATCCTTGGACCGGTCGATTGGGCAGGCATCGCCGTCTCCGCCGCCGCCGGGACGCTCACGGTCTACCTGGTGTATCTCCTGGGCAAGCGGCTCTACGGTCCGGAGCCCGGACTCCTCTCCGCCCTCTTCGTCGCTGTCAGCCCCTACCATGTCATGTACTCGAGGATGGGCCTGACCGAGACCACCTTCGTTCTTTTCGCGCTCCTGACCGTCTTCTTCTTCACCCAAGCGATGGATCACGGGAGCCTTCGGGCCTACGTGCTCGGCGGGACCGCCGCGGGCCTGATGCTGAACACGAAGTACTCGGGCCTGCTCGTCCTCGCCTCTTGCCTCCTCGTCTGGATGTGGAGCCGGGTCACCTCTCGTCTCAGGGTCCGCCGGCCGATCTCCGAGCAGGGGCTCGGGGAAGGGTCCGTTCGGGAGGGCTCGAGCGTCGTCGTGTTATTCCTCTTCTGCCTGACGGTTGCGGTCTTGTTCCTACCCTGGGTGGTCTTCCTGGCTGCCCGCTGGTGGGGCTACTGGGAGCTCCTGAGGCGGCCGGTCGGCTATACCGCCGTTGCCACGGGGGGCCGGATCCTGACGCCACCCCCCCTGATCCTGGCCTATCTCCTCCGCTGGACCTCTTCCGCGTTCCTCGTCTTGGCCCTGGTCGGAGGCCTCGTGGCGTTGAGGAGGAGGAAGGCCGGCGATGGGCTCCTCCTGGCCTACGTTTTGATCTACAGTCTTGGGGTCATGATCTACCTGAAATATCCGAGGCTCGCACTGCCCCTTCTCCCGCCTCTCGCGCTGCTGGCGGGAAATGGCGGAAAGGTCGTGCTTGAAGGTTCTCAGAGGAAGACTTTCAAGGTCGCCATCCTGGGGGTGGTCTTGCTGACTGCCTTCGACCTGGGACGGTCCAGCATCCCTCTCCTCTCTGTGAGGGCAGATGGCTACCGCTCGGCCGCGCGGTTCGTGGAGGCGCTGCCACGGGATGTGCGCGTGTTCGAGAAGACGCAGCCCAACTCCCGCTTCTACACGTCCCGGCCTCTCCATCTGGCCGACTCCCCCGAGGTCCGCCGGGCTCTCGTGCGAGAAGGGACGAAATATCTGGTCGTGGATCAGACCCTCACGTGGGCCGCCTTCTCCGCGGGGGTTGTCGAGCAGAATCGAGATCGCCTGAGACTCGTGGCGAAGATCCCGAACCCGACATACGAGGTTGTCTATCTCCAGCCGGCCACGCCGGAAAAGATGAAACGCCTCGCCAACGACGACATCCCTGACGAGTATCGGTATATCTTCGTGTACGTGACCGATCAACCCCTGGTCCTCCCGCGTTAAGGGAGTTGCATGAAGACGGCCAGCAGAGGAGCACCTGGCTGATGTGCGGGATCGTCGGGCTCTGGGATTCGAACGGCTCGTCGCAGGGTCACACGAGGGTCCTGGTCGAGCGCATGCGGGACCGGCTCGTCCATCGGGGTCCGGACGACGCCGGCGCGTGGGTGGCGCCGGACGGGCAGGTCGCTCTCGGCCAGCGGCGCCTGTCGATCATCGACTTGAGCCCGCTCGGCCGGAATCCGATGCCGTGGGACGGGGGCCGTCTCTGGATCACGTTCAACGGCGAGGTGTACAACTTCCAGAGCCTGCGCGCGGAGCTGGAGGCGGCCGGCTACCGCTTCCGGTCCCGCAGCGACACGGAGGTGGTCCTCGCGGCCTATGACCGGTGGGGGGTGGACTGCCTCGCGCGCTTCGTGGGGATGTTCGCCTTCGGGCTGTGGGATGCCCCGCGGCGGCGCCTGTTCCTCGCGCGCGACCGGCTCGGCAAGAAGCCGCTCTACTACGCGAGCTATGCGGGCCGGTTCGCGTTCGCCTCCGAGCTGAAGGCGCTGGCGGCGGACCCGGAGTTTCCCCGGGAGGTCGATCGGGAGGCGCTCTGCGTCTACCTGCGCTACGGGTACGTGCCGGCGCCGTTCGCCATCTTCCGCCACGCGCGGAAGCTGCCGCCGGCCCACTACGCGGTCTACGAGTCCGGGCGGCTTGGCGTCGAGCGGTACTGGGACCCGGTCGCGATCGCCCTCTCCACGAGGGAGGACGTGCCGGAGCCGGAGGCGGAAGAGCGGCTCGAGGCGCTGCTGCTGGACGCCGTGCGCCTCCGGATGATCTCCGACGTGCCGCTCGGCGCCTTCCTCTCGGGGGGCATCGACTCGTCGCTGGTGGTGGCGCTGATGCAGGAGGCGAGCGCCCGGCCCGTCAAGACCTTCACGATCCGCTTCGAGAACCCGGAGTACAACGAGGCGGACCACGCCGCAGCGGTCGCCCGGCACCTGGGGACGGACCATTACGAGGAGACGTGCGGGGCGGATCGAATGCTCGGGATCGTGGACGCGATTCCGGGCTTCTTCGACGAGCCGTTCGCCGACTCCTCGGCGGTCCCGACGTACCTGGTCTCCAGGATCGCGCGACAGCGCGTCACGGTCGCCCTGTCCGGCGATGGCGGCGACGAGCTGTTCTTCGGCTACCCGCGCTACCACCACTACGCGCGCCGGGGCTGGGCGTTGGGCACGCCGGGGCTGGTCCGTCGTCTCGCCGCCCTCGCGGCCTCCGCGGTGCCGCGACGGCGGTTCCAGCGCGCCGCCGACGTCCTGCGCCAGGAGGAGGCGGACCCGTATCTGCACTTCATCGCGTGGTGGGGCGCCCGGGAGGTGGAAGCGCTGAGCGGTCGCCCGCCCGCGGACAACCCGATTTACGCCGCGGCGCGGGAGCGTCTCGCCCCGCTTCCGCCACGGGAGCGGCCTCCGGTGCTCGATCTGGTGTCCTACCTCCCGGAGGACATCCTCACAAAGGTCGACCGCACGTCGATGGCGGCGAGCCTGGAAGCACGCGCGCCGTTGCTCGACCACCGGGTGGCGGAATTCGCGCTCCGCTTGCCGCTGGCGCTGAAATGGCGGAGGGGCCGGGCCAAGCGCCTGCTTCGCCGGGTTCTCTACAAGCGGGTGCCGCGACGGCTCCTGGAGCGCCCGAAAATGGGATTCGGCGTGCCGCTCGGCGACTGGTTCCGCGGCCCGCTCCGGGAGCGCATGAGCGCGCACCTGGCCGGGCCGCTGCTCGAAGACCTCGGGCTCGAGCCGGCCGTGGCGCGCGCACTGTGGGCGGACTTCCTTGCGGGTCGGCGTCTGCGGACGGAGCTCCTGTGGAGCCTGTTCGTGCTCATGGCCTGGGCCGAGCACTGGAAGTCGGAGCCCGTGGGGCAGGACGTTCCGGCGGGCGTCCCCGCATGAAGCCGGGCGCTGCCTCCAGCGGTCGGTTCGACGCTCTGGGGTTGTCGTGGCGGGCCGATGGGCGCACGGGTGGGTGACCGGGCCGCAGGCGATCGGCCGATCCGGGTTCTCCGGGTGATCGCGCGCCTCAACGTCGGAGGGCCGGCGCTGCACGCCGTGCTGCTCACGGAGCGGCTCGACCCGGCTCGCTACCACTCGATCCTCGCGGCGGGGAGGGAGGATCCCCGCGAGGGGAACTACCTCGCCCTCCACGAAAAGTCGCTCGACCGATCGGTCGTCCTGCCGGCCTTGGGCCGGGAGATTCGACCCGGACAGGACGTTGTTGCCCTCGTTCAGCTGATCCGTCTGATGCGTCGGATTCGCCCGCACATCGTCCACACGCATACCGCGAAGGCGGGGATCCTCGGCCGTCTGGCGGCCCGGGTCACGGGCGTGCCTGTCATCGTTCACACCTTCCACGGCCACGTGTTCCAGGGGTACTTTCCACCCCGGAAGACGCGCCAGTTCCGGGCCGTGGAGCGGTGGGTCGCGAGGTGGACCGACCGGCTCCTGACCGTGAGCGACGCAGTTCGCGAGGACCTGTTGGCCCTGGGGATCGGCACGCCCGAGCGGCTGCAGGTCGTGCCATTGGGCCTCGACCTCGATCGCCTGCTCGTCTGTGAGACGAGCCGTGGCAGTCTTCGGGCGGAGCTGGGTCTCGGTGCCGGGACCCTCCTGGTCGGCATCGTGGCGCGGCTCGCGCCGATCAAGGCCCACGAGGTGTTCCTCGAGGCGGCCGCGACCCTCTCGCGGCGTGTCCCGGACGCCCACTTTCTCATCGTCGGCGACGGCGAGCGGCGGGCCGCGCTCGAGGGGCTGGTGCACGAGTTGGGGTTGAAGGACCGCGTCCGCTTCCTCGGCTGGCGGCGTGACCTGGACAGAATCTATGCGGACCTCGACTTGGTGGCGCTGACCTCGCGGAACGAAGGCTCGCCGGTCTCCCTGATCGAGGCGATGGCAGCCGGCCGGGCAGTGGTGGCGACGCGCGTCGGCGGCGTACCGGACCTGGTCGAGGACGGGGTGACCGGCTCGCTGGTGGGGCCGGACGACGCCCGGGCGCTGGCCGAGGCGATGGCCGCGCTGCTACGGGATCCGTATCGCCGACGGGCCCTGGCAGAGGCCGCCCGCAAGCGGGTGTATCCCGCCTTCGCCGCGGACCGCCTGCTCGCCGACATGGACCGGCTCTACAACCACCTCCTTTACCAGAAGCTGGGTCTCGCAGCCTCCGCGTGAGCCGCCATGACTGAGCTGGCGCTCCCCTTCGTGCTGGCGTTTGCCGTCGCCCTGGCGGGCACGCTCGGGTGCGAGGCTATCGCCCGGCGGGCGGGGCTGGTGAAGCCGCCGCGTGAGGACCGCTGGCACCGGCGGCCGGTCCCGCTCCTCGGCGGCGTCGCCATCCTCGCGGGAGTGATCGTGCCGGTCCTCGTCACCCCGGGCGCCGTCAGCCGGTTCGGTCCGTTTCTACTCGTGGCCCTGGCCATGGGCGCCGTCGGGCTGCTCGACGACCTCCGGCCGCTTCCGGTGTCGGCCCGGCTGATCGCCCAGATCGTCCTGGCCGCCATCCTGGTCCAGTTCGGCTTCCTGCTCCGGCTCACGCCGTACCCGGAGTTCAACGTCGTCCTGACCCTGTTCTGGGTGGTCGGGATCACGAACGCCGTGAACCTGCTCGACAACATGGACGGACTCGCGGCGGGGATGGCGGTCATCGTCGCGGCGTTCCGGCTGGCCTTCTTCCTCATGGACGGCGACCGGGGTGGGGCGGTGCTCTCGGCCATCGCCGCGGGCGCGCTCCTCGGCTTCCTCGCGCGGAATTTCCCGCCCGCGAAGATCTTCATGGGCGATGCCGGGAGCCTCTTCGTCGGCTTCTTCCTCAGCGGCCTCTGCCTGGTCGGTGACTACGCCTACACCCGGGGTGTCACGGCGGTGGTGGTTCTGCCGGTGATGCTGATGCTGATCCCGATCTTCGACACGACCTTCGTGACGCTGACGCGGCTCCTGACCGGTCGCCCGGTGTCCCGGGGGGGGCGCGACCACACCTCGCACCGGCTGGTCGCGCTCGGCATCAGCGAGCGGCAGGCGCTGGCGTTCCTGTACACGATCTCGGTTCTGTCCGGGCTCCTGGCGATCCTGTCCTATCGGTACGGGCTGACCTATACGATCGTGCTGCTGGCGCTCCTGCTCCTGGGGCTGTTTCTGTTGGGTGTCTACCTGAGTCAGGTCCAGGTGCTCGGAGGGGCGCCGGGAGAGCGGAAACGCGCGATCGTTCACCTCGTTGTGGACTTTCCGTTCACGCGTCACGTGGCGCGGGTGGCCGTCGACCTCGTGCTGATCCTCGTGGCGTACTACACGGCGTACCTCCTTCGGTTCGAGGGCGACGTCGAGGGGCAACGGGACATCTTCCTCCGAACGGTGGGTCCGGTGATCATGCTCCAGCTTCTCGCGCTCGAGCTGTCGGGCGCCTATCGCGGGCTCTGGAGGTACACCAGCATTCCGGATCTTTTACGCGTCGTCAGGGGCACCACGATCGGGGTAGGCGGGGCCGTCCTCTACTTCGTGTTCACGACGCGATTCGAGGGGCTGTCGCGGGCGGTCTTCGTCCTGGACTGGCTCCTGCTCGTCGTCCTGCTGCTCGGGACGCGAGCCTCCTTCCGGCTCCTCGGGGAGCTGCTGCGCCCCTCACGCGCCGGGTTCCGTCGCGTCCTGATCTACGGAGCCGGCGACGGCGGCGTGCTGGTGCTGCGGGAGCTCCGGAACAACACCAGCCTTAGACGGGAGCCGGTCGGGTTCCTCGACGACGACCGGTCGAAGGTGGGCACCCGGATTCAGGAGGTCCCGGTCCTGGGCGGGCTGGAGCGTGGCGAAGACCTCCTGACGGCGCACCGGATCGAGGAAGTGATCGTGGCGTCGGAGAAGATCGCGCCCGAGCGCGTGCGGGCTTTGGAGACCATCTGTGCGGCCCACGGGGTGGCGGTCGCCCGCGGCCGGGTGCGCCTGGAGTGAGGACGACCGCCCGCCCCTCCGTTGCGCATTGGCTATAATGCCAGAGTCATGAGAGCCGAACGGGCCGTGGAAGTTGGACTCTTGGGACTTGTCATTGGCGGCCCGCTCGTCTATTTCCCCGGGCTGAAGGAGATGTACCGCTTGCCGAAAGAGACCTTCCTGCCACTCGTTGCGGCCCTGATCCTGTGGAGAGTCGCGCTCAGCCTCTTCTGGTTGGCGGCGGTCTTTCTGGGGCGCCCGACGGCCGTTCTGCGGCTCTTTCCGCTGTACGCCAGGGCCGCTTTCGTCGATCCGGTATATGGCCCGCGAACGCGAATCGAGGAGGCCCACAACAGCTTCTCGCCGAGACCGGCATACTCGGCTTCGCCGCGTTCGCGTGGATCCTGCTCGGCCTTGCCCGGCGGTTCGTGGGGCGCCTGGCCGTTCGGGGAAAAAGACCGGCGGCCCCGGGGGTGGCCTGCGTCCGCTGGCCAGACGCCCCCGGGCCGCCGGGGCTGCTACCCTGACCGCCCCCGCTCATCCCGGGAGCGGCGCGCTCCTTACTTTCGCACCAGCTCGGCGTTCAGCTTGATGACCGGGAACCCCAGCGAGAAGTCGGCGAACTCGAGACACTCGACCGTCGGGGTGAACGGGTTGAAGTAGGCCAGGCCGAAGGAGGCGCAGACCACACCAATGTCCGCGGCCGCCACGGGGACCAGGAAGGTAGCCTCGAACGTCCCGCGCGCCCCCAGGTTTTTGGCGTTCCACTTCCCCGAAGCTAGGGCGACCGGCAACGGTGGCACGGCGAGGAGTGGACCGAGATCGAGCGTGCCCTGGATGGTGACCGTGGCGGCCACGGTCAGATCCGGGAAGAGGACTTCGAGCTTGCCGTCGAGCTGGCCGGACGTCCCAGTGAGCAGGTTGATGTTGGACGAGGCTTGGATGTTGATCAGGCAGGGGCTGGCCTGGCCGGTTCGGGCGCACAGCCCGTCGCCCCCGACGTCCTCGGCCCACCCGACGAGGGTGGCGCTCGAAAGGCGGTTGAACAGGGGGCTGAAGACGATCGCCTCCTGGATCTCCCAGGCGGTGGCCGTCGCGAAGGGCGCCTGGGCCCAGGCCGCCCACGGCACGAGCCACGCCAGGAGCGCCGCGCCCCCCAGGAGCGCAGCCCTCCACACCCTTCGGCTATCCCTAGACCTAGATCGACGCATGGCCTAGTCCTCCTCTTGCCCTCGTTGTCCTGGCCGGGTCCCAACCGCGCCCTTCCGGCCCGTGGTCTCGGGCACGTGTTCCAAGGGGGAGCGTGCAAGCCCCGGGCCGGCCAGGGGTTGCCCTCATATTACCCGTGAATTCAATGTGTTAGCAGGATCTCCGCCCAGCCCGTCTGGACCGTTCTTGATGGCGCCGGACGGGAGTTGGCCGTGCGAGCGGTCCACTTCTGACCAGGCCTGAGCCGGTTGCCGGACCCCGCTCCGGCGTTCCGCTGAGGGCCCCAGGCGCGCGGCTCTGCCGCCGGCGGGCATCGGCTCGGACCCCGACTGCGGATCGTGGATCGGCTCGGCCCCGGCGAAAAAGCTTCGGCCGACGGGTCCGGCCGGGGACAATGTCGGCGCAGAAGTGGAGTCATGAGGCTCGGGACGCTGCGGTCGGCCGTCCTCATCGACGGTGATCGCCGCCTTCCTGGAAGGCTGCGGCGGCGACTCGACCACCGAGCCCACCGGCTCCGGCGGGGGATCCACCGCGACGGTCCGCGGCCAGGTCGTGACGGACCGCGCCGGCACGGCCGCGGAGCCTGTGCTCGTCGTCGCCCTTCAACGCCTCGCCGGCGTCGGGCTCGCGGAGGCCCAGGTGGCCGACACCCCCTTGGCCGGCACGACAGTCACGCTGACGTGCGACAGCGGCCTGAGCGCCCTCACCAGGACAGACCGGAGCGGCCGCTTCCTCTTCGAGAACGTTCCCTCCGGGGTCTGCACCCTCACGGTCGAGCAGGACGGCGTCCGTGCTCCCGGCGAGATCCCCGTGGTCGTGGGCGCCGGCGACACCGCCGACGTCACCGGGAGGGTGACCCCGCGGGGCCTGTCGGGCACGGTGACGGTGTCAGTGGACGACGTCGGCGCCGTGACCCGGAACGACGTCCAGCTCGGCATTGCGATCAACATCGCCAACGCGAGCACCGCACGGGCCAGCGGGCGAGCCGCCTGCGATCTCGAGGCCGTGATCGACCTCCGGGAGCAACGCCTCGGCTGGGGGGAGATCGCGCACCGGTGCGGGGTCGATCCCCGCGTCATCGGGCTCGGGCGGTCCGACCTGAGCGACGACGACCTCCGCGCCGCGCGCGAGCGCCTGGGCCGGGACCGGGGTCGCGGCGCGGCCGCGTAGCGCCCGGCGCGCGCCCGAACCATCGCAGCCGCCCCGTCGAGCTTGACAGGGTGCTGGCCTTCCGGGATGCTGGCGCCGGAGGCTCGCCGCCCGATGCGACCGAACCGTGACTTCCTCCGCGAGCGCGCGAAAGAGGTTCGCAACACCCTGGACGTGTTGGCGCGATACGCGAGCCTGCCGCTCGAAGAGTTCCTGAGGCGGCCGGAGGCCGTGGATGCGGCGAAATACCGCCTGCTGGTTGTCTCGGCTGACTTCCGGTCTTCGGGGCGGGAGGCTAGACTGCTCTCATGCAGAAGCTTTATGCCTATGCCGACGAGACCGGGCAAGAAACCGCTGGCGGCTTCTTTCTGGTTGCCGTGGTCGTTGTCGGCTCGGAGCGCGACGAACTGCTGCGTTGGCTGACCGAGGTGGAGCAGGAAACGGGAAAAGGCCCGAGCGCCTGGCACAAGTCGCGCCATGAAGCTCGCTCAGCTTACGTGGATCGGGTGCTTGGAGACTCGCGGCTCAGGGGCTCTATCTTCTACTCGGCCTATCCGGGAACGCGGGCATATCGGGACCTCACGCTGCTCACGATCGCGAAGGCTCTCGGGGCGCGAACGAGAAGTCGCGACTATAAGGTGACGGTGGTGATTGATGGGCTCCGGCGGGCCGAAGCCCGTCAGGCTGCCGTGGGTCTGCGGCGGATCCGCGTTCCGGTTCGGAAAGTGAGGGGAGCGCGAGAGGAGAGCAGCGCGCTCGTGCGGCTCGCGGATGCGATGGCGGGGTTCATTCGGGATGCGGAGGAAGACATGGCCGAGTGGCGGGAACGCCTTGAACGGGCCAAGGCTCGGGGAACGGTCCGTCGGATGTAGGCGAGAAAAACCCCCGTCGGGAGAGACTCCCGTAGGGGGCACGGCCTAGATCCCTTGCGGGATCACCCGCCATACGGTCGGTGTTCGGCTCGCTTTTTCCAGATGAATGATAGGCAGGTGTTCCGAGCGTGTCAAGAGCCCTACTGCGTGCCTGCTGCCGTGGAGGTCCGGGGTTCGATCGCTTCGGCGGTCAGAACCTCCAACCGCTCCGTTTCCGCTTCCAGACCGGGGAGGTGGAGCAGATACGGTACGGCGGTACGGCTTCTGTGGCCGGGACGGGGCGGAGATTTCGGCCCGGCCGGGAGCGTCGAGTGGCATACTGAGTGGGACCGCTCGGGTGGCGTCGGGGGGCCGAGCCGGTTCCCGCAAGGGCATGCGAACGGTGGGCGTCGAGCGAGCGGTGCGGCAAGCCGCGGTGGCCCTGGTCGCCGCGGGTCTGGTCATGTCTGTCACCGGGCTCCCCGGCGCCAAGGAGGCGAAGCGCCCGCCGGAGGGCCCGCTCGTCACGATCCACGCCCCCCAGCCCCAGCGGCTCGAGCTGGCCCTCGACGAGGTCGAGCTGGACTGGAGCCGGGACCCGAGCACGAGGGCGGGGGCCCCCGGGACCTCGCCGGTCGCGATCGCTGGCACGACGATCGTCGAGCGGGACGGCAGGCGCGCCGTGGTCGCCGTCCCCCGCCAGGCAGGCGCGCTCGACCTCCTCCAGGTGGCCCGGGCCCTGGAGGCGGCCAACCCGGATGCCGAAGCCCACCTGGTGCTCTACGAGCCCGGGCTGCCGCGCGGCACGGCGACCCGGCGGCTCCTCACGCGCGAGGTGAGCCTGCTGCTGGACCCGGGGAAGGATCCGGCCCCGGTTCTCGCCGGCTTTCCGGTGGGCGGGGTGCGAGCCGTCCGCGGGGTGCCCGGCGCGTACGTGGTGGACGCCGGGGACCCCCTCGCCGCCCTCGACCTCGCCGACGCGCTCCGTGGCCGCCCGGGCGTCCGGGCCGCCGCGCCCCTGCTGAAGCGCCTCCGGTTCCCGCGGTGAGGTCCGGCACGCGCGACGCGATCCGGAGGGCGGGGACCGCCCTGTCTCTCGGCTTGGCGCTCCTCTGGGTGGGACCGGAGGCGGCCGGGCAGACTGACCCCCTCCTTGCAGAGCAGTGGCACCTGAAGTCAAGCGCCGAGGAGCCGGCCGGCGCGAACGTCGAGGCCGCGTGGCCGACCACCCGGGGCCCGGGAGTCGTCATCGGGATCGTGGACGACGGCCTCCAGCACACCCACCCGGACCTCCAGCCGAACTACGTGGAGTCGCTCTCCTACGACTTCAACGCCGACGACCCGGACCCGAGCCCGTCCACATCGAGCAACTGCAGCTTGTTCGCCAACTGCCACGGCACCGCGGTGGCGGGGGTCGCCGCTGCCAGGGGCGAGAACGGGATCGGCGTCAGCGGCGCGGCGCCGCTCGCCTCCCTGGCCGGGCTCCGCTTGATCGCGGCGCCCACCACCGATGACCAGGAGGCCACGGCGCTCAGCCACGAGGCAAACGCGATCCACATCGCGAGCAACTCCTGGGGACCCTTCGACAACGGGGCGACGCTCGACGGCCCGGGCCTCCTCACTCGGGCGGCGATCGAGTCGGCCGCCACCACGGGGCGCGCGGGCAAGGGGCGGGTCTTCACCTGGGCCGCGGGGAACGGCCTGGCCAGCCAGGACAACTGCAACTTCGATGGCTACGCGAACGGCCGGTTCGTCATCGCCGTGGCGGCCCTCGCCGACAGCGGCCAGCAGGCTCCCTACAGCGAGCCCTGCGCGGCGATGTTCGTCACGGCCCCCTCCAGCGGCGGGAGCGGCAGCCGCGGCATCACGACGACGGACCTCCAGGGGTCCAAGGGGTACAGCTCGGGCGACTACACGAGCACGTTCGGGGGGACGTCCTCGGCGACCCCCCTGGTGAGCGGGGTCGTCGCGCTCATGCTGGCCGAGAACCCGAATCTTACCTGGCGCGACGTCAAACACCTCCTCGTCCACAGTAGCGTGAAGGTCAACCCGAGCGACTCGAGCTGGTCGTCGGGCCCGTTCTGGCACAGCGAGAAGTTCGGCTTTGGCCTGGTGGACGCGGAGCTCGCGGTGAGCCTGGCGGCCGGGTGGACCACCGTGGCCGCGGAGAGCGCCGTCCCCGCCGTCACCCATGCGATCGGCCTGGAGATCCCGGACAACGACGCCACGGGGCTCACCGACACGATCACGATCGGCGGCGCGTACGCTGGCTTCCGGGTCGAGCACGTCGAGGTCGAGTTCGACGCCACGCACCCGTTCCGGGGGGACCTCGAGGTGACGCTGACGTCGCCCGCCGGGGTGGTGAGCCGGCTCGCCACCATGCGGCCGAACGACAGCGGCGATAACTTCGCGGCCTGGCGCTTCGGGTCCGCGCGCCACTGGGGGGAGTCGCCCGCGCCGCCCGACGGGAGCTGGACCCTCCGGGTCGCGGACCGCGCGGCGATCGACGTGGGCACCTGGAACAGCTGGACGCTGCGCATCTACGGGACCGCGGGCACCTCCGACACGATCGCGCCCGAGACGACGATCGACGACGGGCCGACGGGGACAATCGCGGTTTCGAGCGCGAGCTTCACCTGGAGCGGCTCGGACGGCGGCGGGACGCCGGCCGGGAACCTGGTCTACGCCTTCCGCCTGCACCCCCTGGAGCCCGGCTTCTCGGCGTTCGGCGGCGCCACGAGCCGGACCTACACGGGCCTCGCGAACGGCCCCTACACCTTCTACGTCAAGGCGCGGGACCAGGCGGGGAACGAGGACGCGGAGCCGGCGAGTGTCACCTTCACCGTGGACGACACCACGGCGCCCGAGACCACGATCACGGGCGGCCCCTCGGGGACGATCACGGTTTCGAGCGCGAGCTTCACCTGGAACGGCTCGGACGGCGGCGGGACGCCGACCGAGAGCCTGGTCTACGCCTTCCGCCTGGACCCCCTCGAGCCGAGCTTCTCGGCGTTCGGCGGCGCCACGAGCCGGAGCTACTCGGGCCTGCCGAACGGCACCTACACGTTCTACGTCAAGGCGCGGGACCCGGGGGGCAACGAGGACTCGACGCCGGCGAGCCAGACGTTCACAGTGTCGGTCTCGTCCCCCTCCCCGTCCCCCTCCCCCTCCCCCTCCCCCTCCCCCTCGCCGTCGAAGCCCGCGACGCCTTCGGGGCTGACGGCGACGATTCTGTCCTCGACCCAGGTCAAGCTGACCTGGAAGGACAACAGCACCAACGAGACGAAGTTCAAGGTGCGGCGCAAGACCGGGGCCGACGGGACGTGGGGGCTGCTCGCCGCGCTCGGGGCGAACGCGACGAGCTTCACGGACACGACGGTGATGCCGCGCACGACCTACTTCTACAAGATCGTGGCCTGCAACTCGCTCGGCTGCTCCTCGCCCTCGAACGTCGTCTCGGTGGGGCCGCCCGCGGCGCCGTCGAACCTGACCGCGGTCGCGGTCTCCGGCACCCAGGTCAACCTCGCCTGGCAGGACAACGCTGGCGACGAGGCCCACGTCAAGGTGCGGCGGAAGACCGGGGCCGACGGGACCTTCACCCGGATCGCCACGCTGGGCGCCAACGCGACGAGCTTCGCGGACACGACCGCGAGCCCGGGCACGACCTACTTCTACAAAGTCGCCGCCTGCAACGCGCTCGGGTGCTCCCCCTCCAACGTGGTCTCCGTGACCACGCCCTGAGGGGGCGGCGCGCCGCCCGGGTGCCCTATCGGGCGAGCTCGCTCTCGATGAGTTGCTGGAAGGCTGCGAGCGGCTTGGCGCCCACGAGCTTCCGGCCGTTGATGAAGAAGGTCGGGGTGGCCGTCACGCCGAGGCGCCTGCCCTCCTCGATGTCACCCGCGACGGCGTCCCGGTAGACGCCGCCGTCGAGGCATCGGACGAACGCCGGGCCATCCAGGGCGAGCTCGCGCGCGTACTGCTCGAGCGCCTCGGGCGCGTGGCGCGGCACGCGCTCGAACAGGAGGTCGTGGTACTCCCAGAACTTGCCCTGGGCGCCCGCGCACCGCGCGGCCTCGTGGGCCTTTGGCGCAAGATTGGCAGCGAGCCAGCGCGTGCGCTCGACGATCCGGCGGGCCAGAGACTTATCGAGCCGCGCGAGCTCGCGGGCAGCCGATTCGAGAATCCTGACGCGATACACTACGCCAGGCCAAGGCGCCGAGCCGCTTTCTCGAGGGGCTCGCCACGTTCGCCCTTGGCGACGGCCTTCTTCTGGCGTAGCAGTCGATCGCGCACGGACTTCCTGAGCCTGAGCCCTTCGTCGGGGTCAGCGAGCAACTCGGTCAACTTCCGCTCGACGGACGTCTCGATGAGCTCGCGAAGTTCCTCGGCGGTCATCCGGCTCACGGTCTTGTGCACGTCGGATCTCTCCTCCCCATCGAGGGGAGCATATCACAGGGGGCTTCACGCCGTCCGCGCGTCGCGTCCCGGCGCTGCCTGGAGCCTGGACCGCCAATCCGCCGCGCGCAGCGCCGCTCCGCCGAACACCGCGACGAACGGCGCCACCGGGAGACTGACTGCATCATTGCGCAGACCTGCCTGGCCGCCGAGGCCGAACTGGTGAGCACCGACAGGGACTGTGCGGCCATCGCGCGTCACACGGCCCTGCGGCTGTGGACGCCGTGAGCCACCCCGCTCGCGCGGGCACCGTGAAAGCTGACCTGCCCGATCGCACGACACGGCCCTCCGATTGGTCCACCGCTTTGATGGTGGCCGCGCACGCCCGCGGCGGAGGGGAGCGCGGCGACCGGGGCGCCTCAGCGGGTCGGTGCCGGGCAGTCGGACGGGCCTTGGGCGCGCTCGCGCAGCGCCTGGCGAGCCGCGAGGCGGACCTGGTAGGCACGGTCGGCGAGCGCCGCGGTCAGGAGGGCCTCGATCCCGGCGCTGCTCAGGCGGCGGAGGCTCCGCGCTGCGGCGTGGCGGACGTCGAGCGAGGGATCGCGGGCGCGGAGATCGGCGAGGAGGTCGCGCGCGTCCTCGAGGCAGGCGCGACCCAGGGCGTCAGCGCCGAGCGCGCGCAGCCACGGGTCCGGGTCGCCGCCGACCCGGGCCCAGAGCGCGCGCGCCAGCTCGGGCGTCGGGTATCGGGCGAGCAGGGCGGCGGCGCGGCGGCGGACGAGCCGGCTCGGGTGGTCGAGCCGCTCGAGCAGGGGACCATGGGCCGCCGGTCCCAGGTGGGTCAGCCGGCTCCCCGCCTCGTTGGCGAGGGCGACGTCGAGCGACTCGAGCACGCGGAGGAGTGCCGGCAGGGCCTCCGGGCCGAGCGCCTCGAGTTCCCGTCGGCCGGCCTCGCGTCTCGCCCCGCCCTCCGCGGTCTCTTCCGGGTCAGCGGCCTCGGTCAAGAGCTCCTGGATCCGCCGCTCCGCGTCGTCACGGGGCCGGAACCGCGGATCGTCGGGGCGGCGGTAGGAGGGCTCGCGCGGCGCCGGGACCCGCAGGAGCGACGCCGGCTCGAGCCGGCGAGGCGCCAGGGAGAAGCCGAGCGCGCTCCCGTCGGCGTGGAGGGCGCCGCCCCAGCCGCTCCCGCTCCATTCGAGGCGCCCCGTAGGCGGCCGCGCCCAGGCATCGTTGCCCCCGAGGTCGATGAGGACTCCGAGGCTCTGTGAGCGGCGTGCCGAACGGCCGGAGCCCTGGACGTCCCCGGCTTCGGCCCGATAGCGGTCGTTGCCGCCCAGATCGATCAGGAGTCCGAGCCCGTCGAGGTTGCCGGCGCCCTGGGCGAGCCAGGTGGCCTCGTAGACGTCGTCCCCGCCGGCATCGGCGAGGATGCCGAGGCCCCAGTCGTGGCCGACACCCTGCGAGACGCCCCGGGCCCGGTAGCGGTCGTCGCCGCCTCCGTCCCAGAGCACGCCGACGCTCCCGTGAATGCCGGCGCCCTGGGCGTAGCGCGTGGCGCGGTACTCATCATCGCCCCCGTCGTCCACCAGCGCGCCCAGGCCATACCAGTAGCTCGCGCCCTGGGCGAAGTACTCGCCGCCGTAGCGGTCCGAGCCCCGGGCGTCGAGCAGGAGCCCGATGCCGCCCGAGGCGAGGGGGCGGACGCCGAAGGCGAAGCCCTGACCGAGCGTCCGCGCGTGATCCGGCTGGCGGATGTCCGGGGGACCGCCGCGGATGGTGTAGCGATCGTCGCCCCGGGCGTCGAGCAGCACGCCGAAGCCAGCCGTCCGGCCGAATCCCTGGGCGTAGAGCGTCGCCTCGTATCGGTCGTGGCCCCGGCCGTCAGCGAGGGCGCCGATGCCGAAGGCTGCCGCGCCCTGCGCGTGGACCCGGGCCTCGTAACGGTCGCGACCCCGGGCGTCGAGCAGGAGCCCGACCCCGAAGGCGCCGGCACCCTGGGCGATGCTCCGGGCCGTGAAGGTGTCGTCGCCGTCGAGATCGACGAGGACCCCCACGCCGAACGCGCCGGCGCCCTGCGCCACGTCGTCGCTCGTGACGTAGCGGTCGCGGCCGCCCAGGTCGATGACGACCGCGACGGGACGATCGGGGCCGAGGGCGCCGCCGGCGCGCCCGAGGTAGGTGTCGTCGCCCCCGAGGTCCACGATCAGCGCGGCGTCGCCGCGGTGCGTGGTCGCGCCGGGCCCGCCGATCACGACCGCGCCAAGCGGAGTGTCGGCCACGGCGAGGACGTCCCCCTCGGCGATCGTCCGCCAAGCGGGATCGGGCTCGCGCGGCTCCACGTGCCCCGGCCAGCCGCGCAGCGCCGCCACCGCGCGGTCCACGGCGGCGGCGACGATGAGGGCCCCCTCCACGAGCGCCGCCCGATCGAAGCGCTCGGCCAGCTCGACGAACCGCCACATCCCGGACTCGTCGAGCGGGGCGCCGGGCTCGCTGGCCGGTTGGAGGGCGGCGAGCAGGAACGCGCGGTCCTCGGCGCTCAGCCGGGCGGCGGCGGCCCGGATGCGCGGCGCCGCCTCCTCCATCGCCCCGAGCAGGTCCAGAACGATGGCGCGGAGCTCGGGCGGCAGGGTGGCCAGCGCGTCGCCGCCCATGCCCGAGGGCCGGATCGGGCGCGGGGGGCGAGGCTCGAGGTCGAGGAACGTCGCGGCGGTGGTCACGATCCCGACCAGCGACCGGCGCTCGGCGTGGAGCCGGGCGCCGAGGCCCCGCGCGACGCCGATCGCCTCAAGCGGGTGCGCCAGCAGGTGGTCCACGACCCGGAGGCGCCAGGGATCGACGGGCGCCGCCGCGTCGCGGATTCCCAGCTCGCCGGCGTCGATCCCGAGCGGGCCGAGGAGCCGGACGATGGCCGGCGCGCGCTCATCGGGCGCGGATCCGGAGCTCGCGCAGGCCGCCGCCAGCAGCGCGAGAGGGAGCAGGCCCAGCCGGCGGACGGGCCTTGGCTTCACGCCGTCCGCCCGGATCGTCCCGACCCCGCATGGGGCCCGCGCCGCTGCGCCGCCGCGCGCAGCGCCTCCCCGCCAAACGCCGCGACGAAGGGCGCCACCGGGAGACTGAAGCGCAGGTCGGCGTACGTCAGCGCGTGGATCGCCATCACGTAGAGGACCAGCCCGAGCATCAATCGCGTTCCCGGGCTCCACGGGCGAAGGATCCACAGGCCGACCGCCCCGAAGGCCAGCCAGAGCCCCTGGATCAGGAGACTCGCCGCCGGCGCGCGCCGCGCCGCGCTGAGAAACCAGAAGCGCCCGAGTTTTCGGACCGCCAGCTCCATCGCCGTCGGCGGGTTGGACCGAATCTGGTCCCAGGCCGCGCGGTAGAAGGCCCGGTCCAGCTCCACGACGGACGCCCCGGGGTGCCGGCGGCGGACCTCGTCCACGGCCGCCATCCATTCTGGTTTCCCCGGGCCTTCCCAGAGCCCGTGGGTCGGCTGGTAGTTGCCCACGAAGGTGGTCAGGCCGCCGTTTTCCGTCGCGATGGGCAGGACCTCCCCCTGGGTCACCCGGTAGTTCCGGAGCGCCCACGGGAGGATCACGAGCGTCGCCGCGAGGACCAGGGCACCGACCTGTGCCGGCCGAACGCGATCTCTCCGGGCCAGCGGCAGCAGCACGAGCGGCCAGAGCAGGAACGTCGGCTTGCACAGGTTGACCACGCCGAGGAGCGCGCCGGCGCCGATCCACCACCCCGCGCGGCCCCGGCGGAGGGCCGTGAGCTGGACCGAGGCATAGGCGACGAGCAGGAACGTGAGCGCGATGTCCTTGTTGATGAAGGCGACCCGCCAGATGGCGCATCCGACCAGCAGACACGCGATGAGCAGGCGGCGGGGGGACTCAGGCATTCGAAGGCTCGACACAGCGGGCGCTCCGCTCTCAGGCGGACATCTCTCGGGCGGCCGGCGGCCGTCGGCCGATCCGAGCTGTCCCGAGCGGATTCACAACTCGTGCCGGCGGGCGAGGCGGGCCAGGTGCTCGGCCGTGCGGAGGGCCAGCGCCTGGATCGTGAGCGACGGCGAATCGCCCGCTCCCTGCCCCGGGAGCACGCTCGCGTCGGCGATGAAGAGGTTCGGCACGTCGTGCGCGCGGCCGAACGGATCCACCACCGACAGGCCGGGATCCGTGCCCATGCGGCAGGTGCCCCCGACGTGGGTGGCCGACGGGACGTCGTCGGACGTGATCTGCTCGAGGACCTCGGCCGCGCCGGAAGCCGCCGCCAGGTCTCGAAGACGCCCGAGCATCTCGTCGAGCGCGGCGAGGTCGGCCTCGGAGTGGGCGGTCTCGACCCGCGCGAGCGGAATCCCGTCCGGGTCCGTCGGCGCCGCGAGCCCGAGGCGATTCGCCGCTCGAGGCTCCTGCTCGGCCACCCCGAACAGGGCGAGGACCGTGCCGAAACGAGCCCGCATCGCATCCTTGTGCGCCTTGCCGAAGCCCGTCGTCCTGATGGCATACGAAACCGGGCCGTGGAATCCGCCGGCGGTTCCCGACACGCCGAGCACGTACCCGGAACGCGCGAGGCCTCCCGGTCGTGGTCGCGCGAAGTCCCAGAGCCGCGAGTCCACCGGTGGTCCCCGGTGTGCGTCGATTCGCGCGTCGAACCGTACGTTCAGGAGGGCATACGCCGTCTCCACAGGTACCGACCGACGAGCCCCGAGCCGTTTGCCATCCCGTCTCGGTGCGGGGCGGATCGGTTCGCCAGCAAGAGCCGCGGCGTCTCGATCGCCCCGAGCGCCAGCACGACCGCCCGCGGTCGCGCGCGGGCGAGCTTTCCTGCGTGCCGGTAGACGACGGCGCCGACCTTCCCGTCCGGCGACGACTCGAGTGCCAGCGCGCGAGCTTCGAGCAGGGTGCGAAGCCGGCCGGTGTGCTCGCCCCGTGGGATGGCGGTGAGGTCAGCGCTCGACTTGGCGCCGAAGATACACCCGTAGATGCACCCCCCGCTCCACTGGCACGGAGGCCGGCCATCCCGGCTCCGCGTCGGAAGCGCCAGGGAGTTCGGCAGCAGCGACCACCCCAGCCGGGCCGCCCCGTCGGCGATCCGGCGGCTCCCGTACGAGAGGGGGTGGGCCGGGTTGGGGAACGGCCCCCGCGGGACCTTGAACGGGTTCGCGGGATCGCCGGCGACGCCGAGAATGCGCTCGGCACGCTCGTAGTACGGCGCCAAGTCCGCGTAGCCGAGCGGCCAGTCCACACCGAACCCATAGGCCGTCGCCGGCCGGAAGGCGTGCTCGGCAAAGCGGTGGGCCTCCCCCTGGTAGTGGACGGTCGATCCGCCGAGTCCGAAGACCCGCCAGTACCGAAAGGGCCGACGCCGGCCCGGGTCGGCCCCTCCGGACCCGCCGTTCGATCGCAGGCGCGCGTAGCGCGGATCCAGCGGGGGGCCTTCCGCCACGACGAGGCTCGGGTCGTCACGCACGTGTCCCGTCTCGGCGAAGGCGTCCGGGCGGATCTCCCAGTCCGGGTGGGTCATCGGGAAGTCGCGGCGAGGATCGAAGCGCCGCCCTCGCTCGAGCAGCAGCACGCGCACACCGGCCTCCGCGAGCGCCATCGCGGCGAACGCGCCCCCGGCGCCCGATCCGATCACGACGACGTCGATCGGCGGCTCTGCCGGCGTCATCGTTTGCGCCTCCGCGTGACGTTGGGCGCGCTGGCATAGTCCGGGTAGCCGGCAGCCGGAGGGCGATACCCGACAACTCCTTGCCCCGTCGGAGAGGCCCAGTAGTACCGCAGGACGTCGGCCCGTGCCCGGAGGAGGGGCGCTCGCCAGGATAGTGGTTCACGCGGCAGCCGCCGGACGGCGGCGGTAGCCTGGCCCCACGAGATGGCGGGCATTGGCCACCCCGGTCGTGGGCCGGAGCCGGCTGAGGGCCGTGCGCACCACGTGGGCATCGCCCGCCAGGACTTGCTCGCCCAGCGGGCGCGCCCACTGACGGGCCTGCGCACTCCCGACGCCCCACACGGCCTGCGCGCAGGCATGGAGGTGTTCGCTCAGGTGATAGAAGTCCAAGATCTCCAGGGCCGCCGGCCAGTGCTCCTGGACGAGGTTCCAGACCCACGGCGCGCCGTCGCCCTGACTGAGGGCGTTGCTCCCGTCCGCCGTGACCCCGGCCGCGCGCGCGGCGGCGTAGGCCAGCTGCCCCAGCCGCTCCGGGCCGCCGAGATGGGCCTCGTAGTGTTTGCGCAGCAAACCCCGTCGGCCCGCGCGCACCTCGGCGAGGTCGCGCGCATCAAGCCGACGAACAGCTCATGGCCGACCGCCAAGCCCAGGTCGCGACACTGCCGCTCCAGCTCCCGCGGATCCAGCCGCGCCGCGGCCGTCGCGGCCGGGCCCTCCAGCCGGGCCGCCAAGGCCTCGACAGCCGGGAGAATCTTCTCTACGATGCGCTCGACCTGTGACCGCAGGTCCATAGGGGGCTCCTCCCGTCGAGCGGCGCCGCTGACGCCGACGCGCTCCGGCGGAACGTCGCCATCCCGAACGCGAACGAGGCGGCGACGGCGCCGCGGAGGAACGTGCGCCTGCCGCGTCTGAATCGAGGCGCGTCGCGCGGTCGTTCTCGTGAGCCCGGCATGTCTCGCGTGCGTATCGTATGGTAGCACGCCGTCGAGGGCGGACGCGGAGAGCCCGCTCCGGAGACTCTCTGCGCGGGCCCGCGCCCGCCGTCACTTTTCCCTTGACACCCCGGGTCGCGCCGTGTTCAATCGTTGAACACGACGGAGCCCGGAGCCCGGCGGGAGCTCGACATCCTCACGACCATCGCCGAGGGGCGCCCCGGCGCGAGCCACGCCAGGAGCACCGCCCCTGCTAGGAGCGTGGCCCTCCAGCCCCTTCGGCTGTCCACAGATCGGCGCATGGCCTATTCCTCCTCTTGGCCCTCGTTGTCCCGGGCGGCTCCCGACCCTACCCTTCCGGCCCTCGGTCTCGGGCACGTATTCCGAGAGGGAGGGCGCAAGCCGCGGGCCGGCCAGGGGTTGCCCCAAAGACTCGCGTCAGTTCAATGGGTTAGCCGGGGACTTGGCTGGGCTCGCCTGGACCGTTCTTGATGGCGCCGGCCGGGATTTGACCGCGCGGGCGATCCACTTCTGACCAGGCCCCGAGCCGGTTGCCGGACCCCGATTCGGCATTCCGCTGACGGCCCCAGGCCCGCGGTTCTGCCGCCGGCGGGCATCGGCTGGGACCCTCCGGGGTCTGCACCCTCACGGTCGAGCAGGACGGGCTCCGGGCTCCCGGCGAAATCCGGGTCGTCGTCGGGGCGGGCGACACTGCCGACGTCGCCGGGCCAACCCCAGCGGGCGAGCCGCCTGCGATCTCGAGGCCGTGATCGCTCTCCGGGAGCAACGCCTCGGCTGGGGCGAGATCGCCCAGCGGTGCGGCGTCGATCCCCGCGTGATCGGCCTCGGGCGGTCCAACCTGAGCGACGAAGACCTCCGCGCCGCGCGTGACCGCCTGGGCCGGGGCGGGAGTCGCAGCGCGGCCGCATAGCACCCGCGCGCCCGAACCATCGGGCCGCCCCGTCGAGCTTGACAGGGCACCGGCCTTCCGGGATGCTGACCCCCGAGGGCTCGCCGCCCGATGCGACCGAACCCGATCTTCGCCGTCTTGCTGAACCCGGAGTGATCTGACGAGTGGAAGGCGTCAGGACGAATCTCTCCGAGCGCCGGGCGGCCTACGTGGAGAAGCTGGACGTGGCCGTGCGGACCGTCGTGGACACGCTCTCGCGGGTCCCCGGCGTCCAGCGCATCAGCCTGTTCGGCTCCTACGCGCGCGGCCGGCGCGACCTCGGGACCGACCTGGACGTCCTGGTGGTGTGGGAAACGGACCGGTCGTTTGTGGGCCGGCTGCGCTTCCTCTACTCCCTGGTGCAGGTCTCGGTGGACCTCGATATGCTCTGCTATACGCCCGCCGAGCTCGAGGCCCTCCGGGACGGGCCGTTCTTCCGGCGCGTCGTTGGCGAGGAGATCGTCCTCTATGAGAAGAAGTCCGCTTGACGAGGGGCGCCGGTGGCTCGAGCAGGCCGAGGCGGACCTCGGGTGGGCGGACGACCTCGCTCGGCGGGGTGGCTTCCACATCGCGTGCTTTCTCGCCCAGCAGGTCGGCGAGAAGGCGCTCAAGGCATTCCTCTACGCGTCGGGCGCGGAGGTCGCGCTCGGCCATTCGATCGAGCGCCTCTGCGCGGAGGGTGGCGAGCGCCATCCGGACTTCCGCGAGCAGGCGCGCCGGTGGTCGATCCTCGACGGCTACTACGTGCCGACTCGCTACCCTAACGCCCTCCCGGACAGCATCCCGGCGCGGGTCTACACCGAGGATGCCGCGCGGGAGGCCGTCCGGTTGGCCGAGGAGATCGTCGCCTACGTCCGGCAGCTCCTCAGCGCGGCGTCCGGTCGCGGCGGACCGTAGGGCCACCGAGCGACGGGCTCACCGCCAGCGCGGAGATTTCGGCCCGGCCGGGAGCGTCGGATCGTATACCGGGTGGACCGCTCGGATGACGTCGGGGGGCCGAGGCGGTTCTCCCAAGGGCATGCGAACGGTGGGCGTCGAGCGAGCGGTGCTGCGAGCCGCGGTGGCCCTGGTCGCGGCGGGCTTGGTCTTGTCCGCCCCCGGGCTCCCCGGCGCCAAGGAGGTGAAGCGCCCGCCCGAGGGGCCGCTCGTCACCGTCCACGCCCCGGCGCCGCGGCAGCTCGAGCTGGCGCTCGACGAGGTCGAGCTGGACTGGAGCCGGGACCCGAGCGCGAGGGCGGGGGCCCCCGGGGCCTCGCCGGTCGCGATCGCGGGCACGACGATCGTCGAGCGGGACGGCAGGCGGGCGGTCGTCGCCGTCCCGCGCCAGGCAGGCCCGCTCGACCTCCTCCAGCTCGCCCGGGCCCTGGAGGCGGCGAACCCGGGCGCCGAAGCCCACCAAGGTGCGGCGGAAGACAGGGGCCGACGGGAGCTTCACGCGGATCGCCACGCTGGGCGCCAACGCGACGAGCTTCGCGGACTCGACCACGAGCCCGGGCACAGCCTACTTTTACAAGGTCGCGGCCTGCAACGCGCTCGGGTGTTCCCCCTCCAACGTGGTCTCCGTGACCACGCCCTGAGGCGACGGCCGCGCCGGGGCCCTATCGGGCGAGCTCGCTCTCGATGAGTTGCCGGAACTCCGCGAGCGGCTTGGCGCCCACGAGCTTCCGGCCGTTGATGAAGAAGGTCGGGGTGGCCGTCACGCCGAGGCGCTTGCCCTCCTCGATGTCGCGCGCGACGGCGTCCCGGTGGGCACCGCCGTCGAGGCATCGGACGAACGCCGGGCCATCCAGGGCGAGCTCGCGCGCGTACTGCTCGAGCGCCTCGGGCGCGTAGCGTGGCGCCCGCTCGAACAGCACGTCGTGGTACTCCCAGAACTTCCCCTGCGCGCCCGCGCACCGCGCGGCCTCGTGGACCTTCGGGGCGGTCGGATGGAGGCGCTCGATCGGGAAGTCCCGGAAGACCCACTTCACCTGCCCCGGATACAGCTCGATGAGCTGCTTGACGGTGACGAGGACGCGCTTGCAGAACGGGCACTGGAAGTCCGAGAACTCGACGATCACCACCCGGGCGTCCGCCGGCCCCCGGACGAAGCCCTTGTCCGGACTCGCCCGGGCCCGCAGGGGCTCGGGCTCCCGGAGCGAGACGGTGACCTTCGCCTGCGCCCGCAGCGTCGCGACGTACTCCTGGCGCCGCTCGCTCACGCGGCGGGAGCGGAGGTAGTCCCAGACCTTCAGCCGGAGGTCCGCCTCGTCGGCGCCCCGCGGGAGGCGGGCCCGCTTCTGCCTCATGAAGGTGGCGACCTCGGCCTCCGTGACCTCCCGGGCCCGAGCGTAGACCTCGCTCTTGAGGAGCTCCTCCAGGCTGATCCCGCGCCGCTTCGCCTCCTGGGCGAGCAGGCGCTCCCCGATGAGGTGCTCGAGCCGTTCGCTCAGGAGCTGGTGACGCTTCTGTTCGAGCTCGGCGAGCTGCGCGGCCAGGGGCTCTTCCAGCTCCTCGAGGGTGATGACGTCGTCCCCCACCGTCGCGACCGGCGTTCCCCCGCTGGCGCCCTGGGCGCGCGGGGCGTTCGCGTCAGGCGCGCCGAGGAGGCCTGGCAGCAGGAACAGCGCCATCGGGATTGCCCGCCACCCACGCCCCATGTCGTCCTCCCGCGTGTTACAGCGTCGAAGCTCCTGGCTATCATAGGACGGAGCAACAGCAAGTCAGCTCTCACGGCGAGACGACGCCGACGCAGCTCGGTACGACGTCCGTCCCCGACTCGACGAAGATGACGGTCACGGCACCGTCCGTCTCGACGCCCTGGCCCCGCCCGTCACGGCCGCGGAAGAGGACCTGGGCGGTCACGGTCAGCGGGAGCCGGGTCGGGGGACGGACCGCGGGGTCGTCCTTGACCTGGGGCGGCACGAGGATG
>Ga0114945_10000183_pt1 | contig 38412 bp, 35 predicted proteins | sample OV2TP3_FD_87194 | JGI IMG/M metagenome (GOLD analysis project Ga0114945, IMG submission 87194) | Hot spring microbial communities from Beatty, Nevada to study Microbial Dark Matter (Phase II) - OV2 TP3 | ecosystem: Environmental > Aquatic > Thermal springs > Hot (42-90C) | place: USA: Beatty... | reverse complement strand
CATGATAGGTGGACCCGTACGGCTCGATGAGGACCACACCGAACCCGCCGTGCGGCCAGGTGGTCGCGCCGAAGGCATGGTCATGCCAGAAGACCGTACCCAGATCTACGTCCACCCACCACCGGTACCGTATGAACTCCACCGTTACGATGTCTTTCACAGGATGGTTATGCCGCAACGGCTGGTAGAGTGTGATCTCGTTGCCGTTGATCGCCTTGATGCGACCCACTTCCGAGCAGCTTGCTTCCCGCTTGACCGCCGTGGACGTATCCTTGCTCGGCATCAGACAGTCGGCGCCGACCAGGATCTCCGTATTCACGTGATACGGTTTCGCGTTCTTGACCTTGATGGTCTTGGCGCCGGCCTTCACCGCTTCCGTCAGAACCGTGTTCATCGGCGCAGGCAGTCCGGCTTTGTTCTTCTTCTCCAGCATCGTGAACGGCCGCGCGGACTGCTCATAGGACAACCCGCTGATTACGCCGTCCGACGCCTGGTTGTCGAACTGCATGAAATGGGGATGGATGTTGATCTTCGACGACTGGAAATTCGTGAAGTCGTCGTCGTCCCACTCGCTCGTCAGAATCACATCCACGCAATCGTACACATTCGCGCGAATGACCAGCGGGTACTTCTTGTCGTCGTTCGCCCGCGTGTCGGTCTCTTCCTCGTGCAGCACGTAGATCAAGCCGTCCTTGTCCACGATCGGAGGCTCCTTGCCCTGCTTCTTGGCCAGGGTGATCGGCGTCCGAATGAAGTGGATGTTATAGAACTTCCGATTGGCGTTTTCCGGGCAGAGACTCCAACGACCCTGCTCGCCCGGCGTCGCCGGCTCGGCGGTCCGCTCCCCGCTTTGGTCCTGATGGATCTGCTCCAGCCAGGGCGCGCCGTTGTGGTTCGGCGGGAACATGATGCGTTTGCCGAAATGCGGCTTCACTAACGGGAAGGACACCTTGCCCGTCTTCGCGTCGAACAGGATCGGCGGCCTCGTGCTGTCGTCCCACTTCGCCGCTGCAGGATATTTCGGGTTCTTCGCCGTGCTCTCGCGCTCGCCGAGCGCCTTCTTGCCGTCCCACTTCCAGTCCCACACGGTCGCGTCGTAGGCCATGATCTGGCCGCGCTCGTCGTCCACATGGCCCGGCTTGCCCATGGTCGGCACTTGCATCTCAACCCAATCCTTGAGGTTGACGATGCCGCCCTTCCAGTCGGTCTTCTGATTCTTGTCCACGATCTTGAAGCGCTTGCCGAACCAGTCCACCGTCGTGCCGACCAGCTTGTCGGAGGTCACGCCGACCTTCATGCGGCCCTGGCGGTCCGGCAGCTCGCGCAGATCGGGCATCGTGTCGGTATGGTACTGGCCCGTCTGCAGGGTGTTGTAGGTGCGGGCGTACCCCCACATGCCGGCCACATAGTGGTGCGCCACATGGCAGTGGAACAGGAAGTCGCCGGCCAGTTGCTGGCACAGACCCGACCCGCACTCGTTCTCCAGGTCCAACGCTTCGGCCGGTCCGATCACCTCGACGTCCACGCGGTCCGTCTTGGTCCGGACGACCGGATACTTTACCGGGCCATTCGTGGCCGTCGCCCACAGCTCCGTGTCAAGAGCCCGCGGGCTGCGTGGCCAGCGGATGGAGCCGCCGTGCGGATGGTGGGAATGGAACACTTCCGACCCGCCGTGCACGATCCGCCACTTGACCGGATCGCCGAGGTACGCCCGCGGAAGCGTCGTGGGAACGTCGCCGAACGTGTAGGCGCTGTAAGCCAGCGACTCGTCCTCAAAGCCGAAATACTCGTGCTGCAAGTGCATCTCGTCAATGCCGAACGGCTCGCTGCGATAATTCAGCGCGCGGCCGCCCGGACGGTAGGCGTCCGTGATCGGGTCCCGCTGGGGCAAGAAATCGCCCTTCTTGTTCACCGGGCGGAACGCTTCGTCCCCCACCTCGTGGTAAAAGATCACGTGCTCGCGGAAGTCCGGCCCGGAGCCGTTGTCAATGATCACCTGCCAGCCGCTCTTAACCTCAGGCGCAGGCCCAGTGCCAAGCGGATCCAGATACCGTGAACCTTTCGGCTCCACAACAAAAGCGCCGAACAACCCCATCACCGTGAGTTCCCTGTCGTTGCTGTAAGAATGGAACTGCCGCACGCCCTCTTGGGTGTTCGGGTGGATATACCACTCCATATCCACGCTCTTCCCGGGGGCTAGGACCGTGTCCGGATTGGTCGTGGTGGCCGCCTTGCCGGTCGCGCTCACGACCATGCTTGCGCCGTGGATGTGCAGGCTGCCGGCCTCGCTCTCCAACTTGTTCTGCAGCTTGATCTTGACGCAATCGCCCTGGTTGGCACGGATGACGAGCGGCTGAATCATGTCGCCCTGCAGGCCCGTGCTCACGGCGCCGGGGTCAAAATGATCCTTCTCGTTCTCGCGGGCTGCCTTGTTCCTGGCCTCCTCCCCACGGACCTTGCCGATGTCTTCCATGAGCACGTACATGTAGCCCGGGTAGTAATCGAGCCACCGGTTCAGGGTGATCTCGATCGCGATCATCGAGACATCGTATACCTTGACCGGCACGCCGCTGGGGCACCGCCCGCCGGTCATCGCGACGGGCTCGACGCCCGGCGTCGAAGCCAGCAGGAAGCTGGCGCCGTCCTGACCGGCAAACTGGTGCATCGTGGACATCGTGTTGAACCCGCCCGACGTCCACTGCGCCTTGGCCTGCGATTCGATCTGCCGCATCAGTCGCTGATGCTGAAGGTCCACCTTCATGGCTCGGTCCGGTCGGCCTTCGATGGCGTTCTCGACGACGGTTTGCCCCTTGAGCTGTTCAGCCCAAGCCGGACTCGCCCCTCCCGCCGCGTGGTGGGCGTGCTCATCCGCGGCAAACACCGCCGGCGAGCACACGAGACCACCGGCGATTGTCACCGCCTGAAGAGCGAGGCCCAGTCGGCCGGAATCTCTCCAACCGAACATTCCGTTACTCATATCTAGCCTCCTTCTGTAGTGAATTGACGATATGATCTTTCGAGTTACCGTTTGACCTAGCAACCAGGGTGCCATCCCGGCCGCAATCAGCCACGGCACGACAGTTGCCTTGAAAATCAATGCCCTTCATCATTCCGAACAATCCGTCATGATCCGGATATTGCCGCCGCCTGTCCGGCTGCATAGACGGCCTTCAATCCTCTTTTGAAAGAACTCCACATTCTCAATTGGTTGAGGTGTCCAACCGATTAGACGGTTTTCTCCACGGTGTAGCGCGTCGGAACAGAGCCATTCCCGCCTTCCGCAGGACTGATATGGTAGTCTCGGAGCTTGTTGTAAAAGCTGGCCCGGCTGATCTTCAGTGAACGCGCCGCTTGAGCCCTATTCCCTTTGGCGTGGCTCAGCGCCCCCACGATCCGGGCGCGCTCCAGAAGCCGCACCGCATCTTGCCGCTCGTCCCTGAGGGAAGAAACGGAAGCCGCTGTGGTCGGCGCCCCTACGAGATCGGCAAAGAGCCGATCCGCGGCCAGATCCGGTCCCGTCGCCGTCAGGACGGCCCGCTCGATCACGTGCCGCAACTCCCGGACATTCCCCGGCCACGCATGGTTGGTGAGCAACCTCAGGGCTTCGGGCGGGACGGCCAACAAGTCCCTGCCGTACCGCGCGCAAGTCTCAGCGACGAAGGCCTCGACCAATAACGGAATATCCTCCCGGCGCTGGCGAAGGGAAGGAACGGTGATCGGAATCACCGCAAGGCGGTAATACAGATCTTCGCGAAACGCCTTCGCGGCGACGAGCGGGATCAGCGCCTTGTTGCTGGCGGCGATGACGCGCACGTTGATTTTGATGCGCCGGTTCCCTCCCACCGGCTTGATCTCACCCTCCTGAATGGCCCGGAGCAGTTTCGCCTGGAAGACGGAGCTCGTGTCGGCGATCTCGTCGAGGAAGATCGTGCCGCCCTCGGCTTCTTCAAAAAGACCGGGCTTGGCGACGACCGCCCCGGTAAACGCGCCACGGACATGGCCGAAGAGCTCGCTTTCCAGGAGGGTTTCGGGGAGGGCGCCGCAATCAATCACCACAAACCGGTGGTCGCGCCGCCGGCTGAGTCCATGAATGGTCCGCGCCACCATTTCCTTGCCGGTCCCGCTCTCCCCTTCGAGCAAGACAGTGGCATCGCTGGTCGCGACCAGGCGGATCATGTCGAAGAGACGCCGCATCGGCCCGCTGCGCCCGATGATTTGCCCCAACCGACTCTCCTCTACGCCGGCCGACGCTTCCGTGGCGGAGACCGGCTCCGCCATGTGGTCGGAGCCGGCCGGGGCCGGAATACGGGAGACCAGCTTGCAAGCGGACGTGCTTCCATTCTCTTCGCCGCTGGAACTGCCCTGGGACATCACGGCATAGGGGTATTCGGAAGACAGCCCGGCTCCGGTGGCCGGACAATCTTCACAGGGCTCTTCCCGACCCGCGAAGTGGTAGCACTTCCCGTTGGAGTCCAAGCTTGAGACATCTTCCGGCGGGGAAGCGGCCTTGTTGGCGTACAGCAAATTCAAATTCCCATCCACAATCCGGACACCCTGGGAGAGGCCATCCAGGGAGTGCTGGAGGAGGTGTGTCCGCAACTCCAACTCTTCAAGTCGTTTCTTCAAATCCAGTTCTTGCATCGGGTTGCTCCATCTGGCCTGGGATGTCATGGTGTAACCCTCCTACCGCGCAGCGTCGGCGGTCCCTGGTTGATCATGCCCATCCAAGAGACGACGGATCGCCGTCTTCAATTCGCTCATCCTGACGGGCTTGTTGAAGTAGGCCGACGCCCCCCACTTGTAGGCCAGGGACTCGGTATCTTTGTCCCCGAAGGCCGTCATCAAAATGATGGGCGTGCGCGGCGCCTTGGTCTTGAAGCGGTCCACCAGTTCCATCCCTCCGTACGGCATCCGGAGATCGGTGATGATGAGCGCCGGAGAATACTGACCCAGGCAGGAGAGGGCGTCACGTCCGTCGGCCATCTGTATGACGTGATATCCCTCGTCCCGGAGTTCATCGCTGACCAGGCTGCGCATGGCGGGATCGTCATCAACAAGCAGGATGCTCATCTTGTTCCCTATCGAATTGCCTTCATTTTTCGTAGCGTCCATTGCGGTCAAAGCCTTGCGTGCAGGATCGGCCTAGGCTTAACTAGGATGTAACCGACGTTTGCAACAGGCGGGCCTAACCGGCAGGGCAACTCTATGCTCTTTAATTAAAATAGAATCAACGGGTTAAGAGCATGGATAGGCTCCCTAGTCCTTTTGTCTTGACGAGAAACTCCACAGGGAGACTGAGGCGGTGAGGAAAGATGCTACAGCAGGATGGTTGATTATCGAGGGGGTGAAACGGGCAATCTAATGCGGAAGGTAGCACCTTTTTGCATGTCGCTTTCCACGAGGATGTGGCCGCCGTGCTCCTGGACAATCCCGTGGACCACGGTCAGACCTAGGCCGGTTCCCTTCCCGGCCTCCTTGGTCGTGAAAAAAGGGTCAAAGATCTTGTTGAGGTCTTCAGGTGCGATGCCGGATCCCGTGTCGGCCACCGAGACTTCGATCATCTCGATGTACTCATCAACAGAACCTTTACTAATAGGGACTAAGGCGGTCCGCACGAGCAAGGTGCCACCGTCCTCCATAGCATGCAGCGCGTTGATTGCCAGGTTCAAAAGCACTTGGCCCATCTGGTCGGTATCCACATCGGCCGAGGGCAACGATGGCGCAAGCTCGGTCTTGACCTCGATACGGTGCCGCTGGAGCCGCTCCCGCATCACATCCAGCGTATCCTCCACGACCTTATTGAGGTTCGTCGGGCGCCGCTCAATCGGCCGGCGCCTAGCGAATGTCAGCAACTGGTTCATGATCTTGGTGATGCGTTCGACCTGCTCAATGATGGTCTGCAGGCCCTTGGCGGTGTTGGCCTCCTTGGTCCGCCGTTGAAGATATTCGGCCCGGCCCAGGATGACGTTCATCGGGGTCCCGATCTCGTGCGCCATCCCGGAGGCCAGCGTGCCCAGTTCGGCCAGTTTCTCGGTCTGTCTGAGCTGCTCCTGGGACTGCATCAACTCGCGCGTGCGCGAGTCGAGTCCCCGTCCCAGCTCTTTCGCCATAGCGGCCAATTCGCGGTTGGCGAATTCCAGTTTCTCGGCGGCAGCCTGGACATACGACTCAATCGCAAGTTCGATATCGAGGTACACTACTTTGCGGAAAGCCGTGTAGATCGCGACGAATTGGGAGGGGCGGTCCTTATACGCGTCGAAGATCAACGGAAAGATCAGCGAGCAGTACAAGGAGTAGGCTCCCAGGTACCACTGGGGCGTCAAGCCGATCCGCTCGTGGACGAGGCCGATCTTGAGTCGCTCGGCTATGTACTCCGGCCCATAGTCGCCGCCGACAAGTCTCAGAAGATACTCCCGCTGCGCGGCCAAGAGGCGCTTCGTGATCAACTCGTCCGAGAGAAGCCGCCGGGTCTCATCGAACTGGAGCAGATGTCGGTAGAAGGCGGCGACCAGTTCGTCGGCGTGGCCGGCAATGAGAGGCCGGAGCTGGCGCAGGGAAGCCTCTTCTTCAGCGGTCAGCCGCAAGAAATCCTTACGGACCTGGAACTTCGTGTCCCCGGCGGGTTCCATGTCAAGTCCTGGATCTGTGCTTCTCGATCTCTTCGAGCTTCCGGTACAGAGTCTTGCGGTCAATCCCCAGGATCTGTGCCGCCTGGTATTTGTTGCCGGCCGTCTTCTCAAGGACTCGTAAGATATAAGCGCGTTCCACCTCGGCGAGGGTGCGGGTCTTCTCGGCGGCCTCCTCGACCATCTGCCGGTCGCCGGAGTCTCCACGCACCGCTTGGGGAAGGTCTTCCGGGACGATCTTGTCCCCGCGGGTCAGGGTCACGCCGCGCTCGATCACGTTCTCCAGTTCCCGAACGTTCCCCGGCCAGGCATAGTCCATCAGCAACGCCAGCGCCCCCTCGGTCAACCCGCCGACGGGCTTCTTCATCGGTTCGGCGTACTTCTTGATGAAATGCATGACCAGGAGCGGAATGTCCTCCGTCCGTTCGCGGAGCGGCGGCATAGGCACTTCGATCACGTTCAGGCGGTAGTAGAGGTCTTCGCGGAACTGCTTGGCCTTCACCTGCCCGGTCAGGTCGAGGTTCGTGGCCGCGATCACGCGGGCGTCCACCGAAATGGAGCGGACCCCACCGACCCGGCGGATCTCTTTCTCCTGAAGAGCCCGGAGGAGCTTGGCCTGGAGACTCATCGGCAGCTCGCTGATCTCGTCGAGAAAGAGGGTCCCGCCCTGCGCCTCCTCGAACAGCCCCTTGCGGTCACTCTTCGCGTCGGTGAAGGCGCCTTTGACGTGGCCGAACATTTCCGACTCCAGCAGATGCTCGGGGATGGCGGCGCAGTTGACGGGAATGAAGGGACCCTGCGCGCGAGGGCTGTTGTAATGGATGGCGCGGGCGACCAGCTCCTTGCCGGTCCCGCTCTCGCCGGTGATGAGCACGTTGCTGGGGCTTGGCGTGATGCGCCGGATCAGCTCGAAGACGGCCTGCACGGGCTTGCTCTTGCCCAAGATCTGATTGAAGCTGTATTCCTTCTCAACCGCGCGGCGCAGCCACAGCAGTTCCTTCCGAAGCAACGCCTCACGGACGGCCTTCTGCGTGATCAGCGCGATCTCCTCCGACTTGACCGGCTTCATCACGTAATCGTAGGCGCCCTGCTTCATCGCCTCGATCGCGCTCTCGATTGAGCCGAACGCCGTCATGATGATGACGTTGGTGTCCGGATGCAGACGCTTGATCTCCCGCAGCAGAGTCAGCCCAGGCATACCCTTCATGTTGAGGTCGGTGATGACCGCGGCGAAGTCCCGCTCGCCCATTCGGGCCAGCGCCTGTTCGCCGGAAGACGCCGTTTCTACGACACACCCCGCATCCCTCAGAACATCGGACAAGAGGGCGCACATCTCCGGCTCGTCGTCCACGATCAGGATCTGATCGGCAGGAGCTTCCATCATGTCTCCAGGGTAAGCAATTCTACCTGAACACGCCGAACAAAAAAAGGGAGAAGATTATCGGACCACAAGTACCGAGCAGGGGCTGTGGCGTACCAGTTTCGTCGAGACGCTGCCGAGGAGGAATCGCCCCACGGCGCTCAATCCTTTGGCGCCGGCCACCAGCAGATCAGCCTTCCGGCTTTTCGCCGCCTTCACAATCTCATCGGCTGGATCGCCGGGCACATACGCTTCCTTCACCCGATACCCGGCGGCTGTCAGCTTATCGGCATAGCGATGAGTGAGCCTGATCCCGGTCATCGCCACCTGCGAATAGGCGAATGACGGCAGGACATGCAGGACGGTCGCTTCGATCCTCTTCTTCGTCGTCGGCCTCAACTCGCGTAAGAGGAACTGAACCGCCCGGTCCGAGGCCTTTGAGCCATCCACGGTCAACAGGATGCGGCTGATCAGGCGGGGCGGCTGCTTGACGACCAGGACCGAACACGAAGCGTGAAGAGTCACTTGCGTAGAGACGCTCCCGAGAAAGAAGCGGTCCAGGTCACCCAATCCTCGATGACCAAGGACAACCAAAGCGCTCCGGCCCGCCCCGTGTTTCAAGATCGTCGGCGCGACGGGGCCTTTCTCGACGGCGACGGTGCCGTTCAATTTGAGAGACGAGAGCAGCGTCGAGGTGTCCCCTTCCACCCTCTTGGCGCGGGATTCCAGCCGCCTCGCTTCAGCCTGCAGGAATCGTTCGTACCCGAGCATCGCCGGTTGCACCATGAACGGCGCCCTCAACGCGGCCACGTCCACGACATGCACGGCCGTCACCTTGGGCGATTTAGCGAAAGGCATCCGAGCAATCCATTCCGTCGCCCACCGCCCGTACTTCGAGCCGTCCACCGCCAGCACGATCTTCATCAACATGCTCCTTTCACCCCCACCCACTCCTCCCCCTCGAGGGGGAGGGAGGGGGGCTCTTCTAGTGCGTTGCGTGCCTGCCGAGATGATGAATTTTTATTCTCGGTACGAGCCGCAGCGTGTTTTTCAGACTGCACAACTGGTTTCCCGGCGCCAGCGTCGCGGCCGTGCCTGCCGCCGCCGCAAAGCGCGCGCACTCCTCCAGCGCCTTCCCGCCGACATGCATGAACACGAACCCGGCGACGGTCGAGTCCCCTGCTCCCACCGTGCTCCTGACTTTGACGGGTGGAGGGGTGGCGCGGTACTGCTCGTCCCGACTGACCACGAGAAGGCCTCGGCGGCCACGTGAAACCATGACGATCTCCACGCCCGCATGATTCAGATCCGTCGCGGCTTCAAGGGCTTCGGCCTCGGTCCTGAGCGGCCGTCCCGTCGCCCGGCGCAGCTCGTTCAGGTTCGGCTTGATTGCAAAGGGCCGCGCTTTCAGGCCCGCTCTCAAGCCCGCTCCATCCGCGTCCAGGACGGCCTTGGCGCCGTGGCTCTGGACCAGCGTGACGATCTCGTAGTAGGCGTCAGCCGGGACGCCGCGTGGGAGACTCCCTGAGGCCACGACGTAAGCATCCCGCAGGTCCAAAAGGCGCAGGTGCTTGAGGAAACTTCGCCACTCATCGGGCGCGATCGAGGGGCCGTGGGCGTTCAGCATCGTCTGGGTCCGCCGTCTCCCGGTCCCCGCACTGACGATGATATCCCGCCTGGTCTCTTGAGTGATGGGAGTGAAGTAACAGGTGACGCCTTCGTCCTTCAGAAGATCCACCATCACCCTGCCGTTGTGTCCGCCGATGAACCCCAGCGCCATGCTGTCTCCGCCCAATCGGCGTAGGGCGCGGGAGACGTCAATCCCCTTCCCGCCCGCATAGAGGCACTCGACCTTCACCCGGTTGGCGTCGTCCACGACGAGGTCATCAGCTTCGAGATAGTGGTCCAGCGCCGGGTTCAACGTGATCGTGTAAATCATCAGGGCCAGAGTTTAGGTGATCGGCGAGAACGGAGCAAGCATCCGGATATAGCTGATCACGTCCCAGATCTGCTCCTCGGTCAGGCGGTCGCGCCAGCCATGCATGGGACTGACCACGATGCCGTGCGAGATGACGTTAAAAAGCTCAAAATCCGTCTTCAGCCGCGACTTGGACGACTGGAAGTTGGCCGGCGGGACGATGAGGTAACGTCCTTCGAGGCCGGTCCCGTCCCCGCGCTCGCCATGGCATCGGAGACAGTTCTGCTCATAGATCGCCTGCCCGTTCTTCGGATTGCCCAGCCCCTGCTGCGCGCCGACCCACGACCCGGACGCAGTGACGGCCGCAACCCCGACGACGATCGTCCACTTTCTCAGCATGGATGTTCTCCTTTCAGAAATACGGATGCGCGACCCCGAATTGTGTGCGATTGGGGTCTTCCCCGGCATGCCCGCGGATCCGCCACGCGCCATCCTCATAGACCAGGCGGTGCACCTCTTCAAACCAACTGTCAATGCGCACTCGCTCTCCGGTCGAATCGGACGTCCCCCAGAGACCTCCGGTGCAGGTGACCTCCGCCGTGGGTACCTTCCCGTCCTTCACCACAATCTTGGAAAAGATGTGGCTGCTCGCAATCCGGTGGTGTCGCGCGAACACCTCCTCCCAGATGTCTCTCAACTTGTCTTTCTTGAGCCCTTGGTAGCTGAAATCCTCGGAGTAGATGGCCATCAATCCATCCAAGTTCCGCTTTTGGAGCGCCTCTTCAGCTCGGTCGAACGCGGCCACGATCTTGCGAACGGTCTTCTCATTCGATGGGATGTCCGCCCCCTTCCCGATCACAGTCTTGGCCAGCGCCGGCACGGAGTGGCCCTGCAACCAGAATCCTAGCCCGATCACGACACCGAGTACGGCAAGTGGTTTTCTCCAGGACATGTTCGACCTCCTGATCTCGTTGTCCTTGCTTCACACTAAGCAAGCGATGTGCCTTGTGCCTGTGACCGTCAGGGCTTGATTTTTAAGGAAGAGACGCATTCCGCTGTGGCGTTTGGCTTCATGCCTTGGTTCTCATCATGGGGCGTAATGCGCCATTGGTCGAATGCACCGGCCGCATTCCCCGTAGGAATTCTTTGATAAACACGCTCGTTATGTTTCTCACTGCGTGGCATATCATTTGAAGTGTACCATCCTTATGACACGGGTTCGTTTTCACAGACGCGGGGGGCAGGCCACGGCGGCACCCTCATGAAATTCGCACTCGTCCATCTCTCAGGGAGTCACAGGGGCAAAACCGAGTACTTCGACCGTCCCTGGGTGACGCTCGGCAGCGACCCGGTCAACGACGTGGTCTTTTCGGACGATGGACGCCGCCCCGTCGCGCCGCTGCATGTCGAACTGTACGAAGCCGAGTGCGCCATCCGTCTTCGCAATCGGGACCCGGAGTCCGGAACGCTGGTGAACCACGAGCCGGTCAAGGAAACGATGCTCCATGACAAGGACCTCATCCAGCTTGGGCTGAAGGGACCCAAGCTGCGCTTTCGCATCCGCCCCGAGGAATATGCTTCCTGCAAGCTGGTGAAAGAAATCTTGCAGGACGCGCGGGACGTGGCGGCGGAGGCCCAGATGGAAGGGAGGGGCACGGTCGGATCCTTCCTAGGCCAGCTCGCCTATGATGTCCGCCGTCATGCCTCGCGCGCGACCCAAATGGTCGTCGCGGGTCTTTTGGTCCTCCTGTTGGGGGCGGCGGGAGGCACGCTCTACTACTCCTACGCGACTCGGCAGGCCTATGAGAGGCATGTGGCCGCCTTGTTGAAGGAACTCGAGTCCGCCCGACGGACGCAAGCCGACCTCGAGCGACGGACTGCGGAGGAACGGCGGCGGCTATCCGAGGCTCTCGCCTTACACCAGGCCGAGACCGGTCGCCTGACCGCCATGCTGGAAGAGCAGCGCCGACAAGGCGCCTCGTCGGAGGAAGTCCGCTCGCTCACAAGCCGCCTGAAGGCGTTGGAGATGGACCGTAGCGGCGCTGAAGCCTTGATCAAGCGGTACGGGCCCTCGGTCTGCTTTCTCTACATCGCCTACGGGTTCGTCGAGAGAGGAAAGCCCGGAGTCGTGCCCTCCGTCCTCGTGGAATACATGGGTTCCGGGTTTCTCATTGATGACAAGGGCCTGATGATAACGAACCGCCATGTTACGGAACCCTGGTACATAGATCCCTCGGGGACTGAATTGGTGAAGACCGGCATGGAACCGAAGTTGGTTGCGCTGCTCGCCTATTTCCCCGGCAGACCGGAAGCATACACGGTGTCATTGGTCAAGTTGTCGGACCGTGGCGACGTGGCTCTCGGCAAGCTCACGCCGGTTCCCAAGGGCATCCCGCCGATCCCGATTCGGAAACCGGCCGCGCAGGGTGTCGTGGGTGAAGCGGTGGTCCTGCTCGGCTACCCTGCCGGCGTCGAGGGAGTCTTGGCCCGAATGAATGATCAGGTGGCGGAGTCCCTCATGAAAAGGCCCGGCCGGGATCTGCGGCGGTTGGTGCAGGACATCGCCGACCGCGGCGGCATCCGGCCCTTGGCCACCCAGGGCCACATCGGAGATATCGTCACGGGACACGTCGTGTATGACGCACAGACCACCGGCGGTGGAAGCGGGGGGCCGGTGTTTAACAGCCGCGGCGAGGTCATCGCCGTCAACGCCGCAACGATGAGCCGATTCGGCGGCGCCAGCTTCGGCGTCCCGATCGGCATGGCGCTCGAGCTTCTCGGTTCGCCATCTTAATCCAACGGGACTTCTGGACCATTACCCGATCAGGGTCAGCGCCAGCCAGCCGGCGCCGAGGGCCGCTCCTAGCCCCAGGATCACGGGCACGGCCAGCTCGCGGCCGCCGATCCACGCCGCGATGCCGACCTTGACGGCCGTGTTGGTGAAGACCGCGAGCGTGATGGCAACCGCCGCCGTTGTTGCGGCCAGGCCATCCTGATGGAATCGAGTCACCGACAAGGTGATGGCGTCCACGTCGGTCGTGCCGGCCAGGACGCTGGACGCGTAAAGCCCGCGATCGCCCAGAAACGTCTGCGCGGCCTTCGCCACGAAGATCACCACCGCGTAGAACAGGCCGAACTTCAGCGCGGAGCCCAGCTCGAACGGATTGCGCAGGTACATCGGGTCGGGCCCTTGGAGATCCCGACGGGACCTGAGGTTCAACACCAAGGCCACCCCGTACCCGACGGCCGTCATCATCCCCAGCGGCCACAGCAGCGTCGGGAGGAGCTCCAGATCCACGATCCCGACGATCACCATGACCCGCGCGAACATCGTCGCCGAAGCCGTGAGGATCGCCACGGACGCGATCGAGACGGTCTTGGGCGCTTCGCGGGCCCGCATGGCCATGCTCAAGGTCACGGCCGTGGAGGAGGCCAGGCCGCCCAGAATGCCGGTGACCGCCATGCCTTTCCGCGTCCCGGCGATCCGCGTCGCGATATAGCCGAGAAAGCTGATCCCCGCGATCAGCACGATCATCAGGCCGGTGTTGAAGGGATTGAGCACGTTGAAGGGCCCGAAGGTGCGGTTGGGCAGGAGCGGCAGGACGACGAGCGCCAGGATGATGAATTTCGCGGTCGCGTAAATGTCGTCGTCCGAGACCCGCGCGACGGCCTGGTGGAGCGACTCTTTGAAGGACAGCAGCGCCATCACGACGCCCGCGCTGGCCACGATCAGGAGATAGCGCTGGCCGGTCGCCAGCGGGAGGTTCGGCAGGAGCGCCAGGGCGCCCAGCAGGAAGGTGATGAGGGCCGCGATCTCCGTCGTGATGCCCGGGTCCGAGTCCCGGACCCAGTCCTGATAATACGAGATCGCCAGGAACGCCCCCACGACCAGCAGGGCGCCGAGAATCGGCCAGACGCCCATCGTGTGCGCGGCCAGAGCCGACAATGCGCCGGCCAGCGCGATGAGCGGAAAGGTCCGGACGCCCCCGATGCTGGGCTTCTTGTCGAGGAGCCGGGTCTGCTGGCGCTCCAAGCCGATCAGGGCGCCCGCCGCCAGCGCGATCAGGAAGCCCAGGAAGATCTCTTCGAACGACATGCTATGCATCGGATTAATGCCCCGTGAATCCGGGCAGAAACGAAATGACGATGGACACGGCGATCAAAATGATGATGATCCATTCGAGCAGCTCCATCCGCCTGGCCGCCGCCTGGTCGGACATCTTCCCGTAAATGCTGTCAAGGGTCTGCAACTTGCGGATGATGCCCGCATCCCACGCCGCAAGATGGAACCGCTGGGACGCCAGGCGGTACACGCGGGCCAGGTATTGGTCGCCCAGAAGTTTGAGCGCGTTCGTGACGCGCTCGAACAGGATGGCACTGTCCACCTGCAATCGCGCGATGCGCCGCAGGTCGGCTTCAAACGATCCCGGCCACCGGAGTCGAGTCTCCATCCGCTTGGATAAGGCTTCATACGCCTGGTCCAGGGCCTTATCCAGTTGATGGTCCAGATACCGCATCTCAAGCAGTTCGACGGTGGCGAACTCCAGCACGGCCCGCACGTCCTCCATGTCGCGGCCGAACACCAGCGCGGCATCCCAATCAATGATCGTCGCATCATCCGCTCCGAAGGAGATGCGGACCGATGTCGCGTCCTTCACTTCCTGCTCGGACAGCGGGCGACGCTCGCTGCGGAGAATCTGAGCGATCTCCCCGGCGTGCGTCGCGCAAACGGCGTCCGCATCCGAGGACTCGGAAGTCGCTTCCACCTGGTAGATGACGTAGTCCTCCACGAAACCCGAGATGTGCGGCTTCTCGACGGCTCCCTCGATCGCCGCCAGCAAAAGTTCCACCCGCCTCCGCGAATCGGCCAGAAACTGCGCGTTCTCGTACAAGGCCTCGCTTAGTTCTAGGAGACGGGAGAACGGGCCATCGAGCGTAATGGCGTAGGCGACGAACACGCCGCCGAAATCGTAGAGCACCACGTCCACGCTCGCGCCGCTGCGATGAGCCCCCAAGTCCAGCGGGTCCGCCTCTTGGGTGACGCGTAGGGGCACCGGACGAAATTCGAAGTAGTGCGGCGCACGGCGCTTGTGCTGGATGCGGCTGCGCTGCTTCATCGCGGTGATGCGCCGCTCCGCCTCGTCCAGGTTGATCCCCAAGCCGACGTCGTAGGCGAACACGACGCAGCAGTTCCCTTTCTCAACGTTCAGCATCACTGGTCCCCCGAGTTCTCGCGGTACGTGTAGCGAAGGTACTCGCCCACCATGCGGTAGGCGTTGTGGACGTACTGGGCCAGCATCCGTTGGCTGTTGAAAAACGCGCCGTTCAGCGCAATCGCGCGCCGCATGATCTTGATGAAACGCTCACGGTCTTGATAGAAGCAGGGAACAACCTCCTCGGCCAGTTTGGAATACAGCGCCGCCGCATAGCTGGCGTCCGTTCCAGGCCTCAACTTTGTCCGCGATTCGATCCATCCCCCTACCGACCACCCGGTCATCCCCTCGATGTGGCCCTCGATCCACCACCCGTCCAGCACGCTGAGACTGGGCACACCATTTATCGCGGCCTTCATCCCGCTCGTCCCGGAAGCTTCCAGGGGCGGCAGCGGCGTGTTGAGCCAGATGTCCACGCCCCCGCACAGCAGCTTCCCAAGCGTCATGTCGTAATTCTGGAGGTAGGCCACCGGGATTTGCCCCCGCAGGGCATCACGCGCCTCATGGACACGCCGGATCATCTCCTTCCCGTCATGATCGTGCGGGTGCGCCTTTCCCGCAAACACGAGTTGCATCGGGCCTACCCGCTCGGCGATCATCTTCAGCCCCTCGATATCATGAAACATCAGCGTCGCCCGTTTGTAGGCCGTGGCACGTCGCGCGAACCCCAGGGTGAGCACGTTGACGTCGAATCCCGCATTCGTCTCCCGGTTCACATACTCCACGAGGGCATCTTTGGCCTCCATGTGCGCCGCCCAGATCTCCGGGCCGGTGATTTCGATCGCATAGCGGAGAGTCAGCGCATCGCGCCGCCAGTCGGGAAGACGGCGGTCGTAGAGGGCCTGGAAGGAGGGCGCAGCCCAGGTCGCCACATGGACCCCGTTGGTGATGGAATGGATCGGGTAGCCGGGAAACAGGCTCTGGGAAACCTCGCTATGCTTCATGGCCACGCCGTTGATGAACCGGGAGCAGCGCAACGCAAGATCGGTCATGTTGAGATGCGTATCCTGGCCGCAGGCCCTCAGCCAGCTCCACCGCCGTGCCCCCAGAACGCGAGCAGCAAGGTCGCTCGGGAACTGGTCGTGGCCGGCCGGCACCGGCGTGTGGGTGGTAAAGACGCACCGCTCGCGGACAGCCTTGACCACGTCCTGCGTCACGGTTGTTTCAATCCCCCGCAAGGCGAGTTCTTCTTCAAGGAGCCCAAGAACAATCAGGGCGGCGTGTCCTTCGTTCAGATGGAATCGAGGCATATCACGGCAACCCAAGGCCCGGAGCATGTGGACCCCTCCGATGCCGAGAACGACCTCCTGGCACAAGCGATAATACGCATCGCCGCCGTAGAGCACGTCCGTCAGGGTCCGGTCCCAGGCAGCGTTTTCAGGCAGGTCCGTATCCAGCAGATACACAGGTATTTGGAAACCGGTTATGCCCCTGACTCGAAAACGCCAGGCGCGGATCAGAACGGCCCGGCCATCCAACTCGACGGTGACCCGTGGGTCCAGCGGCTCCAGAAAATCCAGCACGGGCCACTCCACCGGCTCCTCCGTCTGGGTGCCGTGCGCATCCAGCCGCTGATAAAAGTGGCCACGCCGGTACAGCAGCGTCACCGCCGCCATCGGCACCCCCAGGTCAGCGGCAGAGCGAATCGTGTCGCCGGCCAAGACGCCGAGCCCTCCGGCATACGTGGGGATGGCGGGATCCAACCCGATCTCCATGGAGAAGTAAGCAACCAGCGGCGAACCGGTTATGGGTTGGTCTTTCATGAGATTCCGTTTAGGCTCCTTCTTTGTGAGATTCACATGCCGTTCAGGTCGTGTGCGCTGGAACCAAGAAATACGCCGCCGGATTAAGGGGGGTTCGACGCAAAGAACGGATTCCTATAGGATGAATAGAGACACATGCTAAAAGAACCTTACGCGCCTTTGGCGCAAGACGCCACTACAATGTCGGGATCAGCCGAACGAAAGAACATTGCGGCTGGGGTTGCCGCGTGCCTGGTGCTGTTGCAGTTCGGGTGCGCGGCCCCCGCGCGGGAATTGTGGCCGCCCCCGCCTGATGCGCCGGCCCGGACCATTCATGTCTCGCTCGATGCCTGGCACGCCATGATCGCGTTCCCCCTAGATACGGGAGAGCCAGGCTTCGAAGAATGGGGCTATGCGGAGCAAGCCTGGTACTTGGAAGGTCGCCAGGGAGTGACCGGAGCACTGCGCGCGCTCTTCTGGCCGACCCCAGGAGTGGTTGAAATCGGGCGGCACGACCAGGTCTGGGCAGCGCGCACACCACAACCTCCATCCGACCTCTTCACCTTTCGATTGAGCGAACAGGGTTACCTGCAGTTGCGCCGCCACTTGCTCTCGACGATTGCCGCAACCGAACCGATCCTCACAGCGGGGGCCACGAACTTCTACCCTGCGAAGCGTTCATATCATCTGTTTCATCAGTGCCATCAATACGTGGCGCGCGCGCTCCAGGAGGCAGGGTTGCCGACAACAGTGTTCTGGGTCTTTACCCGAGCGAGCCTGGCGATGCAGCTCCGACGCGCCGAGCGCATCGCCGCCGCCGACCAGACCGCATCCCCGACTCCGGTACCGTAAGCCTTAACTCCTGATCCGCGACGCCCCTTCACCTTTCGCGCAAGAACCGCGGCCGGTCCCTGACCGAGATCATCCTGATCAGGTCCCGCACGGATAGGATTCCCACAATCTTGTGGTTCTCCGTCACTGCCAGGTGCCGAACACCCTTTTGGGCCATGAGATCGCTGGCATCGTGAACCGTGCGGTTGATATCAATGTCAAGCACCGGTGAGTTCATTAACGAGCCGACGTGGAAGAGACCGGCATTCAGATTGTACGCCAGAGCTTTGCGGACCATATCAGTCTCGGTCACGATGCCCGCCGTCGCTCCTGCTTCCGCCACGAGCAAAGAGCCGACGCGCTTTTCCGCCATCCGTCGCGCCGCTGCCAGAACAGTCTCCTTACTATCAATCATCTCAATAGAGGTCCGCATGAGCACGCTGAGCGGCCGGTACACATCGTCAAGCTCGCGTACGGGGCCGGTCTCCGCTTCAACAAAATGCTTCACAAGGTCCCTCACCGATAGTAAGCCGACAATGGTCCCACCATCCGACACGCACAAATGTCGAACCTGGTTGATTTCCATGAGATGGCTTGCATCGAGCATCGGCCGATCAGGAGTGATCGTCAGGAGAGGACCGGCCATGACACGAAAGACCGTCGTCTCCGAAGGGTCCACCCCTTGGGCCATGACCTTGCGGACAAGGTCCGTGTCGGTCACGATCCCTACAATCGTGCCTTGCCCTCCACCTTGCGCGAGCGATCTCACCAACACAGAGCCGATGTGCCTTGTACGCATCCGATCGGCGACGGCCACGACGGTTGCATCCTGGTCAACCACCTCAAGGTCACGATGCATGAAATCCCCAACCGTTCCTCCTAACTCTGCAGTCATGTCCACCCTCTTTCGTTTCCGAGTCAATGTTAAGACACCCGCCCCCTCCCCCGCCACTTCAGAGTCGCTTAAATTGTAGCCCGTTCTGGCCACCGCTCGTCGCCTTCCAAAGTTCCATCGCGACCAGCATGAGGCTCCCGATGCCGAACACCATGATCCAGTGTTCCGGGTCGAAAGAAGCCAGCTTGAAAACCTCGCGGGTCCACGGATTGAGCACGAGCCCCACCTGCAAGAGAGTGGACCCCCCTACCGCCCACAGGAGCGGCTTGTTGGTCCAGAGTCCTACGGTAAACAGCGATAAGCGGTCACTCCGGCAGTTGAAGGCATGCGCGAGCTGCGAACCGATCAGCACCATAAAAGTCAGTGTCCTGGCCCGCTCGAGATTCTGGTCCATGCCGTACAGGCAGTACACAAAGGTGAGGATTGTGATGAGAGCCATAAACAGGCCCTGCCCGAACATCAGGAAGATTCGGTCCCGTTCCAGAATTCTGGCCTCGGGACGGCGCGGGGGGCGTTGCATGAGGTGCGGGTCTTTGGGATCCACAGCCAGCGCCAAGGCCGGGAGTCCATCCGTCACGAGGTTAATCCAGAGAATCTGCACCGGCAGAAGCGGAAGCGGGAGTCCCAACAGCGTCGCGAACAGCATGACGAGGACCTCGCTGATGTTGCAAGATAAGAGGTAATGGATAGACTTTCGTATATTGTCGAATATGGCTCGTCCTTCTTCGACCGCCGCGGCGATGGAGGCGAAGTTGTCGTCCGTCACCACCATGTCCGAGGCTTCTTTGGTCACGTCAGTACCGGTGAGCCCCATGGTGACGCCGATATCCGCCGCCTTTACCGCTGGAGCGTCGTTGACGCCGTCGCCGGTCATGGCCACCACTGCGCCTTTCGATTTCCAGGCTCGCACGACGCGGAGCTTGTGCTCGGCCGAGACACGGGCATAGACCGCAATCCGGTCAACTTGCTCAGCCAGCTCTGCATCGGTCAGCCGGTCTAGCTCGGCGCCTGAGACTGCTTGCGCCCCCTTTTCTAAGATCCCCAACTCCCGAGCAATGGCGACCGCTGTGCCTTTATGGTCGCCGGTGATCATGACGGTCCGGACCCCGGCTTCACGACAGGATCTCGCCGCGTCTTTGGCTTCCGGTCGCAGGGGGTCCCTCATCGCCAGGAGCCCGACAAAGATCAGATCGCGCTCCAGGTCGACGGACCCGAACACCGAGGGAGCGCGGTCCAGCGGCTTCACCGCGACCCCTAACACGCGAAGCGCCTGCGAGGCGAAATTCTGATTCGCCGCCAAGATCTCACGCCGATCCTCATCCGTGAGCGCCTCTGTGTGGCCATTCTTTTCTATCCAGGCCCTGCAATCACTCAGGAGCACGTCCGGCGCGCCCTTCACGAAGGCGACAGGGCCGGATGCAGTCCGGCGGACGATCGTCATCTTCTTTCGTTCCGGGTCGAACGGCACTTCGCCTAAGAATGGAGCCTCCTTTTCGAGGTCGTCCTTCCAGAGGCCGGCCTTGGCCGCCGCCACCAATAAGGCTCCCTCCGTGGGATCACCCAGGATCGTCCAGAGGCCCGCGTCCTGCCGAAGCTCGGCCCCGTTGCAGAGCACAGCGGCACGTAATAGCTCGTGCAGTTCCGGACAGGCGTCGAGTCTCACCTGTTCCCCGAATGAGAGGATCTCGCCGACCGGCGCATAGCCCTCGCCGGACACTCTGAACACCCGGCTTCCTTGGTAGAGCGCCGTCACGGTCATCTCGTTCTTCGTGAGCGTGCCGGTCTTATCCGAACAGATCACCGTTGTCGAGCCCAAGGTTTCGACCGCAGGCAGGCGGCGAATCAGCGCGTGGCGCTTCACCATTCGCGTGACGCCGAGTGCCAACGTGATGGTCACCACCGCCGGCAAGCCTTCGGGGATTGCAGCGACAGCCAGACTGACTGCCGTCAGGAACATGGTGACGACCGGGACCCCGCGCAGCTCCCCAAGGAGGAACACCACTGCGACGATTCCCAGGCAGAGCCACAGCAACGTGTGCCCCAGTTGCTCCAGCCTGCGTTGCAGCGGCGTCTCCTCTCGCTCGGCCTGCGTCGCCTCTTGGATCATCGCGGCGATCCGTCCCAGTTCGGTGCGTAATCCCGTGCCCACAACGAGCGCTCGCCCCTTCCCGGAGGCCACGACGGTCCCCATGTAGAGCATGTTGTGGCGGTCTCCGAGCGGGATTTCTTCCTGCGAGATTGGATCGGAAGATTTGACGACCGGCGTGGATTCGCCGGTCAGCGAGGCTTCCTGCGTCTGGAGACCGGTGGCATATACGAGGCGAGCGTCGGCCGGCACCCGGTCGCCGGCCTCGCCCTGGATGAGATCGCCCGGAACGAGCGCCTCGGCCGGCAGAGAGACGAGCACGCCGTCGCGGATGACGCGCGCCGTAACCACCGCCAGGTGTTTGAGCGCCTCCAGTGAGCGCTCGGCCCGAAACTCCTGCACGAACCCGAGTATCGCATTGAGAATGACAATGGCCACGATCGCCGCCGCATCCACCCACTCCTGGAGCAGCCCCGAGACGATCGCCGCGCCGATCAGGACCCAGACGATCAGGCTGCCGAACTGGCCGAGGAAGAGCGAAAGGGCGGAGAGGCCCTTCTGCTCAGGCAGTGCGTTCGGACCGTGCCGAGCGAGTCGTTCGGCCGCGTCGGCCGCCTTCAGCCCGTGCTCCGGATCGGTCTTTAGCTCTTCACGCAGGGCTTGGATTTCCAGCGTATGCCATTTCATTGCCGTTTCATACGCTCCCGATTACTCCCCATAGAGGTAGAGGACGTAAGAATTGAGGAGGTAGAGCGAGAGTAGAAACAGACTGGCCCATCCCACTGTCTGAAACAGCCTGGTCTTGGGGCGATAGAGCAGGCCGACGATGGCGACCCCGGTCATCATGATGGCGGACACGGTGGACACGGCGTGGAGGGGGGACACGTACGACAAGATCGGCCCTTTGAAGAAGAACAGATCGTCCACAGCGACAATGGCGATGTCGAACAGATTGCTCCCGAACAGATTGCCGATGGCCATATCAAGCGCGCCGATCCGCAATGCGGTGACTGTGACCACCACTTCCGGGACGGAAGTGGCAAAAGCGACGAACAGGGTGCCAACAAAGGTCTTATGCCAGCCCATGACCTCTGCCATCTGGTCCCCGACAAACGGCAGCCACGTTCCCGCCCCGACCACGACGAGGGCGGCCATAGCATAACGCAGCACCGCCTGGCGAAGCGTGATGTGGGGGTAACGCTCGGCGACCTCTTCGGTGAACGCAGCCATCTGCCGGCGTTCATAGCGGAACACGGTGAACATGGCAATTCCATATAGAACCATGATGATCGGGGTATAGGCCCCCACATGGCCTATAGAGAAGGACGCCCCGTGTCCAGCCAGCAACACGTTAAACCCGACAAAGCCGATGAGGACGATGCCGAAGCCGGCCGAGAGAATGTGCCCTTGGCTGGCCCGCGTATAGACCGATCCTTCCCGATGCAGGAAATCCAGAACCATGATGATGGAGAGGTTGAAAACACAACTTCCCAACACATCACCAAGGGCAATATTCGGTGTATCGGCAAGGATTACCGCGCTGATGCCCGTGACCAATTCCGGGAGGGATGTGACCGTGGCCAACAGAATAAGGCCGATCCAGGTCCCGCTGAGCCCCGTTTTTTCGGCGATCACATCCCCATAGCGAGACAATCTGCTGCCCGCAATCCCGATCAGGCCGACGCACAGCGCAAATTGGAGCCAAACAGATACGGGGCTCACCGGCTGTTCTTTCGGACAACCAGGACCGAGCAGGGGGAATGGCGAGCCACCTTGTGGGAGACACTGCCGAGCAACAGACGCTTCATCCCCGTTAACCCCCTGGACCCCATGACGACGAGATCAGCCCGTATCCGTTCGGCTGTCTGGAGAATCGCCTCGGCCGGGTGTCCCTCAGCTACCAGGGTATTCGCCGTCAGATTCCTCCGCTTAAAGACACGCTGGGCCTTCTCCAGCATGCCGGCGCCGGCCTGCTTGCGAGCCTGTATGACCCCTTCGGCCAATCTCCGGAGATCGGACCGACCGGTCGCCAGAAGGCGGGATGTCAGGTAGTCGTGCGTTTCCACTACATGCAGGAGCGTAACGACGGCAGATCGAGGAAGGCCGAGTTTTGCGAGGAGGTCTATCGCCGCACTCGCATGGGGGGAGCCGTCGCTGGCAAGCAGCACCCGCATCCCTCGCTCACGAGCCGGATCCACCCACCGGGGTTTCCCTCGGACCACCAACACCGAACACCGGCCATGAGTCAGGACCTGTTCGCTGGTACTGCCGAGCAGGAACCGTGTTACGCCGGAGAGCCCCCGCGTGCCCATCACCGCAAGGTCGACGGGGTGCCGGTCGAGCACTTCGAGAATTTCCGGTGCCCCGAGGCCCTCCGCCAGGAGAGTCCGGACCCGCAGTCCCCGTCCGCTGAACTGTGGTTGCACCTCGCTGACGAGCGCACGAGCCTTATCCGCAGTTACTTCACGCAAGGCCGCGAGGCGTTGCTGGATCCGAGGAGACCGCCCTAACGACGACAGGACCGCCGGTTCGGACCAGCTTTCATACACGTGAAGGATCAATAAATCTGTCCGTACCGGCAACCGTATTTTCTTCAAAAATTGGACGGCTGTCTTGGAATCCCGAGAACCGTCCACCGCGAGCAAAACTTTCATCTAGTCGTTCCTCCGTTCATTGCGGCGCAAATGCCAGCCTTACGTCAGGCGGCGGGGACTTCCATCACATACGCTTCCCCCTTCATGTTGGGATGCAGGTTGCAGCGGAAGGAATACTTGCCAGGGCGCTGGTTGTTGAAGCGAATAACCAGGCTCTTGCCCGGGTCCACGTAGAACCCTTCCACCCCCTTTCCATACGCGGCGACTCCTTCGCCCTCACACTGGACAAAAATCCCGTTCAGCATGCCTGAGTAAAAGCCATGCCTGACGATGTCCTGATTGCGCAGTATAATGACCGTCGGCAGCCCGGGCAGGATCCGCGTGGGCTTGACCAGTTGGAAGTCATACTCCCGCATGACGATTTCGATCCGTTGCTCCGGCAAAGCCTGGGCTGGGCTCGGGGTGTCCGCGCTGAGCGCCGGAAGGCTCACCGCAACAATCACGATGGCTATGAGTGACACCGTCAATGAGTTTTGCCTGGTCTTCATGGTGCCTCGCGAAGAAAAAGGTTTGTAGTTAGAAAGAGCGGGCCTCCTCGGTCACAACGGAAGCCCGCGTTCCCAGCGGTTACTTGCCTCCCTTGGCTAACTTGGCGTGGACCTCGGCCAGAGCGTCGTATTCCTTAGCCTCCTTGAGGTATGAGTCGGCCATCTTTTCGCAGTGCTTGGCATACGTGTTCTTCGGAAACTTCTTCAGATACTCGCTGGCCATCGTCTTCATGTCGTCGGCCTTGTGCCGCGCCTCGTCTGCCTGCTTCTTGTAGTAGTCGGTCAGCCCGGCGTGATCTCCCTTTTCCAGCATCTCCTTAACCTGAGGCGCGTGCGCGGCCTGCAAGCCGCTTGGGAACAGTGGGGCCAAGAGCATAGCTCCAGCCAGCCCTCCCAGGGTCACCAACATCATCCGCCTGGTCATCATCGCTTCGTTTCGCATGGGACTCCTCCTTTGGTTGTTGGTACCTGCGTTGCAAATGCCCTCCTTTGTAAGGAGGGGTATGGGGAGGTAGAATCCGGCTCTACCACACCTTCCCTCCCCTTACAAAAGGGAGGGAAATGTTATCGGCCTCTCTCATAGTCGCCACCTTCTTCACCTGGGTCTGCCAGCGCCAGATCACGTAGATCGCCGGGATCACGACGAGGGTCAACAGCATGGCCGAGAGCACGCCGCCGACCATCGGCGCCGCGAGGCGCTTCATCACGTCGGCGCCGGTGCCGGTCGCCCACATGACCGGCAACAGCCCGAGGATATTCGCAAGGCCCGCCATGGCCATCGGCCGGATACGCTCCACCGCGCCCAGGTGGACGGTGTCGATCAAGTCCTGCAAGGTCCGCAGTTTCCCCGCCGCCTCGCGCCGCTTGCAGGCCTCATCGAGATAGGCCAGCATTACAGCGCTGGTCTCGGCCGCAACCCCGGCGAGCGCGATGATCCCCACCCAGACCGCGATGCTCATGTTGTACCCGAGGAGAGCCATGTACCAGACCCCGCCGACCAGCGACAGCGGTACACCCAGCATGACCATCAGGGTTTCGGCCACGGAGCGGAACGTGAAGTAGAACAGGACGAAGATAATAGCTATGGTCAGGGGGACGAAGATTGTCAGCCGCTCCCGCACCCGCTGCATGAACTCGTACTGGCCCGACCAGGCGATCGTGTAGCCGGGAGGCAGCGCAATCTTTTCCCTGACAACCCGCTTAAGGTCCTCCACATACCCGCCTACATCCCGCCCAGCCATATCCACGTACACGTAGCCCGAGAGCATTCCGTCTTCATCCCGAATCATCGGCGGGCCGGGCAGAAACCGCAGCGTGGCGAGCTGGGCCAGCGGGACCTGCGCGCCGGTCGGTGTCGAAACGAGGACCCGCCCGAGCTCTTCAGGGTCGTCTCGCAGCTCGCGGAGGTAGCGCACGTTGATCGGGTAGCGCTCCCGCCCTTCAATTGTCGTCGCGATGTTCTCCCCGCCGATGGCCGACTCGATGATCCGGCCCACGTCCATCACCGTGACCCCATAGCGGGCGACCTCGTCCCGGTTGATGGCGAAGTCCAGGAAGAATCCTCCCGAGACCCGCTCGGCATAGACGCTGCGGGTGCCGGGGACTTCCTTCGCCGCCATCTCAATGTGCTTGCCGATCTGCTCGATCTGCTTCAGGTCCGGCCCGAAGATCTTGATCCCCACCGGCGTGCGCACACCGGTCGTCAACATGTCAATCCGAGCCTTGATCGGCATCGTCCAGGCGTTGGTGACCCCCGGGAGCTGGAGCGTCCGGTCCATCTCCTCCACCAAGCTCTCGTAAGTGTAGCCGGGCCGCCACTGTTCCTTGGGCTTCAAATCCACCACCACTTCCATCATGCTGAACGGCGCAGGATCGGTGGAGGTCTCGGCTCGGCCGGCCTTCCCGAAGACCCGCTCCACCTCCGGGAAGGCCTTCAGCTTGCGGTCCATCTGCTGCAGAAGCTTTGAAGCCTCGGTCACCGAGATGCCGGGAAACGTCGTGGGCATGTACAGGATCGTCCCTTCGTAGAGCGGCGGCATGAATTCGGAGCCCATACGCTCGAAGGCCGGGACGATGGAGAAGGCGAGGCCGATCGCGAGGATCACGACGGCCCACCGAAACCGGAGGGCCACGCGCAGGATGGGGGCGTAGAGCTTCTGCATCGCCAGGCTCACGGGATGCCGCCGCTCGGAGATGATCTTCCCGCGGACGCAGACCGCCAGCAGCGCCGGAATGAGCGTGATCGCCAGGCCCGCGCTCATGGCGATCGCGAGGTTCTTCGTCCACGCCAGCGGCTTGAACAGGCGGCCTTCCTGCTCCTCCAGGGTGAACACCGGCATGAAGGCGATGGCGATCACCAGCAGCGAGGCGAAGATGGCCGGGCCGACTTCCTTGGCCGAATCAATGAGCACCTGCGTCCGGTCCCCGATCCGTCCCCCGCGTTCCCAGTCCTCCAGCCGCTTGTGGGCGTTGTCCACCATGATGATGGCCGCGTCCACCATGTCCCCGATCGCCACGATGATGCCGCCGATGGACATGATGTTCATGCCGATGCCCATGAAGTACATCGGGATGAAGGCAAGCAGGACCGCCAGAGGCAGCGTGATGATCGGAAGGAGCGCGGAACGGATGTGGAGCAGAAACCCGATGATCAGCACGCTGACGACGGTCAGTTCCTCGACGAGGTTCTCGTTGGCCGTGGCGATGGACTCGCGGATCAGATCGCTGCGGTCGTAGGTGGTCACGACCTTGACGCCCTTGGGCATCGAGGGCTCGATTTCCTTGAGCTTGACCTTGACCCGCTCGATGACCGTCAGCGCGTTCTCCCCGAAGCGCATAATGACCACAGCGCCCACCACCTCCCCTTGACCGTCCAGTTCGACAAGGCCGCGCCGCATGTCCGGCCCTAGCCTCACGGACGCCACGTCCCGCAACAGGATCGGCGTCCCGTTCGGGTTGACCCCGACCGCGATCTTCTCGATGTCGGCCGCCGATTTAATGTAGCCGCGTCCCCGGATCATGTATTCGATCCCGGAGAACTCCACGACCCGGCCTCCCACGTCGTTGTTGCTCATGCGGATCTTCTCGATGATCTCAGGGAGCGAGAGTTTGTAGGCCAGGACCTTCGTGGGGTCCAGGTTGACCTGGTACTGGCGGACAAATCCGCCCACGCTCGCCACCTCGGCGACGCCGTCAACGCTTCGCAGCCAGTAGCGGAGGTACCAGTCCTGGAAGGAGCGCAGTGAGGCGAGATCCTGCTGGCCGGTCTCGTCCACGAGCGCGTATTGGAAGACCCACCCGACGGCGGTGGCGTCGGGCCCAAGTTGGGGGGTCACGCCATCGGGCAGCCGTCCTGATAGCTGGTTCAAGTACTCCAGCACCCGGCTCCGCGCCCAGTAGATGTCGGTGCCGTCCTTGAAGAGGACATAGACGTAGGAGAAGCCGAAGTCCGAGAAGCCCCGGACGACCGTCACCTTCGGCGCGGACAGGAGCGCGGTTACGATCGGATAGGTGATCTGGTCCTCCACGAGGTCCGGGGAGCGTCCCATCCAAGTCGTGTACACGATCACCTGCGTGTCGGAGAGGTCCGGCACAGCGTCCACCGGCGTGTTCTTCATGGCCCAGAGCCCCGCTGAAGCAAAGCCGAAGACCAGCAGGAACACGATGAGCCGGTTCCGGGCGCAGAACTCGATGATCTTTGCAACCATCAGTGCTTCATCCCTGCCATGCCGCTCACCGCCGCCTTCAACTGGCTCTCGGAATCAATCAAAAAGTTCGCCGACGTCACGATGTGGTCGCCCTCTTTGAGTCCTTCCACCACCTCCACCCAATCGCCGGCTTTGGCGCCGAGCTTCACAGTCCGCCATTCGAGCTTGCCGCCTCCATGGTGGATGAAGATCACCTGGCGCTCGCCTGATTCCAGGACCGCATCCCTCGGAATGGCCAGCCGAGTCCCAAGAGGGATCTTTAATTCAACATTGGCGTACATGTCCGGCTTGAGCGTCTCGCTGGGGTTCTCCAATTCGAACCGGACCTTGGCGGTCCTGGTCTGCGGATCGAGCGTGGGATAGATAAACCCGACGCGCGCCTTGAGCACGGTCCGCGGATCGTAGGAAAGCGTGACCGTGGCCTGTTGCCCGACCTTGATGAAGGGCAGTTCGTATTCGTAGATATCGGCCATGATCCAGATGTGGGAGAGGTCGGCGATCGTGTAGAGCTCGTCTCCTGGGTTCACATGAATTCCGGCCAGGGCCACCTTTTTGATGACGGTCCCGGTAATCGGCGAGTGGATGGGCAAGGTCTTCAGCACCTTGCCCGTGCGCTCCAGGTCCTGGATGTGGTCCTCGGTGATGTCCCAGAGCAACAGGCGCCGGCGCGTCACTTCCAGCAAGGACTTCGCCCCTTCGGCCACCTCCGGAAATTCGCTCCCGCCCAGTGCCTTCTTGCCTTTCAAGGCGAGCAGATACTCCTCCTGGGTGGCCACCAGCTCGGGGCTATAGAGCGTGAAGAGAATCTGCCCTTTCTTGACGCGCTCTCCGGTCGAGCTTGCGAGGAGCGTGTCAATCCATCCCTCGAGCTTGATGTTCACATGCGCCAGCCGTCGCTCGTCTATCTCGACCCGGCCCACCGTGCGGATGGCTTTGTCCAACGGCCGAGGCTGGGCCAGTTCAAACTTCACGCCGATCGTCTGAAGGCGCTCCGGGCTGATGGTGATGGTGTTCGTGGCGGGAAAAGGGGACAGGCCCCTTTCGGTCTCATGGGCCCGGTCAGAATGGGGCCTGTCCCCTTTTCCCGAGCTAGGAGCGGACTTCAACATCGGCGTGGTGCGCTCCGGTCCGATGCTTCCCAGGTAGGTCAGGACAGCAGCCGCGACGGCGATCAGCACGGCCCCGCCGAGGAGGATATGGCGCATCCGGGCCGTCATTTGAAACCTCCCACCGTCTCCTCCAACCTCGCCAAGGCCTTTTCGTGCTCGACCATCTCGCCGTGCAGCTCCAACTCGTTTTCCTGCAGGGTGAGGAGACTGTTCAGGAGACTCAGGAAGTCCACCTTGCCGACCGCATATGCCGCCTGAGACGCCTGCAAGGTCAGCGTGGCCTGTGGGATAATGGCGTCCCTAACGATCTTGACGAGCCGGTCCGCTCGCTCGGCCCGTACGAATGCGTCCTTGACCTGGAAAAGCAGTTCCTGCGTCGTGGCAGTCAGCGAATCGCGCGCCCCGGCGACCTCGGAAAGCGCTTGCCGGACTCCCTGGCGTTGTTTGGTCTGGTAGTAGAGCGGGATGCGGATGCCGAGCATCACCTCATAGCCGTTGTCGTTGATCCTTTCATTGCGTGTGCCCCGCGCGCTCAGCTCGAAATCCGGGTAGAATTCCAACCGCGCGAGAGCCGTCGCCTCCTCCCCCCGTTTAACCCGTTTCCCGGAGGCTAGGAGCACAGGAGAAGCGTTTTCCGCTATTTGGCTCAAATCCGCCAACGACCGAGTCATCGGGGTCATGTGGATTTCTTCAGGAGTCCCCAACGGCCCCGCAGGAGGCCGATTCAACAACCGGTTGACCACCGCGTGCAGGCTTTCTTTCTGCTGCTCCAGAACGGCCAACCGGTCCAGCACCCGCGAGACCTCCACCTGCGCGCGAAACACGTCCTGTTGCGCCGCCTTTCCTACGCTGTACCGTGCCTCCGCAGTCTTCTGGAACTGCATCAGGATCTCCTTATTCCGCAGGACGATCTCGATGCTCTTGTGGATGAAATGCAGATCGTAGTACGCCTGCTTCAGGCGGGCAATAACGTGAAGCCGCGTGGCCTCATACTCCTGCTCGCTTTGCTCAGCTTCCCGTTCCGATATGGCTCCCTTCTGCCGAAGCTTGCCGGGAAAGGGGATCTCTTGGCCGACCCCGTAAAACGGCCCTTCAGGGGGGTCCACCATGGGCATCCGTTGATAACCGAACAGGAGCCTGGGATCAGGAAGCGTTTGCACCTGGGGGACGACTGCCTTCGCCCCTTCCCACCGTTGCCGGGCCGCCTTGATTTCCGGATTGTTCTCCGTGGCCTCACGGACGAGAGCGGGGAGGCTCAGGACTGGCTCTCCTCCCCCGTGTTGTTCGGCCGCCCCGGCAATGTCAGTCCCCACCCCGAAAGCGACGAGACCCAATCCCACACATAGTCCATGTCGGAGCCGTTTCATGAGGTCTTCTCCCTTTCTTCAGATGGTGCAAGGGATGTTCCCGCTTTGACCTTCCACTCACAGATGAGGTAAGGTCATCCAACCAACTGATATTGCGAGGCAATCATCTCATGCAAAACTCACGATCCAGGAAACCATGGAGCGATTCGCTACAGCACGGGCAACCGGCGATGTAGCAAGTGTCGTCAGTATCCGATCGACAAACCGACCGTCCCGAAGACCGCCGAACGATCCGCCGGTCCTGCGAACTCCGTACCGATTCCTCCGTCCAAAACGATTCTTGAGCTGAACTGATGCCGAAGGCCGATTTCGATTCCGGTCGGATTGCGGCCGCCGCTCAGCTCCGACTGGCGGGTGAACACGTCTGCGATCAGCGTCTCACGAAACCGCATGGGGTATCCCAGCGGGTAACTCACGCCTACAGCCAGACGGTAAAGTCCGTTGCGCTCTTCGCCTCGAGCCGAGCCAATGACCGAATACTCCGCATTGAGATGCGTTCGCCATCGGCCGAACGAGCGGGTCAGAAGGCCGGCCAGCGTGCCGTCCACACCCCTCGAACGAACCCCGGTCGGAAATTCCAGGTCGAGCTTCACGGCCAGTGCTGGAAGGCTGAGCGTCTCCGTGTTGAAGTTGTACAGGACACCGACATGCAGGTCTCCGGACTTCTCGGCGCCTCCTATCGCAGTCGGCTCAGTGAAGAGGTCTCCTCCGATCTCTAGCTGCGTGTTGTAGAAGGCGCCGAACAGGATTTGCGGTTGAAATGCAACGCGTGTCCTTCCTTGACGGCGATCGCTGAATTGAGTTCCTCCCTCCAGGGCGATTTCACCTTTGGCTATGGGATACGCATCTTCAATTCTGAGCGGGCGGTTCTTGTCCAGGTTGTCGTGGTCGAGCGCCGACACAGGCTGGGCACTTAGCCAGATCAGCATGCCGAGAAAAAGAACCGGAAAGAGCCGCATCGCGATCCTCTAATGAGCGTGAGTAGGGGGAGACTGCTCGCTGCGCCGCATGATCATCGGATTCACGGGGTCGGCGCCAGCAAGGTAATAACTATCAATGATCCGGTAGATCTCCGCCCGCTTGGCCTCTCGCGTCGGGAACAAGTCGCTGACCAGGATGTCACTGATGTTGTCGTGGAGCATGTGGAGGTTGTCGAAGATGTTGGCGATCTCAGCGTAGCGGGCCGCAAACTTCGGGCTTAATTCAGCCGTCAGAGGCATAAAGCTCCATTGCACCGGCGGTTGATCGAGATAACCGTGGTAAGTGGCGAGGATGGGCTGCACGACCTTTCGCTTGGAATCGAGATCGGGAGCCTCCTGCAACACGTCGTACACGGCAACCTGTAGATAGTGATAGGCCCAGATCGTGGCGTTGAAGAGCGGAAACTTCCGACGAAACGCCTGGGAGTACGGAAACTGATCGAGACGCCGGTGGTCCAACGGCCCCGCCGTGATCGCGTAGGGGCTGCGCTGATAGAAGGCCAGGGCTTCCCGGAGCGCCGCGTCCTTGTCGGTAATGGTGTCGGAAACATAGATGTCATACGTGGCGCGGTGCAGCGCGTGGGCCTCATCGAAGACGTTCTGCGCCCGCCAGGCCAGCTTCATGTACGTGGGCGCGATCGCTTCCTCGTTCGGTGGAAGGATCGGCCTTGACGCAATAAACCGGAGCGTCTGCATCCGCGCCTCTTCCTCGATGGCTGGGATGCTTTTGGCTCCGGTCAACAAAAGGTTCTCGTAGAGGTTCGAATGCCCGAAGTCCACGCCGTTGAATTCGATGTCGAGTTCCGGCAGGTGGTCGCGCAACGCAAAGTTCCAGACCGCGCGGTCATAGAACCGCTTGTCGCGCGGCTCGAACTGAGCCTGTGCGCACGGGCCCAAAAGCGCCATCAGCACCGGAGTAATTCCAAGGAATGCAAATAGGTGCTTTGTTCGCATGGTGTCTTTCCTCCCGGAAATACGTGCAGGGGGGACGGAGCGAGTAGCCCCCAGGACGCATTCCACACAACCAAATGTCGGGAAAAAGGAGAGGAGACTAGCGAGCGCGAGGAGGGTGGAACTGATTTCTGACCGGCGGTCGAGGCGGCGCAGAAGGAATCATCAATGGCGACAGGCCGAGCAAGGTCAAGAGAAAGACGACCATGCCGATGGATTCGGGCCCTATGCAGGTGGCGCAAGAAGCCGTCGCGCCGTGGTGGAGGTGGCCGGCGGTCGCGTGATCAATCCCCATGAGCGGGACCATGCACAGGACCGACAAGATGAGCAACCCGACGATGGCGACCCGGACCATGGTTCATTCTATGAGCGCCTTCCCTCGATGTCAAACAAAGGCAGCGCAGGTTCCCCGTTGTGTTGACACGGCAAGGAGTCACGTCTAGGCTGGATGAAGAAGAGTTCACGAATAGAAAAGAGAGAAGCGAATGGCCCTTATCGTTATCATTGCGCTCTGGTTCTCTTTCTTCGGACCTGCGCCTACTCAGGCGGCTGATCGCGGCTCAGCGTTGCGGTCGTCGGAAGAACCCCAGGGCCCTTCCCAAAGGTACCGCTTAATCACGCTCCGCATGACCAAGGAAGAAGTCCGCCGATTGATGGGGAAGCCGTCCCAGTCAACCGATACGCTGTGGCTCTATACTTATGAAGATGGGACGACCGTGGAGGTCATCTTTTCGAAGAAGAGGCGCGTGACCAAGGTGGTCAACTATAAGAAGCAGCGGTAATTCCTGCCGCAAGGGAAGTAGCTTGCAGCGCTGGCCTTGATCCCGTACACTCACCGGCCATGATCACCCGAGAGACCATTGCGGCGCCGGCTCTGAGAATCCTTCCGGCCTACACCGGGATTTCATCCGTCGAAGACGCGCTCCATGACCCGCGCGCGGTCCGGCTGCTCTGGCTCGAAATCCTGTTCAACGACCGGCTCGATCTGACCCCTTGGCGGGACCGTCCCGAGGTTCAAGCGGCGTTCGCCAAGGCCTGCCGGTGGCACACGACCTACCGGGCCCTGATTGATTCGGTGCTCACCCGCGATCCCCTTCCACCCAACCACGATCCGGTGGATTTCCGCGATTACCGGACCTTCGCCGAGGCCCTTCGCTTTGCCGCCGATCACCACTGAGCGCCTCACTTCGTTGCTCGCCGACTACGTTCGAGAAACCGGCAAACCTGTGAACCTCCTGCTGGTTGGCGGCCTCGCTCTACAAGCCTACGGCTATAAGGATCGCACTACCCAGGACGTGGACGGTGAACTAGCCGGCGACCTCGACCCACTCGTCGAATTTCTGCAAAAACGCCGGGTGCCGGCCGACTTGGGCGAAAATATGTCCGGGTGGTCTGTGATCGCCATGCCGCCTGGCTACCGCGACCGGGCTTCGGTCTGGTTCGATCAACCTGGCCTGCGCTTACGGCTCTTGCATCCCGCCGACTTCGTCATCGCGAAGCTGCGGCGCGGGACCGACCTGGACTTGGAAGACGCGGACTATGTGGCCCGCCGCTTCGGTGTCACGCCCCAGGCAGTCCAGAACGCCGCCGATTCCGCCATCGCCGCGTCCCCCAAGGACACGACTCTCTTTGTCTTCCGCAAGACCGTCGAAGCGTTCTGCGCAAGGATTGCCGCACCCGCTTCTTAGCAAGAAGGGCGGGGACGAAGCTCGCCCCTACACTGGCCTTTTTATCTGCCGCCCCCGCCACATCGCGTACAGCACGGGGATTACCAGCAGGGTGAGGATGGTCGAACCGCGCCTTCCAGGATCGTGACCTTGTGCCCGGCCTTGACCGCTGCCCACACGACATTGGGCACCGCACAGATCTGGGCGTCTTCTTCGGCGAGCGAGGTCTTCATATGAATCAGGATGCGCGAGGTGGAGGCCTGTTGAGCCGCCGACGACGGGGTCCACAGAACCACGACGGCGATGACGAGCAGCACACCGATGACCCATGTGCGTTTCATGGTCTGCTCCCTCCTCATGGGGTTTGATGCGTACAACAGGTCCTGCCGGCCGTCGGCTCCGCGCCTTGCGCACACTCCTTGAAGGCCGCATAGGCTTTGAGCGCCCATTCCTCGCCGGGGCACCCCTGCATCGTCATCGCGACTTCCAGGAACTCGATGAGTTCCTCCTGCGTGATGCCCTTTTCGTGCGCCATCTTCACGTAGGCGCGGATGCACGGTTCGCAGCGAATCGCGATCGAGATCGCCATCGCTGTCAGGAGCTTGTATTTCGCGGCGACCGTGGCGTCCCGATACGCCTCCTGGCGCATGCGTACCAAGCCTCCAGTGACCTTCGGGCTCAGGCGCCGCAACTCTGAAAACAGCGTCGCCTCATGCGTGTTCGTTCCAGTCATCACGTGTCTCCTTTTTTTTGACTATTCGAAAAGCTTCTTGAACCAGGACCCGATTCCATCTCCGCTCTGCGCTTCATCCGGGAGCGTTCCGTTCGGAACCACGGTGGCGTGGTAGGTGGAGAGCAGGCTGCTGGCGCTCTCTACCGCTTTCACAAGCTGATCGTGACTGACTCGGCCAGCTTCGGTGGTCACGATCGCGCCGCCGCGCGCATAGCTCACCTCCGCAGCCCTCACTCCCAGCACCGCGAGCAAGGAGCGACGGATGTCCTTCTCACAACTCCTGCAAGTCCACCCGTCGATCTTCAGCGTGATTGTCTCTGCGGGAGACTCACCGGCGGGAGACGTAGTCTGTGCCGTGACGGGCGCCGAGAAAGCCGCCCAACATAAAGAGCTGATTACGAGGACACTTCTGAGAAAGTTCTTTCCAATCATCTCCACGCTTCCTTTCGTCGGCGCCGCGCCTCTCAAGACAGACACGTCAAAGGCCTAACCAGTAGGGGGCCAGGATCAACGCGAGCGCGATACCAGCCACGATCCACAGAAGCGCCCGCGGTTTCCAAAGAGAATTGCTTGGGGCACAGCGCGAGCCCGGCGCACATGTAACACCGTGTTTACGGTAGGCCAAGTAGAAGCTGATCCCGAGCAACAGCACAGTCAGGCCGATGAAGACTGGACGATACGGCAAGAGCGCCTTGAGGAAGCCGGCAGTGCCAGCCAGGAATCCAGCGGCCCCAATGCCCACCCCTAGAGCCGCGAACACTAGCGGACCTACGCAGCAGATCGAGGCCAGGAGAGCGGCCACCAGTCCACCGGCGGAGGTGAGCGTTGCCGCATCCGTCGGCGTTTGAGAACCAGAGCTAGATACCAGGTGATCCTCAAAGAGGCCCTTGCCCAGGTATAGGACCTCTCCCAGATCAAGAATGGAGCCTGTCAGGTGTGGGTGGCCCTGCCGCCAGATGGCGGCGTGATCCCACGAGCAGAAGAAATTGACCGCGGGGCAAAGAGAGGTGGCCGCGTGCTCACTGCATGCGGTTCCCCGCCAGACCACTGTCTCAGCCGGAGTCCGATCCACAATCACCCCATTGCGCACCTTGATCGTGATGGGTCTGGCGCAGTGTGGGCACGAGGATGCCACGGAGACATCGCGATGGAACATAAAAGGGACGCCCAGCGCATCCACGGCGCAGAGGGCATAGACCGGCTTCGCATCAGGCCAGTCGAGGAATCTCACCACATGTTTGGTGGGCTCCGTGGAGAATGGGTAGGCGCAACAGACCTCTCGGCTTTCAGGGTCCAGGCAGAGGAGATCCGCTTTCTCAAGCCGCCCTAAGGTCGCTTGCACTTCGTCAGGATTGCCGATACTGAGCGCAACCCCGATTTCCTCGCGGCTCGGGGAACGGCCTCGCAGGGGATATTGGATCATGACATACCGCAGCACCGCCTCTTCTTGGGGCGCGAGCATTGCGCGACTCGATTTCCACCCCAGGGTGGTCGTCGCCTCGGTTAAAAGTTGAGTGGCCACCTCGGTGGCCGTGGGGCCTATCATAGCTTCCCTATTAGGCCTGGCCTATCCCGGCCGCCCGAAGCGCGGCAGCATCAATCGGCCCTCGACGGCAGCAATCCAGCAGGACGCCGTCAAGCGCCACGGCCGGCACGGCGGTGATCCCATACCGCGTGGCCTTCTCCCGACACTCGTTCGTGGCGCAGCCTTCCCGAAGGTCGTAGACCTGCACCTCGCAGTTTGGACAAGCGAGCGACCTGACCAAGTTGACGGTCCCTTCACAAATCGGACAGCCGGCCGTGAAGACTTCAACGCTTCGCTTTACGGTTACCATCGTCCAACCTCCTTTTCTCCTCCAAGCTCTTTAAAATCGGGCAACGATCGGTGGGCTGACCTGCCCGGCAGGCACGGACCAAGTCCTTGAGCGCCCAGGCAAGCGCCTCCAAGTCATGGACTTTGGCCTCCACTTGAGCCAACTTCGCCTGGGCTTTCCTTTGCACGTCACCGCAGCGCGCTGTGGAACTGACCCGCAAATTCAGCAATTCGAGGATTTCCCGCAATGTGAACCCCAATGCTTGGGCGTTCTTGATAAACCTCAGCCGCCGAACAGCTTCCTCTCCATACATCCGATATCCGGACGGCGTCCGGGCCGTCGGCGCCAGCAGATGCAGCCGTTCGTAGAACCTGACCGTTTGAAGGTTGACGCCGACCGCCCTGGCCAACCGACCGATGGTGAGTCCTGAGGCCATTGCATCCCCTTTCTCAGGGAACCTACACCCTGTACTAGGGTACCGCGTCAAGAGATATTTTGAGGTGGGAAAAAGGTGTCAGGGTGAGAGGAGCGTGGGGCTCAGGGGGAGCGAGTTGGTGCCTTCCTCAGGTAACTTCCTAAGGCTCGGTACGCGGCAAGCATCTGCTGATAGGAGTAATTCGCGTTGCGGCCGCTGGGGTTCGGGAGCACGAAGACCCGTACCCCGGCCAGCCTTTCTCGTTGCAGGCCAAGCCGGACCTTCCCTCTAGACGAAAACAGCGATCGATAGACCGTCACGCCGACGAGCGCCGCCACTTCCGGACGAACCCGTCTGATCTTGGCGAGGAGCCGGCGACGGCCGGCCCGAAATTCGCCGGGCCCCAGTTCGTCCATGCCGGCGCTGGGCCGCGCAACCAGATTCGTGAGGTCGTAGCCCCACTCGGCAGGCGCACATCGTCCTCGCAGGTCAGCGGGGGCGGCACAAGCCCCGAGTCACAGAGGAGTTTCCAGAAGCGGTTCGAGTAGCCGGCGAAGTGATGGCCGATCGCGGCGGAACGGAGGCCGGTATTGATGCCGACGAACAGCACCCGCACGCCGGGTCGGATACGGTCGGGCAGGCGCCGCATCAGATCTGATCAGTCGGCGAGCACCTTGAAGAGCTGATTGAAATAGGCCTTGGCGATCTCCACGAAGACCCCTTTCGTCCCTCCCACACACACGGCCATATCGCCGCCGCCATACGCCCAGAACTTCGGGGGCAACCAGCTCATGTTCGTGTACATGTGCGTGTATGCTTTGGCCAGGGTAGTGAACATGATGCTGACGGTGTTGCAGAACTGGGCGGTCATGCCTGCCTGGTCCTGCGGCATCGACATGGCCGACCTGAAGTCCACCAGTTCGCCGGTCGGCGTGAATTCGCCTGCTGCCACCACTCCTTTGATCTGCATAAGCTGATCTAGCGTCGCCATAGGTCACCTCCTCACCGAACATCATCATACGCCAGCCTGCTCGCGTACGCAGTAAGGGTACTCTCAGGTCCGGCGACGGTTCACTTCCCGCACCCGCCACATCGCATACAGCACCGGGATCACCAACAGGGTGAGGATCGTTGCACTGACCATGCCGCCGATCATCGGCGCGGCGATGCGCTTCATCACATCGGCGCCCGTGCCGGTCGTCCACATGATCGGCAGCAGACCGCCGATGATCGCCGCGACGGTCATCATTCAGCCCGGACTATTCAGGGATACCGTAGCGAGGCGGTCGAGACCGAAACCCGCCGGGGCTCCTCGCAACTGAGGACAACGCAGGCGTACCCTTTGCGGTACGTTGAGGAGGCCGAAGGAGAAGAGGCGCGCCGGGCGAGAGGATCGGCCGCCGCAGTAGGTATTCGTGAATCGTCCGGGCTTAGGCCGCACTCATTGGGCCGCCCCCTCCATGACGGCTTCACAGCCTTGTGCGACCATGCCAGACTCTCGCGTAGAGCGCCGGAATGACTCGTCATGTGCGCCGTGGACGAGATCACTCCGCTGACGACCACCTCCCGGGCGCTCACAGCACATGGAGGGCCAGGCGTCCAACTGGGCGCCTGGCCCTGGGTGTCAGGGACAGAATGGGCACGGTGGGCACCCATCGCAATATTTCGCCAAGGCGGGCCATGCTTTTAGCAGCACGGCCACTACTGAGACAGGCAAGACAGCCAGAAATCTATGCATACGGCTCACCTCCTTCCCGGCTCACAAGTAAGAGAGGGTAGTTCCTCGATCAGACAGCAGATCTCATTCGGACTCAACGGCGGACATGGGAGCCGACCCCGCCACCGTCGCTGATGCT
>Ga0114945_10000181_pt1 | contig 38431 bp, 32 predicted proteins | sample OV2TP3_FD_87194 | JGI IMG/M metagenome (GOLD analysis project Ga0114945, IMG submission 87194) | Hot spring microbial communities from Beatty, Nevada to study Microbial Dark Matter (Phase II) - OV2 TP3 | ecosystem: Environmental > Aquatic > Thermal springs > Hot (42-90C) | place: USA: Beatty... | reverse complement strand
CTATACCCTCTCTATTTCCCAACTCCCGCCGGATCACCAGACCCTCCTCAAATAGGGCACGCGCCGCCGTGTAGTCGCCCTGAAGATAGGTCGCAAGCCCTATGTAAGTGAGCGAACCGGCAATCCCCACTCTGTCGCCTAACTCGCGATAGATCGACAGGCTCTCTTCGTAGAAGGCACGTGACGCAACAGGATTGCCTTGGATGTTGGCCGTATGCCCCAGGTTGAACAGCGATCTGGCGATGCCCGGTCTATCCCCCAGATCCCTGAATATTGTCAAACTCTCTTCATATAGGGCACACGCCGCAGCAAGATCGCCTTGTGCGCGAGCCACACTCCCCAGGCCGATAAGCGCGTTAGCGATACCCGTCCTGTTGCCTAACTCACGGTAGATTGTCAGACTCTCCTCGTAAAGGGCACGCGCTGCAACGTAGTCGCCCTGAGACCACGCCATACTGCCTGCTTCCTGGAGCACCTTCGTCCGCGCCGTTGTGCGCGACAACGCACCTGGTAAAGCGAGGACCTTTTCCAGCCACTCTCGCCCCTCTGTCCAATAACCCCACCAATCCCAAAATGACGCTAATGTCCCACCTAACAGCAATCCGCACTCTGCATCCCGATTCTCTACAAACCAGCGCAGCGCCGCCAGCAGGTTGTCGTGCTCCCGCTCCAGCCGGCTTGACCATGCCACCTGCTGTGGCCTTCTCAACTCCGGCTCCGCCTGCACCGTCAGCGTCAGGAAGTAGTCGGTGTGCTGCTGCCGCATCGCCTCCGTCTCGCCGCTCTGGGCCAGGCGCTCCAGGGCGTACTCCCGGATCGTCTCCAGCATGATGACCCGGGATTCTCCACCGACCTCCTCCTGCCGCAGCAGGCTCTTGCTAACCAGCGAGTCCACACCGCCCAGCACGTCGAGAAGAGGAGGCCGTCCCTCACCCCCGCATACTGTCTCCGCTGCTTCGAGTACAAACCCTCCCACAAACACGGCCAGTCGTCGAAACAGGGTCTGTTCCTCCGGCTCCAGCAGGTCGTAGCTCCATTCGACGGTTGCTCGCAGGGTCTGCTGTCGAGCCGGCAGGTCGCGCGCGCCGCCGGTCAACAGAGGCAGTCGGCGCTCCAGGCGCGATAGCATGGCCTGGGGAGTCAACAGCCGGATGCGGGCGGCGGCCAGCTCGATGGCCAGGGGGAGTCCATCCAGCCGGTGACAGATCTCGGCCACAGCAGGGGCATTCTCGTTCGTCACGACAAAGCCCGGCTTGACAGACAGCGCTCGCTCGATGAACAGGCGCACGGCCTCGTACTGTGTCAGACCCTCCGGCGGAGGCAGACGCTGAGGGTCAGGCAGGGTCAGCGGAGGCACAGGGAACTCGTGCTCGCCGTAGAGGCGCAGGGCCGCCCGGCTGGTCACCAGGGCCTTGACCTTCGGACAGGCTGACAGCAGATCGGCCACCTGCGGCGCGGCGGAGAGGACCTGCTCGAAGTTGTCCAGCACGAGCAGGAGCGACCTGTCCCGCAGGTAGTCCCTGAGGGTCTCGATCAGGGGTTGACCTGCGGTCTCCTTCACGCCCAGCGCCTGCGCGATGGTGGAGAGCACCAGGCCGGGATCGGTGATGGGCGCGAGGGAGACGAAGAACGCGCCGTGCTCGAAGTCGTCCAGCGCATCCGCCGCCACCTGAAGGGCCAGGCGGGTCTTGCCCGTCCCGCCGGGGCCGGTCAGGGTCAGAAGGCGCACGTCAGGCCGCAGCAGCCGCTCCCGCGCGGCCTCGATCTCCTTCTCCCGACCGATCAGGGGCGTGGCCTGCGCGGGCAGGTTGTGCGGATGCCGGTCGAGGGTCCTGAGGGGCGGAAAGTCTGCAGGCAGGTCCGGCAGGACGAGCTGAAAGATGCGCTCCGGGCGCTGCAGGTCCTTCAGGCGATGTTCCCCCAAATCACGGAGACTTGCGCCCGACGGTAGGACATCACGAACCAGATCATAGGTCGTCTGCGACAGCAAGGCCTGGCCACCGTAGCCGGTGGACATTAACCGCGCCACGCGGTTGAGGGGCGGGCCGAAGTAGTCGCCGTCGCGCTCATCAGCCGCGCCGGTGTGCAGCGCCATGCGCACGCGGATTGGGCCAACCTCTCCCCACGCCTCGGCCTGCACGGCCCGTTGCGCGGCGACGGCAGCGGCCAGGGCGTTCGGAGCGGTATCGAAGACTGCGTAAAAAGCATCGCCCATGGTTTTGAACACATAGCCGCCGTGGGCAACGATGGCCTCGCGCAGCAGGGCATCGTGCCGGGCCAGGGCGGTTCTCATGGCCTCGGTGTGCGTCTCCCAGCGTCGTGTGGATCCCTCGATGTCCGTGAACAGGAAGGTGACTGTGCCGGTCGGCAAGACAGGCATGGGGGGCCTCCTTTTGTAGCATTCAGCATTCAGCGGTCAGCGATCAGCAGAGGCCAAAAGAACGATTGGTTTTGCTGATAGCTGATGGCTGACCGCTGATCGCTTTCTTTATGATACACCACACGCCCCGCGATGTCAACCGATTTGTCCAAGTTTGTCCTTGCGCCGCAGGGGGGGGAAACGTACTTTAGAACACGAAAGGAGTTGTTTGGGATGTCGCTTTCCTTGACGCTTTTAGGGACAGGCACTCCCGCGCCGCTGACGCATCGCGCCGGGTCCAGCTATCTTGTCATACTGGACGAAAAGGTGTTTCTCTTCGATTGTGGCCCGGGGTGCGTTCGGCGCCTGCTCCAAAAAGGGGTATCGCCGACGCGCATCACGAACCTGTTTCTGACGCACCTGCACTACGACCATTGTGTGGACTATGGCTATCTGGTGTTGACCCGCTGGGATCAGGGGAGCGGTCGGATCCCGGACCTGGAGGTGTATGGCCCGGAGCATACCGCCCGGATGACAGGGTTGCTCTTCGGGGAGACCGGCGTTTTCGGCCCTGACCTGGCCGCCAGGACCCGGCATCCAGGAAGCGAATTTATCTATGAGATGCGCGGAGGGATATTGCCGAGAAGACGCCCCGAACCTGCCGTAACGGAGGTCGCCCACGGCACGGTGGTGAAGCAGGATGGGTGGCGCGTGACCGTGGCCGAAGTGGTCCACTGTCAGCCGCAGCTGGTCTGCCTCGCCTATCGCCTTGACACCCCCTATGGGTCTATCGTCTTCGGGGGCGACACGGCGCCGAAGGAGAACCTGACCAGGCTGGCGGAAGGGGCCGATACCCTGGTACACATGTGCCACTTTATCAACGGTGTTGTCACAGATCCCAGGTTGACAGGCTGCTGTTCGGGACATCTCGATGCCGCCCGCACGGCCCGTGACGCCAGTGTCAATACCCTGATTCTTGTACATATCACCGAGCAGTTGGAACGGCCTGGGATACGGGAGCGGGTCCTGTGCGAGGTGGGGGGGATCTTTGACGGCCATATCATCTTTGGCGAAGACCTCCTGGATGTCCCTCTCGGAGGGATAGAACCCGAAGCGATCCGATAGATAGGAGAATTTCAGGAGGATATACCGGTTATAAGGGAACGTATCCGGGCGTTCAGCGTCCAATGATCTGTTGACCTTTTATCCTGCTCTGAGGTCTTTTTGCCTTCTATCCTGGACACCTTCGTCGCCCTCGATATTCGGACCGCCGGCCCGGACCCGGCGTCGGCAGACCTCCGTTCCCTCGCCGCCGTGGCGGTGGGGTCGGGGAAGGTCGGGGACCGGTTCGAGGGGTCGGCGCCTTCGCAGCGGGGCGCTGCCGGGGTCCTGGCGGAGCTGGCCGCCTTCGTCGGGGACCGGCCTGTCATCGTGTATGATCCGCCGTTCGTCCGGGACTTCGTCGGGGGTTCTCTCTTCCCCGGCGGGGTGCACGGCCTGCGCGACCTGGCCCGCGCGGCTCTCCCCCGGCTGCTGGACCACAAGCTGCCCACGCTGGCCGGGTTCTTCGGGATCGAGGGGGGGGACGGGGCGGAGGCCGTGGCGCGGGTCTATCTGGCCGTTCTGGACAGCCTTCGTGAGCGGGACTTCGCCCTCCTCCAGCGCATGCTCGGCCTGATCTCCGGGACCGATTCGGGCCTGATCCCGATCTTCGTGGCCCTGGCCAATGAGGGGGTGCGCAGGGCCTTCAAGAAGAAGCGGGGCGCGGGGAGGGAGCAGGGCTACCTGCGGAACCTGTTCAATGTGGACGGCTCCGCAGAGGCGGAGCGGCCTCGCTCGGACGGGGAGGGACGCCGGCCCGTCGACGTCCGGGGGGTCAAAAAGGCCTTCGAGGCGGGGGGGCTGTTCTCCGGGCACGTCCCGGGCTACGAGGTCCGGCCGCAGCAGATCGAGATGGCCGTGGCCGTGACTGAGGCATTCAACGGGGGGAACGTCCTGGTGGTGGAGGCGGGCACGGGGGTGGGCAAGTCGATGGCCTACCTGGCGCCGGCCATCCGGTTCGCCGTGGCCAACGGGGCGCGCATCGTGGTGTCCACGAACACCAAGAATCTCCAGGAGCAGCTCTTCTACAAGGACCTGCCCGACCTGGCGGGCATCCTGGACGCGCCGTTTCGCTATGTGCTCCTGAAGGGCCGGTCCAACTACCTCTGCCGCAACCGGTGGGAGGCCGCCCTGGCCCATCCCCAGGTCGCGCTGACGGAGGAGGAGCGGGTCGCCGCCCTTCCGCTGGCGCTCTGGGCGGCGGAGACGCAGACCGGGGACATCGCCGAGAACGCGGGCTTCGACGCGGGGGAGGCCCCCGGCCTCTGGGCCAAGGTCTGCTCCGACCCGGCGGCCTGCCGGAGCCAGCGCTGCCGGACCAATGGCCTCTGTTTCGCCAACCAGATCCGCCGGGCTGCGGCCAGCGCCCACGTGGTCGTGGTGAACCACGCCCTCCTGTTCTCGGACATGGCCGCCGAGAACGCCATCCTCTCCGATTACCGGGACGTCATCTTAGACGAGGCGCACAACGTGGAGAAGGTGGCCGCGCAGTACCTGGGCCGGGAGGCCACGGTCTGGCGCGTGCGCAACCTGACCTCCCGCCTCTGCTCCCGCGAGCTTGTCTCGACCGGCGCGCTCCCCTCCCTGTCCCACTGGCTGCGGGCCTCCCGGCTGAAGGACGCGGTGCTTCAGCCGTTCGAGGCGGGCATTGACGCGGCGACGAAGGCCTCCGACGCGCTGTGGGAGGCGGCCACGGGGTTCTTCCAGGCCCTGGCCGACGCGGCGCGCGAGCGGGCGCGGGGGGAGCGCTCCGGGGAGTACGCGGTCAAGCTCCGTTACAGGCAGGCGGATCGGGCCTTCGAGCCGGTGGCCGATGAGTTGTCCGGCCTGCTGGGCCGGGCGGAGCGCCTGACGGAGGAGGCGCGCAAGCTGGTCGAGTGGCTGCGGGATTTGCCGGAGAACGCCTTTCCCAACCAGGATGAGCTGTTCAACGACTTAGAGGGGCGGGTCTCCGAGTGCGCGGAGCTGGTCGAGGACCTCCGCGCCCTGACGGACCCGGACGATGGGCATCACGTGTTCTGGATGGAGGTCCCGGCGCGCGAGGGGAGCATGGACGTGCGTCTCCGGTCGGCCCCCCTGGACGTGTCCGGGCATCTCACCGAGCACCTCTACGCGAAGGTGGAGACCGCCGTGTTCACCTCGGCCACGATCGCGATCCGGGGCAAGCTGCAATACTTCCTGACCCGGCACGGGCTGGACCGGCTGCCGGAGGGCCGCGTCCGGGCGGTCTGCGTGGGGTCGCCGTTCGACTACGACCGGCAGGCCCTCGTCTGCGCGCCGGCGTTCATTCCGAGCCCCAAGTCCCCCGACTTCGGGGACGCCGTGGAGGACCTCCTGCGCGACCTGGTGCTGGGCGTGGAGCGGGGGACGCTGACGCTGTTCACCTCCTACGGCATGCTCAACCGGGCCTACGGCCGGCTGAAGGGGCCGTTCGAGGCGCGGGGCATCCTGCTGCTGGGCCAGGGCATCGACGGGGCGCGTTCGGCCATCACCGCGCAGTTCAAGCTGGACCGGAAGTCGGTCCTGTTCGGGACGGACAGCTTCTGGGAGGGGATCGACGTGCCGGGCGAGGCCTTGGAGGTCCTGGTGATCGTCCGCCTGCCGTTCGCCGTCCCGTCCGACCCGCTCGTGGCCGCGCAGATGGAGGAGGTCGAGAAGCAGGGGAAGGACTCCTTCCTCCACTACTCCGTGCCGGAGGCCATTTTGAAGTTTCGCCAGGGGTTCGGGCGGCTGATCCGGAACCGGGCAGACCGGGGGGTGGTGGTGGTGCTCGACAGCCGGGTGCTGACCACCCGGTACGGGAGGGCCTTTCTGGAGGCCCTCCCCGCGCCCCACCGGGTCTTCAAGCGGAAGGAGGAGATGATCGAGGAGATCGGGCGATGGTTCAAGAGGGGGACCTAACCCCCCAACCCCCTTCCCTAATGAATTTTGACAAACAAGATCGGTAATCGCTTGGAGTGCGCAAGCCATGCTTGCGCCTTCCCCGCCGGAAGCCGTGCTTCCGGCGAGTGTCCGGCAAAGCATGGCTTTGCCGGAAGAAAGCGGGAGCATGGCTCCCGCACTCCAAGGTGGTCATTGCCGGTTTTGATCGTCAAAACTCATAAGGGAAGGGGGCGTGAGTAGATTCTCTCCCTTTTCCCGGTGGGAGGAGGGCCGAGGGGAGATCTCTGAAGGAGGGAGCCATATGAAGCGGTTCATCATTTTATCCCTCTCTCTGATTTCTCTGCGCTGCGGCGTGCGGCCGGAGCAGGCGCTGATCGGGGAGGAGAGCGCCAGGTCCATGCAGGAGGCCGGCGTCGAGAAGGTTCTGTTCACGGACCGGCGGGACGGCTTGCTGCATCTCTACGTGCTGGACAGCCGGTCCAGCGAGGCCAGAAGAATCACCGCCACTCCGGCGTCTCGCTTCGGCGTCTGGTCCCCGGACGGGCGCCGGGTCGCCTATGCGGAGTGGGCCGGGGACACGTCCGACAGCAGCAGTCTGAACGTCATGAAGGAGGATGGCGCCGAGGTCCGGCAGCTTGTTACCTATCCCTCGGCTCCAAGGATCTCGGAGTTGAGGTGGTCGCCCGACGGCTTGCGCGTCGCCTTTGGGGTCGGCTTTCCCTCGACGGCAATCTTCATCATCCGGGCGGATGGGACCGGCCTGACGACGGTTGAAGCCGTGAGCGCTTCCGTTCAGAGCGTGGGACAGTTTGAGTGGTCCCCGGATGGAAAGAGGCTGGCCTATGCGGCGAAGTACAGCGGGGATGCCAGCGCACAGATTTATCTCGTTAATGCGGATGGGACAGAAAAGCGCAGGCTGACCAGTGCGCCTTTAGGAGCAGGGGGTCCTTCGTGGTCTCCTGACGGAAAAAAGATCGTCTTTGGGGCTGCCGGACAAATTTACACCATCCACGCGGACGGGACAGGTCAAAGGCCGATCTTGAACGCGGCCTTTGGTCCGGTCTGGTCTCCGAGAGGGGACGCCATCGCCTACTGGCCGTCCAGCGGCGGACTGGGCATCGTGAACCCCGACGGCTCCGGGCAACGCCGAATTGCCGGCCAGGACGCAAGCCAGACCTCCGGGTCTATGTCCTGGTCGCCGGACGGCAGTCGGATCGCCTTCCTGGGGCGTGTGTTGATCTCCGGGGACAGGGCGACGGTGACCTCGATCCCCACGGGAAGGCAGTCGCTCTACGTTGTGGCGGCCACAGGGGGCGACCTCCGTCTCCTTATGGACGATATCGGATGGTCTGATGTGAAGTGGAGCCGGTGAGAGACACGGATAAACAAGGAAACGTTCATGAAAAGACTTCTTATCGTTTTTATGGCTTTACTTTCCGTGCGCTGCGGCGTGCAGCCGGAGCGGGTGCTGAGCGGAGAAGAGCGCGCCCGGTACCTCCAGGAGATCGGCATCGAGAAGATCCTGTATAACACCGACGAGAGGGTGGATGGGGGGCAACTCAAAGTCCTGGACAACAAATCCAGAAGCCCCCGGCCGCTGACGAAGACCCCGGCGGTCCGCGTGGGGTTCTGGTCGCCGGACGGCAGGCGGATCGCCTACACCGAGGGCAACAGCCTGAACGTCATGAACGAGGATGGGACCGGGTTCCAGCGGCTCTACCCTTCCTCCGGCCCGGCCATCCTCACCTTCAAGTGGGCCCCCGACGGCTCTGCCCTGGCCTTTCGTTTTCCGTCTGGCGCCGTGTACACGATCCGGGCCGATGGAACTGGCCTGAAGGAGATCGAGGCCCCGTGGATCCCCACATCTGTCAACTATCGGCCGGGAGAGATCGCCTGGTCTCCCGACGGCAGGACCCTGGCCTATGATGCGAGATACAGTGGAGACGCGGTCCCGCAGGTCTACCTGATCGGCGCGGACGGGACGGGGAGGCGGAGGCTGACCGGCACCGCGGGGGCGGCCCGGAACCCCTCGTGGTCGCCGGACGGCAGGCGGGTCGCGTTCGATGCGGACACCCGGCCCTACACGATCAACGCAGATGGAACGGACCTGAGGCAGCTTGCGACCATCTATGCCGTTGCGCCGGTCTGGTCCCCCACGGGCCAGGCCCTCGTCTACCGGACGCTCAGCGAAAGCATCGGCGTCATGAAACCCGACGGGTCGGGGAGACGCCAGATCGTTGGCCTGGCGTCGGGCGAAAGCACCCTGTTCAACTCCTGGTCCCCCGACGGCAGCCGGATCGCCTTTGTGGGGCTCTTCCGCAACGTGCTGTCCCTGTTCGTCGTGAAGGCCAGCGGGGATGACCTCCGCAGCCTCGTGGATGACGTCGGGTCGTTCGATGTGAGGTGGGGAAGGTAAAAAAAAAGATATCGGGCCATATGCTCATCCACCGTTACATTCTCCGCGAGCACATTTCTCCTTTCTTCCTGGCCCTGTCCGTCATCCTCTTCCTGCTGTTCGTGAACCTGATCCTGGAACTCCTGGATCAGATCGTGGGCAAGGGGGTGCCTGCGTCCGCCGCCGTGGAGGTGTTCGTCCTGAACCTGGCCTGGATGGTGGCCCTCGCCGTCCCCATGTCGGTCCTGGTGGCCGTCCTCATGGCCTTCGGCAGGCTCTCCTCGGACGGGGAGGTGGCCGCCCTCAAGGCCGTCGGGGTCGGGCTGCACCGGGCTGCGTGGCCTGTCCTCCTCTGCGCCGGCCTCGTGGCCGGCCTCGTGGCGTGGTTCAACGACCGCATCCTGCCCGACGCCAATCACCGCGCCCGGATGCTGATGGACGACATCCGGCGCAAGAAGCCCTCCGTGGCGCTCGCGGACAAGCCCGGCCTGGTCATCGACGACTTCGACAACTATCGCATTCTGATCGGCAGGGTGGGCCTGCAGGGCTCTTCCTTAGAGGATGTCCTTATCTACAAACAACAGCCGGGGGAGTTCCCGACCGCGATCCTGGCCCGCCGGGGGGAGATCTCCTTTACGCCGGACGGAAAGGACATGGCCCTGACGCTCCACGAGGGCGAGGTCCACGCCCTCGACAGCCGCGACCAGACCCGCTACGTGAAGACGGCCTTCCACCGGCAGGTGATCGTCCTGGGGGACGCGGGGAGGCGTCTCGTGCGGACTGTGGAGGACACGCGCGGGGACCGGGAGATGCGCGTGGCGGAGATGCGGGCGCAGGTGGCGCGCCACGGCGAGGAGGCCCGGCAGGCCGGGGAGGAGGCGGGGCAGGTCTTCGAGGCCTTCGTGCGGCGACGCCTCCTGGACGGCGGACCGCCTGGGGGGGATCCAGTGAAGGAGGTCCAGCAGGCGCTCGCCCAGGTCCGCAGCGAGTTGATGGTCGCGGGCCATCGGGGGCGCGCGGCTAACCGTTACCTCGTCGAGATCCACAAGAAATACGCCATCTCCGCCGCCTGCATCGTCTTCGTGTTCGTGGGCCTCCCGCTGGGCATCGCCTTCCGGGCCGGGGGGGCCACGCGGGGCGCGGCGGTCAGCATCGGCTTCTTTTTGCTCTACTGGATGTTCCTGATCGGCGGCGAGAAGCTGGCGGACCGGGGGTATCTCTCCCCGGCCCTCTCGATGTGGGCCGCCGACCTCCTGATCGGGGCGGCAGGGGGGTGGCTGACGTGGCGGGAGATGAGAAAATAAAAGCAGCCGTCAGCCGTCAGCCGTCAGCAAAAGACAAAAAATAAAAGTGTCCGATTTTGCTGATAGCTGATAGCTGATAGCTGATAGCTGATGGCTGACTGTTTATATGGAGGACTTATCTCATGGCTGATTCCGAGAGGCGCGGGTCGTGGATGGAATATGATGTCGTCGTGCAGAAGAACGTGACGGCGACGATGCGGGATGGGGTGCGGCTGGCGGCGGACCTGTACCTGCCGGCCAGGGGGGGCAGGGTCGCGGAGGGCCGGTTCCCGGCGGTGATGGAGCGGACGCCCTACGACAAGGAGTCGAAGGTCAACGAGGGGCGCTACTTCGCCCGGCGGGGCTACGTGGCCGTGATGCAGGACGTGCGGGGCCGGTTCCAGTCGGAGGGGGAGTGGTACCCGTTCGCGAAGGAGGCGCCGGACGGCCACGACAGCGTGGAGTGGGCGGCGGCGCAGCCCTGGTGCGACGGGAACGTGGGGACGATGGGGGGGTCCTACTGCGGGAGCGACCAGAGCGCCCTGGCCACGCTGAACCCGCCGCACCTGAGGGCGATGGTGGTGGCCGTGGGGACGTCGAACTACCACAAGAGTTCCATGCGGCAGAACGGGGCGCTGGAGCTGCGGTTCATGGTCTACGCCTTCCGCATGGCCACGACGAGCCGGGAGGCGCTTGCCGACGCGACGCTCAAGGCCGCGCTGACGGCGGACTTCGAGCGGGTCGGGGAGTGGCTGACCCGCACGCCCTACAAGAAGGGGTCTTCGGCGCTGCGGTTCCTGCCGTCCTACGAGCAGTGGCTGCTGGACATCCTGGCGGAGGGGGACTACAACGACTACTGGAGGCAGCGGGGCTACGCCATCGAGCACTACTACGAGGAGCACGCGGACGTGCCGACGATCTACCTCGGGGGGTGGTACGACTCCTACGCCAGGGGCACGACGGACAACTACGTCGCGCTGTCGAAGATGAAAAAGACGCCGCAGCGCCTGATCATGGGGCCGTGGACGCACGGGGGGTGGGGGGCGTCCTACGCCGGGGAGGTGGACTTCGGGCCGGAGGCGGCCATGGACGACTACAACGGCTACCGGCTGCGGTGGTTCGACCGGTGGCTGAAGGGGATCGACAACGGCGTGGACCGGGAGAGGCCGGTGCGGGTCTTCATCATGGGGGGCGGGGGGAGCCGGAAGGACCGCAACGGGCGGCTGTCTCACGGGGGCGTCTGGCGGGACGCGGAGGACTGGCCGCTGCCCGGCACGCGCTACGTCAGCTATTATCTCCACGCGGACGGGACGCTCGGCCCGGAGCCGCCAGGGGCCTCGGGGCCGAGCCGCTACACGTTCGACCCGAGGGACCCGGTCCCCACGATCGGGGGGGGGATCTCCGCGGCGAACGAGGTGATGCAGCCGGGGGCCTATGACCAGCGGGGTGGGAGGCGGTTTTATGGGTGCCGGGACACGCTGCCGCTGTCGGCCCGGAGCGACGTGCTGGCCTTTCAGACGCCGGAGCTGACGGAGGACGTGGAGGTGACGGGGCCGCTTGTGGTGAAGCTCTGGGCGTCCACGTCGGCGCGGGACACGGACTTCACGGCCAAGCTGATCGACGTGCATCCGCCCAATGCGGACTACCCGGACGGGTTCGCGCAGAACCTGTCCGACAGCATCCTCCGGGGGCGCTACCGAAATTCGCGGGAGCGGGCGGAGCCGATGGAGCCGGGGAAGGTCTACGGGCTGGAGATCGTGATGTACCCCACGTCGAACGTCTTCTGCAAGGGGCACCGCATCCGCCTGGACATCTCCAGCAGCAATTTCCCCAGGTTCGACGTCAACCCGAACACGGGGGGGGCGCTCGGACGGGACCGCCGGGTCGTGGCGGCGGAGAACGCGATCTATCACGACTCGGAGCGGCCGTCGCATGTTGTGTTGCCGATCATAAAAGCTTAACTCAAAGGATGCAAAGGGAAAGGACATCGCGAAGGAGGTCACACATGGAAGGGATCAGGGCCGGTGTGGCGGAGGTGAACATCACCCCACCTGTGGGCGTCACGCTGTGCGGGTTCGCCGCGCGAAAGGGGCCGTCGGAGTCTGTGCATGACGACCTGTACGCGCGGGCGCTGGTGCTGGAGGATGGGGAGACGCGCATCGGGATCGTGACGGCGGACGTCATCAGCTTCGCGCCCGACCTGGTGGAGCGCATCCGGGGGCTGGTCCTGGAGCAGGCCGGCATCCGCGGGGCGCACCTGGCGCTCAACGGGTCGCACTCCCACTCCGGCCCCACGGTGATGGCGTTCCGGAGCATGGGGGACCGGGACCCGGCCTACGAGGACGTGCTCTGCCGGAAGGTGGCCGGGGCGATGAAGATGGCCTCGGAGCGGCTGGAGGCCGCCTCCCTGTCGGTGGGCCGCGCCCCCGTGCGCATCGGGCACAACCGCCGGGAGAGGCGAAAGGACGGCCGGACGGTCATCGGGCACAACCCCGGCGGGCCGGAGGCCCCCTGGGTGGACGTGCTGCGGGCCGACCGGGCCGACGGCTCCCCGATGGGCGTCCTCTACGCCCACGCGGCGCACCCCGTGAACCTGCGCGGCCTGGAGGTCAGCGCGGAGTATCCGGGCTATGCGGCGCGGTTCATCGCGTGCAACCTGGGGGGGGCCGTGCCGATGTTCGCGCAGGGGTGCTGCGGGGATATCAACTGCGCCCCCATGGACGGCAGGTTCGAGACGAGCGAGCACCAGGGGATGATCCTGGGGTGCGCGGCGGTGACGGCGGCCCTCCGGGCGGAGCCGGTGGGGGGGAGCGGGCTGGCCGCGGCGTGCCGGACGGTCCACCTGCCGCTGATCGTCCCGACGGCCGAGGAGGCCGGGCGGGCGCTGGAGGAGCAGCGGGAGAACCTGAGCCGGGCCGGGAAGGATGAGCGGGTGACACCCTATCAGGTCCGGGTGTGGCACGAAGGGCAGGTGGGCTGGGCGGAGGACTACCTGCGCGCCGCGCGGGAGGGGGACCGGGGGCAGACGCAGGCGTTTGAGGTCCAGGCGATGCGGGTCGGAGACCTGGCGCTGGTGGCCTATCCGGGGGAGATGTTCGTGGATTACCAGCTCTGGCTGGACCGGGAGTCGCCGTTCCCCCGGACGATCACGCTGGGATACACCAACGGCTGCATCGGCTACGTGCCGACGGCGGCGGCCTACCCGGAAGGGGGGTATGAGGTGAACGGGGCCTTCCGCTACTACGGGACGCTGATGATCGCGTCAGACTGTGAGCGTCTGATCCGGGAGGCGACCCTGGACCTGCTCAAAGGCATGAGGCGTGAGAGGTGAGAAGCCCCCTCAGCAACGGGGGAGGGTAAGGGGGGTGTCTTTTCTCCCTTGACAGCCCTGTGGATAGGCCGTAAATTATCGTAAATCTTCTTCAGCCGTCAGCGATCCACGTGCTGACGGCTGATTGCTGAACGCTCGGTTTTTCGGTCTCAACGGGGGCTTTGTACCGGAGGTGATTCGTGAATATTCAGGTCGTCGGAAGGCACTTTGATGTCTCGGACAGGTTGCGGTCGCACGTCGAGAAAGAGGCGGCAAAGCTGGAGAAGTTTTTCGACCGGATCGTCGACTGCCAGGTGTTCATCGGGACGGAGAGGCAGATGAAGGAGGTGGAGGTCATCGTCAACGTGCGCGCCCACACGATGAAGGCAACCTGCGCCGGGGGCAGTGTGTATCAGGCGGTGGAGGAGGCGATGGACAAGGTGAAGGTCCAGCTCAAGAAGCTTCGCAGCAAGCTCCGGGAAAGGCGCAGGAGCGGGGTCAAGGCGGCGAAGGTGGCAGCAGCTTAGGAGGCGTGACATGCGCACCCTGTCGATCGGCCAGTGGGTGGAGGCGTTCAGTGGCAAGCTGGCCCTGAAGGTGGAGGCGGGGCACAACGGGCTGGACCGCCTGATCACCTCGAGCGAAATCCATCGCCCCATGGGGGCCCTCACCGGGTTTGTGGGACTGTTCACGTTCGACAGGGTTCAGGTCCTGGGCAACACCGAGGTCCTTTTCCTGGACGGCCTGTCCGAACAGGCCCGGCGCGAGGCGCTGGAGGTCATCTATCAGTTCGACATCCCCTGCGTCGTGATCACCGACGACAACCGGTCGTCCCCTGTCATGCGAGAGCTGGCGGATCAGAAAGGCGTCCCGCTGTTGCAGACCCGGTTCTCCACGACGAAATTCGCGCACCTGTTTTCGCTCTACATGGACGATTTTTTCGCGCCCCAGACGACGCTGCACGGCTCCCTGGTGGACGTCAACGGGATCGGGCTGCTGTTCATCGGGAGGAGCGCCATCGGCAAGAGCGAGGTGGCGCTGGACCTGGTGGAGCGCGGGCATCGGCTGGTGGCCGACGACGTGGTGATCGTCTCCCGCAAGACTCAGGGCATTCTCGTCGGCACGTCCCCGGAGATGCTGCGGACTTTCCTCGAGATCCGGGGGCTGGGCATCCTGGACGTGCGAAACATGTTCGGCATTCGGGCCTTCCGGATCCAGAAGCGGATCGAGATCGTCGTGAAACTGGTGCAGTGGGACGACTCGCTCGATTATGAGCGGACCGGCCTGGAGGATCACTATGCCTCGATCCTGGACGTGGAGATCCCGCTCGTCACGGTTCCGATCTACCCGGGCAAGAACATCACCGTGATCGCGGAGGCCATCGCGCTGAACCACCAGCTCAAGCTCCAGGGCTATCACACGGCCCAGGAGTTCAACCGGCGCCAGATGGAATACATGAAGAAAAAGAGGCCCTCAGACGTACAGATACGGGCGGATGTGGAGTGAAAAGATGAAATCTTTCAGATGTGCCGTTTTGTTGATCTTAGTCTTGGTCTGGACAGGGGGGTGCGCGAAAAAGGAGGAGGTGAGGGAGGGGGAGCGGATGGCAGTTAGGGCGAGGCTGCTGGAGGACTCCCCCGATTCGCTGGCTGAGGCCGTCGCCCTCTACAGGCAGGTGGCAGGGCGCTTCTCCGGCCTCCCCGCAGGGCAGCAGGCCGGCGACCGCGCGGAGAGGCTGGCGAGGGTGGAGGAGGTCTATCGCCGGACGGGGAAGACGGTCGTGGGGGACTCGGCGGTCATCCAGTTCTGCCGGGAGGTCCTGACCATCGCCCCGGATTACCGGCCCGCCATCCGCCGCCTGGGGGGCCTCTACCACGGCCAGATCGACTTCGTCGCGCAACTGGCGGCCAATCCCGCGTGGCACAACGAGGGCCTCATGAAGCAGGCGTGGTCGCTCTGGCAGGAGCAGGACCGGCTCTGGTCCGGCTACGACTTCCGCCCGCAGGGCGAGGACCGGGAGTGGGGGGACCGTCTCTGCCGGTCTTCGCAGGTCGTGGCCAACATGTTGAGCAAGTACGACCGCTACGCCGACGCGCTGGCGACGGTGGAGCGCGGGCTCTCCTACGCCAGAACCGACGCCGAGGCCGCGCGGGCCAAGGTCTACGCCGCTTATTACCACTTCTGGCTGAGGCACTTTGAGAAGACGACGAATCTGGCCCAGGAGGCGCTCGATTCGGGCCTGCTGGAAAAGGACGAAAAGGCCAGGGCGTATCACGCGATGGGCCTCGGCTACACCTATCTCTTCCAGGACTCAAAGGACATGGGGCGCCTCGAAAAGGCCATCCAGGCCCTGAACGAATCGCTCCTGATCGAACCTCAGAACCCGCCCGCCCGCGAGCTGCTCAGGACGTTGCGCGACGCGAAGGAGAAGCTGACGGCGGCGAGCAGTCCGTGAAGGTGAACAGGGATGGACAGGATATAGGAGATATGCCATGCCTTCCGTAGTGACCTGGGAAGAGGCGAGGCACCGGCCTCGGGCGCACGACCCGGAGGGGTTCGCGCGGGTGTTCGTGGGGGACGATTCGGGGGCGGAGCGTCTCCGGATGCACGTCTCCGTGGTGGGGCCGGGCCAGAAGAGCCACGACCCGCACGCCCACGAGGGGGAGGAGATCATCTATGTGATGGAGGGGAGGGCGGAGTTCGCCTTCCGGGACCGGACGGTGACGGCGGGGCCGCAGACGTCGGTCTTCGTCGGATCGGGGGAGTTTCACGGCATCCGCAACGCCGGGGACGGGGTCCTCAAATACATGATCATTCGGACGGCATAGCCGGGCCAGCATGCTACGCGCACAGGTCTACTCCGGGACGGCCTACGAGGTCGGCGCGGCGCGGGGGCGGGCGTTGAAGGGATTGCCCGTGCCGAGGGCCACGGCGGAGGAGGTGGCGTTCGCCCGTCTCTGCGCGGAGGCCACGAGGGAGGTCTTTCCGCCTGCGCTCGAGGCATTTCGCGGGATGGCAGACGCCTCCGGGCTGGGCGGGGACGATTTTCTGGCCTATTATTTCGCCCGCCGGGAGGGGGTGCTGCGGGGGTGCACGATGTTCGCCGTCGGGCCGCCGGTCACGCGAGACGGCGGGGTGATCGTGGGGCGGAACTACGACTGGGTCTACAGCGACCTGAAGTGGTGCGAGGCGAGAGGCATCCGGCAGGCCGGGGCCTTTTTGACCCTCGGCTACACGCACCACTGGGCGGGGCTGCCCGACGCGCTGAATGAGGAGGGGCTGTTCGTCGCGATCGCATCGCTGCCGAGGCGCCCCCCGGAGCGGCCCGGGCTTCAGTGGAATCTGATCGTGGACGCGGTGATGACCGCCTGTCGGTCGGTCCGGGAGGCGGAGGCGCTCCTCACCTCGGTCTCCCATCTGCGGGCCATGTCCTACCTGGTGGCCGACGCCTCCGGGGACGCGGCGGTGGTGGAGGCGGGGCCGGGGGGGACCTCGGTCCGGCGGGTCTCAGACGGTTTCGTCCTCGCCACGAACCACGAGGTGGGTGGCGCCGACCCCTCCGAGAGGGGCGTCAGGTCTCGCAGGCGCTACGTCCGCGCCGGGGAGGCCCTGCGAGCGCACCGGGGTCGGGTGGACGAGGGGGTCGTCAAGGCGCTGCTGTCGGACCACGAGGGGCAGATCTGTTCGGGGCTTCACGCGCAACGGATAGACAATCCGATGCATCAGACCGAGGCGTTTCACCGGGGGGAGGGGTGGGGGACGATCTGGTCGTCCATCTGCCGGCCGGACCTGCGCAGTCTCCTGATTGCGCCGGGGCACCCCTGCGAGGTGGCGTATGAGCAGGTGGATTTCAGGCTATTTAAATAAAATCTGTATCACTCTGTTCATCCTGGGATTCGTCCGGCCCGATCGGGGTTTCTCCCAGGGGGTGCCCGATTCTCTCAAGGTGGAGGACCAGGAGTTCCGGAGGCTCATGAGGCGATCTCGTGAGCTGGACGAGGAACAGAAGGCGCGGGCGAAGCGGACGGTGAACCCCCGCGTGCTGCGAAAGCTGGCGCAGGACGAGAACGAGAGCGTCCGCTTCTACGTGGCGTCGAACCGCTACACGCCCTACGAGACGCTCGTGGCCCTGGCCTCGGATGAAAGCCCGTCCGTCCGGTGGGCCGTGGCGGTCAACGACAGCATCCCCTCCGAGGTGATGCCGGGCCTGGCCGGGGATACGGACATCGTCGTCCGGATGGGTCTGGCGGCGAACCTTCACGCGACCGTGGATGTCCTGGCGAAGCTGGCGGAGGACATCCTGCCGGTGCGACGGCGGGCGGCGGCCAATCCCAACATGAGCCCCGCCATCCTGACGGACCTGGCCAGGGACGCCGACATACAGGTCCGGCAGGCCGTGGCGCGCAACATCTCCACGCTGCCGCAGGCCCTGGAGAGGCTGGCGCTGGATGCCGTGGAGGCCGTGCGCGTGGCGGTGGCGAACAATCCCAGCACCCCCCAGGGGGCGCTGACGGTTTTGTCCACGGACTCCACCAGCGTGAGACAGAAGGTGGCGGGCAATGGGAACACGCCCAGGCTGATGCTCCTGCATCTCGCGGGGGACTCCATCGCCACGGTGCGCCGGGCCGTGTCGCTCAACGTCAACACGCCGAAGAAGGCCCTTGAGAAGCTCTCCTACGACTCAGAGAAGGACATCAGCCAGGTGGCGCGGGGGAGGCTGGCGAAGATCCTGCGGAAGGAGATCGAGGAGGACCTGGAGCGGTGACATCTCATGGCCGACATAGACGTTGAGCTGGTGGACGTGGTCAAGCGATTCGGGGCCGTGACGGCGGTGGATGGGGTCTCGTTGCAGGTGGAACGGGGCGAGTTTTTTGCCCTGCTCGGCCCGAGCGGGTGCGGCAAGACGACGATCCTGAGGATGATCGCGGGCCTGGAGACGCCGACCGCCGGGGCGATCCTGCTGCGGGGGGCGCACATCGAGGAGATCCCCGCCCACCGGAGGGATGTGAACACGGTCTTTCAGAGCTACGCCCTGTTTCCGCACATGTCAGTGTTTGACAACGTGGCCTTCGGCCTGCGGATGAAGAAGACGGCGGAGGGGGAGGTGCTCCGCCGGGTGGAGGAGGCCCTCGATCTGATCCAGATGTCGGGCTACGAGGCCCGAAGGCCGCGCGAGCTGTCGGGGGGGCAGCAGCAGCGGGTGGCCCTTGCCCGCGCCCTGGTCAACCGGCCCGCGGTGTTGCTGCTGGACGAGCCTCTGGGGGCGCTGGACCTGAAGCTGCGCCGGCAGATGCAGCGGGAGCTCAAGGACATCCAGCGGCGGGTGGGCATCACCTTTCTGTTCGTCACGCACGACCAGGAGGAGGCGATGGCGATCTCGGACCGCATCGCCGTGGTGCAGGGGGGGCGGGTCGAGCAGGTGGGGTCTCCGTCGGAGGTCTACGAGCGCCCGGCCACCCGGTTTGTGGCCGATTTCATCGGGCTGTCCAACCGGTTTGAGGGGCGGGTGGTGGCGCGGGCGGACGGCAGGATTGTCGTGGAGGCCGGAGGGGTGCGGGTCTCGGCGGTCTCCGGGACGGTTCGTGAGCGCGTCTGTATCGTGGTGCGGCCGGAGCGGGTTCGGGTCGGGGCAGAGGCCCCGGCCGGGGTCGATCACGTGTTCAGCGGGGCGGTGCGCGACGCGACCTACGTGGGGGCGGGCACCTTTTACGCGGTGGACGTGGGGGGGATGGACGTCCTCTGTTTCACCGCCGGAAACGGCGCTGTGCGGCATGCGACGGGTGAACGGGTGTTCGTGGGCTGGTCGGCTCAGGATGGGCACGTGATTGAAGGGTGACCATGGAACGCAAACGGGATCGCTGGAAGGCGGCGGTGACGGCCGGGCCGGCGGCGGTCTGGCTGACGGTCTTCTTTCTGGCCCCGCTCGGCGTGATCGTGATCTACAGCTTTTGCGAGCGGGGCACGTACGGGGGGGTCTCCTTCCGGCTGACGTTTGAGAACTACGCCCGGCTGCTCGACGCCGTGTACCTTCATGTGGGGCTCCGGTCATTCCGGCTGGCCGCTGAGAACACGCTGCTCTGCCTGCTTCTTGGCTATCCCCTCGCCTACTTCATCGCCTCCCAGCGCCCCGGCGTCCGGCACATTCTCCTCGTCCTGGTGATCATCCCCTTCTGGACGGACTTTCTGATACGGATGTACGCCTGGATGTTCATCCTCCGGGCGGAGGGGGTGTTGAACGCCCTGCTGATGGGCCTGGGGATCACGGACCACCCCCCGGAGCTGCTGTTCACGGAGGGGGCGGTGACGGTGGGCCTGGCCTACGGGTATCTGCCTTACATGGTCCTTCCGCTCTACGCCTCCATCGAGAAGCTGGACCGGTCGCTGGTGGAGGCGGCGCGGGACCTGGGCGCGAACGCCTTTCGGACGTTCCGGGAGGTGATCCTGCCGGCCACCTGGCCGGGCGTCGTGGCGGGCTGCGTGCTGGTGTTCATCCCCTCGCTGGGGGCGTTCGTCACGCCGGACCTGCTGGGCGGGGCCCGGACGCCGATGATCGGCAATCTGATCAAGACGCAGTTCCTGACGGCGCGGGACTGGCCCTTCGGGGCGGCCATGTCACTAACGGTGATGGTCTGCGTGGCCGGGATGCTCGCGCTCAACCGGCTGGCGGAGAGGCGTGAGTAAAAAAGGGAAGCGGAGAAGCGGGGAAACGGTGAGACGGGGAGATTTTTTCCCCGGTTCCCCGGCTTCCCCTTTCTCCGTTTCGGGGGGAGGGTAGGGAAGAGGTGAGGTCCTCACGGAGGGAGAGTCCATGGACGACCGGCGGACGTTCGGCGGGATCGTGGGGATGGCCCTGGAGGTCTACGGCCGGCGGTTCGGGACGTTCTTTGCGATTGCCCTGGTCGGGCAGTTTCTGACCACGCTGGGGGGGGCGTTCCTGAGCGAGGTGTCGTGGGAGGAGCCGCTCCTGAGCAACCTGGCCCTGGTGGCCGCCGGGGTCGCGGCCTTCCTGATTGGCCTGATCCCCCACGCCATGCAGGTGCCCGCCCTGCTGTCCGCGGTGGACGAGACCTGCCGGGGAGAGCTGGCCACGCTCGGCAGGGCGTTCGACCGGGCATCGGCGAGGCTGACGTGGGAGGCGGCGTGGGTCAACGTCATTGCGGGGTGGCTGGTCGCAGGGGGGCTGATCCTGGGGATCGTGCCGGGGGTCATCTTCGGGGTCTGGTTCTGTCTGGCGGATGTGGCCGTGGTCCTGGAGGGGGAGCGGGATCTGAACGCCCTCAAGCGGAGCCAGCGGCTGGTGAGGGGTCACGGAGGGAAGACGCTGGCCCTCCTTCTGGTGGGCATCCTGGCGGCGACGCTGCCCGGCGGGCTCATCCGGGTGATGGTCGAGGGGACGGCCGGCGGGCTGCTGTCGGGGCTGATGGGAATCGTGGCCACGCCGTTCCAGTATGCGATGCAGGTTCTGCTGTACTACGACCTGAAGGCGCGGAAGGAGGTCCCGGCAGTGGAGGCCCCGGAGACGCTCCGGCCCTCTGAGGGGACGCCACCATGACGGGGAGCGGATGGGGGAGGCGGGCGCTGCTCATCCACAGCGGCCTGGTCTATTTCTTTCTGTATGCCCCGATCGCCGTCATCGTGGTCTTTTCGTTCAGCGCCTCCCGCTCTCCGACGGCCTGGTCCGGGTTCACGCTCGACTGGTACAGGTCGTTCTTCAAGGATGCCGGGGCGCTGCGGGCGCTGCAGAACAGCCTGGCCGTGGGGCTCTCCGCCACGGCGCTGTCCACGGTCATCGGCACGCTGGTCGCCTTCGGGCTGGACCGTTTCGAGTTCCCCGGACGGAGGGCTCTGGGCCAGGTCCTCTACCTCCCCATCGTCATCCCGGACATCGTCATGGCCCTCTCCCTGGCGCTGTTCTACCACTTCATTCATCTCCCTCTCGGCCTGCTCTCCATCGTCATCGGCCACGTGGCGTTCGACATCTCCTTCGTCGCGGTGGTCGTCCGGGCCCGCCTGGAGGGGTTCGACCGCCGCCTTGAGGAGGCGGCGCAGGACCTGGGCGCGGACGGGACGCAGACGTTCCTGCGGGTGACGCTGCCGCTCCTGATGCCGGGCGTCGTGGCCGCGGCCCTGCTGGCGTTCACGCTGTCTTTTGAGGACTTCATGATCGCCTTCTTCACGGCCGGCGTCGGTTCGACCACGCTGCCCATCAAGGTCTACTCTTCGATCAAGTTCGGGGTGACGCCGGAGATCAACGCGATCTCCGCCTGTATCCTGACCTTCGCCATCCTCTCCATCCTGTCCGCGCAGAGACTGATGAAAGACCAGGTTCAAAGTTAACAGGTTCAAAGTTCAAGGTTCAATGCCTTCAACTTTGAACCTTGAACCTTACAACCTTGAACAGGTTTTTATGGATTCTTTTATTCGTTACACAAAAGAGGGCCGCGTGGCCCTGGTGACGCTCGACCGCCCTCCGGTCAATGCCTTGACCCTGGAGATGGCGCTGGCGCTGGGGCGCGCGGTGGAGGCGGCGGCGGGCGATGCGGAGGTCTCTGCCGTGGTGCTGACCGGGGCGGGAGGGAAGGCGTTCGCGGCGGGCGCGGACATCCGGGAGATGGTGGGGCTGGACCGGGCCTCAGGCCGGGGGCTGGCGCAGGCGGGCCACGAGGTGATCGCCCGGCTCGCGGGGCTGGCGCAGCCCGTGCTGTGCGCGATAGAAGGGGCCTGCCTGGGCGGGGGGTGCGAGATCGCGCTGGCGTGCGACCTCCGCATAGCGGCGGAGGGGTCTCGCCTGGGGCTTCCGGAGGTGTCGCTCGGCGCGATCCCCGGCTGGGGGGGCACGCAGCGGCTCCCCCGGCTGATCGGCCGGTCGGCGGCGCTCCGGCTCCTGCTGACGGCCGAGCCGGTGGACGCGCAGGAGGCGCTGCGGATCGGGCTGGTGGACCGGGTCGTCCCGGCCGGGCAGGCGCTGGCGGCGACGATGGAGACGGCGCGGCGGATCGCGGGGTTCGGGCGGCTGGCGGTTCAGGCGGCCAAGCGGTGCGCGGTGGAAGGGCTGCGGATGCCGCCGGAGGAGGGGCTGCGGATGGAGGTGGAGGCGTTCTCCAGGCTGTGCGACACGGAGGACATGAAGGAGGGGCTGAGGGCGTTCCTCGAAAAGAGGAGGGCGGTGTTCAAGGACAGGTGATGTAGGGGCGACCGGCCGGTCGCCCCTACTCATCAAACAGAAACGTGGGCTCCCGGTAGAAGCGGACCTTCCTGTCCAGGACCTTCTGGCGGATGATGTCGCGCAGCTGGAGGTTTTTGCTCTTGAGCGACATGTCCGAGCGGAGGAGCTCCAGGCCGAGGTTGATGCGAAGGGCGCGGCCTCCGATCAGGTGGCGCGTGATGCCGGCGGGGAGCTTGACGTCCGCGAGGGTGAGGGAGACGACCTCTTCCTTCGTGTATCGGGGGAAGGCGATGAGGGCCGTGGGGCGCCGGTCGTCGCGGGCGAGGTTCCGGATGTGTTCGGCGTCGACGCGGTAGATCTCCACTTTGCCGCGGTAGATGGCGACGATGCGGTTGAGGTAGAGGACCTGGGAGCGGAGGTCCGGCCCCTGCCGCACGGCCCAGGTCCGGCCGTCGCCCGTGGTCGTGATGGCGCAAAGGATCTCCCGCCGTGCCAGCAGGTCGTCGATCTTGTCCACGGTCATCTCGACCAGGCGGAGGTCGCCTCCGATGTCCCGGACCTGGTCGAGGAGATGTTTCCCGGGCATCTCGGCGATGAGATGGTCCCAGGTGTCCAGGACGACATCGGGGGAGGCGTAGTCCACGACCTGGACGAGGGCGTCGCGGCAGCCGAGGAGGCGGAGGGCCGTGGTCCGGTTGGCCCCGTCCAGGACCATGTACTTGCGGCCCCCGTCGATGGGGGCCACGACAGGGGGGTTGCGGAGGATCTCCTCGTCCTTGAGCCGGGCCACGATGCGCTCGGCGCGCCGCTCGTCGTGGTCCTCGTGCAGGACGACGTCCTTCAGGTGGACGATCTCGATGTGGGGCAGGTTTTCAAAAGGGTCGGGCGCTGTGCGTGTGGGCATAAAAAAGCAAGGATGAAGTCAGAACGATGAACGATGAACGAAAACCAAAAGGGTTGGGTTTTCGTTCCGCGTTCCGCGCTCATCGTTCCGCGTTGGTTTTTAGGAGAACCTCTCCTCGGTCCAGGGGTCGCCGTGCATGTGGTAGCCGTAGGACTCCCAGAAGCCGGGCCTGTCGGAGGCCATGAACTCCAGGCCGTTGACCCACTTGGCGCTCTTCCAGGCGTAGAGTTTCGGGACGATCAGGCGGAGGGGGCCTCCGTGTTCGGCGGAGAGGGACTCGCCATTCCGGGTGTGGGCGAGCAGGACGTCGTCGTCCGCCAGTTCGTCGAGCGGGAGGTTGGTGGTGTAGCCGCCGTAGCCGTGAATCGTTACAAACCGGGCCTCCGGCCTGGGTCTGATCCGGCCCATGACCTCGTGGATGGAGACCCCCTTCCAGCGGTTGTCGAGCTGGCTCCACCGCGTGACGCAGTGGAAGTCGGCGGTGATCTCCACCTGCGGCATGGCCAGGATGTCGTCGTAGGTCCAGGCGATCTCCTCCTCGACGAGGCCAAATACCTTGAAACGCCACCTGTCCTTCGGGACGCGCTGGGTGGGGCCGTGGGTGAGGACGGGGAACTTGTCGGTGAGGTACTGGCCGGGGGGCAGCCGGTCGTTCTCGTCGGGCTTTCTTTTAGGGTCCGCGGCGCGGAGGCGGGCAACGCGCTTGAAGGGGTTGAGTTCCATACCTCTCCTGAATGTTTCGAGTTTCGAGTTTCGAGTTTCGAGTTCAATATAATCTACTGAAAAATAGATAAAAGGCAAGGCTTTGTTGCCGGTGAAAGGAGGTCCCTCATGGAGCTTTCGGGCAAGGTGGCGCTGGTGACCGGGGCGGGCAAGGGGATCGGAAAGGCATCGGCGCTGGCCCTGGCGGGGGCAGGGGCGGACGTCGTGGTCAACGACTTCAAGGACATGGCGGGGGCGGAGGCGGTGGCCGGGCAGATCAAAGGCATGGGGCGGAAGGCCCTGGCCGTGCAGTGCAACGTGGGGAACTCGTCACAGGTGAAGGAGATGGCGCGGCGGGCGGTGGCGGAGATGGGGAAGGTGGACATCCTGGTCAACAACGCGGGCATCTACGTGCGGCACGAGGGGGGGATCGCGGGGCTTCCGGACGAGGCGTGGCAGCAGGTGCTGGACGTGAACCTGAGCGGGGTCTTCTACTGCTGCCGGGAGGTGGTCCCGGACATGATCCGGCGGGGGCAGGGGGGGAAGATCGTCAACATCAGCTCCGTGCAGGCGCTGGTGGCGCACTTCGAGGCGTCGGCCTACCAGCCGGCCAAGGCCGGGGTGGTGGCGCTGACGAAGTGTCTGGCCGTGGAGCTGGCCCCGCACAAGATCAACGTGAATGCCATCGGGCCGGGGGCCATCGCGTCGGAGGGGATGGGCGCGACGCACGGGCCGGAGATCCTCGATGCCTACCGCCGGCGCATCCCCTGGGGGGCGCGGGGCTACACGAAGGACATCGGGAATGTGGTCCTGTTCCTGGCGTCGGAGGCGTCGCGCTACATGACCGGGCAGACCCTCTACGTGGACGGGGGGTACCTGGTGGACAGCACGCCCACGGACCTGAAAAAATACGACCATCCGGCGCCGCCGGACGACCCGGACCCGAGGTAGACAAAGGAGAAAGCCATGGACACTCAGAAGATCAGAGGGATCATCCCGGCGGTGGTCACGCCGCTGACCGAGGGGGAGGAGGTGGACGAGGAGGCCCTGGAGGTGGTCCTCAACCGCCTGATCGGCAAGGGGGTGCACGGCGTGTTCACGGTCGGGACGACGGGGGAGTTCTGGGCGCTGACGCCGGAGGAGAAGCGGCGGGTCTTCAGGCGGACCGTGGCCTGCACGGGGGGGCGCGTGCCGGTCTACCTGGGGACGTGCGCCAACAGCACGCGGGAGGCGGTGATGCTGTCGGAGTGGGCGGCGGAGGCGGACGCGGACTGCATCTCGGTGCTGACGCCCTGTTTCATCACGCCCACGGACGAGGAGCTGTTCAGGCACTATGCGGCCATCGCGAAGGCGGTGGACATCCCCATCCTGCTCTACGGCAACCCCGACCGGACGGGGGTGAAGCTGTCGGTGGGCCTGGCGGCCCGCCTGGCGGGGCAGTTCCCGAACGTCGTGGGGATCAAGGACAGCTCCGGAGATCTGACTTTAACGACGGAGTACATTCGCAAGTGCCCGAAGGGGTTCCGGACGATCATGGGACGGGACACGCTGATCTTCGCGGGGCTGATGCACGGGACGGCGGGGGCGATCGCGGCCAGCGCCAACATCGCGCCGGAGATCGGGGTGGCGATCTATGAGCATTTCGTCAAAGGGGACCTCCAGAAGGCCCTGGAATACCAGGACCGGCTGGCCCCCCTCCGGCTGGCGTTCACGCTGGGGAGCTTTCCGGTCGTGCTGAAAGAGGGGGCCGAGATGGTGGGGCTCCCGGCGGGGCCGGCGCGCGCGCCCATTGGGAGGCTGTCCCCGGAGAAGCGGAAGCAGCTGCGGGACATTCTCATCGAGATGGGGCTGGAGGTGGTGAAGTAAGCAGAGGGAGGGATATGGGGCGTAACGTCCGGGTGCTGCTGCTCGTCTCCGTCCTGTTCGGGATCGCGGGCGGGCTCTACGAGTTCATTCTGCCTTATTATCTGGAGGGCAGGGGACTCTCGTTCAAAAGCATGGGTTACGTGTTCGCGGCCTCCACCCTGGCCATGTTCGCGGTGAGGATCGGGCTGGGGAACGTGGCCGACCGGTGGGGGAGCAAGCGGCTGTATCTCCTGTCGGTGTTCAGCTGCGCCGTGGCCTGCCTGGCCACGCCGTTCACCGCGAGCCTGGGGCTGCTGATCGCCCTGAAGTCGATGCGGGAGGTGGGGGTCCTGGCGCGGGACACGGCGCACCCGATCCTGCTCTACGCGGAGGGGCGGGGGAGGTTCGTGGACTTCATCGGCAAGACGCGGGGGACGGAGTTCCTGTTCCAGGCCGTGGGGACGTTCATCGCGGGCGTCGGGATCGCGTCCATCGGGGACCGGGGGACGCTCTGGGCCGGGGCGGGGGCGCTGGTCGCGGCGATGGGGCTGCTGGCCTTCGTGCGCTCCCGGGAGGGGAGGGCGTCGGGGGGGACGCCGGGCATCCGGGGGCTGTTGAGCTTTGACCTGCCCCGGAACCTGAAGGTGATCATGGCCGCCAACTTCCTCTTCTCCGTGGGCCTGAGCACCAGCCACTGCTTCATCATGCCGCTGTTCTTCAGCCAGAAGTTCGGGGTCAGCGCGTCGGCGGTGTCCACGGTGATGGTCATCCACCGGCTGACGTTCGTCCTGCCGATGCTCCTGGTGGGGTATCTCCCCATCCGGAACTACAAGGCGGTCTTCATCGCCACGGTGATCTTAGAGGGGGTCGCCATGAGCGCGGGGGGGGTCATCCCGGACTTCTTCTGGGCAGCGGCCGTCTGGCTGCTGCACGACCTGGTGGGGGCGGGGGTCTGGATCCCGATCCAGAGCGCGATCATTCAGGACGAGTGCCGGGAGGCGTCGCGGGGGCTGGACCTGAGCAAGACGCTGGCGTTCTCGGCGCTGGGCGGGGCGGTCGGGCCGGTCCTGGCGGGTTATCTGGCGGACTTCTCGATCAGCGCGCCGTTCTTCGTCAGCGGCGCCCTGGTGACGGCGTCGGCGGGGGTGCTGTTCAACCTCAGGCTGAGGCAGGGTGAGGCGCGAGAGGTGAGGGTCGCTGCGATGTGATATGCGGTGGGGCGCGAGATGGATGATGAAGGGATCTCTGCGGGTCATCAGGAGGGGGCTGTGGCGTGTTAAAACCGGGCGGATCGTATGACGAGGTTTACGGGTCCTTTGGGTGGACGATCCCCGATTTTTATAACATCGGGGTGGATATATGCGACAAGTGGGCCCATCAGCCGCACCGCCTGGCCCTGATCTATGAGGGGGAAAAAGGCCGTGTGGAAGAATACACCTTTGGAGATCTGAAAAGCCTTTCGGACAGACTGGCCAATGCCCTCCAGGCGCATGGAATCGGCCGAGGAGATCGGGTGGGGATCCTTCTGCCGCAGTGCCCCGAGACCGCCGTCTCTCACATCGCCGTCTATAAAATCGGGGCGATTGCCATCCCCCTTTTCACCCTTTTCGGCGCCGATGCCCTTGAATACCGGTTGACCCACAGCGAGGCCAGGGGGATCATCACGGACGGCGCAAACTTAGATAAGGTGCAGGAGGTCCGGGAAAGGCTCCCCCATCTCAAGACGGTCGTCGTGACCAGAGGGGAAAGAGGGGACAGGGTCGTCGATTTCTGGGAGTCCATCGAAAAGGCCTCCAGCGCGTTTCAACCGCTGAAGACCAGGGCCGATGACCCTGCCCTGATCATCTACACGTCGGGGACTACAGGCCCTCCCAAAGGGGTCCTCCACGCGCATCGGGTCCTTCTGGGGCATCTTCCGGGGGTTGAATTTCCCCATCATTTCTTTCCCCAGGAGGGCGATCGCTTCTGGACTCCGGCGGATTGGGCCTGGATCGGGGGGCTCATCGACGTCCTCTTTCCCAGCCTGCATCACGGCATCCCCGTCCTGGCCTATCGCGCCAAAAAATTCGATCCCGAAGAGGCATTCCATCTGATGGCCAGACATCGCATACGAAACGCCTTCATGCCTCCCACAGCCCTCAAGCTCATGCGGCAGGCGAAAGGGCCCCGGCGCCGGTACGATTATCGGTTGCGGAGCATCGGCAGCGGCGGCGAGACGCTGGGCGAGGAGTTGCTGGCGTGGGGAGAGGAGACGATGGGGCTGGTCATCAATGAATTTTACGGTCAGACAGAGGTCAATCTGGTGGTCTCCAACTGCGCTGAGGTGATGGAGGTCAGGCCCGGCTCCATGGGGAAGGCCGTGCCCGGACACGTCGTGGAAGTCGTGGACGCAGAAGGGCATGTCCTGCCTCCGGGGGTTGTCGGAGAGGTGGCCATCCGGCGTCCTGATCCCGTCATGTTTCTGGAATACTGGAAAAACGGAAAGGCGACAGGGGAGAAGTATGTCGGCGACTGGTGCCTCACGGGGGACACGGCCAGGAAGGACGAAGAGGGGTATTTCTGGTTTGTGGGGCGAACGGACGACCTCATCATCAGCGCAGGCTATCGAATAGGGCCTGCCGAGATTGAGGACTGCCTGATGAAGCACCCCTCGGTAGGGATGGCCGCTGTTGTCGGGCGCCCGGATGAGGTGCGGACGCAGGTCGTGAAGGCCTTCATCGTCCTCAAGCCGGGGGTGGCGCCCAGCCGGGCCCTGGAAGAGGAGATCAAGACCTTCGTCAAGGTCCGGCTGGCCGCGCACGAGTACCCGCGAGAGGTCGAGTTCATCGAAAAGCTTCCCACGACCGTCACGGGCAAAATTATGCGGAAGGAGCTGAGGAATCTGTGAAGGGCCGGCTCACAGGGTCTTCGGGTCAAAAAAGGGGGTCCAGTTGTCCAGGGACAGCGCGCCGTCGGCGACGAGGGCCGCGCCGTTGATGTAGCGGGCCGCCGGGGAACAGAGGAAGAGCACGATGGCGGCGATCTCGTCGGGGTCGGCCAGGCGGCCGGTGGGGACGTCCCGCACCGCAAGGGTTTCGTAGTCCTCCGGCTCCGCGTGGTCGAACTCCTCCTGTCTGAGGCCGGCGGTGGAGACGAAGCCGGGCGCGAGGGCGTTGACCGTCACGCCGTGGCGCGCCCAGTAGTAGGCCAGGGACCTGGTGAGGTTCACGACGCCCGCGCGGGCCGCGCCCGAGTGGGCGAAGGCGGGCGCGCCCCGGTCGAACGAGTAGATGTGCACGATGTTGACGATGGCGCCGAAGCCGCGCCTGGCCATGAGCGGCCCCACGCGGCTGCACACGTTCCAGGTGCCGTTGAGGTTCAGGTCGATCACGGCCCGCCAGCCGCGGTCGGTGATCTCGGAGGGCCGCGCCGGGAACTGGCCGCCGGCGTTGTTCACGAGGAGGTCGATGGCGCCGAAACGCTCCAGGGTCTTCTGGACCAGCGCATCGACCTGTTCCGGGTCGCGGATGTTGGTGGGCAGCGCCAGGCACGCGGCGCCCGTGGCCTCGATCTCCTCTGCCGTGGGGTTCAGGTTCTCCGGCTTTCGGCTGGCGATGACGACATTGGCGCCGAGGCGCGCGAACGCCAGGGCGACGTGTCTGCCGATTCCGCGCCCCCCGCCTGTGATGAGCGCGGTGACGCCGCGGAAAAGCCCGGATGAAAAGATGCCGAGTGGATTCAGGTCAGAGCTCATGGCATATTCTCTGCGCATCCTCTCTCATAACAGATAATGTCACCTGGTCTTTTGGATTCGCCTCAGAATAAAGAGGAATCCAAATTCGAGGACGCCCCTTCGGAGAATATAAAGAAACTGTTCAGGTCACTCAAGGTTTTTCACATCAGATCGTTCAAAGGAGGTCGTCTTGAAGGCAGTCCGAAAACTGGCGCAGGGGACGGGGCACGTGGCGCTGTGCGACGTGCCGGAGCCTGACCCGAGGCCCGGCTACGCCAAGATCGCGGTGAAGGCGGCGGGGATATGCGGGACCGACATCCACATCCTGCACGGGGGATATGCCTTCAACCCGCCGGTGACGCTCGGCCACGAGTTCGCCGGGGAGGTGGTGGAGGTGGGAAAGGGGGTGGACCGGGTGCGCGCCGGGGACCGGGTGACGGTCCTGCCGTCGGCCATGGGGCGGTGCGGGGTCTGCCGGTTCTGCAGGTCGGGCTACTATTTCTACTGCGTCAACCGGAGTTCCATCGGGAGCAAGACGGACGGGGGGTTCGCGGACTTCTGCGCCGTGCCGCAGGACCTGCTCTACGTCCTGCCGGAGGACGTGGACTATCGCGCAGGCTCGCTGACCGAGCCGCTGGCCTGCTGCGTGCAGGCGGTTTGCGAGCTGACGGACATCGCCCCGTCGGACGTGGTCCTGATCTCCGGGCCGGGGCCCATCGGCATGATCTGCGCGGCCCTGGCCAAGCTGCGGGGCGCGACGGTCATCCTGTGCGGGACGGCGCAGGACCGGGAGCGGCTGGGGATGGCCGGGTCGTTCGGGGTGGACCGCACGGTGGACGTGACGGCGGAGGACGCGGCGCAGGTGGCCAGGGACATGACGGATGGGTACGGGGCGGACGTGGTCCTGGAGTGCGTGGGCGTGGGGGCGTCGGTCAACCAGTGCCTGGACGCCGCGGCCCGGCTGGGGCGCTACACGCAGGTGGGGCTGCTGGACCACCCGGCGCAGGTCGACTTCGGGAAGGTGGTCTACAAGCAGCTCCGCGTGCAGGGGGCGCTGGGTCAGACCTGGAGCACGTGGGAGAAGACGCTGCGGCTGCTGCGGCGGGGGGCCATCGACATGAGCCGGTTCATCACGCACGAGGTCCCGCTCAGCCGGTGGCAGGAGGCGTTCGACAACACGGAGCAGAAGCGGGGGCTGAAGAATGTGTTGTGTCCATAAAAAGGGGTTATAACGCATGTTCAAGGTCATGCTCACGGACACGGTCTTCTCCGACTTCGCCGTCGAGGAGGAGGAGATCCGGAAGATCGACGCCACGCTGACGCTGGCGACCTACAGGGACGAGTCGGAGATGGTGGCGGCCCTGCGGGACGCAGACGGGCTGATCAACCACTTTGCGCCCATGACGCGGGGGGTGATGGAGCAGCTCCCGAAGTGCCGGGTGATCAGCCGGTGTGGGGTGGGCTACGACAACGTGGACGTGGCCGCGGCGACGGACCTGGGCATCCTGGTGGCGCACGTGCGGGATTACTGCATCGAGGAGGCGTCCACGCACACCTTCGCGCTGCTGCTGGCGTGCGCCCGCCGGCTGTTCCCGATCGACCGGTCGGTGCGGGCGGGGCGGTGGGACCACGCGGCGGGGCGGCCCATGCGCAACCTGGCGACGCAGACCGTCGGGCTGGTGGGCATCGGGAAGATCGGCAGCGCCACGGCGAAGAAGGCGCTGGCCTTCGGGCTGAAGGTGCTGGCCTTCGACCCCTACGCGAGGTCCGTGGGGCCGGACATCGAGCTGGTGTCTTTTGAGGCGCTGCTGGAGCGGTCGGACTATATCTGCATCCACGCCGCGCTGACGGAGGAGACGCGGGGGCTGTTCTCGGACGCGGCGTTCGCCCGGATGAAGCCGACGGCCTGCCTGATCAACGGGGCGCGGGGGGCCATCGTGGACGAGGGGGCGCTGTCGCGGGCGCTGTCGGGGCGGCGGATCGCGGGGGCGGCGGTGGACACGATGGTCAAGGAGCCGCCGGACCCGGACAACCCGCTGTTCAAGCTGGACAACTTCATCGTGACCTCTCACGTGTCGTGGTACTCGGAGGAGTCCATCGAGCTGCTGCGCCGGGAGAACGCGCGGGCGGTGGCCGATACGCTCACCGTGGGGAGGCCGAAATACCTCGTCAACCCGGAGGCCCTGAAAAACGTGAGACGGGAGAAGTGAGACGTAAAAACTGACCACAAGACCACAAGACCACAAGACCACAAGACCACAAGGCTTTTGCATTGGTCCTGTGGTCCCGTAGTCCTGTGGTCCTGTGGTCTGCGGTTTGCCATAGGAGGTTCCCGTGACACTGACGCACGACCCGGACAGGGGCGGATGGCATTTCGAGACGGAGGAGCTGAAGGGGTTTCTGCTGCCTGAAGGCCAGCGACACGGGGTCAAGACGCTGGTCCACAAGCCCACCGGCATCGACGTGGCGCATCCGAAATACGACCTGCTCAACCTGTTTCTGCTGTTCTCCACGAACCACTGCATGGGCACGGCGCGCGAGAAGGAGCGGATCGTGCGCGCGGAGGGGGACTCGGTCGAGGTGACGTGGAAGCCGACGGACAATCACCGGGCGGAGCTGATCGCGCGGTATCAGCCCCGGGAGCCGAACATCGTGGACCTGTCGGTCACGGTCCGGTCGCAGTGGCCCTACCCCGCCTACGAGGTGTTCCTGTCGAACTACTTCGACCCGGCGTTTCAGCCTTATGTCTACGTGCAGGGGAGCCCGTTTGCGATCCCCCCGAACCAGCCCCGGTGGATCGCCCCGGCCGTCAACGACGTGTACGTGGGCACGGGGCTGGTGTTCCCCCGGGACCAGCACGCGGCCAGGCGATCCGTGGACGGGCGGTGGGAACGGATCTGGGCGCTCTATCAGTGGAACCCCCAGCGCTACTACGAGCGGCCGGTGATGTTCCAGACGGACCCGCAGCGTCGCGTGGCGGCGGCGCTGATGTCCCGGCCTCAGGACTGTTTCGCGGTGATCAGCGGCTACAACAGCGACAACATGAAAGACCCCTTCAAGGACCAGAACCCGCTCTACCTGTCGCTGTTCGGGGACGACCTGACGGCCGGGTTCGAGCGGACGGCGCGGGTGAGGCTGCAGGTCACGGAGCTGGACGCCGGGATGAAGGGGCCGCTGGAGTTGTATGACCGATTTATCTCCGAACAAGGAAAGATTCCATGAAACCTGTGTGGTTGGGCGTGATCGGGTGTGGGGTGATCGGGCGGAGGCACGTGGAGACCGGCGCCCGGTCCCCGTTGATCGATGTGGTGGCCGTGGCCGACCTGCGCGAGGAGGTCGCGCGGGAGGTGGCCGGGCAGTTCGGGGTGGGCCGGGTCTACGCCGACGGGGAGGACCTGCTGAAGGACCCGGAGGTGGAGGCGGTGGTGCTGGCGCTGCCGGCGCGCTGGCGGACGGACCTGGCGCTGCACGCCTTCGCCAGGGGCAAGCACGCGCTGATCGAGAAGCCGGTCGCGATGAACGCGGGGGAGGTCCGGCGGCTGATCGCGGCGCGCGGGGCGCTGACGGCCGGGTGCTGCTCGTCGCGGTTCCGCTCCTTCGAGTCCGCCCGCGTGGTCGCGGAGTTCCTGGCCACAGGGGCGCTGGGCGCGCTGCGCACCGTGCACTGCCGGGCCCTCTCAGGGGCGGGGGAGCCGCCCAGGACGCCGCCGCCGGAGTGGCGGTTGAAGAAGGCGCTGAACGGGGGCGGGATCATGTCCAACTGGGGCTGCTACGACCTGGACTATCTCCTGGGCATCACGGGCTGGTCCCTGAGGCCCAGGACGGTCCTGGCCCGGACGTGGGCCGTTCCGTCCCCGTTTGAGTCCTACGTCGCGCCGGGGTCGGACGCCGAGACCCACGTGTCCGCGCTCATCCTGTGCGAGGGGGGGACGGCCATCGCCTACGAGCGGGGGGAGTTCGTGTCCGCCGGGACGGAGAACGCCTGGGAGATCGTCGGGGAGAAGGGGGCCCTCCACCTGAACATGCTCCCCGGCCAGGCCAGGCAGGTCGTGCACGACGAGGGGGTGACGGGGAAGGGGGTGGTCTCGCGGACGGTCTGGGAGGGGCAGGAGGAGTGGGGGACGGTCCACACCGGGCCTTCGCAGGACTTCGCCGGGGCGATTCGCGAAGGCCGCCCACCCAGGACGAGCCTCGAACAGGCCCTGGTCGTGCAGCAGATCACCGACGCGATCTACGCCTCGGCGGAGCAGGGTAAGGCGGTAGATATAATGTAGGGGCGATCCAGCGGACGCCCCTATGTCTCGATGACGAAGACGTAGCGGGGGGCGTAGGCCATCCAGTCCGACTCGTGGCGCTCCGGGGGGCGAAACGGGATGCCGAGGTTGAGGAGGAGCTGCGCCTGAATCTCCCGCTCCTCCTCCTCCCGGTTGGAGAGGATCAGGACGCCCCCGCGCGCGAGGAGGCCGAAGACGTGTCGCAACAGGGGCTCCGGCCTGAACAGGGAGCCGGGAAGCCCCCACTTGCGGAGGGCATATTCGGTGACGAAGGGGAGAAACCAGGTGATGGCGTCGTAGCGGCCCTGGTGTTCCATCACATCGCCCGTCAGGAAGCGGCATCCGTCCAGGCCGCGGGTGTGGTAGAGGGCGTAGTCGTGGCGGGAGTGGAGGTCGGTGTAGACCTGGTAGGGGTCCACCTCGATGCCGGTCAGCTCCACCTGTCTGGGGGCGGTCTCTCCTGCATGCCGGAAAAAATGGTGGAGGCCGCGGGCGTAGGCGAAGTTCTTGGACCCCACGTCGAGCGCCCGGACCGGGTCGCGCAGGCGATCGGTGGGGAAGAAGCGCTCCATCAGCTCCAGGACGTAGAGGGACTCCCGGTATTCGACGGACGTGGAGCGTCCCCGGAAGTCTCTCAGGTGGTAGCGATGCTCAAGGCGCTCGGCAGCGCTCAGGAGATGTGGCCTGGCCCTGAAGAAAGGGGCCTTGTCCTCGTTGCGCGGACAGTAGGTGGGCCGGGACCAGCGGAGCCGCTGGCGGAGGGCGTAGAAGACGGCGTTGAAGAGGCGTTCGGACAAGGGAAGAGATAGAGGGGGTTGGGGGTCAGGGGTCGGGAATTCCATTTGGTTCAAAGCCTAAGATACGACATTGCAGGTTGCCGTGTCGAGCGAAAAGTGTTTTGGGTTGACACGGGGTTGATGCGGAGCCTATATTCAGTGAGTGGGGAGCGGTGAACCGCTCAACTTTAACTCTTTACGCCGGAGGATGCTCATGAAGATGCGCGCGATGGTGGGTGTGGGTCTGGCGCTGGCCCTGGCAGGGGGTCTGACGCAGGGGGTGTCCGGGCAGGACGCCGGGAAGATGTCGCTGAGGGTCAAGGCCGCGCCGGGGCAGAAGCTGGCCTACAAGAACCTCTTCAGGCTGACGTTTTTCACGGACCGGGCGCGAGAGGTGGTGGCGACGTCCGGGCAGAACTCGTACCAGCTCGACCTCAACCGGGAGTGGACCCAGGAGGAGACGTTCAGGGTGGAGGGGCAGGACACGCTGGTGGTGGCGACCCTGACGAAGGTGGGTGACATGAGCATGATCAACCATCAGACCACCACCAAGGATATCTATCCCTGGTCGCTGGAGGACCTGAAGGGGATAGATCTGAGCTGGCGCGTGGGGCCGCGCGGGGACGTGGCGGCGTTCGGCCCGGCCAAGGAGATGACCCGGCTGGCGCTGGCCACCCTGGTGAGCGACCTGCGGCTGGTCGCGGAGGGGGACTTTTATCCTCCCCTGCCGGCCGAGCCGAAGGGCGTGGGGGAGTCGTGGACCTCGGAGCGGACAGCGACCTCCATCTACGAGGAGTTCCAGAATTTTGAGGCCCAGGTCAAGGTCACGAGCACGTTGAAGGTCAAGGGGATGAAGAAGGAAGAGGGCCGGAACTGCGCCGAGATCGAGGAGTCTCGCGTCATCGCCTACAAGGGGTGGCTGAACACGGGTCTCACCTCGCTCATCCTGGAGGGGGAGGGGAAGGCCAAGGGGACCTGGCTGTTTGACGTGGAGAGAGGGGCCGTGGTGAAACACCAGATTCGGATGGACATCGAGCCGAGGCCGACGGTGGTCGGGGAGGCGAGTCAGCGCAACGTGGAGACCCGGCTGACGATCTGGGTGGAAAGAAAATTGGAGAAGTAGGGGCGCGACATGTCGCGCCCCTACGGGGGTTGGGTCGTTTTATGTCCTTCTTCACCCATCTCGACTGCTCCCGGTGCGGGGCGCGGCACGGCCGGGATGCGCTTCACAACCTGAGTCTCTGTTGCAGCGCCCCGCTGCTGGCTCGCTACGACCTCGAAGGGGTCCGGAAGGCCGTGCGGCGGGAGGACCTGGCGGGCCGGCGGCCCGACATGTGGCGCTACGCCGAGGTGATGCCCGCAGACCGGCCGGAGGAGGTCGTGTCGCTGGGGGAGGGGTTCACGCCGCTCCTTCGCGCGGATCGCCTCGGGGCGCTGGCGGGGCTCCGAAACCTCTTCATCAAGGACGAGTCCCCCAATCCGACGGGGTCGTTCAAGGCGCGGGGCTGTCGGCGGCGGTGACGCGGGCGCGGGCCCTGGGGGTCAGGAGGCTGGCGATCCCGTCCGCCGGGAACGCCGCCGGGGCGATGTCGGCCTATGCGGCGGCGGCGGGGCTGGAGGCGTTCGTCTTCGTGCCGAAAGACGTGCCGGAGGCGTTCCGGGCGGAGTGCGTGGCGCTCGGCGCGACGGTGGAGCTGGTGGACGGGCTGATCACGGACTGCGGCCGGGTCGTGGGCGAGCGGAAGGGGGCGCAGGGGTGGTTCGATGTCTCGACGCTGAAGGAGCCGTACCGCGTGGAGGGGAAGAAGACGATGGGCTACGAGGTGGCGGAGCAGATGGGGTGGACGCTGCCCGATGTGATCGTCTACCCTACGGGCGGGGGGACGGGGTTGATCGGCATGTGGAAGGCGTTCGAGGAGATGGAACGGCTGGGGTGGGTCGGGGGGCGCCGTCCGCGCATGGTGTCGGTGCAGGCGTCGGGGTGCGCGCCCATCGTGAGGGCCTTCGAGCGGGGGCAGGAGGCCGCCGAGGAGTGGAAGGGGGCGCAGACGATGGCCGCAGGCCTGCGGGTGCCCCGCGCCGTGGGAGACTTCCTGATGCTCCGGGCGATCCGGCAGAGCGGCGGGACGGCGGTGGCGGTGACGGACGGGGAGATGGCCGTGGCTCTGAAGGAGATGGGGGCGGCCACCGGGCTGTTTGCCGCGCCGGAGGGGGCCGCGGCCTGGGCCGGGGTCAAACGGCTGGCCTCGCAGGGGTGGATCAGGCCCGACGAGGAGGTGGCGCTGTTCAACACGGGCAGCGGGCTCAAATACATAGATGCCTTAAAGACAGTCCTGAGTCCTGAGCCTGCCCTGAGCAGAGTCGAAGGGTCCTGAGTCACGGGTCAGGTGGACTATGTCCTCTTCCTTCGATGACATCCTCCCGCCGCTGACGGCCGCGCTGGCCCCGATGGGCCCGAAGGCGCGGGAGGTCTTCATCTCCTGTCTGCCCGATCCCCTGGCCATGGCCGTCAACGCCCGGCTGAAACGGGGAGGGGGACAGGGAGAGGACGAGACTTCGCTGGAGCGGGAACTGAGGGCGCAGGCGGAGGAGGCGTGGGGAGGGGGAGAGGCGGAAGCGGAGAAGCGGAGAAGCGGAGAAGCGGGGAAAAGGCAGAACCGAAACGGAGAAACGGGGAAAGAGTCCCTCTCCGATTCTCCCCCTCTCCGATTCTCCGTTTCGGGGAGAGGGGGGCAGAGGGGAGAGGGTGGGCTGGCACTGGCCGACGTGCTGGCGCTGATCCTGAGGCGGGCCAGGCCGGCGGACCTGATGCGAGGGCTTCTTCAACTTCCGCGGGACCTGGCGGCGGAGGTCCTCTACCGGATTGCGGCGGTGAATCTCGGCCAGGTCCCTCACCGGATCGCAGAAGAGGAGGCCGGGGTCTTCTTCTGGAAGCTTCGGGAGGCGCTGGGGGACGCCCGGCTGAAGCCTGCGCCGGAGCTGGCGGCGCGGGCGCTCAGGCCGATCGCCGCCCACACCGTTCGGCAACTCCTGACGGGGATGCACCGGATCGACCCCGGCGCGATGAAGGCGGTGCAGGACCTCGCCTACCCGTTTGAGGACCTGGCGCATCTGTCAGACCCGGAGTTGCAGATGGTGCTGATGGGGGTCGAGAACCGGGACATCGCCCTGGCGCTGCAGACGACGCCCGCCGTGGCGCAGAGCCGGATTGAGCAGGGCATGTCGGCGCGCCGAAGGCAGGTGGTGGACGAGGAGGAGGCGCTGGCGGGCGAGGTGAGCGAGGAGGTGGCCCGGAAGGCCCAGTCGCGGATCGTGGACCGGGCCCGCCTGCTGTATGAGCAAGGACAACTGCACACCTATTTTGGCTCCATCGAAGATGCCGGCGCCCGGGAGCAGGGCCTGAGGGAGGCCAGGCAGGCCGTCTACGAAAAGCACGCGGCCTGGATAACGCAGTGGATACGGCAGTCCGGGCGGGGGGGGCGGCAGTCTGTCGGCGTGGCCCTGGCGGCCCTCGCCCTCGTGGTGGGCGGATGGCTGTTTTTGAGGTATCTCGTGGCAGCGAGCAGGGCCGTTCGTCCGGCTCAGGAGGCGCGGGTAGAGAGACAGAGAGGGGGAGAGGGGGGAAGGGGGGAAGGGGGGAAAAAGCGAATGGGAGAGCGGGAGAGTGGGGGAGTGGGAGAAAAACCTATCCCCCATTCCCCCATTCCCCCTTTCTCCCATT